>Ga0315310_10000642_pt1 | contig 22374 bp, 18 predicted proteins | sample TDP5_MG_FD_203630 | JGI IMG/M metagenome (GOLD analysis project Ga0315310, IMG submission 203630) | Freshwater sediment microbial communities from Lake Towuti, South Sulawesi, Indonesia - TDP5 | ecosystem: Environmental > Aquatic > Freshwater > Lake > Sediment | place: Indonesia: South Sulawesi...
CGATCTCTTCTAAACCCATTTGGGCTGTTTCCTCGGAGTAGACACCTTCGACTCGCCCCGAAAACTTTCCTGCACTGGGTAAGGACCTGAAGTAGGGGTCTTCTTCGGTTGTTCTGGCTATGCTCAAAGCTTCCCTAACGATTTCTTCCACAGCCCTCTTGTTCACAGTTCCTGAGGAGAAACCGACGCGTTTTCCCAAACAAACTTTGAGACCTAATCCTGCTTCAGATTTGTCGTCTGCCACCCGTGGTCTACCGTTCTCAACGTAAACACTGTGGCCGTGAGTTTCTATGATAAAAACTTCAACTTGATCTGCTCCTGATCGCTCAGCTTTCTTCAAAGCAGCTGATGATAAAGATTCTAGAGACGACATGTCACCCGCCCCCAACAATTATTTTTGCCCTCATATGTGGGCCTCCAGCGGTCACTGGAATCCAGTCTTCTTCGCCCTTGCCGCAGAGGCCACCCCAAAGCTGCAGGTCCTTTCCACTCATGTCAACGGTTTTTAGTATGTCTAGGGCTTTGCCCGTCAACGTGAAGCCTCGCACTAGATCCTTTTTTTGGCCGTTTTTTATCAGGTAGCCCTTGAGAACTCTGGCTTGGAAGCCTCCTCCAACCGGGTCTTCCATGCCAGATACGCCTTGAACCGCCAACAAGCCTTCTTTGGTGTCTGCGATGATTTCGTCGAGTGTGCAGTCTCGGGGTTCAAAGAAGGTGTTTGTCATTCGGACGAATATACGCCTATTGTAATCTTGAGTCCTAGCGTTTCCCGTGGGTTTAGAATGGAACTCGCCCGCTGTTTCCAACGAGTGCATGAACCCTTTGTAGACTCCGTTTTCAATAATCACCGTCCTCGAGCTCGGTGTGCCCTCTGAATCAAACGGTATTGACCCGTATGCTTGCTCCACTGTTCCATCGTCAACCATGGTTACGAGTTCGCTTCCAACTTGCTTCCCGACGGCGTTGCTCAAAAACGACCTTTGTCTGATGACTTCATCAGCCTCTGAAGCGTGACCCAAAACCTCGTGCGCCAAGATTCCTGCTATGTCAGGATCAACTACAACCGTCATGAGCCCACTTGGGGATTTTCTAGCCGCAAGCAATTCAACCGCTTCTTTTGCCACTTCGTGCCCGAATTCGCTTGGGTCTGTTTCCTTAGCGAGCTCGTAGCCGACGGTTCCGTACTTTCTTCTGAAGCTGAACTCTTGTTTACCTGCCTCAGACGCCACGCTGTAAACTATAAATGCTGTTCGGACCTCGTTCCATCGGAGTTCATAGCCAAAACTATTCACTAATTCGTAGTTTCGAACGGCTTCAGTGTAGTTTGACGTTCTATTAACTATCCGCCTGTCTGTCTCCGCCTGTGCAGAGTCTAGGGCTCTGACAAACCGAAGCTTTTCCTCTGTGTCCACATCTTCGTGATTGATTCGGACCCTTGCCTTCAATTCTTTCTTGTGAGCAGTTATTTCTGGAAGTGATATATTCTCGCCGGAGTAGATGCTGGATTTTTTCGCCAATTCGAACGCTCTTCTTGCTGTTTTATTAGTGGACTCTGAATCGATTGTGGTGGTGGAGGCCAGTCCCCACGCGCCCCCTGACTTGACGCGCAAAGCTACTCCACTTCCGCTGGAACTGTTAAAGGTTCTAATCGAACCGTTGACGACGCTTATCTGCCTAGATTTGCCTGTTTCGAACCTGGCATCCGCGAACTCTCCGCCCAGTTTCAAGGCGAGATTAACGGCTTTCTGCAACTCATCTAGCGTGAAACACACCTCTGTCCTTTTCACTAATGTGAGAAACAAAGTGTTTCTGAACATGAAATATTTATAATATGCGCACGCTTTCGATGAATGAAAAGTATTATTTATTCGCTAGTAGAGTTTGTTTGGTGTGTGGATTGAAGTTTAAGGGACGAGATATAATCTCGATCAAGGATTTCACACGAGAGGAAATTGACTACATCTTAAACATCGCAAGCGCCATGGAACCTATAGCCAAAAGTGGCTCCGACATGCTCCGAGGCAGGATGCTGGCAACCCTATTTTATGAATCCAGCACAAGGACAAGGCTAAGTTTTGAATCAGCCATGCACCGTTTAGGCGGCACTGCCATAGGTTTTGCCGAGGCTGAAATCGCCTCGGTCAGAAAGGGCGAGAATCTGGCTGACACCGTACGAGTGGTGGAAAACTATGCCGACGTGATAGCTTTGAGGCATCCACTGGAAGGCGCCGCAAGACTAGCCGCAGAATTTGCTCAAGTGCCCATCATTAACGCTGGTTCAGGCGCTGAGGAACACCCGACTCAGGCGTTGCTAGACTTGTACACAATGAAGAAGGAGTTGGGGTGTATCGACGGATTGAACATTGCTCTGGTGGGTGACCTGCGCTTTGGAAGAACCGTTCATTCTCTGGCCTACGCTCTGTCGCTTTACGACGTTAGACTCTACTTTATTTCCCCCGAGTTGCTACGCATGCGGCGTGAAGTTCTTGACACCATAGGAGAACGCGTTAAGGTTGTGGAAACCAGCAGCCTCGACGAGTTTCTGCCAAGAATTGACGTGCTCTACATGACACGCATCCAAAAAGAAAGGTTTCCAGACGCGGCAGAATACGCCAAGGTGAAGGGATCGTACAAAATCGACTTGAGCATGTTGAAAAAAGCCAAGAAAGAAATGATCATACTGCATCCGTTGCCACGGGTTGAGGAAATCAGCGCAGAAGTTGACGCAACTTCACATGCACGCTACTTCCAGCAAGTATGGAATGGCATAGTCACACGCATGGCGTTGTTAGCACTCATCCTTGGAGCAACCGACTAAAAGACAATTAAAGTGTTTTCGCCCATGAAAATTCGAGAGGAATCATCTAAACAAAAGGGAGGTGAACACCTGTGATTGAGAAGATTGAGAACCTCACATTGCCCGTGTCAGATCTTAAGAAATCCGTAGCCTTTTACGAAAACATCCTTGGTCTCAAGAAGCGAGATGAATGGTCAAACTACGCAACCTTCAACATAGGCGACATGATGCTCGGGCTTGATCCAGACCCTAAGGCTGAGCTTCAAATCTACATTACAGTGGATAACGTCGACGAGGAGTACAAGACCTTGACGGAAAAGGGAGTAGAATTCCTTACCGAACCAAAAAACCAGTACTGGGGTGGTCGCACAGCCATGCTCACCGACCCAGACGGGAACAAATTCATCCTCGTGTCTTTTAATAAGTGAATCTAGTGGCTTACACTTTGACTCTGTATCTGTCTTGCAGTTCTCGTTTTTTGCCTTCGTTCCATCCGCCCACGGCTTGGTAATAGCCGGTAACTCTTGACCACCATTCAACATTGTCTGAAGCACAGTTGGGACATAATTTGCTCATGAGCGGCGAGACTGTGCCACAGTTGTTGCATATGGTCAAGTCTTTTGTGTAGGCATAGTACCCAACATGTGTCTGAGTAGCTATGCGCTTGGTCAACTTGTACAACGCTTCGGGGTCTGGAGATGCCTCGCCCAGCCAAACGTGAAGCATGTTGCCACCGTTCAGAAGTGGAAAGAACTTCTGTTCGATGTTTATTCTTTCAAGTAGATCAACGTTTGCGCCTACGTAAGCGTGAGTTCCATTGTTATAATATATGGGAACATCTTTCTCGCCCTCAGCCAGCATCAGTTTAGCCTTTGCTAAGTCGCCTTTAACAATTTTTTCAGCATTGTCGTGGTAAGCCTGCGTGAACAAATCGGCTATGGCGAAACGCTGGGCTGTTGACTCTGCAGGCGTCCGTGCTAAAGCAAGTTTGACGCCTGTACTTGCGTCCAGTTCTTTCTTGTACCTTTGCATCTCCAATATCAATTTGACTAAGATTTTGATGGCTTCTGCATGCTCGTGCAGTTGATAACCTGTGTGCCACTGAGCCATCTCGTTCCCACCAACCAGACCTATGGTAGAGACCAAGCCCTCAAAGTCGATGGCTGGAGGTCCCTTCTGCCCAGTTTTTGGGTCGATTGGACGCTGGGTGGCAAAGGGAATCCGATTGCGCCTCCGTATCAGTTCCATCCATTTGCGCTTAACTCTGAAGATTTCAACCGATAGGTCCATGAGTCGACGAGCTTCCTCGTACAATGCAGTGTCATTGCCGTTCGCCTTGTACGCCATTCTGGGAAGGTTTAGGCTTACCACCTGCCAACTGCCCATGGTGAAGTGTTTTCCGCCCACAAAATTGAGTTTGTCCTGAAAGTCTGGGCTGCTTTCAGGTGTTTCAACAAAGCAGTAGGCGCAGCACTGATAACACGAGACGCCTTTTCCGTAGCCTCTGTACGGGGGCATCAAGTTGTCGAAGTAAGGCGTGCCAAACTTGGCCACAACACGGTGCACATCCAGCCAAACGTTATCGTATTCGGTCTTGAAAAACTCTGGACTCAAGCTGTTCTCCAGCTTGGGAAAGTTGAAGGGTTTTCCCCGATAGTCGCCGTGGCAAGCAACTTCATACAACGCCCTGAACATCAGGCGAACATCATCTTCAAAGTCACCGTAAAGGTCAGGTCCAACCCGTCCCTGTGTTACGACAGGCACTTTCCGCCAAAGTTCGGGAACACCAGGCTGCACTTGGATGTTGCTGAAGACGAGTTGGCCACCTCGGGCCACGTAAGCCTGCGTGTACTCGAAGAACATCATCTGCATCAATTGCTTAATCTTCTCATAACTGAGGCCCTTCATGTACGGTGCCAAGAAAACCAAGAAGTTGTAGAAGCCTTCGCCTCCTGCAAAGTTAGTTTGGGCCGAGGCCAAAATTTTGGCGGTGTGCAGAATCGCCACTTCTGGGTGTTTGGCTGGACCGGCTACGCTGGTTCTTGTGCCCATCCCGTCTGGCATCAAGCCGTAATAGAAGAAGTAGCGTAAATCCCAGTCTTGACAGAAAGGTCTGGTTCCAAAGTATTCCAGATCGTGAATGTGCAAATCGCCTGAAAGATGCGCGTCTGCCAGTTTAGGAGACATGAGCAGCAGGTATTCTTCGCCGGAAACCCAGTCAGCCTTGCGCTTGTGAGAAGTCTCAGCGTTGGGTTGAAGGTTAGCGTTCTCGTTAGCCTTGAAACCCTGCCCCAAGTCCATGAGGTACGCATCGTAAACTGGCGCGCCAACTCTTGTTAGGACATTGCGGTAAACAGCGTATTCGGGCTTGTCCCTTGATTTGCCCAAGAGAACGTTGTTCACCAGTTCCCTAATGAGGGGTCCGCTTATGAACTTCAAACGAAGGCTCAGGATTTTGCGTTCAACGTCAACCGCGATTCCCTCTGCCTCTTCCTGACTCATGGGTTCTGTGTCATAAAACTCTTTGGCGAGTTTTGTCTCGGTTAGAAGTTGTTTAACAATGGCGTCTCGATTCCAAGAGACTATAAAGCCGTCGCTTCTTCTGACCTTCGGCATAAGTTCCTGATATGCCTGCAGAACAAGCTCTCCGTCACCGTCACCGTTGTCCATTTCCATTGCCCTCCAGAATGCTCAACAGCCTGGTGACTGCAAGCGAGTTTCCGTCAAAGAATTGATTCTCAGTGTAAATCGTGTTGTCAACCTCAATCACTGGCGCCGAGAGCACAACAACGTTCCTCATGACCAATTCAGTCATGACCTCCACGTTTTCTAGGCTTCGTTCCTCGAACTGTCTGTTAGCGGCTTTGAGCCACTCCTTCAGCACCGAACACTTATGGCAACCGTTCGAAGTGTAGACAACGATTTCCCGCGTTCCACTAGAGTTCTGAAGAGCGTGAGCAGAGATGTCCGAAGAAACCATTAGAACACCCGCACAGAGGCGAAAAGACACATTAAGGGCGCCTCCTTTTTAGTTAATCCCACTTGGCTGTGTTAATTTGAAATCTATTTAATACAAAATTTTAAATTGTTTATTCTAAGAAATTTAACTAAAAGCTTTCTTCTACGTGCTAATCTTATATGAAAACCTGCAAAATGCTATAAATAGTCATTATCCTAGGCTCTACTTACGTTCCATATGTTTAGGAAATTCACTGAAATGAGCAGTAACAGCGGAAGAGTCTAAAACGACATACATGCTCACGAATAAGGTATCTTGCCTTGCACTGAACGACTCGAAAGCAATAGCTTAACGAACATGGATGAAACGAAGAGCTATGAAAGCAACCAATATCAAAGAAGCGCGGCTCAATCAATGTGCCCTAGTTCAATCGAATAGAACGTGCATTGTCGGTTGTTTTTTTTAGCTTCACTGTGAAATCGGCATGTATTTCGTCGAAACTCGTCTAAAATTGACTATGGAGTCAACAGAGCCGCAGGAAGGACATTTTGATTGTTGCCCAGAAAAGGTCTTTCGGCAACGAGAACAATAGGTGAAGTTCCTGTTATAAGTAAAGAGCCCTATTCTGCTGGTAATCACGATTTGTTTTGTGGTGGATAAGAGCATGTCGGGATTCTGCTCCACATCCTCGAGCGGTATAACCGTGAGGTGCCCGCCCGTGACCTGTTGCTGCAGTCTTTCCTCAATCCTCAGGTGTTTCTCCAGCGCCACACCTGCTTGGGTGGGCACTGCAAAGAGGTCTGTGTAGAACGGCTGCTCCCTGCTTCCCTTTACGCGGACCCGCGACCAACCATAGCGTTCCACGTCTAATTCGGCTAGTCGTCTGGAGGATTCAAAGCTTGGAATCATGGCTGAGACCGGACGGGTTTCAGGTTTTCGCATGCTCTTCCGTACGCTGCTGTGAATGTAATTCAAGATTTCTTCCGCTAAGTCCAACGCTTTGCTGTCTTCATGGAGGGCTTTTCCAGCGAAGGATTCAACCGCTCCGTTGAGTCCAACAAAACCGACCAAGCGAGTTGAGTTCTCCACCCTCATGTAGTGGTCGCCGTTGGCTCTCTGAGTCAGGAACGGCAGCAGGTTCTCTCTGACGCGTTGTTTAATGGTGCGATACTTGATTTCCAACGCTCGCAGCGCCATCTCGAGTTGTTCGTCTAGTAGCCTGAAGAACTCGGCTTTTTTCCCTCCTGATTCGTAAACGAGTCTAGGCAGATTGATCAAGACGTTGCCGATGCTGCTTGTTCGCAAAGTGTCGAGCTCCCAGTCTTGTTTCCAATTGTTGGTGAGGCGACAACCCGTCGCCGTGTAAGACGCATAGGTTTGTTCCTTTGGGCAAAGATTGGCGAAGTAGGGCAGTCCACGTTCGGCGGCGAGTTTATGAGCCTTGAACATTAAAGGCTCACACTCTCGGTTCTGAAGTGTTTCGGGGCGAATCTTCACTATTAGGCTCGGTTGAAGGACAGGTTTCTGTTCGCCTTCTTCTAGCAGGACTTCTAGGAGAAGCGAGGCGATGAGAAGACTCTCTTCAACGAAGTCTCCATAGATGCCGTCCTTCCTTCCGCCAAGCCCGAAGGCGTCCTTTTCCCGCAGAAAACTGGGTACGGCAAGTTCAAGCCCAATAGAAACCGGTATAGGCGAGCCAGCGTTAGACAGGGATTGATTTAGGTTGAGAAGGAAAAGACGTAGGCCCTCTCGGATTCTGTCGGCTTCGACTCCTTTGGCGAAGGGCGCTAGGAAAACGTTGAAGTAGTCGAGTAGTTGTTCTCCCGTCACTTCGGCGGTTGCAATCCTCAGGAGGTTGGACGTTGTTTGTAATGCTGTCTCGAAGCTTTTTGGTGGGACACTCGAAGCCGCAGCAAGTTCGCGTCTTCCCAGTTGGAGCCCGTTTTGGATAAAGAAGCGCAGGTCGTGCATGAACTCGTTGGACTTGAGAACCCATGTGCCTAAGTTGCTGAGATGCAATGAACCAGACAGGTGTGCATCGGCGATGTCTCTTGGTAACGCGTTTAGAAGCGTGTATTCTTCAACAACCGAGTCGCCCGCTGCTTCATGAACCGCTTCGACGCTGACGGCTTTGGCGCCAGCTGATTTGATGAGTTGCGTAACGTCGTAGACTGGCAAGCCTAAACGGGTTAGTTTGTGTCTGTATTCTTCTAGCCCTTTCTCGATGAGTATGGCGTTGACGAACTCTCGGATGAGTGGCGCCGTTAAGTATTTGGTCTTGATTTCAAGCAGGCGCCCTTCGGTTTCTCTGGCGATTTTTTGTGCCACGTCTTGGGGAACGTTGGCTTCTTTGACCAGTGACTCGGCGATTTTGTTTCGGTCGAACTCTTCCATGGCTAGACGTGAGGTGCGAACCATCATCTTGCGTCTTTTGAACGTGTGTTCTTCGATGGTTTCGGCGAAATCTACTAGCATGCGTCCGAGGTCTGTTAGTCTGTATTTTTTGGTTTCGGCATCGGGTTCAACCAAGTCTGCCTTGAGGAGAAACTTCAGGTGATAGGCGAACCTGCCTGCGTCTCGGCTGGGGTTCAACTTGAGAACGTTCATTATTTCAGTATAAGAGAGTGGTCCCCTGTCGAAGAGGAGGTTGAGCACTTGCAGTCGTATAGACGACGAAACCGCTTTGAGCACGCGGGCTCCGAGGCGTCTCTGACGATAAGACAAGACGCGTGTCCTCCTTGCTGCACCTCAAATAATAGCATCGGTCGGTTTTTAAGTTAAAGTATTGTGTATGATAGTCCGTAGACTTTGGGGCTGTCGGCTAGCATGGTCTAGGCTATGAGCCTCGGGCGCTCGTGACGGGAGTCCAAATCTCCCCAGCCCCACCTAACAGAAATTGGTTATTTTTAGTTGTTTTTAGTAACTTTAACTTTTAGTAACTTGCATGAGTGTTTTGTGGGTTGTTGGATTTCGTTGGCTAAAGTAGGATAAAGATAGTCAAGAAGCATTGTTGAATGTGCTAAACTTATTAATTGTGTTGGCTGATTTGTTTGTTTATGGTTGTTATCGGTGTTGATTTTAGTGGTAAGTTTCCTGATGCTCCGCCTTGTTATTGTGTGGCTGTTAGGGCTGACCGTTTTCGTTGTGTTTTGATGACGAGGAAGGCTAAGCGAGTTGTGAGGGTGCATAGGGTTCCTAAGGTTGTGGCGACTGCGGCTCAGGTTTACTATGCTGTTTTGCCTTTGGCTCGTCGAGATGATGTTATTCTGATAGATGCTGAATATGATGTGGAATATTTGAAGAAGGTTCGGAGGTATCTGGAGCAAACGCTGAACGTGTCTTCGGTTGCGGTTGGGCACATTTCAGATAAGGCTATTGAAAGGGCTGATGGATTGTCGAAGCTGTTTAGGAAACAGGGGTATTGTGATGAAAAAGACCCTAGCGTCTTGAAATTTGTGAGGTTGATTCATCCCGCCCGCGAAGCCCGTTTCACTCCATGACTGGTCCGGGATTTCCCTATTGGTACTTTCCCTCAGGTTTGTGCAAACCTTCACGGCACGCCGCAGGAGGTTATCAAAGAATAGTTTATGAAAAGTTGTCTTATAAGGGTATTGTACGTGTACTATGTGCGTACTATAAGGATACTTTCCTTATACAATCTGTTTATCCTTGCATGAGTGTTTTCTGGTTGTTGGATTTCGTTGGCTAAGGCAGGATAAAGATAGTCAAGAATGCGGTTAATCTCATCACCACCAAAACCAAGCACCCTAAGCAATAGTTTGTCTATCTCAACGCGAGCTGGAAACCTATCCTTAAGTTGCTTTAAAAGGCTAGGAAACTCGACAGTCTTAATTCTCTCATAGAGACTAAGGATGGCGACTTTCTGCTCTTTGCCAAGTTTAAACGGGTTAAGAACGCATGTATCTAATAGAGCATATTTTGAGAAGCCTATGAAAGCGCCCCTTGTTTCAATTCTATCTAAAAATACCTGCAATACATTTAGTATACTATTAAACCAGAGCGCCAATATTTTCGCGTCATTTTCGGAGACGCCTTTGAAGCAATACATCATTTTTGAAGCGACGAAAGAAGATGGCGAATAGTGTGCAAAAAGAATAGTTCCTGGGGCGGAAAGGTCAAACCTTCGGATGAAGACAAAATTGGTTTCACGGCTCTCAACGTATTGATTCCACAACCGTAAAGAATCATCAAGGTTTGGCTTGCTTTCGAAAAGAAGTTCACATCCCTTAAAAGGTCTCACAACCATTAAATCAAGAGTCTGTGAAAGGTCAAGTGTTTTAACGCCAGAAAGTCTTCGTAGCGCGTGAATCACAGCGTCTCTGGGTATGCGCATGGTTTCACGAGTAAACCTATTTTCAGCAAGAACTTGTTTCTCAGTGATTTCCGCAACAACCCATTGGTCATGTTTTTTCATAGCTCTTGCAACATCTCTCATAAATATTGTTGTATAAGCGGAAACTGGTGAGACTCCTCTAAGAGTCATTTCGAATCCTCTAGCGAGCCTATCATCGCTTTCCAGATAACTTGAAAGTTTGGTGCCAGGTCTTTATTTCTTACACTAGACCAAATTTTAACCAAATCTAGTTCTGTTGTTGCCATTAACCTAAACAGGTTGTCAACATTCTTTCTCAGTTCTTCTTGTGTTACCAAAATTGCAGAAAAGTAATCCTTCTTTATTTTCTCAAGGGATTTATTCCTTAAATCTTTGAAATATCCAGCTAATTCTTTAGCTTGAGCAAGTTCTTTAGGCAATTTCTTCAATAATATGATGGCACAGAAGCCCGAATCTTGTTTAGTCATTGCAATGTCTTTTTGTTTTTTCCTTGCTACCAGTAGAATTTCCCTGAATTGAGCCCCCTCAGAGAAAGCAGCCCTTTCATATGTGCTAATAATATACTCAATAACATAATCTTCTGTAAGCAAGTCTCTAATGCCTTGAGTCGATTCGAGCCTTAGGACTGTTGCGGGCAAAACCAAAGCCAATCTCCCATCTGTTTTCAGAAACTTGTCCGCGAGAAAGATGAAGTATCCATGAAGACCAAGTTGACCATGAAGTTTTTCTGTGTATTCCTTCAATCTCTGATTCAAGGCTTCCTTATATTGAGAAGGAAGACGTTCTTGACGTGTAAAAGGTGGGTTCATTATGATTAAGTCGGCTTGTTCTAGAGGTATTTTTTCGCCACCGACTCTTTCCAAAGTCACAGCGCCTTTGGTTACATAGGCTTCTTCTGTAAACCCACCCTTTGCGAACATGTCTAATGTTGGTCGTCGATAAGCTGCCTTTAATTCACTTGAAATGGCGGGTATAGTCTGTCCAGGCTTCAGTTCTGTGGAATCCCAAACCGCTACTCGCACTTTCTCGGTCTCATAAAGCAAGGCTTGAAGCGAAAGATGCACTACTGCAAGGTGAGCCGCAAAAGGCATTATGTCTATTCCTGTCAAGTCCTGTTCTAAGAATCGTTTATGGTCTTCAAGTTCTATTGTTCCCTTAACCTTCTGAAGTAACTCTCTCTTTCTCCTGTAAGCAGCGACAAGCAGAGTGCCGCTGCCAACTGCCAAATCCATAACTTTAGCATCTGGCTTGTCAATAGCCAACTGCGCCAGAATCTCTGCAGCTTCATTATTCGTGTAAAACGCTGCCACAGCCTTCCTAATCTCAAAGGGAATCAACCCATGAAACACTTTACCCAACAAATCATGCCTAATCTTCTCAGGAGCCAAAGCCTTAACAACCATAACAACCTTCTTCACAACCTCAGTGGCATCAACAGGCAAACGAGAAGCAACATCAAAACCAAAAATACTACTATAATCCCTCCTCAAAACAGGCTCAAAATACAAAGCCAAATCAGCAGGCTTACCAATCTTCTCCTCATCAACAGCAGGAAAACTCGCATCCATGCGCGACAAAACATGGTAAAACAACAGCTGATTAACCAAAAGATACGTCGCAGCCTGACGCATCTCCTCCAACGGATACCTGCCCTCCTCATACTGCAAAATATTCTCAAAAACCGTCCTACCACCAAAAATGTCCTCCAACTCCTTACCCCGCAACTGACGAACACTAGCCGTAATATAACTCACAGCATCCCGCAAAACCCTAATAGCAAAACCAGTATCAGCCTCAACAACAGGCGCCCTAAGAACATGACCAGCCATCCAGTCGGCAATCTCAAACAAATTACCCGCAAAACGTTGGCTCGGTCTCAAATCCTTGAAGATAGCCGTAACCACATACTCCGTCTTCGGACTTTTCGCAAGATTCAAAATCACCTCATCAGACCAAGGCTGGCGCAACTCCTGAGGAAACAGAACAGCGAAAGCTCCCTTCGCCTCAGTCACATACTTAGAATAATCATAAAGCTTCACCATAGCCTCCAACAACTTCGTCTCAGCACCCAACTTCGTCTCAACAACATAAGGCGCGCCATTCTTCAACAAAATATCAGGCTTTAACGACCGCCCATCAGGTGTTGAAACAGAGAACTCTGGAACAACCGTTACGCCTCTCTTCCGCAGTTCTTCCTGCAACAAATCCCGAATAGTCATCTCAGTCGGCTTCGGCACACCCATAAACAATCGTCCAACAATAAAGTCTCATCCCAGAACGTAATATGCTTTGTCTTTCTCCCCCTTAACGATGCTGAAACCACCCAATAAACCACCCAAAACAACCCAAAACAGTCACTCATTCAAAAACACACAATCAAAACTCAAACCGAACAAACAAGACTCTCTGTCTCAACGATAGCGTCTGATAGAAGAAGACAAAAAAGGACACCCGCCCCTTCTTCCCCTGAAAACCAACTCACAACCAAATAATGCTGCATGGTGGTGGCACTAGGAACAATTTGCCATCACCACCACACAGCCACAGCTCAAGAAAAAGAGCACACTAAAAGCCTAATATTACTGAACATCACTCTTGACAACATGAAACATCACGTTTAACAACATAGAAAGTACCCCAAACCAAACTCAAACAGAACCCAAACCACCATACAAAAACAAAAACAGACACCAAAACACAAACCGAAAAACACCACTCAAACCCAAAAAAAATTTTCCACACACATACTAATAGAACCCCCTTAACCCCAAGGGCAGACCATCAAGCACTCAACCAACACATCAAAAAGCCTCTAACCTAAACCAGCTCCCGTTGATCATTACAACATCCAGAGAATCAACTCACTCACCCTCGCTGAAGTAAGGGCTTAAGTCACAGCACGAAAGCCCAATCAGTGATCTCTCAGATTCTGTTCCTTACCCTCAGGTATCCAGATTCAAGATTCTCTAGGAACCTCAACCCATTGCCAGTTGGTTTGTACAGGTACCCATCGTCGAGGATTACGTAACCATTGCGTAAGAGCAAATCCAGATACTTGTTAACCTGATCGTAACTCAAATTGGCACTCTGCATTATCTGGGTTTTTCTTTTGCCCTTAGAATTTGCGTTAAGCGATTTTATGATGTCAGCCAAGATTGATGCACTGTCTCTCTTCTTGAACATGAAGCAGAGCGAATCCAAACCCAAACTGCAAATGAGAGACATTCCTCTCGACTTCCTAGTAAACTAGGGTTGGCATATGTTAATATAATTGTCGCTAGAGATAACAAAACAGAACAAAAAATTGCCCAAAGGCAACGGGAGGCTATGAGATTCAAGCAACTGAGACAGTCTGTTGGTTGGCCTTCTTCTCTCGTTTGAGTATTTCTCTGGCAACGGTTACCCCTGAGGCTGAGGCTTGGATCAGACCTCGGGTTACGCCAGCTCCGTCGCCTATGCTGAACATGTTGTGAACACGCGTTTCTAAGTGGTTGCTTAGCTCAAGTCTTGACGTGTAGAACTTGACTTCCGCACCATACAACAATGTGTCTTTTGAGTTAAGCCCTGGCGAAACCTCGTCCAAAGCTTGGAGCATTTCTCTTATGTCGGCTAAGTAGCGATATGGCAAGACAAAGCTGAGGTCGCCGGGCGTGGCGTTTTTTAAAGTAGGCACAACTAGGCTTCGGTTGATTCTTTCCTCGGTGCTACGTCGTCCGACTTCCAAGTCGCCTAGGCGTTGGATGATTATGCCACCGCTTAGCAGGTTTGTGAGCCTGGCGATGTATTTGCCGTAGGCTATTGGCTCACGGAATGGCTCAGTAAAGCTGGTGCTCACAAGTATGGCGAAGTTTGTGTTGTCTGTTTTGCGTTCAGCATAGCTTTGACCGTTCACTGTGATGATGCCCTCATAGGATTCCGTTATAACTTCACCTCTGGGGCAGACACAGAATGTACGAACGTGGTCGTCGAACGATTTAGAGAAGTAGACGAATTTGGGTTCGTAGAGAGCGTCTGTCAACTCCTCCATGACTGAGGCTAAGACTTCGACTCGCACGCCTACGTCGACAGGATTGTTCAGGGTTTTTAGGCCGAGTGTTTGGGCTTCGGTTGTGAGCCATTCGGCGCCGCTTCTGCCAGGTGCAACAATCACGTACTTGCCCGTCACTTTTTCATCTTTTGTGGTTTGTACGCCTTCAACCTTGCCGTCTTTGACCAGTAAGGTTTTAACTTCTACGCCTGTTTGGATTTCCACCCTGTCTTTTAGGTGACGGCGCATGTTGCGTAGCACTTGGGCACATTGTTCGGTGCCCATGTGGCGGACTTTTTGAGAGACGAGTTTGAGCCCGGCGAACGCTGCCTTTCGTTCGATTTCGTCTGTTTTGTCTGGGTCTGTGCCGTAGACGTGTTCGGGTGCACCGAATTGGCGATAGATGCTGTCAACGTATTCAATGTGTTCGGCTAGTTTGTCTTTGGTCATGTAGTCTGTTAGCCATCCCCCAACCTCAGTTGAGAGGTCGAGTTTGCCGTCGCTGAAAGCCCCGGCTCCTCCCCAACCTTGCAGTAGGGTGCAGGGGTCGCAGTTTACGCATCCGAACCCCCTGCTGGCTGGGCACCTGCGCTTTTCTAAATCGGGTCCCTTATCTAACATGAGGATTTTTAGTTGAGTGTTTTCGTTTTTGGTGAGTTCTAGGGCGGAGAATATGCCTGCGGGTCCAGTGCCCACAATGATGACGTCGTAGGGTTGAGGCAAGACAAAGCGCACCTATCGTTTTATGAAAGCCCAAAACAAGATAACGCAACCAAAATATATGCTCATCGGTGGGACACCACGTACACGTGCACCATTGAATAGAGGCGCATACTCAAAGCTCACCATGACACGCCCCAACCAACTTTTGATGGCACATCATCAAGGGTCTATTTGGATCCAAATGTTCGTGGAATGTAGAGCCTAGAGGAGGTCTACTCCACACCGTGATTGAAAGCCCAAAACAGACTCAAACCCTTCGAACATAAAGCTCCGAATTTGCGAGCCTCAGCTCTGGAAGTGTGGAATTATCTTCGCACTTATGAGGTTAATCGCCTCTCGAACGTTGGGACCAATGGGCGAACCCACGACAAACTGAGTGATACCCGATTTCAATAGTTGACTAATCCGTTCGATGCACGTATCAGGTGTGCCGCAAACTGAAAACGCCTCAATCATTTCAGGAACCACACCCGAAAAGGCTCTTCCCCAATCATTAGCTTTCAATGCCTCACGAATCTCCTCAGCTTTTTTGACATCGATTCCATGTCTTTCAAGCAAGACGCTTGGGCTGCCAGCCACAATGAAAGAAACCACAGGAACAGCCGCCTTAGTCGCCTTCTTCAAGTCTTCATGGACCGAAAACGACGTGTAGGCAGCAACATCAACCTCGTCCAACTTCTTGCCTGCCTGACGAACCCCTTCTTTCACACAGTTGACGGCATATTCAACGTCCTTCGGATGACACGCGTTTATGAGCACGCCATCGCCAATTCTGCCAGCCAACTCCAACATTTTAGGACCCTGAGCCCCAACGTAGACGGCAATATTAGCCCGCGGTTTAAACAGAAACCTGGCACCCGCAGTCTTGAAGACTTCACCCCTGTAAGCAACGCTTTCCCCGCTGATTATTTTCCTAAAAATGTCTACAGCCTCATGAACCGCAGCAAGAGGCTTCTCCATCTGCACTCCGACGGTTTCCAAGGTGGTCTTGTCCCCGGCGCCCAAACCAAGAACACAGCGTCCAGGAGCCAACTCGTTGAGAGTCGCAATAGCCTGCGCAGTGAACACGGGGTTAACCATGTACGGGTTTGTAACCCCCGGACCAAGAGTAATCTTGCTCGTATGAATCGCTGCGGCTGTAAGCGTAACGTAAACGTTACGGTTGTTGAAGTGATCAGTTACCCAGAGATTGCTGAACCCTCCTCTTTCAGCCTGAATAACGTAAAAGACTATTTTCCAGTACGGTTCACGAGGAACAAACTCTATTCCAAACCTAACCATTTCAGTCTCTCCTCTAAGTTTTCGGCGATGCCTCCTTGATTTGTACCGCTAATTCACTCAATCCTAACTCCGTAAAGACATCAGCTGTCTTGACGGGTTCAAGGAGAACTGCAGCCTCCAACAAGGCGATTAAACCAGATTCGCTTCCCATGGTGCCAAGTTGCCAAAGACGAAGTATAGTGTTTGCGAGTTCACTGGGCATCTTCTCATCGTTCTTCGACAGAAGAACCACGTCGGCAAGTTTGCTTGAGAGCGCTCCCCTTTTGTCACTTGAGACCAGGTCGACCAATTTGCCGTAGTCCACACAATTCACCTTCTCAGCCAATGTAAAGTAAGACGTAATTTGCCTTCATTCTACCTTTAAAAGTTTGTCATTCTCCCCATGCCTAGGTCATATAAAGTCAGCAAGGCTCTGCTGTCTAATCTTTTCAGTTCTCTTAGGCTGCGTTTCTTGTTCTTCAAACAAGATGAGTTGCCCATAGACCCCGTCGTAGCCAGGCAAAACCTTCACCCGCTCATCTCTGACTTTGACGACAGCTTCAGCGACTTTTGGCTCAACGATTTTCGACATCTCTTCCATCGAGGCGTCCATAAGCACAGAATATTCATCTCCAAACCTTGCCACAAGCGCATTGTAGATTTCCCAAACCCTCTGAACACTTGGGTATGCCACGCCTATTACTGTGGCAATTATTTCCGAAAGAGGCAACAAATGTATATAACCTACAGCGTTCTCAGGTTGGAAATCCACAGGTCTGTCTGCCAGCTCTTCCACCCGTTGTTCGACACCCTTCGTAAGGTTTCGACGACAAACTGGACAACGGTTCCCAAACTTTATGGCTTCCTGAGGCGACAGCGAAACCTTGCAATTTCTGTGACCAGTCCAGTGATATTTTCCGTAGGCTGGGTCGGTTTCGATGGTAAACCTTAATTGCTTAGGGTCTTTTAGTCGGATGGCATCGAGAACGTTCTGAAAAGTTAGTTGCTTGAGTTCAAAAACATTGGCTTCCCGACCGATCCTCCAAGGCCAGTGGCTGTGGCTGTCGCTGTTTGACACCAAGGCATACTTGTCTAAGCTGCTGAGCCGCCAGTTCATCGGAGGGTCAGAAGAAAGGCCTGTTTCTAAGGCTGCAATGTGCTTCGTCATGTCTTGGTAACAGTCTTCAATGCGGTCAAAACCGCTGAAAGCACCGAAGAGACTAAACCAAGGCGTCCAAGCATGAGCAGGTATAACCATGTTTCTATCGCTAACTTGCATTATTTCCTCAACCAACTGCGGCGCTGTCATACTCAATGTCGGTCTACCGTCAACAGCAAGATTGCCATAGGTCGCCAATCTGTCGTTTATTTGTATGGCGGTTTCGACGTTTGGCGTCAAGATCACATGATGAATTTTCTTCGAGGCGCCTTCAAATGAGAAAATTGTGGAGACTTCACCCGTTATCATGCAAAGAACTTGGGATTCGAGGTTTTGGGCGGGTTTATAGAGTTCTGCTCCTTGTGCCTCGATTAGATCTCTTTTTAGTTCGTCCAACCATCTTGGATGGGTAAAGTCTCCGGTCCCAACTAGGTTTAAGCCTTTGATTCTGGCGAAGCGCGTGATCTCATCAATATTCATTTTTTCGCTGGTGGCGCGGCTGAAGCGACTATGAATGTGAAAATCGGCTATGACCCTCACTTAGGCAGTCGCTCCTTTAGCAACGTACTTTTCAAACACTTTTTCCCAATCGATTCGGTACAAAAGCACAATGACTATCATCAACACAATGGCGGTGATGACCATTACAGCCGTAGTAACGATTCCGCCTTCTCCGCCAAACAGCAGAAAAAGAAGCCAAGTGTATGTTCTGCCAAAATAAGCAAGTATAAAGCACATGAGCAGTTTTCCTAGTATAGCAGGGATGAAAACCCTCAGAAAGTTATACCGCATCATACCGAACGGAATGAAAAGCAAGTCGTCAGGAAGCGGAGTGAGCGCAAAGACGAATATTGCAAATGGTCCGTAGCGACCGATCAGTCGAACCAGATAGCCCAATTTTTTCTGACGTTCACTGCTTAGCACTTTCCTTCCGTAATAGCCAAGAAGATACCCTGACAGTTCGCCGACTGCAGAACCCGTCCCACCTGCGATTGTAAGAAGTATTGGATCGAATCCCAAAATGCCCAGCCAGAGGATCAAAAGCGTGTAGGGTATGGGAACGATTATGGAAGCGGTTCCGAGAAAACTAACGAGGAAGACGCCGAAGTAGCCAAAATTCTGAAAAAAATTCATCATCCAATCAGGTGGTGCTGGTATCCCCAATTTTCCCGTCTCTCCCAGCGATTTCGCTGTCAACGTGCTTAAGTGTTACTGTCTGTTTCTATGTTCATCTAGGTCTCCTTGCCCCGCAAAGAACAAAAATGTGACTTATTCCGCCCGTATGGTTTTGGTCGGCGTGACCACTATGTTAACTGGGATATCCCACTTGTCTCGAGGAATGCCCTCCACGATTTGTATGTCATGAACTGTTGTGATCACAGGCGTTTGTGAAGCGACGCTTTCAGCCTCCTTCAGTATGTTGTATTCCTGGTCTGAGTATCCTGTTCCCTTGCCAAGCCTTCCGCCATCTGGAGCCACTGCCACAGAGCCCGCAATAAACAAGTCAATCTTGATGTCTTCGGGTTCCACTCGGCGCCCAAATTTGAAGGCTCCAGAAATCGTGGACGCCTCAGATATGCTGTTTGATGAAATGTTTTTTGGATCGAGTAGAAGGAAGCCTTTTCTTAACTTAGGTGTTGCCATCACGACTCTTTTGCCGTCTTTCAGCGCCATTTCCCGAACAGGGCGCTGCGGGGAATCAGGATTGCAGAACACGACTCTCGCTTTCTTGTATTCTGGCAGGTTTCTCAAGTTAGCAGCTGCTTTTTGGGCACCGACAAAGTTGGGTATTCTGTGGAAAACAGGTTTGGGGAAGGTTGCTATGCCTTTCTCTTCCATCAGTCGCCACACTCGCATACGAATCTCCTCTTTGGACAAGACGAACCCGTTGTGTTTAATAGATTGCTGGAATTATTAAGGTTCGGTGACAGACCCATGAATCTGTTTGTTTTCTTACTGGTTTGGGCGGGGGTGTCTCTTGCGCCCATTCCGCCCACTAAATCTCGCATGCGAATTTTGCCCAGATTGCTCACTTTCTTGTTGGGGCTGCTTCTCTTCTTTATTCTCTTGGTCGCGCTGACTCCATTGAGTCTCTTTCTCTATTGGCTGGTTTATTCCCGCTTGTTTTTCGCTTTCTTGGAGTATGCCTTCCAAATAGGGCGAAGGACAGAAGAGGGTGTAGAGGAAAAGCCTTACTATCAACCCATCAGATTGAGAAGACTTAAGTTGAATATTCGCGTAAGCGCCAAAGTTGTTGCAGCTCTCTTCGTATTGTTTCTGTTGTTCGCCATAATTGGTGCAGTTTTCACTCAAGTCCAGCGAGTGAGCAACGCCTATTATTTCAACGATTTTGTTCAGTCCAGAACCGGGATGCCCTTTAACACTTTACTCCCAGACAGTCAAGTGCGTTTAGTCACAGAGGAATTGGCTGTTTCAGTGGCTAGGCGACACATGTCAGAGTTTGGAAGTAATGTGCAGGTTCTGGACAGCCATATCACTAAAACCCTCGATGGGAAACTTGTTTGGGTCGCTGTGATAGGTTCAACGAACGTGTTTGCTGAAAACTATGTCAAGGGCTTCATTCTAGTAGACGCAACAGACCCTGTTGCGATTCCGCAAATTGTGCACAAGGAATTTTCCGTTGGACAAGGCTTATGGTGGGACCGCAACATCATCTTCCATTCGTATTCATCCGAAATCACGAACGGTTATGGCGTTGCTTATCCTTCATGGAGCGCCGCTACTAACGAACTTGTTTACATAGTCACCAGATACGAAGTAGGATTCGATCTGATACGCAGGTATAAGGGATTAATCATTTATGACTCGGAAGGCAAAATCATCTACGATTACTCAACACTGCAGAGTGTTCCAAGCTGGGTCACTCAAGTCTACGATGAGAACTGGATGGAACACATGATAAACGAGTGGGGTGGCTTTCGCAGAGGCGCCGCGTTCGACTACTGGTCTGGGGGCTTCTTGTGGATTGTTCCGCCCAGTCGCGAACGAGTTGAAATGTCTGAAGATACGCGTTACATTGTTGATCCAGAAACGGGCGATATCATCGCGATGGTTATGGTTAACCCAGTTGCCAGCGAGAGAACTCTTGCTGGAGTCTTCAAAGCCACTCGGCAGGGCATATTTTTCTATGACTACTCAAAAGAAGACTACATTTCTGGCCTTACAGCTGAAGATGTCATAGAGGGAAAATTGCCCAAACCCACAACAGGCTTGTACCACGCCGAGATGCCGCTTCTTTATCCTGTTAAGATCCGCGAAGGCGTCTCCCGATTGGCTTGGTATGTGCCCATTTACTGGCGGGAGGGCACATGGTTACCTGATGAAACCATTTATTTGGCTGGTTTTGCCATCATCGACGCCCGCGACATAAACAACGTTGCCATAAACATGGCTGGTGGAGGACTCTCAAGTGAGCAACTTGTACGCCAAACAAGACTCGACTTTATAGAACTGTTTGGTGCGGTTACATACGTGGAACTGGACACGACAGTTCTCGACAAACAAGAATATGTGAGGGACGGAACAACCCACGTGGTCCTGCACGTTAACCACAGCACTTATCCGTGGTTAGAAGCCACACCAAACGACCTCCCTAGTCAGCAATGGTACGAGTTGCTGTCAACGAAACCCGGCGACCACATCGTGACGAAAATCGAAAAACGCGGAGAAATTTGGACAATCATCAGCCTTGAAAACCTAAACATCCCATAATCCGTGACATTCTTGCGCTTTTTCTGCAACATCTAAATATCTGAGCATGCCAAATATGCCTATCAATCACCAAGAATCGCTAGGGTGCCCAAAAAATGCCTACGGTTAAACGTGAACAATGGAGTCGACACTTTGGGAAGTGGTTTCGCCACGTTTTGACAGACGCTGGCATAATGGACTCTCGTTATCCAGTTAAGGGCATGACTGTTTGGTTGCCATACGGATTCAAGATAAGAGGAAAAATGCTCCAAACACTCCGGGAGCTTCATGACTCAACAGGGCACCAGGAGATGATGTTTCCACTCCTTATTCCCGAAACTTCATTAGCTAAGGAAGCTGAGCACATCAAGAGCTTTGAGGGAGAGGTGTTCTGGGTAACCAAGGGAGGCTTAACACCCTTGGAAGTCAAGCTTGCGCTGCGACCTACCAGCGAAGCTGCCATCGGACCCATGCTCAAACTATGGATTCGATCTCATGCGGATCTCCCAATCAAACTTTACCAGATTGTGAATACCTTCAGATACGAAACCAGAGCAACTCGGCCCTTAATTAGGGTACGAGAACTCGACAGCTTCAAAGAGGCACACACGGTTCACACCACAGAGAAGGAAGCCGAGGAGCAGGTCAAGAAGGGAGTTGAAATCTACAAGAAATTTTTTGACACTTTGAGAGTGCCCTACAAAATATCGAGACGCCCCGACTGGGACAAATTTCCTGGTGCCTTGTACACTGTTTCCTTCGAACAGATATTGCCCGATGGCAGAACGCTTCAGATCGGAACCGTGCACAATCTGGGGCAAAACTTCTCGAAGGCTTTCGATGTCACATACGAAACTGAGAAGGGCGAAAGAAAACATGTTTGGCAAACTTGCTACGGAATTTTCGCGGGCAGGCCGCTTGTTGGTGTTTTGGCTTCGCATGGTGACGACCATGGAGCGGTTCTGCCGCCTGCAATTGCTCCCGTTCAGGTTGTGGTTGTTCCGATTCCTTACAAGAAAATGGAGAAGGAAATCATCAATGCGTGTCAGGACGTTGCGTCAAGGCTGAAGAAGGCTAACATTAGTGTTGAGTTGGACTTGCGCGAAGATCTGACTCCGGGCTCTAAGTTCTATTATTGGGAGTTGCGGGGCGTGCCAATACGCGTTGAGGTTGGCCCCAGAGACGTGAAACAAAAGGAGACCACAGTTGTGAGACGGGACACCTTTGAGAAACAAACCTTTAAGACAGAAAACCTCATTGCGGCTATCAAGACAATCATGAATGCGATGACTGACAACATGCGTGAAAAGGCGTGGCAGTGGATGAATGCACATGTTTACAGAGTCGATCAGCTTGAGGAAGCCAAACGGTTGTTGAGAAAAAG
>Ga0315310_10000644_pt1 | contig 22287 bp, 18 predicted proteins | sample TDP5_MG_FD_203630 | JGI IMG/M metagenome (GOLD analysis project Ga0315310, IMG submission 203630) | Freshwater sediment microbial communities from Lake Towuti, South Sulawesi, Indonesia - TDP5 | ecosystem: Environmental > Aquatic > Freshwater > Lake > Sediment | place: Indonesia: South Sulawesi...
AGGCTACAGCGTTGACGTTGCCTTGATGCTTGAGGTAATCGAGCATATGACTAAACAGGACGCCATCAAGACCATCGAGTCAATAGGGCGCATTGCGAGTAAATACATCGTAATAAGCTCGCCAGTAGGTTATTTTTCACAGTCAGACTTGTATGGAAATCCTTGGGAAAAACATCAATCTGGTTTTATGCCAGATGAACTTAGAGCATTAGGATTTCGAGTGAGAGGGATAGGTTTCCGAACGATTTCGAGAACTAGAAATGGAGCTTCTATTAGTTCTCCTTTTAAAGTCATGGTTTCAGAAATAGCTTCTGTCTTACTATGGTTCCTACCCTTTTCTAAACCAGAGTTGGCTGAGCACATGGTTGCAATAAAGCACCTAAAGGAATAGATTAATAGAATACCATTAGCACGCGCTTCGTGCCCACACGCTATGTTAGAAGTTTGGCCACCAGATCCACGGTTTTCTGAAAACGGTTGGGTAGAAGCTGTTTGATCACCAGAAAATCCTCGCTCTTCACCGCATTTACAAGTCGCAGTGTCGTGACATATACAACGCCTCCTATTATTATGTATAGAGGCAAAAAGAGAGCACTTGTGAATACAAGCCCAATAAACGTGACGGCGACAGCCATAGTTAGCGAACCCAACCAAGACTTCGCAAAAGCTTCGGTATCAAAAAATATGCCGAAAATCTTTCTCAGCCTCCAGGCTGGATAAACGAAGAGGGTAATTCCTTGAAGAGCCTTAGCTAAGGCGGCCCCAGTGCTTCCAAATTGGCTTACAAGGATAATGGAGAAAAGGGTGCCCACGCTTGCCGCCAACACATTTGCTTCGAGAAAAGTTCTTGTAGAGCCTAATGACAAGAGAAGGTTTTCCACGGCCACGCTTGCGCAAGTCAGAGCCATCGCAAAAGAAACAATCGTTAACGACAACACTCCAGACTGGTATTGCGGTCCAAAAAACAACAGAATAACTGGGTACGCTGTTACCGCTAGCCCAACAGCCAATGGAGTAAAGACCAAGAAAATATACCTTGAAACCTTAATTGATGCCAACTTCAAAGCTCCTTTTCCATGACGCCCAGATAGCTCCGCCAATTGAGGAAACAACGAACCACCTAGCGAGCTATAGACGAGCCCTAACACACTCGTTGCGGTCAGGGCAACGCTGTAAATTCCCAAGGTTGAAACCCCTGCGAAGAACAATATGACAAAGTGGTCTACGTGCAGAACAAAGTAACTTAACGTTGCTGAGGCCCAGAGAGGAGCCGAGTACATGGCCAATTCTTTTAACGGATAAGGTGTAGGTTTAGTCTGAACTGACCTTGAAGCGAGGACGAAAAACAAACCTAATCCAAAGAAATCTCCAATCACCCAACCAGTTAGAACGCCCATTAGTCCGTAGCCTAAAATTATAAAGAAGAGTGAGCTGAAGTATCTCAAGCTTACCTGAGAGACGCCTACGAGAGCGATATTCCTGAACTTCCCCAGTCCCAGCAATACGTTTTCGAAAAAAGGAGAAAGAAGCAAAGCAAAAACGTCTATTGCCATTAATTGAATCAACGGCTCGTAAATGTTTTTGCTAGAAACAAGGAGGGAAATCGGGTTTGCCGCAACAAAGCATAGAAAACTTGAAATGAAGCTGACTACGAGGCCAAATTTTAAGACTGTTTTATAAATCCCAGCTATAATATCGGGCCTTTCTCTGCCCAAATACTCAGCTATGTACTTTGTAGTGGCGGACGGAATAGCCAATATACAAAATGTGGCAAGCAACGACTCGATTATCGCCAACACGGAAACAACTCCGATTTCAGTTACTGAAAGAATCTTTGAGGCGAAGGCATAATAGACTAGACCTGAGGCACTTGCAACCAAAGCTCGAATGAAAAAGTACGTTGCTCCTCTGGCTACACTTGCGCCTCGAATTGTAAACTCACTCATGTCACATTCTTCCGAGCTTAAAGCAATGACATTGGACAGTAAAAAGCCAATTTAAAAGATATATATATTGATACATTCTTCAAGGTTAAAACTCCGGCAGAAGGAGTTTCTCTCAAGGAGAAAATCGAGCTTCAAAAAGACCAACATGAAAAAAACTAATTATTGAAGATAACGAAGGTATATGGCCTCTAGTCGTTTTGCCAAAAGTTGCCATGAATATTCTTTTTCTGCAACGTCGCGTGCGCATTGACCCATTTTTTGGCGCAAATGAGGATTTTCTATAGCCTCTAGAATTCTGTTGGCGAAATCTTTTGGATCCCCGGGTGTTGCCAAGAACCCGCACTTCTGTACGACTTTTTCAATCACAGGGAGCCTAGTTGCAATTATGAGCCTGCCCGCAGAGAGATAGTCACTGAGGCGTAAGGGCCATCGTGCGCGATTCACTGCGTGGTCTTCCAGCGGCAAGAGTAGAATGTCTGAAGCACCAAGGTAGAGTGGGTATCTGTAATAAGGCTGCTGATGAACAAAGATAACATGTCTCGTGATGGTGAGGGACTTGACAAAGTCCAATTGGTCTTTAGGCAACCCCAAAAGTAATAAAAAAGCACCAGGATAACGTTGGATTACCTTTTCATGGGCTAGTATCAAAGATTTTATAGTGTCCGTATCGTAAAATTTTCCAAAGTGCGAGTAAATTATGCTTTTTTCCGGTAGGTCAAGTTTCCTTCGTGAGTCATAGATGTCCAGTGGTTTAATAAAATCGATATTCGTACCATTTGGTATCTGAAAGAGGTTTTCAGGCTTGACTCCTATGGACAATGCACGTTGTCGCAGGACATCATTAGTGACGATTACAGCATCTGCGCCTACCGGTACTTTTTCTTCAAGAAAAGTCACAACGGGATCTAGTGGCTGCATCCAACCATAACCGCTGTACATACTAAACAATCCCCCTCTTCCCCACCAGTCACCCCAGTCTACAAATATTTTCTTATCGTGAAGGCGAAAGAAACGTGAAATTCGAGAAAGCACTGTTGGTGCAGCGTTCTGAGGACCTGCCACTCCGAAGGAATGAAGTATGTCAACATCTGAAATCATCTCTAAGATGCAATTCCACAGAGTCTCGGTGAATAGCCACCCGATTGCAGATACAGATGCAAGGAATATCTTGGAGGTCCTTAAATATGGAACTAAGAAGATGTCCACTCCAGATACAAGTTTTCTTTTTGCCTTTGAGGTCGGTTCTCTGCTCTCTGCTATCAACAGAACCTCATGACCTTGTCTAACGAGGTATTTGCCCAAGAAAAAGGCACGGTAGTAATTACCTCGTTTTTCGCCACCATCTAAGAAAGCAATGCGCAAGTTTTTACTAACCTCCTGACGTCATTTTTGGCGGCTGTAAGACTAACATAGACAATGTTTCGCAAAAGCCAGGTCAATCTAAATCTTCGAAGGCGCATTTTCCGTGCCTGCTCATTCCATTCACAAAGCTTGAAGCCTGAACCTGCAAGCAGGCTCATCAGTTCCCTTGGAGTTAAAAAGAGGGCAACTATTCCTGTACCAAAAAACGGGACACTAATTTTCAAGCTTTCCAAGACATAGCTTAATAGAAAAATGATGCGAGATTGCGCTCTGTACTTAACACATTGTTCATCCACGAAAATAACGCCACCCAATTTTAAGACTCTAGCCACTTCTCTAAACGTCTGTGAAATGTTACGCTTCGGAGGTATGCCAACTATGTAAGCCAGCACTGTGCGACTTGCAACACCGTTAAACGATTCCTTTCTGAATGGAAGATTCCTAGCATCTGCCAATATAAGGTTTAGATTTCTGCTATGTCTAGTTTTTCCGCCCCTCAAGAATTCCCTAGAAACATCAACACCATACACATCTGGGGTGAACCCACGATTCAGGAGATATTGGAGAAGCCTACCACCTCCAGTCCCTAGCTCCAAAAAACTGTGACGGGAAGAAGACTTGTCAAGAAAATAACCTAATATCCGTTCTCCCAATGAATCTTGAAGGGGCACGTCAAAATATATGTTTTCCCATTTTGACCAGTGTTGAAACATCCTTTTTTTCTGCAGTTTCTCAAGAGACACATGTACCACTCAGAGAAGCCAATAGTCCAAGCTTTAACCATTATTACTATGAAACTACGCAATAAATATTAATCTGAAGGCTTTTTTAATAGCCTCAAAACGTCATGGCAAAACATACCGAACTCAGCTATTATTCCACAATCGGTGACTGGAATGAGCCTCAAACTCAGCACGCAAAGGATAAGAAACTTAAGTTATTCTTCTAGAGATTTTCTTCTAACGCTATCTTCGCTTACTGCAATTTTGCTCATTCTTTTGAATCTTGCCTTTATCCATTCATTTGGAATTGGAGTTGTGGCATCGTTAGCGTACTTTGTGGTGAATGGAATTTTTCTAGCCCGCGTCTTTTTTGAAAGAGAGGATTTCTTTTCAAGGGCATTGCTCGCAGGTTTGACTCTAATTACATTTTTGGGTTTGATCAGTTGGGCGGTTATGATTGTCTACAACCTTGACATTGTAAGGTCGGCTATCGCTTTAACCATCACGGCTCTCTCATCTTCTTTCGCGAAAAGGCTGGCACCCGGACATTCGAAGGGCACACCTGCGAAAACGGACATCACTGTAACGGTCAGGGACATGAAGAGCTTCAATGCTGCAAAGGAACCCTCTCCTTTCGTACGTTCACACCTTGCCATGCTTTTCTTCTTGTTTGCTGCTGGTCTGTCTTTCTACCTACTCATCATATCACGAATTGGAGAGGTGCAAACCGTCTGGCAAGCTGTGCATCCGATGTTTATGTACACATTCTTCGTCGCTACGATTCTGCTAATAATAGTCGTTTTTTCATCTGAGAAAACTCATTTCAAGCTACTGTCGATCATTCTTCATTCCGTTCTTTCTCACACATTCTTCGTAGTTATTTTTCCAGCGGGAAACTGGGGTCCTCAAGAGTCGATCTTGACGGTGAGTAGGCGCATATTTGACAGCACACTATTTGACGGTTGGGGAGGCGCTACTGCTGGCAGCAACATCATAATGCGGTTGTACAACTCAACCCGTGGAACAAACTTTCAGAGCGCTTTGAGTGTGATGTTTGCGCGCGTGTTCAGTGTTGACGTTTTTTGGAGCCACCTGCCGCTTGTACCGCTTTTATGGGGAATCTTCGTTCCTGTAATTGCTTATTTGATAACTAGAACTATAGGTGGAAGTGAAAGAGTCTCAGTTCTCTCCAGTCTGTTAGTCTCCGTATTTCCCTTGCTTATCAACTGGGGCGCAGTCTCGATTCCTGAGAGTCTGAGCTTCATGTTATTCTTCTGTTCCCTATACTTTATCCTGAGATTCTTCACCACTCAGAGATTCAAGGACTTTGTTTTGATGATACTTTTCATGTTCACTTCCTTCTTGGCACATTACTTGGGGGGAATCATGTCTTTTGCCTTCCTTGTATTAGGGCTGGCTATCAGAAAATACGAGAACGAGAAGGTGCGTTCGCCTCTGACGTCAAGATCCCTGTTGTTGATTTCATTTATACTGTGCACTACTCTCTTGCCATTCGCTCTGACCTATCACAGAATCTTTTCACCTCTTTACGCATATTTCAGTCTTGATAAGATACAAGGGCTTTCCACAACTGACCTAATTGGGCTGTTTCTGTTTGGAGAATACATCAATTACTACGCTCTCACCGCATTGATCCACATTGCAGGTCCCTTGCTGGGACTGATTGGGATGCTATACAGCGTTCGATTGAGCAGCGGGCAGAGATCTAACAAGAAATATCGGTTTTACACATTTTTTCTCATACTAGGATTTCTCATGGTTTGGCTGGACTATAGAATCTTCAAACTCCTTATGGTGATGGGACCCACCATCGAGGAGGAAAGAATGTGGGTATTTAGAGACTTTATCGCCGTTCCATTTACTGCATTTCTCATCGACGGCATCGTCTCCTATCTGCGTAAGCAGACCACAAGGCTTTCATCGGTAAGAACATCAATTCCTTCATTGCTTTCGTCTTTTATCCAAGTTAAGAAATCTTTGAAACCTTTCCTTCCATATCTCTTGGGTTTATGCTTGATTGTATTTCCTGTCCTGCTCGCTGGACTGACTACGGTCTCTATTTATGCCGCATACCCTCATTTTGGCCCCCTGCAAACGACTTCCTACGAGTTGGAGGCAGTGAAATATATCGACAGCACCACAACCGGAAGATACGTTGTGATTGGAGATTCATGGATTAACACTGCAGGATTGATGTTTGTGGGACTTGGCAATTCACGCGCTATCTATCTCTACAGCGCAGACCCTCACGGGTTAATCCTTTTCGTCCAGATGAGAACTGACCCCTCTCCTGACATTCTAATCGAAGCCATGAAATCCCATGACGCTGCAACCGGCTACTTCATAATACAAAAACCAAGATTGGGCACACAAGAATATAATCGCATCGTTCAACAAGCCCATAATAACAGCCTCCAAACATACTCTGGGGGGATCTTCTACTACCAAGGCGAAGAAAAACTCCGTATCTTCTACTACGAAAAAGGTTAACGGGCATTCTTTACCATCTCGCGAACAGCTTATTAGGATTCGAATGGATTATCAATTCAAACAACATATCGCAGGGGTGCTTCATCAATGTCTGGTCAAATTCGATTTTTGCTTGTAATCTTGGGCGTCCTCGCTGGCTTTGCATTTAGCTTGGTAGGTGCTATGCTTCCTTGGACAATTCGAAATAAATACTTACACATAGAAGCCATTGTAGCCAAAAGGGCTCTTCAATCAGATACTGTTATTGAGTTTTTGATGAATGCCGCTTTCAGTACAAAAGAGGTTTCCACAATTATGAGGAGCAAGTAATGAACTCGAAAATTAAGGAACGATGAGTCAAGGGATGCTTATGAAAGATGAAGTGAGTGTGCTCTTTTCTGGCGGGTCTGATTCAACGCTTGTTGCAGCCCTTATGTGCAAAGAGTTCGAAAAAGTGCATCTCTTGACCTTTTTCCACTCTGGTATACCTGAAGCTAAAAGATCAAAAGTGAATGCTGACAGACTTGAGAATAGATTTGGTAAAAATAAAGTCGTCCGCAAGTTGATCAATATTGAACAAATTTTCACAACTCTTTATTACACCACTTATCTTCGTGATCTTAGGAAGTACAGGCTCTTTCTTGCTGCCGCTCTCTGTAACGCATGTCAAATGGCGATGCACACCGCGACAATACTTCATGATCTTGGAAACAACATTAGTTTCACACGGGATGGCTATAAACTGGAGAAAGAACATGTTAACGCTTTTATGTCAAAAGAAGGAATAAGACAGATAAAAATGCTTTATGAGAAACATAAAATGAACTATGATAACCCTGTCTATGACATACCCAGAACGGATTGGGTCTTATTTGATATGGGAATAACCCCAAAGCGTGATGTAAAATGGCCTCATGAACGATACGAATACTCGACTCAGCATCTCTGCCCTCATGGGGATCTCTACTACGCTTACATGATTGGGTATCATTATCCTTTGTATCATCGTGTTCCTTACGGATGGATGGAATACCATAGAGAAAAAATAGCGATGGCTGAAAAATATATCGTTTCTGTTTTGAAAAAAGAAGATCTTAAGCAAAGATACTGTATGTAACCAGCTCGAACTGAGATTCTTGTTAATGTGCGTTTTTTGAAGTGTGGAGGCGCTCGCTACAGCTATTCTTCTAACACCTTGGGAATCATGCGCGCGTGGACGATGGGAGCACAGGCAATACGGTGGAAATTGCTAAAGATAAATGCGCCATCCTCGTAAGATAAACTCAAAGGCTTATAGCCGAACTTTCGCCTATGATGAATTTTCGCCCTTTTGGTCCCTTTTGATTTGAAGTCAGGGTTGAGTGAGGTCCAATGAGGCTGTCTGTTATCTTTTCCCTAACGTCTATGTAGCAGTTGTTCATTATGATTGAGTTTTCTATCTCTCCACTTTTAATCGCAACATCATTTCCAATGCTAGTGTAGGGTCCAATGTAGACTTGTCCCTCAATTGTTGAGTTTTCCCCGATTATGATAGGTCCTCTTAAAAGGGCGCCTCGTTTGATTCTTGTCTTCTCTCCTATCGACACTCTTCCCTGAATAGAGCCTTCATCTTCCACTATACCCTTTATGTCCTTTTTCAGATCGTCTAGTATCAGCCTATTCGACTCCAAGATGTCTTCAGCAGTTCCGGTGTCTTTCCACCAGCCCTCCACAAAGCAGTAACCAACGTCAAATCCGCTATCCAAAAGAGATTGAATCGCCTCAGTGATTTCCAGCTCACCTCTCCCCGAAGGTTTCAGATTTTCTATGGCCTCGAAAATCACAGGTTTGAAAAAGTATATGCCCGTAAGAGCGTACTCGCTGGGCGGTTTCTCGGGTTTCTCTACCAATCTGAGGAGTTTGCCTTTAGCGCCGAATTCGGCAACCCCAAACCGTTGGGGATTCTTGACCTTGCACAAAAGAACCATGCAATCGAGCTTTGAACTCTCAAACTCTCTTACGAATCTGTCCACTCCGCCCTTGAGCAGATTGTCTCCTAGATATACAATGAAAAGGTCTGTACCGACAAACTTTTTGCATAATCCTACCGCATGTGCGATTCCCTTGGGGTCACCTTGGCGAACATATGCAACTCTGACATTGAACGCTTCGCCATTTCCAAAGTAACCGATCACTTTCTCGGGGTAAAGGTCTCCCAAGACTATGGCAATGTCTTTGATACCAGCGTCACGCAAGTCTTCGAGCACATGTTGCGAAATCGGCTTATTAGCCACGGGTATTAGTTGTTTGGGGCCTGTGTGGGTTAATGGTCTGAGGCGAGTTCCATATCCACCGTGCAAGATTACGCCCTTCAAGAACCTCACTATCCATTGAAACTACTCACTGAGTCTACGTATCAGCTTGTTTCTCTTTCGATTTCATGGTATTTAGACTTTCTTGAACGTTCAAGAACTTTGTTGTGAGTGTTTTCTGGGCTTTCTCTATGTTGAGTGAAGAGTCTCTGGGTCTCCTTGCTACCCAGGCTCTTAGTTCGTTCATCTTTATCGGTTTTATGAGACTCGAATTGAGACCAAACGTTTCGGCTGTTTTGACTGAGAATTCGTAGCGACTTATCCGTTCGCTGCCAGCCATGTGATACAAACCTTTTAGATCCCTTTCAGCAGCCTCTAACAGGGCTTGAGCCAGATTGTCGGCGAGTGTCGGCGAATTAAAGTGATTGTTCACAACCTGTATGTTCTTTCTACGTCTAAGTGATTCTATAACCCAAGTGGCAAAGTTGAGCCTTCGTGGATGCAGTCCATACAAAACGCTGGTGCGAGCGATAACAAAATCTTGGCAGTGATTTGTGACTAGCTTCTCTCCCTTCAATTTAGTTAGCCCGTAGTAATTCACTGGTTTAGGCGTGTCTTCTTCAATGTATAAGCCTTTTTCACCATCAAAAACATAATCGGTGGAAACATAGATCATTTTGACGTTCATTTCTCCACATTTTTCGGCTATGTTGCCAGTGCCTTCTATATTCGCCTTACGAGCCAGTTCTCTTTCATTTTCGCATTTGTCCACATTTGTCTCAGCGGCTGTGTGTATCACTATTTCTGGCTTAATCTTTTGAATAGTCTGAGAGGCATTTTGCCGGTTGGTTATGTCTACTCTTACGGAGTCTGGGAAAAGGGATTCCTTAAAGTGTGTCGGAATGATTTGGTGCTTGCTTCTGCCCAACTGTACTATTCTGCTTCCTAACAGTCCGCTTCCACCTGTGACAAGGATCCTTTTCATTGACTGAAGTCTCCGAAACTACTGAAGAAGCGGCTTCCACCACCATTGGTTGTTCAGGTACCAATCGATGGTTTTCTTTAGTGCCTCTGCAAAATCGTGCTGGGGTGTCCATCCGAGGCTTCTGATTTTTGTCGTGTCAAGTGAGTATCTTCGGTCATGTCCAGGTCGATCTTTCACAAACGTTATCAGACTCTTGGGCTTGTTCATTTGCTTCAGAATAAGCTCTGCTATTTCGAGGTTTGTTTTTTCATTTCCAGCCGCTATGTTGTAGATCTCGCCTACATCGCCCTTATCAAACACTTTATCAATTGCAATACAGTTGTCTTCCACATAAATCCAGTCTCGAACGTTCATTCCGTCACCGTACAGGGGCAGTGGCGCGTTTCGGTGCGCTCTCAGGATGAGTAGGGGCATCAACTTCTCTGGGTATTGATAAGGTCCGAAATTGTTTGAGGTCCTCGTGACGAGGACTGGCAACCTGTATGTCCTGTAGTAGGCTTGAGCAAGCATGTCTGCTCCTCCCTTGCAGGCTGAATAAGGGCTTGATGGATGGAGGGCGTCTTCCTCCCGAAATGAGTCTCCTTCGATGCTCCCATAAACTTCATCAGTGGAAATTTGGAGATAACATCTCACATCGTGCTTCCTTGCAAACTCGAGAAGCACGTATGTTCCAAAGAAGTTTGTTCTAACAAAATTGTTTGGATCCACTATGGATCGATCTACGTGGGTTTCTGCAGCGAAGTTGATTATGGCATCAATGTTCTTGGCGGCGTTCTCGACGTCTTCCTCGTTTGTTATGTCTCCTTTGATCAAATTTATTTTTTCTAAGACATCCTTGAGGTTCTCAATTCTTCCTGCGTAGGTGAGTTTGTCTAAAACTGTCAATTCGTAATTTGGGTGTTTCTTTGTCATGTACTGGACGAAGTTTGAGCCGATGAATCCTGCTCCGCCAGTTATCAGAATTCTCATTGTGTCACCCGTGTTTTAGTCCAGGCACTAGCCCCCAATCGTAGGGGAGTTTCTTCGTATCTGGAGGCAGTCTTTCTTCATCTGGGTTTTCATAATTGTAGAGTTTATTGGGGAAATTGAGTAGAACCGCTGGTTTTGCGCCTAATGCTTTGAAACCGTGCCAGCACTCCCCTGGAATCTTCAGCAGCATCATGTTGTCCTCCCCAATAACAAACTCATTGATCAAACCCTTAGTGGCTGAATTTTCTCTTTGGTCGTAGACCACAATCCTCGCCATGCCCAAAAGGACGAAGAAGAGGTCCTTTTGCCTAGTCTTAGGATGACGATGCCACGCCCTAACCGTTCCAGGGTAAGTCACAGAGACGTAAGTCATCGCGAACTCGTCAAAAATGCTCCAGTCCTTGCGCAGTATCTCACATAAGAAGCCTCTTTCGTCCTCATTCTTTTTCAATTCTTTCACTTCTATTCCGTCAATCGTCTTTCGCACTTCACAGTCCAACCATTTTGAGTCTTATCACAGTGCACGAAGAAATATTGTAGGATAGTCTTTTATTCTTTTCAAAAGCACATACTGTTTGTGTCCATGATCTCTGGTCTCATGGTACGCCGCGCAAAGAGTTTAATCGAAACTTGATCAACTATAGTTGACTTTGCCTGCTCGAGGTCGGTGTGTGTGAAAAAAACAAAAGTATGTTTTGTCGGGCCTCTCTCAATTCACATGCATCGATGGATGGAGGCTTTTTTTCATCGAGGTTATGAACTGTCCATAGTGACTGACTCTAAAACATGGGTTGCACCCGAGGTGAAGTTTGCACGAGTCTACACTATACCAACCGTGCACAAAACTAATTTCCCCAGGCGTTATATGCCTAATATCTTGAAAATCCTAAGAACTCTGAAAGCAATTGATCCCAACCTTGTCCACCTTCACGTTCAGTACTGGTATGGTTTTTCTGTGATTTTGGGCAGGTTTCCCTTCTTATTGACTTCTTGGGGCGCTGAGGTATTGTCGCTTCCACGGAGTAATATGCTCATCAAGAGCATTGCTAAGATGGCTGCTTCAAGAGCCCGCTTTGTAACAGTGGACGCATATTGCCTTAAAGAAATCTGGATGCAAATGGGAGTTTCAAAAAACAAGATTAAGGTAATCCCCTTTGGAGTTGACCTCTCCCTGTTCAATCCGTTCGCTAAAGGTTCTTACATTCGAAGAAACCTCGGGATAAGAAAAGATGCCATAGTCATTATAAGCACAAGGGTCTTTGACAACGACCATTACAACCTCGAATGCCTAATCAAAGCCATACCCCTAGTATTGAAAAACTACCAAAACGCGTTTTTCATTCTTAAAGGTGCAGGTCCACTAGGAGCTTACTTACAAAACCTCGTGAATAAGCTAGAAGTTTCTGATCACGTTCGATTCGTTGGGTTGACACCGTACCATGAAATGGCTCAATACCTCTCTGCTGCGGACATTTACGTTTCCACGTCATTCATCGACACTACGTCAGTCTCCTTGTTAGAGGCTATGGCGTGTGGAATAGCGCCAATTTCCACAGACATCCTCGGGAACCGTGAATGGATAGAAGATGGAATAAACGGTCTATTATATTCACCTAAGAACTCCACTGCACTATCGGAAAAGATAATACAGCTGATAGGAGATGAGAATACTAGAAGACGTTTCGGCGAACGATGCTTTCACATAGTGAAACGAAGAGCATCGTGGGAAGCTTGCGTTGACAAAATGGAATCCCTCTATCAATCAATAGTGTGAAGAGACTCAAGTTGAAAATACCCATTGCGAGACCAGACATAGGGGTCGACGAAATAGAAGCCGTACTGAAAACTATGAAAAGCGGCTGGGTCACACAAGGCAATATGGTTGAAGAGTTTGAAAGAACCGTTGCAGACTACTGCGGTGTCAGATATGGCGTTGCAACCAGCAGCGGAACTAGCGCCATACACATCGCCCTAGCCTCGATTGGCGCACAAAATGGCGACGAAGTCATAACCACGCCGCTCTCTTGCTTATCCACAGCCAATCCGATTCTCTACCTTCAAGCAAAACCAATATTTGCTGATGTAGAGCCTGCAACCCTTAACATAAATCCTCAGATTATCAAAAAGAGAATCACTAAAAAGACAAAAGCCGTACTTCCAGTTCACTTGTTTGGCCACCCTTTGAACATGGATCCGATTCTTGAGACAGCAGAAAAACGTGATATCTACGTAATCGAGGATGCGGCTCATGCGCTTGGAGCAAAGTATAAGGGCAGGAGAGTTGGATCGATTGGTCACATCGCTTGCTTCAGCTTCTACGCAGACAAAATCATCACTACGGCTGAGGGAGGCATCACCCTCACAAACGATGAGGAATTAGCCGAAAAAATGCAAATGCTCAGAAGTCACGGAATGCACAAACTTAAGAAATTCTACCATCCATTCTTGGGCTACAATTACAAAATGTCAGACGTCCACGCAGCAATAGGCATTGCACAAATGAAAAAGCTAGACAAATATATACTGAAAAGGAGAAAAAACGTTGAATACTTGAACAATCAACTAAGCGATTTGGAACTAAAGCTGCCGACTGAACTTGACTATGCTTTCAATGTTTTCTATGTCTACCACGTTATTTCAAGAAAGGGAAAAGGCAAGGCACTCGAACACCTTGAAAAGAAAGGAATAGAGACACGGCCTCTCTTCTCGGTTATACCGACCCAGCCTCCATACCAAAGCCTGGGTTACAGCCATAACGATTGTCCAGTGGCTAAGAGTGCATATAAAAAAGGTTTTTACATCTCCAACTCTCCTTCACTTACTAAAGAAGAGCTGGAATACATAGCATCGACATTAAGAGAAGCCTTTAGCGAGCATTAAGAGAAAATGACAATGATGCCGAAGTTCTATGCAACTCTATCCAAGCTCAAAGAGAAAATCAACACATTCTATCTCCTGGCCTTCGCTGCCCTTTTGTTGTTTGTATACTATCATACTGAATGGCCATTTGCCATTGTCATCCCTATCTATGGTTTCATTCTACTTCTGATCAAGAAACAAAAGCTACTTCAATATCATGATGCAAACCACATTCAAAAAACCCTAGGCGTTGTCGTCGTATTCGGAAGTTTCTTCATCTATTATGCAACGACTCCGTTTTACCCTGCCGCAGGCTTTTATACAGCGGCTAACTATGCGGTCTACCTTCTTGGATTATGCCTCACTTTTTTCGAAGTTAAAGCATTGAGAGAAGCCTCTTCGTCAGTCTTCTTGATTGTAGCCGCAAACGCAAGCCCCTTCATTTCAGCTGGGCTGGAGCCTCATCTTTCCCCTTTTATCACTAATCAACTTGCACATCTTGTTGCCGGAGTTATGAACGCGTTAGGTGTTAATGCAACAATCCAGATCGTACAGTCCTCCCCAGTCATTTTCCTTTCCACCAAACAGGGCGGAATCATACCTGCCCTTTTCAACTGGTACTGCGTAGGCATAACCAGTGTCTTAGTCTTCTCCATAATACTAGTCGTTTTGCTAATCGAGGAACACAACAACCTGAAATCCAAAGTGTTGTGGTCCATGTTTGGCATATTGGGCATACTCATCCTAAACGTCCTTAGAATCATCATCATATTTCTAACCGACTACTTCTACGGAGCAGAAGTAGGGGGAACAATTCATTATATTATAGGCTATGCCATCTTCATCGCGTGGCTAACCGCGTTCCTTTGCCTGTTCTCCAAGAAAACGGTTCAAACGTCAACTTGACAAGTTAAACGAGGTTTATTTCTTAGGTCTTCAAATATAAACCAAGAAATATACACACAAAACCCCTTTGGTGTAACTGCAATGAACGAAAGAGTTTTGGTTACTGGAGGAGCAGGCTTCATAGGCAGTGCCCTTGTTCGAAAACTGCTTCAAGAAGGATTTGAAGTAACAGCCCTTGATGATCTAAGCATAGGGTTACTTGACAACCTGCCAAAGAACAAGAAATTAAGGTTCATTAAAGGTGATGTAACCAGTTTCAAATCAGTCTCTTCAGTAGTTCATAAGCATCCATACGTGATGCATCTGGCCGCCCAAGCCTTCGTGCCGCTCAGCTACGACCAACCCTTCCATGTGGCTGAAGTTAATGCTTTAGGAAGCCTAAACATCTTCAAAGCCTGTCTCGATCATCATGTACAGAGACTTGTTCACATTAGCAGCAGCGAAATCTATGGAACCGCTCAATACACACCAATGGGCGAGCAGCACCCCATAAATCCCCACAACACCTACGCCGTAGCCAAAGCCACAGCAGACATGTGGGCTCAAACCTTCCATTGGGAACACAAGCTTCCCGTTGTCATACTAAGGCCCTTCAACACTTTTGGACCGCGAGAAAGCCTACCCTATTTCATACCCGAAATGATACGGCAATGTACAAAAGACCCCCAAGTCAAGGTTGGAAACCTAAGAACAAGTCGAGACTTCACTTACGTAGATGACACTGTTGAAGCAATGATTGCAACCCTTCAAACGGCTAAGATAGAAAGCGAGATAATCAATATCGGCACGTGCAAGACATGGAAGATGGAAGCAATCCTCGACTTTGTAAAGAAGGAAACACATAGTGAAGATAAAGAAGTTGTTGTAGACGAAAGCAGACTAAGACCCAGAGACATTGAGATGCTTGTAACCGACAATACCAAAGCCAGAAGACTCCTAGGATGGAAACCTACAACAACCTTCGAACAAGGGATCCGAAAAACAATCCGATGGTATCTTGAAAACCGCAAAATGTGGGGATACGAAAAGCGCGGATGGAAATGGCGCTATTAGTTCAACCTAGTTCTGTCTAAGCTTCTGAGACTGGGCAATCTGGCGCCGCAATCTGTTGTTGTTCAGTTTCCAGTCTGGACAACCTCGGAAGGCTTAATTGCTCGAAGGTCTTTCAAGGACTGATCGTGACGCGCCAAAATGAGATCTTATGACGTAGCTATTATTGGTGCGGGTTTTGTCGGTTCTTCGCTTGCAGGCTACTTGAAGAACCATTGCGATGTGGTCACTTTTGACGTGAAACCTGCCCCTCTGTTATTGAAGGATGTAGATATCGAACACAGGGTCTGTGACATACGGCATTATGATGAGTTGAAGGAGAAGATTGGAAAACCAAGGGTTGTCGTCCACACGGCTGTGATTCAGATTCCGGCGATAAACGAGATGAAGGAACAAGCTTACGAAGTCAACGTACTGGGAACCCAAAATATTTGCGAATTGGTTCGGAAAACACCAGAAATCCGAGGCCTAACCTTGTGCGGAAGCTGGCACGTTTTCGGAGAGCGAGAATACAGAGGAACAGTCGATGTCTCGTTTGGCTATCGCCCCGACAAAGTCGAAGAAAGAGCCAAACTCTACGTGATCTCCAAGATGCTTCAAGAAGGCATAGTACGGTTCTACAACAGCATGGAAAACAGAAAAATCCACACCATAATACGGTTAGGCACAGTCCTAGGCGAAAACATGCCCGAGAAGACAGCTGCCAACATATTCATAACAAATGGACTGCAAGGAAAACCTCTCACACCATACAAACACACAATGTACCGTCCTATGCTCTACTTATACATCGATGACTTGTGCAGAGTCTTTCGTGCACACATCGACAAAGTCATCAACGGAAAACAAACCGGTAACAATTCAAATGGAGTCATCTACAATCTGTTCCATCCTAAACCAATAACAATACTTGAACTCGCTGAAACAGTGAAAGAAGCCATAAGCAAGCACACGCAGGGAAGGATTGTTCCGAAAATCGAAGTCGCCGACAAAAAGCTGCCAATCCTCTTCAGCCGAGACGAAAAATACGACCTGAAAGCAGACATTAGCAAGACGCTCAGTGCCTTTGGAATCAAGGAATTGAAGAGTCCACGAGAGGCAATCTTCGACATCGTAAGCAAAAGATGCAGCAGCTTGACTAGAAGCAGCAACTAGTTTTTAGCGCGCGCGCTTTCCATTAGTCTCCAACGTTGCGACGCTTTGTAATGCTTAGCGCGCGTGACCTAGGGCTGGAAACGTCGCTACTGATTCAATTCAGTTTGGTCCAAGCCTCCTGAGATTGGGCAATCTAGCGCCACCCACGGAGCCCTCTTTCAACAGCGTGCGCTGCACGTTCTCCTCAGAGACTACTCTTCCCATTCTTCCCCGTATCTCTCATGCTCCTCTGCTCTCTTCCTCATCCCACCGTCGGATTGCCACCAAGCGGGCATAATTTGGGAGCGGTACTAACGGTGATCATACCTTTTAGCAAGCTGCCATGGCCCTGACCAATCAACCATCATGGAGAAGAGCACACAGTCAACCCAAAACAGAAAACAACAAAACCGCCGCAGACCATATTTGACGCCAAATAGAGGGCTCTACCAAAATTGCACACGCACAAGATCACCCAAGAGCCTCTCTCAAAACGCCAACGATCTTCTTGGCGGCTGTCCCGTATCCATAAGGCGACGTTCTTGGAAGTTCTACCTTCTCGCTGACCGCTTGCTCCATAGCCTTCAGCATCCTCTCCTTTTCCACCCCAACCACCATTGCGAACCCGGCCTCGACCGCCTCCGGTCTCTCTGTAGACAACCTAATCACCAAAACCGGCTTCCTAATGTTCGGCGCCGTAGCCTCCTCCTGAATCCCACCCGAGTCAGTGATTATCATATCACAGTTTCTCATAAGCACAAGAAAATCAAAGTAACCCAAAGGAGGCAGCAACTGAACATTCTCTGCTCTTGCAAGCTTGCCTAACATCCTCTGTTGACGCAACCGCTTTCTACTTCTCGGATGAATAGGATAAACCACAGGAAGCGGGGCTTCGGAGAAAGCCTCCACAAAGGCGCTGAGCACACTAAGGTCGTCCACGTTCTCAGCTCGATGAGCAGTGACCAAAGCGAATCGCTTGAACCTTATTCTCTCCATGACAGCAGATTTTTCCAACGCCAAAGGCATGTGCTGCAAAACCGCGTCGATAACCGTATTTCCGGTCACGTATATCTGGCCCCAAACACTCTCCCTCTCCAGATTTTTCCTAGCAGTCTCCGTTGGCGCAAACAGATATTTTGACAGGTGATCCACCAAGCGCCGGTTGTGCTCTTCAGGCATGCGCAGGTCAAAACTTCGAAGCCCAGCTTCCACATGCCCCACAGAAACATTAAGCTTTACAGCAGCCAGAGCCGAGGCTAAGACGCCGTTAGTGTCTCCTTCAACCAGCACAGTGCTCGGCTTTTCTGACCTGACAACGCGCTCAATCTGCGTTATTATTTTCCCAGTCTGCAATCCAGGTGAGTAGGCCCTAACCTCAAAACCATAATCGGGCTTACGCAATTCAAGCTCTTCAATAAACTGCTGTGACATGTTGTAGTCGTAGTGCTGCCCGCAGTGAACAAAGAGGTATGGAAGAGCCTGCCTCTCAAACTCGCGGATTACAGGCGCCATCTTAATTATTTCGGGTCTCGTCCCCACAACTATCATGCAGCTGTCGTCGATCAGGCTCACCTCCGTCTGAGTGTCTCAGCAATGATCTTTCTGGAGGCTTGGCCGTCTCCGAACGGATTTTTCAGCTTTTGCAGTCGGCTCTTGATGTCTCTTTGGCCTATAATCTTTCTCGCCACCGCAACAATCTTCTTAGGACTGCTACCGACCAGAATGTTGGCGCCCAGCCGAGTTGTCTCAGTCCACTCTGTTGTGTCACGAAGCGTAATGCAAGGCGTGCCAAGCCAAAAAGCCTCCTTCTGCAAACCACCAGAATCCGTGAACACAAGCTTCGCATGTTTAACCAACCATAGCATGTCATGGTAGCCTATGGGGTCTGTGAGTTTTATCTGATGAGTGGCTTCAATCTTCTGAAGTAGTTTGACTCTTGTCAATTGCTCTCTGGTTCTAGGGTGAACTGGAAACACTGTGGTAAAATCCTTCAGCTTTGTTATGGCTTGTGTTATGTTTGTCAAAGTTTCCGCTGCATCTACATTCTCAGGTCTGTGTAGCGTCAGCGCTGCGTATTCATTAATCTCAAGGCTGAGCTTCTCCAGGATTTTGCTGTCTGCTGCAGCAGGAAGATGCTGAAGCAAGGCATCGTACATAGTATCACCCACCAACTTTATCCGCTGTTTCGGAATCCCCTCTCTTTGCAGATTACTGACACAGCTGCTGGTAGGCGTGAAAAGGAGCGACGAGCAATGGTCTGTTAAGCGGCGGTTGACTTCCTCAGGCATCCGCATATCGTAGCTTCTGGCTCCGGCTTCAATGTGAGCTACTGGCAGGCCGAGTTTCACCGCAGCCAAGGCTCCTGCCAAGGTTGAATTGGTGTCGCCAGGCACCATAACCATGTCAGGCTTACTTTTGATCATGGTCTTTTCCAGCTTCATCATCATGTTGCCCGTCTGCCGCGCATGCGTGCCCGATCCCACACCTAAATTGACCATAGGCTCCGGCAGCTCCATTTCTTGAAAGAAGATCTTAGACATCTCAAAATCATAATGTTGACCCGTGTGGACCAGTTGAAACTCAATTTCCTCGTGCTTTAAGGCTTCGCGTATTATCGGCGCTGACTTAATAATCTGCGGCCGCGCACCCACAACAAGCATTAACTTCATGAGCACTTCATCATTCTGTCAATTCTTTTAAGCATATTCATGCGAAGGCATACTGCAGTGAGGCTTAGGCATTCCCAGAATTCTAGATGGCAAAGCTTAAAATATACACTGCTGAAAGTGTTCACAACTTCCTATATGTTCAAGAAGTAGAGAAAGACCTTCAGACGAGTGTGAAGCTGACTTTGACAAGGCGAAGAGATCTTAGAACCCTTTGTCTCTTCTTCTTGCTGACAGTTTGCCTAATAAGGGCATCTTTTGAAACTGATCATGTATCGTATGGACAGAACGCAGCCAATATGGGTTCTACTTCACGGGCATCTGCAGCAGGTGGCAGTTCCACGTACGACGCTACAGCTAACCCAGCTCGAATACAAGAGGGCTTCAACACCACTATAACTGTTGAGGCACTTAACGAAATCGCTAACACCACAGTGAGGCTTAACGTAACCGATCCTTCCGGTGCCTCCTACGCAACGATGCTATCCATCATAATCAATGGAACCGGCTTTGGCACCAATTCCACACAATATTGGGGCAACTTCACTGGTGACGCCAACACCAAGTATGTCGGCGTCTATTTGATTGCAGTCTACAACATTACAACTAACGAAATCCTCGCAAACGCCAACTTCACCGTTGGCTTAGCCGACAAGCTTGAATACAGAAGAACCGAAACTGTCCAGATTCGAGCAGTCGGTTACTCGTCAGGTGAGAACGTTACAATAAGCTTGACAACGAGCAACACGTCGATTGCAGGTTATCCCAAAACTATACTTGCGAACAATACGGGAGTCGTAACAGACGCTTGGCCTATTCCAAGTGATGCGACGCCTGGAAAATACCAAGTCCAACTATTTAGCACAACGAACGAAACTAAAAAGAAGACTCTTGCTGGCGAGGATCTTGCAGACGAAGAAGTTTTTACTGTATTAGGTGCGATTTGTTCGATAAGAACCATGAATCTCGCCGATCAAGCAGTTGCAGATGTCGTTGTCGAGGCTTACAACGCCACCTCAAACGTGTATTTGAACCTTGCAAGTAGAACCAACAGCTCAGGCTGGGCTGTCTTTAATCTTGACCAAGGCAACTACACGTTCAAGGCGTTCTTCAGAGATGCTGAGGTGGGTAGCCTGCCAAGTCAGATCATAATGGCCGACGAAACGTTAACGATCCAGCTTCGCTTGGTCAATGTCGTGGCTACCGCTGAAACCGCAGCGGGGGAGAAGGTTCAATCCATAGCAGTTGATTTAAAATATAACTATACGACGAGAGACAACACATCGCTAACTCAGACGGATTCACTGCCAACAAACACAACTGGTATGGCTGAGTTTCATAATCTTTTCACCAACCTAACCTATCAAGTCAATGCCAAACGATATGACCTGCTCTTTCACAACACAACATTAACGATAGTGCCTGACCCAGCCCCTTGGATAAGCCTACAACTGACCTTACCCAACAACAGATTAAACCTGCGTGTTTTCGATTCTAAAGGTGCATCTGCTGTAGGCCTATTAGTGAAAATCTACGAATTTTCGGAAACAGTCTTAGCAACGCCTTTGCAGTCCTTCGAAATCGACAGCTCAGGTGTCGCTTCATCCGTATTTCCCTTTGGAAGATATCGTGTCAGAGCCTTTGAGGATGACCTATTATTAAACGAGACAATTGTGAACCTGGTCAATGATCCGACGGACATTGATTTCAATCTTGAAACTGCAAACCTTGAAGTCACGGTTTCTGTTTATGATTACTTCGGTGGCCCCTTGGCAAATGCGGAAGTAAGGATTGAACGTGGAAGTGGCAGTCAATATGTGTTCGTTGAGAGTGGACTCACAGGGGCGGACGGCTCCGTCACTTTTGCTTCAATCATTGGAGGCAACTCCCGCGTCTTCGTTTACTTGGCTGGCAGACCGGTTGCGGTTGCGACGCAGTTTTTGGCCTCGGGTTCAAATAGAGTCACATTCAGATTGAACGAATATGTGGCTGTTTTTGGTTTCGCCATTGAGACAGGCACGTTTGTCTTGATGTGTTTCTTTGTGGTGTTGATTGTGGTTTTCTTGGTCCTGATGCGAGGTCGATTGGCTCGAGTTGTACGATGGCGAGGCGGAGGATAATCGGGAAAAGTTTATTATCCTCTCCCACGGTAGCGATAATTGTCTATGCGGTTTAGCGGTAGCACATTGAAAAACCGTTGTTTTCAAGAAGGTTGTGTCTGTTTTGGCTGGAGTAAAATATTGCTTCCCAACATGCAACCTATTTAGATGCGGCAAAAATGCTATGATGTTCGGTAGTAACACCGTCTGGTGTAGATGGACTGAGGAAAACTGTGAGATCGCCACATGTAGCTTCGCCACATGCGCCAAGAGACGTCTGCTCCCTCAAGGTGTGTGCGGCGAAAGCATCAAGAGAAAGACCATAGAAAGTGAGCCTGAAAAAACCATGATTCCATCAGTGAGGCTTAAAGGCAAGGCTTTACGAAAAATCGGCGAGAAAGAAATCTTCTGACAGTTTGCTTGGCTCAAGCTTTAATAGCATCGAGATATCACGCTGAAGCAGCCAGAGCCGTTTATGAGAATAGTCGTGAAACTTTAACTTACACAATGTACGGGGCGGAGGAGAAACGATAACGGCACTAGCGGGAGGCGTTGGGGCAGCGAGATTCTTGCAGGGTCTGGTAACACTTGTTCCTGAAGAACAGTTGACGGTTATAGTTAACACAGGTGATGACATTCAACTCTGGGGTCTGCATGTCTCGCCTGACATCGACATCGTGATGTACACTTTGGCTGGAATAGTGGACGAGGAAAAGGGATGGGGGATCAGGGGAGATACGTTCCATTGTCTTGACATGCTTCATAAATATGGATGCGAGACATGGTTTAGGTTGGGGGACAGAGATCT
>Ga0315310_10000645_pt1 | contig 22282 bp, 20 predicted proteins | sample TDP5_MG_FD_203630 | JGI IMG/M metagenome (GOLD analysis project Ga0315310, IMG submission 203630) | Freshwater sediment microbial communities from Lake Towuti, South Sulawesi, Indonesia - TDP5 | ecosystem: Environmental > Aquatic > Freshwater > Lake > Sediment | place: Indonesia: South Sulawesi...
ATCCAACAAAATAATGCTAAATTTCTCATTAAATTTAAAATCTATTTTTATTCCGATACGGAACCTATTTTCTTCCAAATATCGCTTAAGCCGCAACAGGATTCCTTCCTTTTAGAATGGATTAAGTTACTTATCGTGAATACAGAAAATATTGCATTAAATACTTCTAACCAAATTAAAATTCTAAAAAATGACTGGCAGTCTTGGAGCCCTATCGAAGTTGTGGATCTGCATTATAAAAATAAGCGTTCGAATGTGAAAGTCGAGCGCCGCAACAAGCATTCGTTTAATCAAAAGCCGCCAGCAACAGAACTCTGGTCCGATTATTTTTCACTTATAAAAAATCTGCAATCACAGGAACAGCTTTTTTTGGGGTTTGTGACGTTAGCAAATCAAATTGCGCAGATCAGGTGTGCAATTAAGAAAAAAGAAAAGATAGAGCGGATAGAATGCCTTTGCTTTTGCGATTCTATTTTATTGGAGAAAGATGATAGCTTCAATTCGGAAATCCTCATGATTTCTAATGAAAGAGAAACTTTAATCCTTGAAGAATGGGCAAGTATCACTAGCGCGTTGATGTGCAAGGGAGAATCCAGTCTCAGTCCCCCGGTTGGATGGTGCTCGTGGTATTGTTACTGGAATAAGATTAATGAAGAAAAAATAGCGTTGAATATTGAAGCTGCTCAAAAATTAAGTGCAAAAATTCCATTAGAATATATTCAGATGGATGATGGCTATGAGCCTCATAATTGTCTGGGGGATTGGCTTGAGACCGAGCCTAAAAAATTTCCAGATGGGTTGAAGAATTTAGTGCAAAAAATTAAAGCAGCCGGATTCAAAGCCGGCATTTGGCTTGCACCCTTTTTAGTTACAAGTAATTCAAAATTATTCAAAGACCACAGTAATTGGATACTTCATGATATAAAAGGAAAACCACTCTGGGGCGCTTGGCCCTTTTTAGGCGCCTCGTCTTTTCTCAGCGCAATTTTCAAGGATCGCGTCTATGCCTTAGATCTTACGCACCCTGAAGTGCAAAATTGGTTAAAAGATTTATTTAAAACATTAGTGGAGGATATTGGCTTTGAATATCTTAAAATAGACTTCATATATGCTGGTGCAATGGAAGGTATACACTATAATAGAAAAATGACCCGCATCCAAACCTATCGAAAGGGCCTAGAACTCATTCGTGAGGCAGTTGGCGAGAATACTTTTATTCTAGGCTGCGGAGCGCCTTTTGGTCCTTCTATTGGGATTGTTAATGCAATCCGGACTAGCACTGACACAGCTCCAACATTTAAAGTGCCCTTCATGCTTAATTTTATAAATAAATTGTTATTTGCAAATCTGGAGACAATTCCTTCAGTAGAACATGCAATGCAACAAAATATTCTTCGTTATTTCTTCCATAAGCACTTTTGGATCAATGATCCAGATGCTCTCATAGTAAGAGAGCAGGAGAGCCACTTGAGCCCTGCTGAAATCCAATTTGAAGTTTCTGCCATTGGATTATTAGGCGGATTACTGTTCCTCGGTGATAACTTGGCGAATTTAACCCCTTCTGAAATCGAATTAATTCGAATCCTGATCCCGCCATATGGAACTTCTGCAAGACCCCTTAATCTATTAGAACACAATTTTCCAGAGATGCTAGCCCTAGATGTGCATACTAATTTCGATGATTGGAAAATTATCGGTGTTTTCAACTGGACTAAGAAAGCCAAGCACTTTAATCTCAATTTAGTTGAAATCTTTAATTCAACTCAACAAAAATTTCATATCTTTGAATTTTGGGATAAAAAATATTTCGGGATTCATGAAAATAACTTTCAAACAGACCTTATCAATCCTCATTCATCTAAACTTTTTGCAATACACGAAGTTAAAGATATCCCAACGTTAATTTCCTCTTCATTCCATATTACACAGGGCGGACTTGAGGTAATCAAATTTATATTTGATCCAAATAATAATTTGCTCCATATTACATTAGAAAAACCAGGGAATAATGAAGGAAATCTCTATATCTACCTACCTGAACCCCTCCAAAAACATCAAATCAACATCGAAGGGGACTACAAAGGTGTTATTATGAAGGATAATATTCTAATATTAAATCTTGAATTTCAAAATGGAACTCAGATCATCCTCAATATAGGAAATATCGCTTAAATATTTCATAGTTGATTTTTCAATTTATCATCTCGAACTCTCAAAAAGCAGTTGCTCTCCGTGAAGTTTATGTCGGAGAGGGGATATAGAGAAAGAAATAAATAAAGTAAGAAAATAATATAATACAATTAAATTCAAACTATCTATGAAAAATTAAATAATGAGGGACAAAATTGACATCATTTCAATTATTAGAGTGGATAATTCCGATACTGGCAGTAGTAGGCTTTGTAATTGGGTTTTTAATTACTATGAAGCAGCAAAAAATACAGGGTCTTGGAGAAGTTATCGATACCATTACAACCAAATACTTGGACGACCGTAAATTTCGGTATGCCGATTTAACGCAGGATTTAAAAATACCTGATGAGGTGGCAAAGCAAGCTCTCAAAGAACTGGAACGTCGTGATATTATTTATCGAACGAAGACAGGTTATTACCAACTCAATGATCCATTGGTTTTTCTTTCGGAACAGGACATGATTCGGGCGAAGAGGCTTACAAAAGGTGATAATATTATTTATGGTGCCTATCAACATCCATTTTTTTCCCATAAGCAATTACTTTTAGTATACGCTATTTTCTTTGCGACTGTTATCTTTGCTCTGGTGTGTACCTACATTCCATCTGCAAATGCTTGGATCGTGGCGATTCTACCCCAACCTGCAAACCAAATCGATGCAGGTATCTTTCTGCTTTTCATCGTCTTAATTGGCATGATCGTCACGGATGCTATTGATAATCTGATATCAGTTTGGAGTCGTGAGCGATTCAGCGTAATTATCGGAGAGAATTCCGGAATTTCCTACGATATAAGTTACAGTGACGAGTTTTCAGGACGGATTGGGCGAGGTCAGATTCGTCAAGTAGATATAAATTTTTCATCTCTTCAAAAATTCGCGAATTACTTTATGAGAATCCCTATCGGTGACATTATCATAAACGGGGGAAAAACCAGTGCTCCTCCCGCAGAGAAAGCTCCTAAAAAAGTTCCAGCGAAAACAACAACAAAAGCAAAAACAACGAAGCCAGCGAAAACTACAACCCCAAAAGAAGCTAAGGTTCTAGGAATCGCATTTAAGAATATGCCTTTTCCGCGTGAAATGTTCTATGTCATACGCAGTCTCCAATTACGCAGTTTAGGATGGCGACAACGGCACGCCCGTACTTTAATGCTTTGGCGCGCGCACGGTGCAATCCCCTCGGTTAGTTTTTGAGGTGAAGTAATATGGCAAAAAATCAAGAATTGGTTGAAGAGGGTGCAGCTGTCTTATTACAAGATATCACCAAAGGATACAAATTTCGACCTTTTATACAAGTTGTTCTCGTATTAATTGTAATTGCTGCCGTTGCCTTTCTCTTACAATTTGTACATATACTCGAATTTAAAAACGAAGGTGACTTAACTATTACCACTTTGGCATTTTGCTGGGCCTTAGCTTTCCTCTTTCCGATCATATTGCAAACGAGAAGTCACCGAGCAAATCAAATTGCGATGGGATTATATTTTGCTGCCATCATTTCACTCACGGGAACCATCATATTACTAATAGTAGCACAATCTACTTATGTTCAAGCAAGATCTATAGCCTTATTAATCGCATTTCTGACTGGTATTGGTTCTATGCTGTTTGAACATTTACATCCTGACTCGATAGGTCGCACAACTAAGGTATATCTAGGCATTTTCGGTGTATCAGTAGCATTTTTCCTATGTGTTTGGTTTTATATGGAATATGTCACCGTTGGATACGGAATTTGGATAGCCATCATTCTTACCGCATTATTTGCCTATGCCCTACTCCCAGAAAAACCCAAATAATCAATCTTTTTTTTCCTTTTTTTTATGCAGATAAGATTATAGCGGAGAATCTTTCATATAAAAAGGGATATAATTGGTTTCGTTCCTTATTTGAGGAAAGAATAGTAGATTTTTATTTGTTATATTGCTTATTATTTTTATTTTTGGCTAAGAAGGTTTTTATTTCTTTCAATGTGGGTAATGCGGTTCGAGCTCCCATACGCATTACTTTAATGGCCCCCGCGGCATTTGCGAATTGGGCGCATCTTAGAAGATCCCATTGTTTATAAATACCGACCGTAAAAGCCGCAGCAAAACTATCTCCCGCCCCAGTTGTATCAACTACTGGAACTTTGAACCCTTTGACATGAATTGCATCATCTTTAGTTACAATCAAACTGCCTTGCGCCCCTAGTTTCGCAGCAACTATTTGGATATCATAAGTTTCAATTAAATGTAAGGCCGCAGCCTTGGGCTCTTTACTTTGCGGAAATAGAAGGGCAAGTTCTGATTTTGAGGGTAGGAAAATATTTGTGTTATACAGAACGGGTTCAATAAATTGGAGGCCTTTCCTTATGACTTTCCCACCAGGGTCATATGAGAGAAGCACTTTATTTTCTTGCGCCAATTCAGCGGCAAATGTAGCAACTTCAATCGGAGGACTTGTAATATATAATAGCTCTGCTTGCTTAATATAGGTATCATCAATATCCTCCGGTTCTAAAATGGCATTTGCCCCTCGAAAACTGAAAATTTGTCTGTTTCCATTTAGATCAATCGGTATTAAGCAAGTGCCCGAATGAGTATTTGCTATTTTGAGCTGGGAAATATCCACCTTTTCTCGGAGAAAATCGGTTTTTAATTTCTGTCCATAAGCATCATTGCCAATTTTTCCAATAAAACCTACCCTTATTCCTAAACGCGCAACCCCTACAGTATAATTAGCAGCAGAACCCCCTGAATATTCTTCTAATTCGGTTACTTCCACTTCTTCATCAATCCTTGGAAATTCAGGAACCATCGCACAGATATCAATATTTACGCCCCCTAAACCAACGATTTCTACATGAGAAATTGCAATCTCTCTCCTAAACGCCCCTAAAAAGTAACTTAAAACCTAAGGAAAAGATTATATATAAAAAGTAGGAATTTATCCTGAACAATTGAACTTTACACTGATAATTTCTTCACTGTTTCTTTCGCGATATCCCGGACACCTGGGTCCTCATCATTAATAATTTCCTCAATTTTTTCAATAACTATATCCTTTTTATCAGAATACACGAGGGCAATCTCGCCTAATGCGTAGATCGCATAATATCTGACAAGCCAAGCTTCATCTTTCAAAGCAGAAATTAGTGGATCCACGGCATCTAAAACCAAATTTGGTGAAGCTTTTCCAATTGATCCGAGAGTATTTGCAGCAGAACCCCTCGCGCCATCATGTTCATCCTGCATTAACACATCAATGAGTGAGGGAATGGCTGATTTGAAGATTTTAGGGATTATAGCCCCAATCTTTCCAATTGCTTTTGCTAAAGCTTCCCTAACCCAGCCATCTGAATCTGATCTCATTCTTTCAAGCATTTTGGCTACAACCTTACTCAGAATTTCCGGCGAAATTTTCTTATTTTCGCCAGCAATCTTTCCTAATTCACCTAGAATCTGAGCTGAGTATGACCTTACAGACCAATCCTCATGATCTAGTGCCTCTAAAAGTATATCGATAGCAGATTCATGATCACCGTCCGCTACTAGGTTTATTGCTTTTTTGACAGGATTTTTCTCGTCAATCACAGACATCCCTTAACTCAGAGTGGTTCTTCCTATTTTCGGATGAATTATTTCATATATCGTTAAATTATTTTAAAAATTTTTGTAATAAATAATGTTTTCTAACCTTGTATCATTTATTTTATGAAATAGAGTTCTCAATAATAAGGCTGTTGAGCTCTAAGACAATTTCGCTTATTTTCTCGATATCAGAATCTTGAAATCGCTTATTAGTGTCAAAAACGATTAAGAAACAATCCTCCTCTAAAGCAGAAATAAAAATAGAATATTCATAAGTGTCAATAATTACCCGTGAAATGCTACTGACCCCTGAACAGAATATCCCATCGAAAAATTTCAGGAATATTTCTCTTTGTTTTTCAGACAATGATTCTGCAAAAATAACGCCATTAAAGGAAAATACGGCCGCGCCTGAAAACCCATCAGTAATTAAATTTTCCAGAACTTCTTTTAATTTCTTTTTTGCTTTATAATCAAGGTATCGCACATCCCCACGCACTATTTCATCGATCACAGGAATAAAATCCTCAAAATATTCAATTTCACGACCAATATCTGCTAATTCCTCCGCTTTAAATCGTTCTAAGAAGAGCGATTCTATCGTTTTTATTTTAAATTTCAATTCAAGAGCGGAAACGCTTTTATGTGTAATTGCCGTGATTATAACATTTTCCTTCTCTGTAAAGAAAAATCGTAAATCTTGCAAATCGATCATTCGAAGATCGGACTTTCCAACTTCCTTTGAAAATTTCATGATAGCATTTAGAAACCCCATAACTAGAAAGGGTTCTGCCTGAAAATTTCCGTACGTTCTGCGTACAAAGGGACGTCCTGACTTTTTCTCGAATATAAAAATTGCCCGGATAAATTCTGCAAGACTCATGACTCAATCTTCTCTACTTTCTAATATACTTTCTATTACTTTCGACTAATCCCTTTGCTAAAGCAAGAAAAGCTGCCTCTACATTCTTTCCAGATTTGGCACTTGTTTCTATAAATATTTCAGCATTAATACTTCGTGCGAGATATTCCCCATCTTCTTTTGAAACAGCCCGATATTGGTCCAAGTCTGATTTATTTCCCAATAACGCGATTTTAATGTCGGATCCGGTGCTTTCTATGGCATCACCCAGCCACCTTGGTAAATGCTCAATAGAATCAGCCCTAGTAATATCATAAACAAGAATTATCCCATTAGCCGCTTTATAATAGAGATGGCGATAAGTCGTATGTTTCGATTGCCCTGCAATATCCCAAATGACAAGTTTAACGCTTTTATCCTCAAATCGTACTTCTCTTGTCATGAACTGAACGCCAATACTGGATTGATAATCTGGATCGAAGGTATTGTCTATAAATCGCCGAAGCAAACTTGTTTTCCCAACTGCTCCATCACCTAAAAGCAAAATTTTGAAAACATACGGAATCTTATCGTCACGTTGCATTTTTTTCGCCTATTTAATGACTACTATTCTATTTTTCTTCTCATACAAATTTAGTTTATTTTTTTCCTTGCATATCGTTTAAATTTTCACTAAATGGTTCTTTTTAAATTGACCTCTTGCAACTGTACTTCTTTATTATAATGCTTGAATACATATTATAAATTAATTGTTGATAATTGTTGAGATCTTTTTTTCACCTTTATTGTCGCTTCCAATTTTAAAATACTTCTCAAGAAAAACCTTAAACAAAATTCGAGATAATTAAGTATGGCAGAAAAAATATGAAATATCAATTAAGATGAGCACAATGAAATATGTTGAACCTGTCTATAGACCCCCAAGTGAAGCATATAGTCTTCTTATACAGGCAACAATTGGTTGCTCTCGCGCTTCTTGCACATTTTGTGCGTCGTGGCTGTTGAATAAGGCAAAGATCAAAGAATTTACGATCCGTCCTCTCGATGAAATTAAAGCAGATCTTACGGAAGCGCGCTCAATCTATGGAACCCATGTTGAAAAAATTTTCTTCCTTGATAGCAATGCTATATGCATGCCCACGGATGCCCTCCAAGATCTCTGCGAATTTACCTATTCAATATTTCCCAATTTGAAGCGGATAGGCATTTATGGCTGTGCAAAAGACATCCTAGAAAAGACAGTGGATGAATTAAAAACTTTGAAAGAAGCAGGGCTTGGAATTATCTATATGGGGGTTGAATCGGGCGATGATGAAACTTTGAAATATGTTCATAAAGGGGTCACAACCGCTGAACAAGTTCAAGCGGGGCAAATGGTGATGGAAAGCGGAATACCCCTCTCAGTTACTATCATTTTAGGGTTAGGGGGAAAAACACGCTGGCAGGAACATGCCTGTTTAACAGGCTTGGCATGCAGCCAGATCAATCCAACCTATTTAGGGGCGCTTACCTTGATGCTAGTTCCTGGAACGCCACTGCATCATAAGGCGCAAAAGGGCGATTTTCAACTCCTAAATCCACATGAAATCCTCGAAGAAATGAAAATGCTTGTGGAAAATCTCGAATTAGACGGATGTATTTTTCGGAGCAATCATGCCTCCAATTATCTCGCAATTGGTGGCGTGCTTTCCCAAGAGAAATCAAAAGTTTTAAACACTATACAATTAGCTCTCGATCAAAAAATAGGATTACGGCCCGATTTCCTCCGAGGCTTGTGATGGCTCTAATTCTTTGCACTTTTCAATAATCTTCGGGAGCACAGCACCAATATCTTCGCCATGGATAACGATATCAAAAAGATAATCCTTATCCGTTTCATCTCGATTTATTAAAATAAGATTAGCGCCGCAGCCTCGAGCTGAATTTGGGAGATGCGCCGCAGGATAAACAACTAGGCTACTTCCTAATACAATCATCAAATCGCAAAGTTCTGCAAGTTGATAGGCATATTGAATAGCATCTTCTGGTAAAGATTCACCAAAAAGAATGGTATTTGACTTAATAATGCCTTTGCACCCAGGTTTCTGGCACATAGGTGGATTCTCACCATTTTTGACCCGCTGAATAATATCTGATCGCTTATATTGCGCATTGCATTTCATGCAATGGCAAGTCAGGGAATTTCCATGTAGCTCCACAACCCGTGAACTTCCTGCTTTTTGGTGCAACCCATCTACATTTTGTGTAATCACGGCAATTAATTTTCCCATTTGCTCTAATTCCACAAGCCCACGATGTCCTAGATTCGGTTCAGCGTTTTCAATATGTATACTACGATTTGGATCAATAGCACGCGCCCAATATGCCGCTGGATTGCGTAAGAATGCGTCAATATGCGCCCATTTCATCGGATCTTCTTTCGTCCATAATCCTGTCCCCGGACTTCTAAAATCCAATATTCCACTTTCTGTAGATATTCCAGCGCCCGTTAATGCTATAATCCTACGGGATTTATTTATTAATTTCGCCGCTAGCTCAATTTTCTTTTCTAATTCGCTATCCACTTCTTTTCCGCCTCAGATTCGAAATAAAAATTAATAAATAGGAAAAAACTCAATATTTGATATTAATTTATCGAAGATTTCTATCTTGATTCTCCATTTTGCCTTAATTGCTCTATTTTTTCGACAATCTTTGGAAGTATTTCCCCTGCTTTCCCATGAATAACTAATGTGGCCCGAGAATCTAGGTCCGTTTCAGCTGCCTCACCCCAATTAATAATAATCAGTTTAGCTCCATGACTTAAGGCAATTTGGGGGGCGTAGCAAATTGGCATTACCACAAGAGATGAGCCCACTACAATGAATAGATCGCATTCTTCAGCAAGTTTAAAAGACTCGGGAATGTTATGGGGCTGTTCTTCGAACATTACTACATTTGGACGTTGCAATCCGCCGCATTCACAAGTTGGATCTTTGCCTGAAAAAAATTCTTCTACCATTTCCCAAATAGGCACAATTTTGCCGCACCTTTGACAATAAGCTTCACGCAAATTTCCATGCACTTCTATTATTTTTTTTGAATGAGCGCGCTGATGTAAATCATCAATATTTTGCGTGATAATGACTTTAATATACCCCATCTTCTCCAGTTTAGCGAGGGCTTTATGCCCCGGATTAGGACGGGCGGAAAATAGTTTCGGGGCCAATTCACGTGCTAAATCATAAAAATTTGTGGGGTTTCGGCGGAAACTGCTCGCCGTCCCAAATTCATAAGGATCAACTTTCGTCCATAACCCTGTCCCGGGTGATCGGAAGTCGGGAATTCCGGATTCGGTACTGATTCCTGCACCAGTTAGCACAATCGCATTTTTAGACTCCATGATTAACTGCGCGGCCTGCTCGATTTCTTCCTCTGTGACCATTCCATACACCCAATCTATTCTAAAAAGAGCATATAATCTCTAATGAGTTTTTATTCAACCATTCTAATAGACTTTTTCCCAGAATAATTAATAAACTTCAGATGGATCAAAGACTTTTTCCCCAACAAGCTCCAATTCGCCATTTTCACTCAATTTTCGATAAAAGCAACCTCTGAACCCTTCATGACAGGCGGCTACTTTTTGGTCTACTTTAAATAATACAGTATCATCATCACAATCAATGTAAATTTCCTTTAATTCTTGAATATGACCCGATATCTCGCCTTTTTGCCATAATTTATCCTGACTTCGACTATAATAATGCGCTATACCAGTAGTAAGGGATTTGAGAATGGCTTCACGATTTGCAAAGGCACACATCAAAATTTCATTTGTTTGCCAATCTTGAACAACAACTGTAATTAAGCCATTTAATTTTGAAAAATCTAACTGATCTACTACTTCCTCTGCTTGCTTTAATTTCCATTTTACACTCAAACTAGTCATATCCCACTATGTTTTACTTCTATAAAAATTTTTGAAATATTCATTCTATCGCGTCAGCTCACTTTAAAAAATTAAATGGCTGCCTCATAACGCTTTCGTCTCAGATACATTTGGGCTTGCTTAAGCCTCAAAAACTTACATTTCCAAAAGGATAAGAATTATATTTTTAAAGAAAAATCGCTATTCTTTTTATAAAACTCATTTAATAAAGAAATTCGTGATATAAAATCCGACCCGAAATGCGGGTTCTACAACAAAATCAAAACCGATTCGCATCAATATACAATAATTAACGTGATCAAAGAAATTAGAACATGGATGAACTGGATCGCGTTGAATGAGGATAATCTATGCCGTATGTTTTAAAAGTTGTAATTGCTGGAGAAGGTGGAGTAGGAAAAACTGCCCTTTGTATGCGCTTTACAAAGGGTGTTTTTCTAGAAGGAACGAAAATGACAATCGGCGTAGATTTCTCTGCTGTTAAAGTGAAAGCGTCAACAAAATACGGCGAAGAATTAGTTACCTTGCAAATCTGGGATTTTGGAGGTGAAGAGCGATTCAGGTTTATCCTACCTGGGTACTGCAACGGCGCTAATGGTGCCATACTTGCCTTTGATTTGACTCAAGAATACACATTTAATCGACTACCCGAGTGGATTAAATTAATTCGGCAAGCTGTCCCTGATATAAGAATGATACTTGTGGGATTGAAAGCCGATATGGTGGATAAACGCCAAATTCCCAGAGAATTAGCTGAACAGAAGGTTCAGGAATGGGGGATTAATGGCTATATTGAGGCTTCGGCGAAAAGCGGAGACAACGTTCCCTATATATTCGGATTAATAACGCAAGAAATGTTATCCATTTACTTTGATAAATAATTTATTAATATCATTTTTTGAGATTATAGTTTCATTAATCGCAATAGGTACCCAAACTTCTTTATAAGTTCTTATTAGAATTGTATAAGACTAAGCACATCCGAAAATGAAAATTTTTTTTCATAGAGGGCTCTCCCAATCACAAGTCCAGCAGCTCTTGTTTTCGCTACTTTTTCAATGTCTTCTAAAGAACCAATGCCACCCGCCGCAAATATAGGAATATTAACCGTTTTAGTCATCCGTTGAATGCTCTGAATATCTGGACCCCCTAACGTTCCATCATCCTTGGCTGAGGAAAATAGTATAGAGCCCGCCTTTTGCTGTTCCATGACTTTCCCAACTTGATATACATTCAGGTTCGTGCTTGTTTTCCACCCTTTTATAAGGACCTTGTCCCCCCAGTAATCAAGGGCTACCATTACGTGCCGGGACCCAATTTCTCCGGCCAAGGCCGACACAATAGAGGCATCTTTCACTGCCGCCGTTCCGAGAATAACCCGTTCCACACCCAAGGAATAGAGCTCGCACGCGGTTTCTACGGTCCGAATGCCGCCTCCAACCTCAAGCCGAGCCGTGGCTACCTTAAGCATGCGCTTAATGATGGATCGATTATCCTTAGCACCAAAGGCGGCATCTAAATCAACTATATGGATAAAATCCGCACCTAAATCCTCCCAATAAAACAGCATTTTCAATGGATCATCGGAATAGATGGTCGATTGGTCTTGGATGCCCTTAAACAGCCGCACACATCTTCCATTCTGGAGGTCGATAGCTGGAATTACTTGCATTCGATCGTATTGTCCAAAGGAATCCATATAAATATTCTTCCGGGATACCTCGAATACTTATCCCTAATTGAAATCAGTCACGTGAATACAAAATGTAATTATTATTAATTAACATGCGTGTTAAATATCTATTTTCAAAAATTTTGAAAATAATTTTACCCAATAGCTTCTAAAATTTATATAATAGGTTATAATATATTTAAATAGGCTCAAATTGAAGGGATAAGAAACTGGTAAGTGAGACTACTGTCGAGTTACAATTCAATTGTAAATCGAAGAAGCGGTTTGTATACGAGGCGGAATCAATTGCACAAAATTGCGCTGCCTATTATGACGGGGATATTTGTATCGTCACTTTTACGGACTCCACAGATCCCAATTTAGACAAGCTAATTTCTCTCGTGGGGGAGCTTGCCGGGAACAGAAATATCCTTTAACGGGAAATTATTTGGCTGGAATCGGAGGGTTTTTGGCTGGAATAGAGGGTAGATCTTTATCTAATTGAATCTCAAATTGAGGAGCTGGAATTATTTGCATTTGATCGTGGAGTCCAGAGAAATTAATATAAAGATTCTTTTAAATTAGCCAAATTAAAGCTTTTATTATTGGTTTTTAAATCGATTCTAAAGCCAACAAATAAAAAAATAAAAAGAGATTGGAATTTATCCTATTACTATTAAATAATAAAGGGCAAATATCGCTGCAAACTGAAGTGAAATGGTTCCGACAAGCTTTATTAAGATATGAATCGAGGGACCGGCTGTGTCTTTCATCGGATCTCCTACCGTATCACCAGCGATAGCTGCATTGAGCGCATCAATAGTTTCGGGTCTGCTCTTATCTTTCAGTTTCTTGCGCAATTTTTTAGTATTGTCGAGTGCGGCGCCTCCATTGTTCAGAAACAGGGCCATTAGGACGCCTCCAATGGTAGCTCCCATCAATAAGCCACCAACGCCTTGTGCGCCTATGAGCGCACCGACAAGTATAGGTACCACGACTATGAGAACACCTGGAAGCACCATCTGTTTCAAGGCCGACTTTGTAGAAATGTCCACACAACGCGCATAATCCGGTTTGGCTCCTTCTGCACCATCCATCAACCCAGGGACTTCACGGAACTGTCTTCGAATCTCATTTATCATATCATGAGCTGTATTGCCCACGGCTCGCATTGCATAGCCACTGAATAAGAAAACTAACACGATGCCGATAAAGAGACCGATGATTATTTGTGGCATATTCAAACCAAAATTGATTGCGGCAGTTAACCCAAACTTCTCCTTAAATGCGTTATTAGCTAACCCTATATAGGCTTCAAAAAGCAGGACCGCAGCAAGTGCAGCAGAGGCAATAGCATATCCCTTTGTATAGGCTTTTGTTGTATTCCCGCAAGCATCCAAGCGATCCGTTTCATCCCGGACACTTTCTTCTAATTGAGCCATTTCCACAATGCCACCAGCATTATCGGTAATAGGACCGAAACCATCGAGGGTCAGGACAATCCCGCAGACGCTTAGCATCCCCATTGTTGCAAGCGCCGTTGCAAAAATTCCACCATTCATTTGATTTACTATCGAGGGAGTAACGGGATCTGGCAAACTTCCACCGATGTATCCGAGATAGAAGGCGCCAAGCAAAGTTGCTACGATAATTACTACAGGGAGAGCCGTGCTCTCGAGTCCCACTGATAGCCCATTTATTATACCTGTAGCAGGTCCTGTTTCACTGGCTTTCGAGATGCTGAGCACCGGACGATACCGCATATCTGTATAATAAAGTGTAACAATGCCGATTAGGACAGAGGCTGCTAAACCTGTCAGAGCTGCGCCATAGAAGAACCAAGCGGATGCACCTTTAAACATGAGAAAACACAGAATGGCAAAGAAACCGGCACAGATAGCTGTCGTAATGTAGAGGGCTTTTACAAGGACGTTCCAAGGTTCATTTTCATTTTTCCCTCGGAGAAGGTATTTACTGGCAATTGTCGCTAGGAGCCCGCACGATCTTGCCACCATCGGAAACAGAAATGCTAATATGTTGTAGGGTGGAGGTACTGCAACAAAGAGAATCACCGCAAGAACCATCGTTGCGATAGTTTCACCGGTGATTGATTCAAAGAGATCTGCTCCTCTTCCTGCAATATCACCAACATTATCGCCAACATTATCTGCAATAACGCCTGGATTCCGTGGGTCATCCTCTGGTATGCCAGCTTCTATCTTTCCTACGAGATCACTGCCAACATCCGCAGCCTTCGTGTAGATGCCACCACCGAGTTGGGCGAATAAAGCGGCAGTAGATGCTCCAAACGCCAATCCGATAATACTATATTCAACGGCTTGAAGGTTATTTACGAAAGGAGCAACTACAAACAACATTACAACGACTGAAATCAGGCTCAAACTGACAATAAGTAATCCAAGAATGAGTCCTCCATCAAATGCCACTTTCAGACCGCCGATCATGCCTTCATCTTTGACTTTATTCGCCGACCGGACATTTGCTATGGTACTTGTATACATCGCGATATATCCTGCTAACAACGAACAGCCGATGCCGACGACAAAGGATATACAGACGATGGAAAATTGCGCACTTAACCATCTAGTGAGATCAATCCCTAACAACAAGCAGACTGCAATAATCGCCCCGATGATAATAATCGTCTTATATTGCCGTTTCAAATACGCATTGGCGCCTTGTCTGATGTAACTGGCAATTTCTGACATTTTTGGCGTGCCTTCGGGCAGTTTTTTGATCTTCATGATGATATAAAAAGCGAAGGCGACCGAAGCAATTGCTACTACTAAAATTAGGATGATGAAGGGAAGAGTTTGGATTATTAGTAACTCATCTAACGCTGTCATCATTTTTCAACTCTTTTTAATTGTTGATGATAACAATCAAAAATATTATTGTATAAAAGTCTTTTTCGAGTCTATTAGGTTATGTAACATGAAGGAATCAATTTCATATATCAATTTCTCTAGTCAATAGGGTAAGATAGATTTAAAGAACTGATTTCGCGCATCAATTCCCCATTTAAATAGTGTTAAATTTCGTAATGACTATCATATATCTTCAAAACTTTTGTATTTTGGTCATCCTCTGGTATGCCAGCTTCTATCTTTCCTACGAGATCACTGCCAACATCCCCAGCCTTCATATAGAATTTTCAATGTATATTTTTAGGCAGTTAGGGACATTAATCGCCAATGGCAATACTTGCTTCATTCAAAGCCCAAGTTCTATCCAAGCTGCCAGTTTGAGGGCACGAAAAAGGTGTTGCAGATAGCCGAAACGCTTAAGGACAAAATTAAGCCACCAATCGTTATAATGACCTACTTCAACTCTATTTATAAAATGGGTTTTAGAAGCTGGAGAATATAGAAATTCTTTGTTATGCATTTAAATGTGTTAAATATGCCTTTTTCTTAAGGGGCAGTAATTCTATTTATGCTAAATCAATCTGTAGATATCAACTTTTTTTCATAGATATCTTTAAATAGTAAATATCAATAACTTTTACTTAGAAATCTACAAAAAAAAATTTGTGAAAAAATGAGGTAAAAGAAAAATTAAAGAGGTAATGAAAAATGCCAAAAGCTCCAAAAGCTGTAAAAGAAGAAGAAAAGAAATCGAGCATTTTAGATATCTTCATGGCGCCCTTGAAATCAATCCGAAATCTCATAACTGGTACTGAAGGCGAAGAAGGTGGTGCAACCAAATCAATTGGTGAACGCTTGGATTCAATTAGAGAAACCCTAGGACTAAAAGACTTGGATGAAAAAATTAAAGCAGTAATGAAAGAATTAGAATTCTCAAAACGAGTTGAAAAATTCAAGAATGTTATGGAAATTTTGGGCATAACTGAGCAATGGGCACGTGTGAAGGAATTAATTGAGCGTGTGGATATTCCAGATAAACGCAAGAAAGCACGCGAAGTTCTTGAAAAAATGGGTATTGATGAGGAACGCATAAAAAGTATTCAGGAAGATTTAGGAATTCCCGAAACAAAAGATCGCATTGAGGACATTATGGATGTCGCAGGGCTCGGCGATGATTACCGAGAATTATTAGGTCTTTTTGAAGTAAAAGAAGAAGAGGAAGAAATTTAATAAACGATCTTTTTCTTTTCTCCATTTTTCTCTTTTTTCTTAATTCTAATAGTTTCAAGTGAAAAAAAAATGTTGCTTTTCCCGGAAAAAGACTCCAAAATTTCAAGTTTAGTAGAATATCTCATCCTCTTGACCTTAAGAAAGGAAGGTCGCTTACGAGGAGTTAACATAATCAATAAAATTTCCCAACGGTTTAAAAACTGGGAACCGCAATCAGGGACTATTTATCCCGTATTAAATAGACTCTTTAAAAAAAAGTATGTATTACAAGAAGGAAAATATTATCAAATTACGGAAATTGGCGAGGAGATCTTAAAAGAGTACCTCCAGCAATTCATTGATACCATCCTTTTTGTTGATAATATTTTTAATTATGGCAGAGAGTTAATGGATGGAATAGGTGCCTTGCGTTCGGAGGATATAATACTTCAGAACCATCTTCCCCATGTAAAAGCTTTGATTGACGCATTGCCTATGGTGCGATCCCAAACGGCAGATGAAAGGTCCTCTGAACTATATGGGTTATTGAGCAGAATTCGTGATATTTTTCAGGAGACTCTGCAAGCCCTTGATACGCAAATTGATGCCATTAAGGATGAGGAAAAAATAGTTCGTGTGAAAATTAAGTAAGAGTGTTCAGAAATGGTTTTTGATCTATTTTCAGATGTCCGGAAGAAAGTTGAAGAACTGCTTACGAAACGCGTTGGGAATGCACGCCTTTTTCTGGATAGAATCCACAAAGAGAATATTGTTAATCTCAAGAAAATAATTGAATCCCTCGGCTTAGAGTCGCGGATTGATATAAATCGCATCTCGCAATTAACCGAACTAACCTCATTAATTGAAGCCTTCGGTTATCGGTTATCGGTGCCGAAATTCACCGTTGATGAAGATGCGATCCAGGTTGTGCTGGATGTGCCAGGATTCTCAAAAGAAGATATTAACTTAGATTGCGCCCCAGAACGGATTCTCCTCTCTGGGAAGGCGATAGTTGCAGGGGAGGAGCGAAAAATCGAGGATAAAATCATCCCGCTTCCGAAAGTTATAGATCCGAATCGAACTGAGGCCACCTTAGAGAACGGGGTTCTGGTTATCAAATGTCCCCTTGTGAAATAGACATTTCCAAGTTAGAACTAATTTGAGAAATAAAAAAGGGGGTAGATTTTACCTCCTCGCCTTTTTCCATCCTTATCACTTGAATATATCTTTAATAGTTTTGAATTTTCATTTAATTTAAGTCTATTTATTTTGAGTAGAGATTAGGACATCGAATTTAAGCTAAAAATTAGGGAGGTTTTGATAAATTAAGATATAAATTGAAGCGATTATGAATAAATTGGCTATTAAAAATTCAATAAAAAAAAGATTACTTAAATTATGCCCTTTGAGCTAGGAACTTGATCGCTTATTTTCGAATCGAGAGAAATGGCTTGTTTGAGCGCACGGGCCAATGCCTTATAATTTGCCTCCACTTTGTGATGGTCATCTTGACCGTACAATGTTTCTAAATGAAGATTGATATTTGCGTTTTTTACGAAGGTATCAAGGAAATGATTAAGGAGTGAGACTGGGATATCCTCGATTTGAGATGCTTCCAGATTCATATTATTTACGAAATATGCCCGCCCCCCAAGATCCAGCACGCATCGTGCCAATGCCTCATCCATGGGGATATAAGCAAAGCCATACCTGTTAATACCGCGTTTCTCACCGAGAGCTTGTTGAAGCGCCTGCCCCAGTACAATCGCCACATCTTCAACGATATGATGTTGCAGATCACCTGTACATTCCACTTTGAGGTCAATCTGGGCATGTTTAGCCAAGAGTTCAAGAATATGGGTTAGAAATTTGATATCTGTTTTAATATCTGCTTGACCTGTACCATCCAAATTCAGTTCGATGGTAATTTCAGTCTCAGCAGTAGTCCGCTGCAGAGAAGCTTCCCGAACGGGTTTTTTTGGGATATGTTTCAACTAATTTTCACCTAATATCTTTTTTAAAGCATCGATTACGATTTCATTCATCGGATGTGTGCCAATCGTAATCCGCACGCAATTTTGAAGGAGTGGCTTGGTGCTCTGGTCCCGAACCAGAATTCCAGCTTCGTTTAATTGTTCTAAAAGGGAGCTAATAGCCAAATCCTGTTTTAGGATGCGTAGGAGGAAGAAATTGGTGACTGAGGGATATACCTTTAAATTTCCGACAGTTTGATAAGCTGATTCAAGCCAGATGCGTTCCTTCTTAATTGCTTCAATGATCTTATCAATATATGTAATGGAATTAATTATGATAGGAATGATTGCCTCTCCTATGATATTTAAAGTATAGGGTTTTTGAACGTTTTTAAGGAATTGGATTATCTCGGGATTACTGACTGCGTAACCGACGCGCAGACCTGCCAGTCCCCAAGATTTGCTGAAGGTGCGGGTAATGATGAGATTATCATATTGGTTGATCCAATCGAGCAAATTGTAGTCAGCAAAATCGACATAAGCCTCATCAATCACAAGAATCCTATCGGTGCTTTCCACAATGGTTTTCAGCTTTTCAGTGGAAAACTGATTTCCTGTAGGATTATTAGGGGATGAGAGCAGAATGACTTTCGTTTTTTTGGTGATATTTGCCAGAATTTCATCAGCATTGATATCAAAATTTTCATCCACAAGGGTAATCACGTATTTTGCGCCAAGAATTTTCGTGAAAAACTCATACATCAAAAAGGTGGGCTCTGCACTAATTAGTTCGCTGGTATTATCCAGAAAGGCATGTGCAATCACATCGAGCACATCGTCTGAGCCATTCCCGAGCAGAATTTGCTCGGGTTTGATACCAAGGTATTTTCCTAAAGATTCACGCGCATCCAAATAGAGGATATCAGGGTACCTGGTCACCATACAGGATTGAACCACCTCGTTTATTCTTTCACGAATCCAGTCCGGTTCAATAAAGACATTTTCATTGGCGTCCAATTTGAGTATAGTTTGATCATCTAGATTTAGGCGTTCTTTGAGGTCGAAAACTGATGGGCCTGATGTATATTTGATATATCCTTTCAAGTTCTTACTGATTAACTGGTCTATCTTCATTTTGTCTCCCTCATTTGAATAGCTTGGCTATGCGCCTCCAACCCTTCAATCTTCGCTAACGTCTGGATCCACGGTGCCAATGTTTGAAGCCCTTCTAAAGTACATTTTGTAATATCAATAAGTTTCATGAAACTAAAAATGGAAAGTCCAGAGTAAATTTTGGCGCTTCCACCAGTCGGAAGCACATGATTCGATCCCGCGGCATAATCTCCAACTGGGACTGGCGAATTGCTTCCTATAAATATGGCCCCTGCGTTGTTAATCTGAGGTAATATCGATTCTGCATTTTTGATTTGGAGTTCCAAATGCTCTGGGGCAATTTCATTCGTAAGGGCGATCGCGTCTTCAATACTTTCCACTAGTACAATGTAGCCATTGTCTTGTAATGCCTTTTCAATGATAGATTTACGAGGTTGGTCTGCAGTTAATCTAGTGAGGGCTTGTTCGACCGCTCTCGCTATTTTCTGTGATGTTGTGATTAAAATGCAATAGGTATTTTCGTCATGCTCGGCTTGAGAGAGAAGATCAATGGCAATAAAATTAGGATTACTCGTTTCATCCGCAAGTACAAGCACCTCTGAGGGACCTGCAGGCAAATCAATCCCAACCGAACTGCTAACAAGTAATTTTGCAGCATTCACATACTTATTTCCAGGACCAACGATTTTATTTACTGCCTGAATGGTTTCGGTTCCGAATGCCATAGCTCCAATAGCTTGAACGCCTCCAACTTTATAAATGGCATCCACTCCCGCTTCCTGCGCTGCAACTAGAATTACCGGATGCACTGAGCCATCAGAGCGAGGAGGCGTGCATAGAATAACTTCCTTGACGCCAGCAACTTTTGCGGGAACCGCTGTCATTAGGACCGTCGAGGGATATAGGGCTTTTCCCCCAGGAATGTATAGGCCGACTCGCTCAAGGGGACGCATGATCTGCCCGACCGAAACACCCTCTACCGTTTCAATAAACCATAAATCCCGCCGCTGTGCTTCATGAAATACTGTGATATTCTTAATGATTTGTCTGATCGCCTCTAAAGCATCTGAACTTACTTGATTGTAGGCATCCTCGATTTCCTCGGAAGTGACTCGGATCTCTTTTCCAGAAATATCGACCTTATCAAATTTTTTTTCATATTGAATTAACTTTAGGTCCCCCTTTTGCTTAATACCCTCTAAAATATCCTGCACTTCATTTTTAATAGCATCAAATGTGATCAAGCCCCGGTTTTTCAGGTTTTGAAGAAAGTCTTCCTTAAAAGTCGCTAAATCAACCGTTTTAATCATCAGATATCTTCTCCCTCTGACTCGATATTGTTAAATTCTGGGAGATCGAACGGTAAAATCTGTCTCGGTTCAAGGATAACAATCCCCTGCGCATATTTTCGTAAATCGGGCATTAATTTCAGCAGGAGGTCTTTGGGAATGATGGTATTAAGTGCACTCCACCCTTCAATTCCTGCTAAGGGTGATATGGTAGGGCGTTTCAAAGCAGGCAGCTGATCCAATAATAATTCTATATTTTCATTTTTAATATTCATAAAGATATGGAGTTTCTCACGTCCTTCCACCACGCCCTTCAATAATACCATAATATCTTTAATTTTCTCCTTTTTCCAAGGATCCTTCAAGGCTTCTTTACTGGCTAATAGATAGGCATTTGACTGACTGACTTCTTCTATTATTTTCAAGTTATTTGCGGTTATTGTTGTGCCAGTTTCGATTACATCGATAATTGCCTCAGCATCCTCGGGTGGTTTTGCTTCAGTCGCCCCAAAAGACAGGATTATTTTCACCTCGGGATTATTTCCCGATTTATACCACGGCGTAATTATTTCCGGTTCATTATCGCCAAATAATTCCTGATAGGTCTCATTCTTTTGTATATACTTTGCACTGGTAGAAAGATATTCTGTAAAAATGCGTAACGGCTTGTTCTTCGAGATACAATCCCGTAATAAATCTGTTAGACTGTTAATATGAGCCCAATCCTCAGGGACGGCTAATATGATGCGCACATGGCCATATTCTAAATCCATTAATTTCACCACCTGCGCCGAGGTCTCCAATATCCAATCTTCCCCACTAATTCCTATATCATGGGTATTTTGAGCCAACATCGTGGGGATTTCTTGAGGTCTCAAGATTTTCAACTCTATCTCCGAATCGTTGATTCCCGGCCGATAGGACCGCTTTTCGCCCGCAATTTTATACCCCGCTTGGCGCAGTAGTGCCATCGTCCCTTCTTCTAACGACCCCTTTGGAATCGCAAACTTTAATTTTCTCATCTCTTTTGCCATCTAAAACCACCTAAAGTCCAAGCTTTTACTAATTCCCACAAAAGCCGATTCTTGAACATGTCTACTGAGGTATTTCTGGGTTGAAAAGTAGTATTATTGATGAACGTAATCACTCATAAACTCTACCTCAATATTGAAATTTTTCTAGTAGCAATCTATTTAAAAGTTTCTGGGAAAATATTCTACAATTTGAGGATTGAATTATAATTCATAAAGATAAAAGAATAGTACTAGGCGATATCCATCAAATGGACGATACCCTCTATGCTTAGCTCTATAATTTTTGCTTGAATCGGCTGTTGATAAATATAATTCTTTGCCGAAAAGATGGAAATCAATTTATTATTGAAGAAAGTTTTGTACCCCATCGGAAATACTTCGTGAGATCGAATTATCAACTCAATTTCGTTGTAGAAAATGAATTCTTCGAATTTATCCTGTCCAAAATAAAACCCAATACCTCTATCACTTGGAATGGCGCCTCGAATTTTTTGAGGATCATTCCAGAGCAGTTGGGCTGTAATGGGATCAAATTTTTCTAGGT
>Ga0315310_10000646_pt1 | contig 22242 bp, 20 predicted proteins | sample TDP5_MG_FD_203630 | JGI IMG/M metagenome (GOLD analysis project Ga0315310, IMG submission 203630) | Freshwater sediment microbial communities from Lake Towuti, South Sulawesi, Indonesia - TDP5 | ecosystem: Environmental > Aquatic > Freshwater > Lake > Sediment | place: Indonesia: South Sulawesi...
AACTCCGTTAGCCACACTTACTGAACGAGCCCGCTTCGTTATTGAGAAGAAAGACGGAACCAAGATTGGGTTCATCGCACACTATCTTGTCCTGCCAAATAGGCTAATGGAAATTGGTTACGACATAGTTCCTGGCGAGAGAGGTAAAGGCTATGGAACTGAGGCTATTCGAATTATTGTGGATTATCTGTTCCTCACCAAAGATATCGTTCGAATTCAAGCAGTCACTAATGTAGGAAACAAGCCATCCCAAAGGGTTCTTGAAAAGGCTGATTTCACGAAGGAAGGAACACTACGAAAGGTAGGCTATGTGGGAGGAGAACCGACTGATGCATATATCTATAGCATTCTCAAGGAAGAATGGAAAGAGCCAAAAATACTCACAAGAACCGCAAAAATGATACCAACAGCAGTGCAAGAGTATGTGGGTCTAAATCACATCCCACCACCCCGCACTACAGCCAAAAATTACCCTTTTTTCGCCTTCCAGACGTTTTGAGAGTTGTTAAATCAGCGCTAAAATGAGAGTAGCCGCTCACAACAAGTTATTTCCGAGCGCGTAGACGCCCAATAACTGTGTTGTCCATTGAAACGGCAGAACAGCAGTTTGACCAAATCTTCGTTAGGGAGGTCCAGAACACTTATAAAAAATGCACCCAGACAATAGAAGTATGGAAAAATTGTATTTTCTCAGTGGAGAAGACATAGTTAAAAGGGACTCGAAAGAGATCAATGAAAGAGCATTCTTTGATGCCGGCCGAGCCCCGAATGTTCTCACTTTTCCATGGACATCAGAGTCCATGGATGGAGCAGATAAGTACAGAAACATAATGGCTGAATATTTCGAAGAACTTGGTGCGGGCAAAATTGAATTTGCAGAGCCTACAGAATCCCTGAAAGAAATAACTGAAAAAGTCAACCGTTCGGATTTGGTATATTTGCCTAGAGGGGTCACAAGGGTTTTAGTGGAAAGAATGAAAAACGCAAGAGTTGACAATCTACTGCGAAAGTGCAATAAGGTTATAATTGGAAACAGTGCTGGTGCTCTAGCGCTTTGTGGAGATTGCATACTTACAAAAGATAAAGACAATCCAGTGACTGCGATAATTCCGGGTTTTGGATTGGTGGATTTCAGCGTTGAGGTTCATTACAGTAGTTCAAAAGATACGGAATTGAAAGAGCTGTCAATGAAAAGAAAAATATACGCTATAGCTGATAGGTGTGCGCTTATTTATGATGGTGGTAACCTCTCATTCATTGGTGATGTGTATCTGTTCTATAAGGGCAAAAAAGCAAAGTGCTAAACAACCACTTAGAGAGACTTAGATGTATCCCAACACGTGCTTTTCTTCAATGGCATGAATCAAGTTTTTCTAGTCTCAGTTTGTTTTTGTGGAAGAACTCTCTGAGACGTTTGGGCAAATCGCATTTTTCTACCTCAGCTAATTGGACCCATCTCAACTCTGAAGCATCGCTTGTAGCTTTTAATTTTCCACCTTGCTGCTTCACGAAGTAATAAACAATCACATAATGGTATTTTATCCTTCCCTTTTCATTTGAAACTACGTTCTCGACAACATCAAAAAGCTTGGGTTCTTCAACAGTTAGGCCCGTTTCTTCCTTCACTTCGCGTGTTACAGCCTGCTCTAGACTTTCACCCAACTCGACTAAACCGCCTGGGACACTCCATTTTCCTTTATCAGGTTCGTTTTTCCTCTTTTCAAGCAGAATCTTCCCATCACGAATTAAGATGGCGCCCACATCCACGAGTGGCTGAGCAGGATAAAGTCTCTTCAAAGTCTAATCCTCTTGACGGAAGTTTCCTGTTTTCGTTATAAATTTCTAAGTATTCAGACGGCAGAAAAAGGTTGCGGGCATGAGCTTGAATATGAAAACCGCGATGGTAAATAGGACCGTTCATGTTCTCTGCCAGGCAGACATGTGTCCAAGATTCCCAGAATTTAAACCGAGATGTAAACCTAACCCATGCGCTCTCTTATTATTACTCGCTCTGTTTTTCCAAATATCTCATTCCAACATACAGTATAGGTAGCCATCCACGTCTTTTCTCTGGAAGTTTTCTGTGCTCTTCCCTTATTTTTCGAAAAAACCGTTCGGCATCGTCCTCTTTTAAACCCATTAGTTTCGCAGAGAGAAGTTGCGATTTCTTCACCAATTCCTCTGAAATATCAGGTCTTCTGTGCAGAACCTGGATCCTCCTAGTGCGTATCTCTCTAAATCCCGAATTGTAAAGTATCTTAATTAGCTTAGATTCTGGAAGGTCGTGGATGCCGCGTTTCTTGCGAAGTTCCGCCCAAAAATCGAGAGGTGGTTTCTCCCATTCCACGGAAGCCACTTTACCTTTGGGCTTGACGACTCGTGCCATTTCGTCAGCAGCCTTTTGGGGGTTAGATAAGAAGGCAAAAGTAAAGCAAGATGTCGCCGCATCGAAGTATTTGTCCCGAAGAGGCAAAATAGAGGCATCTGCCAACACAAAATCGATGTTACGCAAACCTAGCGCCTTTTTCTTTTTGACTGCTTGTCTCAGCATGCGTTTAGAAAAATCAATGCCCAAAACCGCACCATCTTCTCCAACTTTCTTGGCCAACTCAATGCCTACCATTCCCGTCCCGGTTGCAACATCAAGAACATTCATGCCCAAATCAATCTCAGCCCACTGAACAATTGAGAGAAGAATAGGTGCATAGTCTGGAACCTCCCACACAACATCGTAGTCTGGTGCAACACTATCCCAGATTCGTCTCGGATACTTCATGTACCTCACCTTAAAACTTGATTAGCAACTTTCAAAGGTAGATACCTGGTTTTCTATACAAAAACCGATGATTTAAACCGAAGTTTAAACCTAACCCCGCACTATAGAGGCAACTTATCCACACTTTGAAGGTGCTGTTTGCGTTTCCTGTAAATCTTGAAGCCGTCTCTTTCATTACATGCCTGAATCCAGCCTCGATGAACTGCTTATCTTCTTAAGATGCTGTGTGGCTCCGGCCTCCCGCTCTTAGTTGGGTTTTCGACCGTGACCAAGGTCTGCACTGCCTTTCGGGCGGAGGGCATTCGCCTTTTCGGGTCATGGTGCCGTTGGTAGTTCATAGGCAATCAGAGGAGCGATTCAATCATCCTCACAAAGATTATAAGAATTCGGAAAGAAGAAACATTCTTGGTGAGTATATTGAAAGAAGTCTACGAGTTTATTGATAAGAGCTCTGGTCCTTTTTTGGATGAGTTCAGAGAATTCATCCGCAAGCCTGGAATCAGTACTGAAAACACTGGGATAGAGGAGACCGTTAGTTGGCTCATTACAAAGATGAAGGAAAACGGAATAGAAAATGTCCAGGCTTTTGAAACGCAGAGACATCCCGTGATTCTGGGCAGAGTTGACAAAACCGCCAAACGAACGTTGCTGGTGTATGGCCACTATGACGTTCAACCGCCTGGAGACAGGAAAGACTGGAAGGCTGATCCTTTTGCAGCAGAAATCGTGGATGATCGCATTATTGGAAGAGGAACTAGCGACATGAAAAACAATCTCATGGCAAGCATTCATGCCGTGAAAGCGTTAGTCGAATGCAGAAAATCGGTACCCGTCAACCTGATATTTCTTTTCGAGGGTGAAGAGGAAATTGGCAGCCCAAACTTCAAACCATTCGTTGAGAAGCACAAGGAAGAGCTCTCAGCATGCGACTCGGTTCTGTGTGGCGACGCAGGAGGCGAAAACAAAGCAGGTCAAGCTCTTCTCATGTACGGATTGAAAGGCTGGCTATCTATGGAGTTTCTGGTTAAATCCCCCTCGGGCGTAGAACTCCACAGTATGTTCGCAGGGGTTGTTGACAATCCGGCTTGGCGACTAATATCTGCACTTCGATGTCTGAGAGAAGATGACAGAATTGTCGTTCCTCACTTCTATGACGGGGTAAAAGAACCGAGTTTAAAAGAGAAAATCAAGTACGGCTTAGCTCGTATCGCATTCAGCAAGCAGAAACTTGAGGAAGCCTACGAACTCAAGGCTAAGAAAGATATGAGCATCTCAGAAGCACTAATTGAACTCTTCTACAAACCAACACTAAACATTAATGGGCTCTCAAGCGGTTACGCAGTCGAGAGAGGCACTAAAACCATAGTACCAGACAGCGCATGGGCAAGGATTGATGCAAGGCTCGTACCAGGTCAAGACTCATCCGCAATATTCGAGAACGTGCAAAAGCATTTGATGACTAAAGGTTTCAATGATGTACTCGTCGAAAAGCAGGTCGATTTGCCATCTTACAGAATAGAGCCTGACGAGAAAATAGCTAAAATCTGCAGTGAGGCAACCAAGAAAGTTGTCAATCCCAAGACGACGTCCGTACCAATCGTGCCAGGCTCAGGAGCCATGGCGTGGCTTCCACACATTTTGGGTAAACCCATGGCTTTTGCAGGTTCCGGCGCTGGCTACATGGCTCATAGACCTAACGAATTCATTACCAAAGAGCAGTATCTAAAAGGAATAAAGCTCTTCGCCACCATATACGAAGACTACGCTTCATAATCTCCTCTTAACAGCTGAAAAAGCTTTTAGCGGAAGTTCGAAACTAGCCGAACTATCGTTGAGAATCTCATTTAAACCCCGATTTTTTGGAGAAATTTCCGAAAACAAAGCAGCCTTTAACCCCGATAATTAAAACCGAGATCCAAACCTAACCCCCCTGCGCCAAAATCAGCCGCTTACGTTTAAATTCTCGGTTTTAGGGTGTTAACTTTGATAGAACCTGGGTTATCAAGATAGCTAATCTAAGCTCTTTTAACTTTAACCTGAACATCGCCCCAGAACTTACCGTTTCTATTCCATCTAATCGAGGGAAATCCTCCGGAAGTCTCCATGACATAACCGCTAGGAATTGCAGACAAGATTCTCCACCCTCTCGGAAAGATTATGCGCTGTATATGCTGCGTATTCCAAGCAAAGTTGCTGTAGTATCCATCTTCCTTTACAATTTTTCTGGTGGATTCTCCATCAACAATAACCTTCAATTTCAACTTGTTTCCTTCATGTACATTCTCAAACAACGCATGGTAAAAGTACTCTCCTTCTCTATTCTCAGCAATTATTCCTCTAACTCTATCGCCTTTTATGGAGAGAGCTTGAGGCCTAAAAAGAGAACTAAAGATTTCAACTTTAGTTAAGGTTCCCATGTTTCCGACGACATCATCGCCTACTATGACTTCTTCGTTTACAACAAGTCGCTTGACATCCTTTCTTTCTATTTTTTCTGTCCATTCGACAAAAGGCCACGAAGTTTTAACCATGGAACCACCTTTCATTAATTCGATTCTAGATCACTTGTTAATAAGAATTAGTGAAACTGAACTGAGATCAAAATTCCGAGAATTTTAACCCACGTTTAAACCTAACCTCCCGGACCAGTCTCATAACAGTGTGCGTGTTGATGATGAGTACACCTTGGTGCCATCATCACCCAGCCTTTTTACCGATAAGCTGGTGCGCAAGTCTCTTCCCCGGCACCAAATCTCAGTATCTAAACATAACTAATACTATGCCACCTCTTAATGAGACACTGTAGCTCAAAACTTCTGGCGCTGAGGACGCCAAAAAGCGCATACTGAAATTGCAGAATTATGATCCAGACTCCGCTTTCTCATTCGTTGTCAGAGCCTTCTTAAGTTGCTGGTAGAATAAGACAACGACGATGATTGGAACAGTCGCTGTGTAGCCCACAACGTATTCCATAGATATGAGGCTAAGAAATACGCTTAACATGATGAGTGTTCCTCCGATAAGGCCAACGGACAGAAGGTAGAAGAGAAACATAGCCTTCCACAAGCCCCACACGGATGCGAGCTTCAGCCACCCCTTGTTGGTTAAGAAATCTCTCACTTTCAAAGGAGCTGAAAGATCCACACTTTGTCGCTGCCTGATCAATTCTCGCCGCTGAGTTCCTAGCATCTTTGGCAACCAAATCGTACTGAGTATACCTGTGACAACTACAACTATAAGCGTGAGGATGAGTAGGTCAAAAAAAGCCAAGACGAATGCAAAAAGCACCAGAGACCCCACTACCGCAGCCAGATAGTACGTCTTCTCCTTCCTTTGATAAGCCAGAAAAAGGTTGACTGCTACCATTAGACCAAAAAAGAAAACGCCAAAGAAAAATAACTCGTAAGGAAGGCCCATCGAGCTACTTCCTGCCTAGGGTTCAAAACAACCGTTTTCGTGCTGAGTTCTTAAACCTTTCTGAGCCTTTGGGCAATCCTAACTCAAGCTCTCTTTTCGTGATCTCTTTTTTTATCTCACATCTCTGAAATAGAAGGGGTCGAAGAAGTGAATCGTTTTTTGTGAACGTCTCGTGACGCTACAAGATCAATGCAAGCATACTGTATAGCAGGGATGGTTAAGATATCGGTTCATGAAAGCAAGTTGACTTCGAATGCGACGAAGAAAACCTGTTGAAGAACAGGAACTCTAACGATATGATCTTACGTGAACATATGCATGTTTGAGAGTTGTTCTATCAACTCAATAGTTTTCTTATCAACGCTTGTGGCGCGGGCTATATCAGTCAACGTAACTATTCCTACTAATCGATTTCCCTCTGTTATGGGCAGCTTCTTCACCTTGATTTTGAACATAAGCCTAGTAGCCTCTAGAGCATCCATGTCTGGTGTTCCAGTTACGACATGGCTCGTCATTACTTCAGAGACTCTGGTTTCTTTCGGATTCCTGCACTTCTCCAAGACTCTTTCAAGCAGATCTCTTTCAGTTAAGATTCCAGCAATCTCCCCGTTGTGAGTAACCACCAGACAGCCGATTTTGTTCTTATTCAAAAGCCTTACAGCCTCATAAACGGAGGCTTCTTTTTGCAGAGTAACGACATCTTTAACCATCAGGTTCCCGATATTCACAAGCAACGCCCAACCTAGCAGATTGAGAGACGCATAGAAAAGAATTATGAATTTCAACTATGTTCCAAGTACAAAATCAACAAACACATAAGCTCTGCTGATCTCGACGGAGATACCTTTGTGGGTTCGAATACTGCCCCACGCCATAAATTTCAGGCTCGAAACCAGCTATTAAATAACCCCTAAGGCCATAATACACTCCCATGCTTAGAAAGGAGGGTTGTGTGACGAAAAAGAGCAGCCACATAACAAGAATGCCGCACATCACCATCGGAGTGTCCGATCTACAGAAGTCGGTGTCTTTCTATAAGGATGTCGTTGGTCTTGAGAAAATAGGCGAATGGCCCGCTTACGCACTCTTTGACGTCGCCGGAGTGACGTTTGGCTTGGAGCTAAAGGCAAAACCAGACATTTGCTTTCTTGTCGATGACCTTGACAAAGCCTATCGAAATCTCAGAGAAAAAGGAGCCAAATTTGTTGCTGAGCCAAGAGATCAACCGTGGGGTGGCCAAGCCGCCACCTGCTTTGACCCTGACGGGAACAGGGTTACGATTGAGACGTTCCACTGTAAAGCCTGCGGCAAAGATTGTCAGAGTTACCGCGAGTTCCTTGAAGAACACTTAAGAAAGCATAAATAAAGCCGTTCAGAGGACAAAAATGCTGGAGCTGACAATTGCGAGCTTAGAAACTAATTCTGCAGAGGCTCACGGGTTCGAATCCCACCCCGAGTCTGCACATCCGCTCTCACCACCACGAGAACTTGATCTTGTCGTCGTTGATACAGTTTTTGGGATTTAGAAATATCTGGAAAAAGGGGACAGGGGGTGTTCTGAGCTGTGTGACTCCGCTGGTTTGATTTTCTATTTTCTAATCATGCGCAAAGTTGCGTTATATTCTCTTGTCAGGTACTCTGCTCCCTTCACAGCTTTAGCTGCTGCGATGTTTCTGCTGATCATTTCAGTTGCCTCATCTGGTGATATGCGAGCCGCAGCCAATATCGTCCGAGTGGCTATTCTGATGTCGTTTTCCGGCAAGTTGGCTCTTAATGCCTCTCTTACAAAGGGGTGGAAATCCCGCAATGCACAGGTCTTAACGTTGGGAACGATTAAATCCACGCATATCTCTTGATTGCAACCAGCCGTTACGATGGCTTTGTCCGTAAATTGATTTATGTTTCTGTCGGGTTCACAGACATGGCCTTTAACTACGTAGCAACCCGGAGGTACTTCAACCTCCACATGAGCTTCGCCGACTGGTACTTCCAGTCGTGCAGGCCATGTACTTCCAGGATTTAGCTCGAGTGATTCGCCCATGCAATTCATTACCTCAACATAATCCAATCCGGGTGTATGAATTATGAAAGGCCTGCATTGTTCGTCTCGTAGCCATATGTTTAGCTTCGCTTTTCCCATTTTCATCCCTCCTCCTTTTTTTACGGTCATCTGATTTGAACTTTCATCCCCTAATTGCAACAATCGTATGCAATTACCTATATAGCACTATCGCCATTTACAGCATGGAAGCCAATTAGTGAGTCAGATCAGGTAACCGCGTTGTGGCGCTTAATTTTCATAAACATTTCTCGGGTTCACAACCATTGTATCAGCCTTATTGGATAATCCTAACATAGTTACAGGTATGCGTATGAATAATGATTAGTAGGCTGAGACTCCAACGAATCTAAGCTTCATCAGCTTAACCATCGGCACAGTTGTTGCCCCGAAGACTTCCAGCTGTTTACCTATCATGGGAATGTCTTTGAGAGCTGAAAGCATGCTGTCTGTGAACCGTAGATTCACGATTGGCTTTGACATTTCTCCGTTTTCTATCATGAAAGTGCCGTCTCTCGTAAGCCCGGTCAAAATCACCTTTGTGGGTTCAGCAGGGTTTACGTAATGAACCGTATTCACAAATATCCCATGCTTCGTATTTTCGATTGCCTCGTCAAGAGTGGCGTCTCCAGCTTTCATAATCATGTTACCGGGACCAGGTCTGTCACGGTAGGATCCAGCGAATGCCAGTGGAGCGTGACCAGTCGTTCTCTTGCCTTCCTTTCCAGCTGTGAACGAGTTGTGACATATACTCTTCTCGGAGACAACGCCCTTGCGTATAAGCTGTAAAGGCTTCTTTGGAACGCCTTCGCCGTCAACAGGTATCGCATACAGAGTTTTCAGGTCTGTGGCATCATCAACAACGGTTAGATTGCTGTCAAAAACCCGTTGATTCAACGAGTATTTCACGAAGGATTGTCCATCCTGATAGGCGTTAGCTGAGAATCCAACAAAGCCTACGTACAACAGCAAGGTCGAAACAGCCATAGGCGACAAGACAACCTCGTATTCGCCGGGCTCGACCTTCACAGGATTCAGACTTCGCACCGATTTGTCTGCAGCGTCCTCAGCCAAAGCTCTCGGATCGATGTCCTTGACTCGCCTTGAGTGATTCTCGGCTGCACTTGAGCCTTCAGATTTTCCAGAACGTGAAATGACCGTGGTCTTCATGGAAGCCTCGGTTAAGTCAGCCCAAGCCGAAACACCCAACGAATTCGCAACCGCGAAGCCCAACGCCTCGGTCGAGAAGTAACCTGCCACAGCTCGGACCTTGGATGATTTGGCATGAGCCGCTTCAATCGCCTCCTTGACCTTCTTCGCTCTGAAGGCGGGATCGCACTCGGCGGTTCCTTTGTCATATGCACCCTTGATAGGAGTCCACTTCTCAGGTTTCGGCAAGCTTTTGAAATCCTTGGTGGGTGAAGAAGCCCTCGAAATCTTAATTGCCCGCAGCACTGCCTTCTCGATTTCATTTTGCTCAAACGTGTCGACACTGATCGTGCTAATCTTGTTGCGAAGAACAACTTTGATGGCAACTCCGCCAGATTTCTGTGCGACGTTTTGGTGAATCTGCGAGTTCGCAAACCTCGTCAGAGCAGAGTCACTGAGGAAAACTGATGCTTGTGCCTGATCGACCTTGTGCTTGACTGCAAAATCCACCGTCTGCTCCGCGATTGCCTTCAACCTTTCCAAATCCAAAACCATTTTTTCAGTCCACCTATCTTATCAACCCGACACGAACCCGACGGAACCTAGCCGATCCACAACCATGACCCACGTACATGACCTGACCTGGCACACCTTTGCCACAGTTAGGAGTCCCCCACATCTTCCAATCATCCCTGCTCACAGCGTCACATGAACCCCAGAACCGTGGAGTCACGCCCATGTAGGTCGGATTCTTAATCAAACCTTCCTTGCTGCCATTCTTGATTCGCCAGCCAATCTCAGTTCCAAACTGGAAGTTAATCCGCCTATCATCAATACTCCACGAACGGTTTGTTGTTATCATTATCCCATCCTTCGTATCTTCAACAATCTCATCTCTCTCCCAATTGCCTGGAAGCAGATTGATGTTGGTCATACGAATGATAGGCAAAGCCAAAGGCGAATCAGCACGCATGCCACCGCTGCTCTCCCTCAGCTTCAGCTCTGACGCAGTCTCACGAGAACTCTGATAGTCTGAGAAGATGCCCCTTTTGATCAGATACACTTTCCTAGCTTTCGTGCCCTCATCATCATATCCAAAAGTGCCCAGCCCAGTTGGCACAGTGGCATCCGCCACGATGTTCACGTTCTTCGAACCATAGCGAAATGCCCCAAGTTTCTCAGGAGTAAGAAAGCTCGTTCCAGCGTAATCAGCCTCAGTGCCCAAGGCACGATCCAGCTCCGTGGGATGCCCACAGCTTTCGTGGATTTGCAGGGCAAGTTGGTCTCCACAGAGAATCAAATCAATCTCTCCCGAAGGGCATCTTTCAGCCTTGAACAACATTACAAGTTCTTGTCCAACATTCTCAGCATGCTCAACCAACCTCAAACCTTCAAAAAACTCGTATCCGCTTGTAGCAAAGTCTCCTCGGAACGGTGAAGGATAAGATCTTGTTTGCATCTCGCCGTTCTTGACGGCGACCGCCGATATTCCACCGCCACACCAGGTTATCTGCTGACTGACCTTAGCACCTTCCGTATTCATGAAAAGCTTGTCCTCACCGAACCCACGATAATACGCATATGAGGCTTTGATCAGCGGAGACTGCTCTCCAACGATACGGCTTGCCTGAACAAGCACTTCTAGCTTCTCTTCTAATGGTATCTTGAAGGGGTTCTTCTTGAGGCTTGTAGCATACTTGTCTCTGTACGGTTTCTCTTTGCACAGCACTGCGTTTTTCTTCTTTAACAGGGCACTGGCTTTGCCGATCTTAACCGCTTTGTCAACAGTTTTTGCGACTTCCGCTTTGCTCATGTCGATTGACCCGGCGAAACCCCACGCGCCGTTGACGATTACTCTTACACCAAAACCTTTAGTCTGAGAGAACCTAACAGCTTCCGGCTCGCCGTTCTTAACGGTAATGTTCTCGTCGAGAATCTCACTAATTCTGACGTCAGCGTATGAGGCACCTTTACTCACAGCTTTTTCTAGAGCTAGTTTTCCAAAATCCGAAGGCAAACTGATATATCTCCTCTGTCCTGCACGTCTAGAAGCGTTTAGGTATTGTCCAATCATCTTAAAAGCTTTCACGTGAAGCACAAAGTTCACGCGACAGGACGTTTTTGGTTCAAATCCCACCTGCGCGCTCTAGCAATATGTTGGAGGGTTTTCATTGTCTTGGTCTCGGCTAACTTTTCCAGTTTTTCTTCACGAAAACGTTTTTATTAAATCTCACGATAAGAGAATCGGGGACTACCTTGACAGAAGCAAACGAATACGACGCAATATTCACAGCGCTAAAGCATCCTGTGCGTCGCCAAATCCTGCTTCATCTTGAGCAGAAGGGCGAAGCATCATTCATGGACATTCAGAGCGCTGTTGGCATAAATGACACCGGCTTGATGAGTTATCATCTAAAGGAACTAGCGCCCCTGGTTGAGCAATCGGCGAGGGGGAAATACCGTCTCTCAGAAATAGGGCAAACAAGCATAGCGCTTTTTCGAAGAGTCGAACGAGAAAAACAGAGAACAAGCACAGCTGTTCGCAAAGAAGTTGAAGGGTCATTGGGAATAATCATATTCCTTTTCATTATTCTCAGCATTACCTTAATGGCTCCACTTAGCGTCGGCATTTACGCGTCGGTCCAAATTGTGTATACGACGTCTAACCTCTCATTGGAACAGATTATCGGCCTGTATCTTGCAGGTCTCTCTGGAATTGTCGTCGGCATCATTCTGTTTGTCCTCTATGACCGACACTATTTTTCAAAGAGCATTAAGACAAATGCTATTCACTCATTAGTTTTTGCCACGGGAATATCTCTACTGTTGGTTTTTTCAGCCTATGTGACCTACGGATTTGAACTGGCAACTTTGTCGATGGCAACGCTGCCAAGCAAGGGTGGCATAGCATGGTTAATCATGATTCTGCATGCTGTTTCATCACTGGCAAGTGCTCCAATTGTGGCGTTTGGCATAGGCAAACTCACTAAGAGATGCTAAATCTACATTGAGAGCATGCTGACTGCAATGTTACATCGACGTTGAAACATGAATTCGCCTTAGTATCCGTTAGGCACTGAAAAAGACGCGGATACCATTCTTAATGCATGGTCTTGCTTTTTCAGACTTGTGCTGTAGAGGCTTTAATCGAAAGTTTGATGCTTACATATATAACTTCTGGAATAGAACATAATTTCAGTTAATTTTATTAACGATATATGATGCAAATCATTAGTTTGCACCTTAGGTGCAAAGGAGAGAGGATTTCAAATTGAAAAATAGAACTCTAACAGTAGCTATTGTGCTGATCGCAACACTGCTAATGTCTTCGTTCATCACCATAACGATAACCTCTGCGGAATCACCAGACAACGGACGGGCGCTTTCTCGAAATCCCAAATCCAAGATATACGGGATTCCTCCTGCGGCACTCGCTAGTGAGTTGGGTGACGACGCGGAAGTGCTCGTCACGATTTATGGTTCAAGCGCAGGCATAGAAGCGGCGAGAGCATATGCAGAGCTCGGCAACGTGTTACAGGCTCCCTCAGGCCAATACTTCACACGAGGAATGACCACAGTGGCCCAGCTTGAATCAATAGAGAGCATTGCGGAAGTTACCGCCATTTGGACAAAGATGAAGCCTGTTGTTCCAGATCCTGCTTCCCTGGCTCCTTACCCAGACAACGTTGTTCCCGAAACCGACATGTACCAGATGCGAGAATTACTAGGGGTTAACAAGCTCTACAACGAGTTTGGGCTTACAGGCAACGGCGTCACAGTTGCTGTTGTTGACACGGGAACGGACTATGCACATCCAGATCTGATCGATGCATTAGATTATGTGACACTGGGAGATGGTGGAGGACGAGAGCCTCTGGTACTGGACGCTGACGAGTCTCAGGTCTTGACCTTCGCAACATTCACTGCTTCTGGAGGATACATACCAACCATAGGACACAAACCGGTCCTGTACTATCCATACATGCTCATCTTGCCAGCGTTAACAGTGAACTACAAAGTTGGCGCTATTGCAACCGGTTCCGCTGGTTACAAGTTTGGCATGACATCGGAGTCAGGTGTTCCATCCGCCTTCTATCGTGTAGGAGTGCTTCTCACAGACCCGACAACGGCGGGAAACTACGACAAAGCTTACGTTGATCTGAACAACAACAAAGACTTCACAGACGACACACCCATAAGCTACTTGGGAGACCGTGTTACAAGGCTGGACACAACTGGCGACGGCTTCCCAGACCGTACAATAGGTGTGTTGGGCGGATTCTTCTATGACACACTCTTCTGGTTCGGACCATTCGCTCGATTCCTGCCTGGATGGGACAGGACAGGCCACTACATGTCCATATTCTACGACTATGGAGGACACGGCACAAACACAGCTGGAAACGTAGCCTCACGGGGCGTAACAACATTCAACATACCGACCGTCGGTCCAGTCAAGCTTCCAGGAATCGCACCCAAAGCCAAAATCCTAGCTGCAAAAGCCATATGGTTCGGCAACACTGAACCAGCCATGCTCTGGGCATCGGGCTTTGACGTTGATTCAACTGGCAAATTCTACTACACCGGTTCCAAGAGAGCTGACATCATAAGCAACAGCTGGGGCGTATCGAGCCAAATATACGACATATTCGGGTTTGGATACGACTTTGAAAGCATGTTCGAGAACGGCTTGGCAACACCTGGCTATCTTGACCCCAACTTCCCAGGAGCAATAATAGTTCACGCAGCTGGAAATGGCGGATTCGGCTATGGTACAGTAACATCGCCAGGCGCGGCGTCCATGGTGATAACCGTCGGCGCCTCGACCGACTTCCACACAGTGGGCTACCAATTCGGCAACTCGCCCTACAGCAAATCAGACGATGTCATCGGTTGGAGCGCAAGACCCCCATCACCTGTGGGCGAAATCAAACCTGACGTAATGAACGTCGGAGCATTTTCATTCGACATTGCAGGCATATTCAGAGGCGCGTGGACAACATTCAGCGGCACAAGCCAATCGACTCCCTTGACAGCAGGAGTTGTGGCATTGTTGCTGGAAGGCACAGGTAAAACCTTGACAAATCCACAAGAGATACGCACGATTCTGCAGACCACATCTAAGGATCTGGGATACAACGGCTTGGTTCAAGCCTCAGGCAGAGTAGACGCATACAATGCTATATTGCTGGCCAAAAGCCTCAAGAGCACCCCGACCCCACCCACCGTCAATGTGTACTCTTATGAATCAATGACCAATCTCAAAGAAATCTTGGGTTCTGCATGGTATCTGCAATGGGCAGCAGGTCTACCCAACTACTTTACTTCAAACTTAGCCAACACACTCACTGCTCCAAGTCCCCAGATTCCAGACCTGTCCACAGTGCCCTCAGGAAGCCTGTTCTTCGGCAGAATGAAGCCGGGCACGGCTAATGAATTCAAGTTGACCGTTCAAAACCCAGGAACCACTGACCTAGAAATACTAAGTAGCAAGGGCCTAAAATTCACCAAGATAGGCCAAGACACGCTGACTGGTACACTTAACATTCCAACAGTAGGAGATGGACGCGTTGATTACCTGATCGACCCGTCAGCCTTTGCAGGCTCAACCCTAACCAGGTTCAACCTAGCCGTCGATTTCTCGAAATTCGACACAAACTATGACTACGTCTGGGACTACCGATATCGACTGTGGGTTTTCGAATGGATAGACGAAAACAGCGACAACATCGTGCAGGAGTCGGAGCTCAGACTCTACAACTATTCCTATGACACTGGAACAACCCAAGAAGTCCTCGTAGGATACCTAGTGAATAGACTCAGTAGCCCAACCTCAAAGATTCTGGTCAGAGTTGAAGGAACAAAGAACACAGGACGACCCGCCCTACCGGGCATTCCATTCACGGTGCTGGTTGCGAAATACTCAAGAACCGACGACACACGAATCAACCTCAGCCCACTCATAAAGACTGTTCCAGCAGAAGGATTTGTAGAGATCAACGGCGTACTCTATACACCGGAAACAGATACAAGCGGTGTCCACGAAGGCCTGATCCAGATTGAAATCCAGAGTTCAGCAGGCGTAATCACAAGGGTTCTACCATACAGCTACGTAACTGTTGTGCCATCAACAACAACCGCAACGATCTTTACAGCAACGCCCTCAGACGAGAACGAACTCTACGATTTGGGAGTAGTAAGAGGCAGCTATGACTGGCGTTGGCGCTATGAGGCGGGAGACTGGAGAGTCTACGCGGTCGAGGTCCACAGCGACGAAGTCACCGGACTCAAACCATTTGCGCTAGAAGTGAACTTCCAATGGACAGATCCTGAAACGACAGTCGATGTATTCACGCTAGGACCGGACGGACAATTTGCCGGACTCTACATGGGAACTGGCCTAGGTTTCAGCTACATCGTACCAGACTCAGCCAGCGGCAACTACAGGTTCAGATGGCACAGCGTCTACAACAAGGCTGGAGTGGCAACATTACAGAACATAGCATTCCCACAGACAAGTTACATAGTCGGTCAATATGGTTACAGTCTGGAGATTCCAGCAGTCTTCACAATCTATGTGCACGAAGTCCTACACGACGGCAAAGATGGAACTGGAATCTCTGAACCCATAACAGGAACCGTGAGGTCGCTCGTCACAAGCGAACGACTACAGCCTGTTGTGCCCATCACTCCAGGAATGTCAAAGGCTTTAGTAACCTCTGTAACGTTGCCGTACGAAGTAGCTACGTCTCCGACGAGTCCAAAGCCATCCAACACTGCTTCGGTGATTTTCGACGGCGCCAAGTCAGGCCCGATAACATTCTCACCCACGCTGCCGGTTTCACTGAGCACTACGTATTCACCAAACACGGAAATATCGACAAGCATAATTAATCTTCAAGCAAACGTTCCAAGCGACGCTGACGCTGGCTCATACCCAATAGCAACCCTCATCGAAACGACACTGCCAGATCTGAGAGTGTTCGTCAGAACTGGAGCAGCAACTTTCATCGAACTCAATGCGCCATTATACGTCTTCCAAGACTGGACCAGAGTACGCACATTCGCCCAAGCTAGAGGACCAAGATTCCGCCTGTAAAATCAAAACAAAGCAGCACATCTTCCCTCTTTTTTTCTTCACAGTCATAATCCAACATAGTCAGGCCTTGAATGAAGAATCGGTCGTAGATTTCGAACGTTTCTTGACAAGCGACAGAAAACACTGTTTTAAATCATATATCACGCTTCAACATAGATACTAAAGAGAAAGTTACTGTATGAAGTCTTGCCAAAAAGTTATCGACCCCATTCCACCTTTCAACTTTGACGGTACAGTCTACGTTCCACATTATTTTCCAACACCTGACTTTTCGTGGGAACCGGGTAAGGCTTGGCAAACGCTTAACCTAAATGGAAAGCTTTTCGGCATAAAAATGGAGAACACTGGTGGGATCGATCAGCCAAAGATAGAGCTGACTGCCTATTCAAGATCAAAGATCTCTGCCAACCAGATGGACAACATTGTAAAGGAGCTAGACTGGAGATACGGGTTCAGTGAGGATCTCTCTGAATTCCTCAGAGACTTCAGCCAGGACAAATTTCTGAGACCAGTGTTTAAACGATGGCGTGGAATGAGGGTCAACTGTGCAAACTCCCTTTTCGAACTCATGATAATTTCAATAGTTCTGCAGAATGCAACCATCAGACGAACCGTCCAAATGATGAACAACCTGTTCAATGCTTACGGTTCAAAGCTTCGATTTGATGGTCGAGAACTATTTGCCTACTGGAACCCAAGTGACTTGAACGAGGTTAGTGAAGAGGAGTTAAGAAGCCTGAAAGTGGGCTACAGGGCGAAAATGATCAAACTCGTGTCAGTAGCCTTTGCCTCGGGCAAAATAGACGAGCAGAAGCTGAGGGAGGCTGACCCCGAAGAAGTGAAAAAGGAATTGATGAAGATCTACGGAGTTGGACCAGCAACGGCCCAAATTGTCATGAGTGGTTACTTGAGGAAGTATGATACTTTGGACTTGAAAGGAAGATTTTGGGAGCAAAAGATACTTTCGCGAACAATGTACCGGAAGAAGCTCGTTGCAGCGAATGAAATAATAGAGGAATTTGACAGAAGATATGGAAAATGGAAGGGACTGGCTTTCCACTATATTTTTACTGATCTTTTCTGGCGTCATAGGAAGAAAAGAATTTCATGGCTCGAACAAGAAATCAGAATGTAACAACAACTCTAACCGAAGATTAGCAGACTTCGCATTTTCCGAATCTGGACATCGCGACACTATGGCCTTTGCGTTGTTTGTTTAACCGAGATGCATCGCTTTTCGATTTCCTTCATGAACCTTCCAAAAAATCCCTCGCTCATTCCGAGCTTCTCTGGTGGAACGACGCCTTTTTCATGCACTGCTCTTCTTGTCATAAGTTGCGCTACCACGGAAGCCGTGTATCCTGTAGCTCTAGCCATGGCCGTTACCTTGCGTTTCTGGTCGTATCGTTCAAGCATCCGACAAGAATATACGACCTTCCTTCCGTTTTTTGCTCCACTCACTTCAATGTGCATGGCAACAATGTCTCGAACATTAGGCCTCTGCAGCTTGCTCTGAAGCAGCTTGGCAGTGAGTTCTCTCGGAATAATCATTGAACCCTCAACCTCAACAGGTTTCTCTTCAAAAAGGCCGAGCGCTTTGAGCAATTTTATCTTTTCAGCGTGACCCGGATATCTAAGCGTTTTTTCCCACATTTCTTCCGCGACTTTCACCGTGTGAAGCAGCGTTCGCAGACCATCGGTGTAGAAAGCCTCCAATTTGCCCACTTCTGGAAATGTCATCGTCCCCAGTCCACTCATAGCATTTACGACTGTTGCCTTGCCGTGCTTGACGATGGTTGCCTCTCTGTGGTACATGTCTATAAGGTCTCTTACCGACCACGTTATCACATAGCCTAACGGTGGCACAGGCTTCTCCGGCAACCCTCCATTAAATAGGTGAACATTCTCAACGGTGTCCAATTGGCTGACAGCGCGACCGATGAGTATGTTGCTCAAGCCTGGGCTAAACCCGCAGTCTGGCACAATGCAGGTTTCAGCCTTCACTGCAACTTTGCTTAGAGTCATGATGTCTTCAGGCATGTATGAGACATCCACCATGTTGACTCTAGCAGCGATAGCAGCTTTGCAGGCCTTGAAACCCATGGAGCCGGGCAGAGCACCCACAGCCAAGTTAGTTCTTCTCAAAGTATTCACCAGTTCTCTATGGTTCGACGCGTCAACTTTAACCCAAGAAACGTTGTCTCGACCAATTCCGAAAGCAGCCGCTTCAGCCCGATTCTCAACCGCATCAGCCATCACGATTTCTGCTAAGGGCAGGCTTTCAGCCAAGTCCCTAGCTATCACAGAGCCAATGTTCCCACAGCCTAACACAATGATCTTCATCACAAACGCCAATCAATCACCTACAATCATGCACGCTTAAAACTTACCATACCTTCAACAGGGTTCTTCAAAAACGAGATAAAGACGCGTTAAGGAATAACAGACCAAAAGCAAAGGAGCGACCAACCGACACGGCAACACTGATCGAAATTCTCATCTTAGCTGTTGTTCAAGGCGTAACCGAATGGTTGCCAATCTCCAGCTCAGGCCATCTTGTAATCACACAGAAATACATGGGCTTGACTCTGCCTGTCTTCTTCGACGTTGTCCTTCACATCGGTTCACTGCTTGTGGTCCTGATCGTGTTAAGAAATCCGCTATTTAAGGTGCTAAACGCCCTAGTCCACATTGACTTCAGATCAGACTGGGGCAAAATGGCAGTCTACATCATCGTAGGCAACATTGCAACAGCCGTCATAGGCGTCGTTTTCAGAGACTTGTTCGAATCGTTTTTCAACAATCTGTTGGCTGTTGGCGTGGCATTCTTGATAACTGGCATATTCCTGTTTGTCTCAGAGCGCCCCAGAAACCATATCAAACCACTGAACGCTCTAAATGCCTTGTTGATTGGAATTGCACAGGGCTTTGCCCTCATCCCCGGCATTTCCAGAAGCGGCTTAACAATCTCAACGGGCCTTCTGAGAAATATTGACAGGCAGAAAGCGTTCACGTTCTCCTTCTTGCTTTTCATACCCGCTGTTCTAGGAGCAACGATTGCAACGGCAGCAGAGGCACCAAGGGCTGTGGCTACTGCTGCAGACTATTTACTTGTGATCCTAGCATTGGCAGTGACAATCGTGGTTGGATACGTCTTTCTCAAGCTGCTGCAAAAAACCCTGCTCGCGGCAAGGTTTCATCTGTTCGCTTACTACTGTTGGGCGGTCGGCTTCATTATCGTTTTGACTCAGATTTTGGCAGTGGTCTAACTTCTTTGTGCCCTTTTTGCTATAGCCTGGCCTGTTTAATCCACATCGAGACGTCTTCAATCGTCGGAATCTTGCTCGCAGGCAGTTTTCCCTCTTCCACAGAGGTCTTGGCGATTCCAACAACGCCTCGGTACAAGTGAACCGGATCTTGATTGGCCAGTTCTCTCCGAGACGTTACTCCAAACCTAACTAGGAGCCTTGCGTGTTTTTCGTCGATGCCTGGCACCATGAGCAGTTGAGCCAGCGCTTGAAGGTTTGCTATGGCTTCAGCTGACTCAGAAACTTTATCGGCTATAGACACCGAGTCAGCCACTAGCAGTTCGCTGACGTTCCTGATACCAGCGTTATCAAACTTTGTTGCTAGGCCCGGCGTTACGCCCTTGAACCTGTCGAGCTTTGTCTGGCTTGTTAGCTCCGCCTTCTCTGCCGTCGTTCCGTTAATCGCGCTCTCTATGCCTTCAACTTTCTTCCTTACATCCGTAAACTCTGTAGCTTGCCTCTTGATGATTTCCGCGTTTTTCCTGTTATCTTTGTCGATGTTGTCCAAGGCTTTCTTGTGCTCAGCAAAGTTGGCTAAAGCTTCTTTTCGCGACTCTTCAAGATTCAAGGAGACCTTGCGGAAAAATTCCTCGTTTGCATTGTTGTTATCCTCCAGCTTCTTAAAGAAACCTATCTGTGTGTTTTCTAACATGTTTTGGTTGACAGCCACGTTTTCCTCAAGTTTGCCAAGTTTCTCAAGTACAACGGGGTCTGTTGGCAGTCCACGGTATATGCAGTAGATTGTGGCGCTGAAGAACAAGAAGGTTAGGACTATGGATGTCCAAAGGTAGACCTCCACGTCCAAGCTGCCCAGTGACGTGTTGAAAATTTTGAACTCTGAGACATACCCGTATCCGTTTAGGTTAAGTTGTACTGTCGCGTTGAAAACATTGATCACTGCAAACAAGGCTAAAAAGCCGAGTATCAAAGTTAGTGTTCCTTTCATTCTCCGATTTGTCATTGTTACAGACCAACATGTTCTAGAGCAGAGTCTGCGGCATATTCTTTATGAAGCGTCAATTAAAAACCAGAATTCAGCTTGCAATTGTTTTGAAATGCAACGCTTTCTTGCTTTTCAATTGTTGACTTCCATAAACGCAGATTGAAGAAGACTAGGCTGAGGCTATAGGCATGAGCAGACAGAGCTACTACGCTGAAATAACATCACTGTCCAGACTGTGGCAACGTGACTTCTCAGAGTTGAACCTTGCGGCAAGGTTATATCAAACCTGACGAATAAGACTGGATGGTGTGACTACACCGCCGCGAGGTTTGCTGCGTACCCAATATAGCCTAGGTCTCAATTAGCTTGTTTCTCTTGATCTGATAGCTTTGCCTAGGCTGGGAAACAAGCGTCGGTTTTGGTTTCAGGCCATAAGATAGGGAGGTGAGAGAATGCCAAACCAATCACGTTCACGCCTGCGTTTCATAGTCTGTGTAGGTAGCGGCAAGCCTGACGCGTTCTGCAATGAGAGCCTAGAAGGATCCATAATTGAAGGACCATTGAATCAGTGACTAACACTTCGCATTGTCTTTCTGCCAACGAGTTAAGCAGCTTCTTAAAGATCATAGGGCTCGCCAGACATGACGGTGAACTGTACTCAAATCAGAGAGACAAGTTTCAGGAAGTCTTGGCGATGGCAGAGCACTTGACAAGGATGTCTCTAAAGATAACGAAGAAGAGATCGGTGACGTTTCTTGACTGCGCCTGTGGTAAGGGCTACACTGCTTTCGCGCTGAATCATATACTCACGGAAAACCTCCGGCGATCAGCTTTCTTCGTCGGCGTGGACCGAAATCCACGCTTGATTGAGAAATGCAGAGAGGCTCAGCGCTTGCTTGGCTACAGTAACATGGAGTTTGAAGCCGCAGACATCATGCACCTTTCTCTTAACAGGAAACCCGATGTAGTCTATTGTCTTCACGCCTGCGACACTGCCACAGACGAAGCCATAGCCAAAGGGATAATGTTCGGTTCGCGGTTCATTGTTGCTGTGCCTTGTTGCCAGAGAGAAATGGGAACTAAGATGTGCAATCACCCGCTAACATCGATGACTCAGTTTCCAGCGTTGAAGGAGAGACTAACCAGTCTTGTCACAGATGCAATGAGAACACTGATCTTGAAGGCAGCGGGCTACAAGGTCAGTGTCTTTGAGTTTGTTTCATCTGAGGTGACGCCGAAGAATCTGATGCTTAGAGCCGAGAAACTGTGGACATGCAACACAGATGCATTGGTGGAGTACAGGCAGCTAAGAGCACTGTTCAACGTCGAACCAAAGATTGAAGAGCATTTGCCATGGCTGCGATCCTAATGATTAATGTTCAAAGGCATGACGACCATCTGTTGCTGACCGAAGATTTGGGTTCGGTCTGGACAGAAGTCAAGAAGCTCGCAGTCTACGTCTTGGTTTCCCTTACCTGAAAGATTATGCTT
>Ga0315310_10000648_pt1 | contig 22198 bp, 18 predicted proteins | sample TDP5_MG_FD_203630 | JGI IMG/M metagenome (GOLD analysis project Ga0315310, IMG submission 203630) | Freshwater sediment microbial communities from Lake Towuti, South Sulawesi, Indonesia - TDP5 | ecosystem: Environmental > Aquatic > Freshwater > Lake > Sediment | place: Indonesia: South Sulawesi...
TGGTCTTTTATGTCACTAATGGCCTTAATTATAACTTTTTTTCTGGTTAAAAAAGCTACCTCTTTTCGAATTAAATGTTTACTAAACTTTTTCGAAATAAACTGAATAATTTCTTCCATTTTAAATTCGCTCGCCTTTCGAAACAAACTTTTTAATGCATCAATAACCTTTGTAAATACATTCACTTCAGTCTCGGCATCGGCCATGGTATCAAAACGGTCAACCAATAAACGAATTAAGTCATTATCTTTTGCTTCAAAGAGTTTCGATTCAAACCCTGTCAAGCTTTCGATGGCTTTAATTCTCTCTTCTGATAGTGGGTCGCGCAACTTCGGAAAAAAATGTCTCATCTCCATCTCTATATTTTTAGTTAAAAATTTATCGGCTTCTTTAGCCCCTTTGGTAGTTTCCAACTCGCCCATCAGGCGCGCCACAATCTTCTCAAAGTCTAATTCAGGAACATTAACCCGTAGCGACGACAACACATCGGGCAATCTTGAGCCGGTGATATTCTTCAGAATATCAACAACATCCTGTTCGGTGTGTGGTGTCTTCTCTTTTGCCTTTGCCGCGATTATCTCAACAATATCCTCATCAGGCATTGTCGGGATTAGACCTCTAAAAAGAACGGCGAGCTTTTTGTTTTCGGTTCTATATTTAACAACATTCTTTTTGATTGTTGGCGATAGAAAGGAAAGGAGACGTGAGAAGATAATGGAGTATTCACTCCATCTATCATCGCCATATTGGTCGGCAATAGTAAGTGCAAGTTTCTCAAGTCCGGCCGCTATCTTATCTGTCTGTACATTAACTGGTTCACTACCTACTATCCCAATGCCTGCCAGGAAACTACCCAGCTGTTTTACCCTATCCTCCTCGCTCATGTCCGGTTCTTCAATTACGAATGATTTTAAGAAATCTTCCCAGTTCAGCTCCCTTACCTCTTGGTCTGAGGCAATTACACCAACTCTAAATTTATTGACCTTGATGTTGATAATTCCTTTTGCCTTGATCAGTTGGGTTATATCACCGTAATCTGTAATATCGGCCGGTGTCGCTGCCATCGCTGCGAAAAACTCCTTCAGATCGTTATCGGATAAATCAACATTAAAGGTTATACTCTTTATCGCCAGTTGATTGAATCTATCTACCAGGCTTTTTACAATAGGCAGTCGTTTGGAATCGAACCGTTCTTCTTCGATCATTATGACATCTTCAATAATGACTATGGAAACCGACTCTTTTTCAATTGGTATTTCTTTTAGCAAAATTTTTAATCGTTGAATTACCGGCAACAGTGAAGGATGTCCTTTTGGGTAGGTCCGCGAGATGTTGATACCCAATCCAATCTGTTTAATGAAATCTTGTTGAAATTCTAAAGAGCCTTTATCCATTATTTTTTTGCCTTGACTTTATATTCGTAAGCCTTTACTGAAAATGAATCCTCAACAAATTCACCTACTTCATGATAATTGAAGAATGCCTTGGTCTCCTGATATAAGTTCTCTCCAACAAGCATTGTATTGCTTGCTGCATTTTTCTGTAATATCTGACTTTTCTTGAAACCCTCGGAAATAATAAATGCGTCATGTAAACCACCACCTATATTAAATATTGATGCGGATTCAATTTCACTGCCCAATTTCAGGCCGATTGGATTTTTCAGGTATCCTTTTTTATTAAATTCTAATAATTTTCCAATCATCTCTTCCGCCGCCATGATTGTCATATGGGGAGCAAATCCTGATCCTTTTTGGTGACCAAAAATGCCCACTATCTCATCACCAATAACTTGGTAGATAACACCCTTGTAAGATTCGATTATCATTGAGAAGACGCCAAAGATTTCATTGAGAAACGCCATCACATCTTCGGCCGTCATTAATTCGCACATTGCCGTAAATTTCGAAAGATCTGCTCTCAAGAATGTCAATCTTACATTTTCACTTGATAAAATCTTAGACATTTCCAAGGAAATACCACACCATGGACAAAAATGCACATCGTGTTCAAATTCTCGACCACAATTTAAACATTTCATATTTATATCTCCAGTAATTTTACATATTCCGGCTTATGAATATAAAATTGGCGATCCTCTTCACTTAACTTAGATTTTAAGTCATCAAACAACAACAGGGCTTTCGTGCCATAATAACGTGCCTTATCAATTTCATTGTTTTGAACAAAGATATGAGCCAACCCGTACATGGCAAGGGCTATTAAAGGCGGCAATTTTAACGCCTCAGCAATTTCAAGTGCCTTCTTGGCGTTTTCAATTGAGGTATTTTTATCTATCAGTGATAAAAGAAGATTACACCTACACTCTATCTCTTTATTCCGTAACCTTCGTGCAATTTCAAGATTATTTATAAGATAATCTTTCGCTTTTCTAAAGTCGTTTTTATTATAATATATTAACGCCTTGTTGAGATTCACCTCGGCTAAAAGACTTTCCCTTATAAAAAATGAGATTTTTTTATCCACAAATTTTAAATATTTTTCTGCCTCTTCATGATTTCCATTAATTGAGTTAATAACAGCAAGGCCGAGCGCAGATTTTATATATATTTCAATATTACCAATAGATTCAGAAACTGATAATGTTTCCTGTAAAAGATTTGTTGTCTTCTCTAAATTCCATATTTGAAAGTTGATATCGGAAATATGATATTTGAATTGTGTAGTTAGGCGCATATCTTCGGGTGACAAAAGATTCTCTAAGGTATAGTTCAAATAATCCAATGCCTGCTCGTAGTTTCCTAAATTTCTATGGAGCTGGGCAAGATTGAGTAAGCAAGATACCTCGCCATTTTTTATACCCGCGGAACGTGCTATATTCCAAGCCAGATTATAATAAAGAACACCCTTCTCATACTCATATTCAGTTGTATACAGGACACCTAAATCGGAATATAAAATTGTCAAAATATTGCCCATTTTTTCATTGCATCTTTGGACACTAACAAGTAACAATTCTTCAGCCTCATTAAATTGACTATTTAATATTAATGCATATCCATTACGTTCAGAGAAAATTATTTCATTTTCAAAATCTTTGTCTTTTCGTGCGCTTTGTATTCCTTCATATGCGATTTTCTGCATTTTGGGAATATCACCAGTAATCTCATATAAATCGGTTAAACTCAACAAAATATCCCTAATCAGGTCATTCGGTATTTCTTCATCGGCATCTTTTTTTATCTTGAGCACCGTGTTATAGAAAGATAGTGCACGTTCTATTGCATAGAGATTTTTAGCCTTATCTCCGGCGAGCTTAAGGTAGCTCGCTGCCTTTTTAAAACTTTCGCAAGATAAATAATGGTGACCAATATTCTCATAAAAATCGGATAATTGATCAGTATAGAGTTTTTCAAATAAACCTGCAACCTGCTGATGGATTTCCTTTCTTTTTTTCAATGGCAGGATTGAATAGGCGGCGTCTTTTAAAAGATTATGCCGGAAAAAATATATTGGGTCCTGTTCATCCCTCGATAAGATGATGTAACCTTCATTTACCAGATAATTTAACTGTTCTGTCAAATCTGACCTCGATAATAGTTCATTCAGCATGCGAAGGCTAAAGCCATAGCCTATTACCGATGCGTAATCTAATATTAGTCGGTATTGAGATGAAAGCGAATCAATTGTAGACATAACAACACCATAGAGGTCATCAAGGAACGGTAATTGTTGTTCTCGTACTAAAAACCATCGGCCAGAAACTTCTTTTATGAGCTTGGTGCGGCGGGAATGTCTAATTGCCTCGATGGTGAATAAAGGATTGCCACCGGCGGCGTGATATACAAATTCAATCAATTTTTCATCAACATCTTGGAGTATGAATTTACTCAAATCATAGATGTCTTTTAATGATAGTGGTGTCAGATTAATTTCTTCGATTGGTGTGAATAGGTTCATTATAAATTCCTTCGAAATATTGACCATAAGAAACATTAAAGGTTCATTCTCAAGTTCCGAGAGTAAATAAGTAACTAAATCCTTAGTCATAACATCTGCCTTGTTAAATTCTTCAAAGATCAAAACCAGCGGTTGTGTTCGACATTCATACCTTATTAAATTCTTGATAGCGGCAAATATCTCTTCGTTAATCTCACGCACCTGTTCATATTGGAGTCTGCGCAGATTGGTTAAAAAAAGATGCTTCACCCCTCTGGCATCCATCGGGGATAATCCTTTTTCAGCAATTATCTTATCAATTCTATTTGCCATTTCTTCTTGACTATCAAATTCATTTAATTTAAAATATTCCCTTATCAGGAATCTAAATGGATAATAAGGAGACTGGATTTCAATCGCACAGTGTGTTTCGAAAAAATTATAAGTTTTATCCTCTGCCAAATACCTCTTGAACTCTTCCTTCAATCTGGTTTTACCAATGCCCATCTGTCCACCAATCGCACATAATGCCAAGCGGTTCTTCTTAATGCCCTCAGCGATGTTTATCAATCTTTTTAATTCTTTTTCGCGTCCAAAGAATGGCAATTTTTGAGTTGCCGCAACCTTTGACTCTTCTATTATATCTTTAAGAATGTAAACATCTATCTGGTCACGTTTACCCTTTATACTTTTTTTGCCAACACCTTCAGCCTCGACATACGCCTGAACTTTGTCGTAGATATCTTCACTTATCAGAATTGTGCCAGGAGGAGCCAATTCGGTCAAACGCGCAGCAATGTTAATTGTATCTCCAATAACTGTTAGAAAAGAAGGTTTTTCTAAAATATATCCAAAGAAGGCACGCCCTGTATTTACAACCAATCGTGATGTATACCTTACCTAAAATTTCTTGAGATTGCTGTTTTTTAAGCCACCAATTTTTTATCGCTATGGCACAGTGAATCGCCCTTGAAGGATCGTCAGGATGCGCCTTCGGTGCACCAAAAATACCTAATACCCGAGTGTCGGGAATAATCTGATTTGATGTTCCATCAAAACCCTTTATAATATTTTCTATCTCTTTCAGACATTCTTTAATAAAAACCATGGTGCTACTAAAACTTTCCGTTTCTGAGGAACTCTCTAATCTACCAAAACTAATAAAAATAACTGACAATAGCCTTAGTTCACCGCCCCAAAATTTTAAACGGTCGGATGAAAAGGGTTCTTTTTTATCAGCAATGAGTCGTGCACCACAATTCGCACAGAAAAGCGCATCTTTAAAATCCTGGCGATGGGCACAATTCGGGCACTCTATCAAGATAGCCCCCGCTGAAGACTATCACCAGATTTTGTGAAGTCAGCCATTCAATACCTCCAGACTTAAACCTAAAATATTAACCATTTATCCTTTTTTATAAGATTATTGTAGTTGCCTCTTCATCTAAATTGAGCAACTACCTTCTTTAAAGAACTTGCAATTATATTCATATATAAGGAATTGTCAAGATTTAAGTGCATCTTATAGTTGACTTATTCAAATTTAAGGATATAATCTACCCTTGGAGGTAATATGAAAAAATTTATAATCATTTTCTTTGTGATGATCTCTATTATTTCAGCCCAGTGTATGATGCCTATCAAATCTATGGTTGGTCTGAAGATTGGGCTAAACTATACTATTTACAATCCGGACGACGGACAAGGAAATCTCTCGGGTATAGGCATGCATTTTGGATTAGCTATGGGTATGGATATTGTAAATACGATTGGCATTCAAATTGTGCCATCATATCGAGCTACATCCTATAGCCGAACTATTAATAATGTAACCGCAATCTTCAAATTCAACAACTTTTATATTCCTGTGAACTTACTGTTCAAGGCTGGTTCAACCCCGGTGGTTTCTCCCTATTTAGGTATTGGTGGTGCCGGAAATTTTCAACTCAATGGACGGTGGCGTATTGAGAGCAACGGCTTTGGTATAGATGGCGAGATAGAATCAGAAGATCTTGAAGATGATCTTTTTCTAGCCCTTATTCTTGGTCTCGATATCAAACTAATTAAATTTAATATCTCCCCAGAGATGAGTTTCAATTACAATCTTACTGCCGATGATCCAGATACGGTGAATAATACGGAAAAGAATTATGACCTACATTTCTCGATAGGATTCTTTTATCTATTTTAAACTTTCAACAATTCGTAAATGCCTGAATACGGAATAGATATTGGGTCGGTTAGTTTAAAACTTGTCCAACTCAATGATAGTAAACTTAAAAGGGCTGAATATATTAAACATAATGGCAAGCCTTATGAACTCCTCCATAAAATTCTCAAAGAGATAAATGATATTGAACACCTTGCAATAACGGGCAATTTCCCTGGGGAGTTAGGCGAAATTCTTAGTGCCGTGCGTATCAATGAAGTTGAAGCGACTGTAAAAGGTGTTTTATATTTTAATCCCAAGATAAAATCAATAATTGAAATTGGTGGCGAAGATTCAAAATTGATAATCACTGATGGGGGAATAAAAGATTTTTCATCAAATACAATATGCGCTGCAGGAGCCGGAATCTTTCTTGACCAGCAGGCAAAAAGACTCTGCTTCAATACGGAAGATTTGGGTGAGATAGCATTGAGAGCAAAAAATCCAGCACGCATTGCCGGACGTTGTTCGGTATTTGCCAAGAGTGATATGATTCATCTTCAGCAAATTGGTACACCACCCGAAGACCTGATTGCAGGACTCTGTCTTGCCTTGGCGAGAAATTTTAAGAGTGTAATTATGGGTGGTAAAGAGATAAAAACGCCGGTCGCATTTGTCGGTGGTGTAGCGGCAAATCGTGGAATGGTGAAGGCACTACAACAGGTCTTAGATATCAAGGGTATTGATTTTATAGTCCCCCAATACTTCAACACAATTGGTGCAATTGGTGCGATTCTCATATCAAGAAGTAATGAAACAAATGTAAAATATCAGGGAATTACGAAATTCGAAGAATGGTTATCCAAACCAAAAATTATAAATCGTTTACCGCGTATTAATGGTCGCGATGCAAGGCATAGCATTATAAGTTCAAACCCACCCAAGGTTAAGACGCCGGCATATTTAGGCGTGGATGTTGGTTCAATATCAACAAATTTAGTATTGATTGATGAAAAAGGGACTCTCCTTGCCCGGCGCTATCTCTGGACAAGAGGTAGACCCATTGAAGTAGTGCTTCAAGGGCTTAAGGAATTGAAAGAAGAGATTGGTGATAAGGTCGAAATTATGGGTGTTGGTACAACCGGTTCAGGTCGTTATTTAATCGGCGAATTTATTGGTGCCGATATTATAAAGAATGAAATTTCTGCCCAGGCAAGGGCAGCGATAGAAATGGATTCAGATGTAGATACAATCTTTGAAATTGGTGGCCAGGATTCGAAATTTATCAGCATTAATAACAAGACAATTGTAGATTTTGAAATGAATAAGGTCTGTGCTGCCGGGACCGGTTCATTTCTCGAAGAACAGGCACAGGTCCTGGATGTCAAACTTGAGGAATTTGGCGATTTAGCACTTAAGGCGAAATCACCCATCAATTTAGGTGAGCGATGCACGGTATTCATTGGCTCTGAGGTCATCCATCATCAGAAAGATTTGACCGAAAGAGAGAATTTGCTTGCCGGGTTGGGCTACTCTATTGTCTTCAATTACCTTAATCGTGTTGTCGGTAATAAAAGAATCGGCAATCGCATATTCTTCCAAGGTGGTGTTGCCGCAAATAAGGCGGTCATTTCGGCATTTGAAGAAGTTCTCAAAAAAGAGATTATCGTTCCCCCAAATTACGATGTTACAGGTGCAATAGGAATTGCCCTCTTAACCCATGATGCAGTCATAAGCAGGACAAGGTTCAAAGGTTTTGACCTTGTCGGTAGACCTTATAAATATACCTCTTTTATGTGCAAACATTGTAGTAATGAATGTGAAGTCAATGAGATAAGCATTGAAGGTGAAAAACCAATTTTTTATGGCGGCCGCTGTGAACGTTACGAAGAGAAAGAGAAGAAAGTAGATACCAATTTACCCGACCTCTTTAAACTTCGCAACGAAATATTTTTTACTACTGAAGATATTGAAGGGATTGAAATCGGACTTCCGAGATGTCTGATCTTTTATGAACTATTCCCCTTCTTTTACAAATTTCTTGTAAGTCTCGGGTTCAAACCGATTCTGTCGGCAGAAACAAATCGTAAGACAATTAACATTGGCACAGAAATTTCTGCCTCGGAGACATGCTTTCCGATAAAAATTGCATTGGGTCATATTAAAGAATTATTGAATAAAGGTATCGAAAGGCTCTTCATACCGAGTGTCATTACAATGCCGCCTAATAATGTTGACTTTACGCGTAGTTTTGTCTGCCCTTATGTTCAAACAATCCCTTACATTGCGCGGGCAGTATTTAAAGGTATAGAAATCTATTCACCCCGTCTCTATTTCGACCGTGACAAAGAAGGTATCTATGAATCGCTTTTTGAATTTGGCAAAAAATTTAATAAATCTAAAAAAGCGATAAGGCGGGCAATCGAAGAGGGAACCAAATATCAGCATCGGATTGAGAATAGACTTGAAGAAATTGGCGATAGGGTGTTAAAAGAGAGAAAGGGTATCTCTTTTGTTGTATGTTCAAGACCATATAATGGTTATGATTTAGGGCTGAATCTGAATCTACCAAAAAAGATCATGGAGTTAGGTGTATTAGCAGTTCCTATAGATTTTTTGCCACTTAGTTATCATGGTTTAAAAGAAGACTTTCACAATATGTACTGGCACTATGGTCAGAGGATTCTTGCAAGTGCAGAATTTATCAGTAGCGACGAAAACTTATTTGCTGTCTATGTGTCAAATTTTGCCTGTGGTCCTGATTCATTCCTCACCCGATTCTTTAAAGAAAAAATTGGTGAAAAACCTTTCCTTCTTATAGAAATAGATGAACATTCAGGCGATACAGGATTTATTACCCGTCTTGAGGCATTCAATGATAGTATTGGAAATGGAAGAAGGCAGGCAAAACCAAGAAAAATAATTGCCCGCAGTGAAGTTAAGAAGCATACGAAGATATTCATTCCAAATATGTGTGATGGCGCACGGGCGATTGCAAGCGCCATGAAATATGTGGGTATCGATGCTGAAGTCTTACCATCACCCGACGAAAATTCGGTTATGGTGGGTCGTCAGTATACCACCGGGCGAGAATGTCTGCCGGCAATCATCACGGCGGGCGATATGGTAAAAAAGATAAAATCAGAAGATTTTGACCCGGAACATAGTGCCTTCTTCATGGCCCAGGGCTCTGGTCCTTGCCGTTTTGGGCAATACTATAAACTCCATCGTATTATCCTTGATGATTTTGGATTGAAAGGCGTGCCAATCTATGCACCCAATCAAGGGCCAAGCCTCTTTGATGACTTAGGCTCAATGGGATTAAAGTTTCTGTTTTTGGTCTGGGATGGAATTTGTGCAATTGATGGACTTGAGGCGAGGGTTCGTAAAATCAAACCCTATGAGATAAATAGAGATGAAATAGATAAAGCATATAACAATGTTCTAACCGAAATCTGTAATAAAATTGAGCACGGTAAAAGTATAATTCCGATTCTCAAACATACACGGAAATTATTCGACTCAATTAAAGTAAATAGTGTTCAGAAACCAAAGATTGGTATTGTTGGTGAAATCTATGTCCGTTCGCAAAAATTTAGTAATAATTACTTAATTAATAAACTTGAGGAACTGGGCTGTGAGGTTACCCTACCCTCAATTGCTGAATGGTTCTTCTATACCAATTTCACGAGGGTAAGAAACTGTCAATGGTTTCGCCAGTATCGCCGTGCCATCTTCACAAAATTATTCGATAAATATATGCATGAACGTCAGAATTATATTTATCGAATACTTGGATTAGAAAAAGAACCCGATATTTCCACATTGCTCAATCATGCAAGTAATTATGTCCACAACTCATTTGAGGGGGAGGCAATTTTGAGCGTGGGCAAGACTTTAGATTTTATAAAAGAGAGATTTTCTGGAGTTATCAATGTAATGCCCTTTACCTGTATGCCTGGTAATATCGTGACCGCAATATATAAAAGTATCAAAAATGAATTCCCCAATTTTCCACTTTTTGTTCTTTCAGTTGATGGCATCAACCACGCTGTAGATTTAATGCGCCTTGAAACCTTTGTCAGTCAGGCAAGGGATTTATGCGAATTAAAATAACACTTGAATCGCTTAATAACAACAATATTGTATTGCCAAAACATTATAATTATTTACTACAGGGCGTCATCTACAGAAATCTAACGAAATGCATTGCTCGTAGGGTCCACGACATCGGTTATAAATATAAAAATAGAGATTTTAGGCTGTTTACCTTCTCAAGGTTCTTTGGTCAGTTTGAAGCGCGGAATGGGAACCTCATATATATAGGGAAATACACACTCTGGATTGCCTCACCAATGGTTGAAATTTTGGAATCTTTTGCCTCAACCCTCGCTCGTAAAGGAAAAATTAAGCTCGGTAATAACTTCTGTCGGATAATTGCGATTGAAGTGCCGTTTAGCGAAGAGTATAAATCCGCGATATTTGTTCGCACACTTTCACCAATAACAATTTACAGCACATTATTAACACAGGACAAAAGAAAAAAGACCTACTACTACACACCATTTGAAAATGAATTTTCAAAATTGCTGAAAGAAAATCTTTTGAAAAAATATGCCCTTGTTTATGGTAAAGAGAATAACTACCTTGATTTTTCAATAAAGCCTGAGAAGGTTTCAAATCGAAATGAGCATGTCATTTTCTACAAAGATACGGTTGTTAAAGCCTGGTCAGGAATTTATAAAATCAGCGGGGCAAAGGAATTAATAAAACTTGCCTTTGATTGTGGTTTGGGTGCCAAGAACAGCCAGGGATTCGGCATGATAGAGAAATATGAACCCGAATTCAGACTCATAAATTCCCTCGCCCCTTGTGGGAGAGGGAAAGGGTGCGATGTGTCATTCCGTGCTTGACACGGAATCCATTCTTTTTACTTACTTCTTGCCGGTTATTAAATTATTATGGTTATTTTGTGTCATTGCGAAGGCGAAGCCTGCCTGCCCTGAGCGCAGTCGAATGGGTGGCAATCCCATTAACTCAGGATATTTTATTAAAAATGTCGCGGTCGGATTTATCCGACAAAGGAGTGACAGCACTTGTGCTGTTGTACCTCCCTCTTGCCAAAAAGACTTTTTTCAATAGAATACATTATGGAGAATAATAATGAAGACTATTGAAGAAATAAAGAATAAACTCGAAAGACAAAAGTCATTATTAAAAGAAAAATATAAGGTCGAAAACATTGGTATTTTTGGGTCCTATGTGAGGGGCGAACAGCGGAAAGACGGTGATGTTGACATACTTGTTGAATTTTATGAACCGATTGGATTCTTCACTTTTCTCGACCTCGAAGAATATCTTACGGAATTGCTTGGCATAAAGGTTGATCTGGTTTCAAAAAAAGCATTGAAACCGAGAATAGGCAAATACATTTTAAAGGAAGTAGTAACGGTATGACAGCCAAAGATTACAAAGACTATGTTCAGGATATACTTGATGCCGTAAATGAAATTGAAGAATTTGTCATAGGAATGACTTTTCAAGATTTCCTTAAAGACAGAAAGACAATCAATGCGGTTATTAGAAGCATGGAAGTCATTGGCGAAGCAGCTAAAAACATTCCACCATCGTTGAAAAACAGATATCCTGATATTCAGTGGAAGAAAATGGCAGGAATGAGAGATAAACTTATTCATGAATATTTCGGTGTAGATTTGGAAATTGTCTGGCAGGCGATTCAAAAAGAATTGCCGATGGTTAAACCAATGATTGCAGATGTTCTAAAAGAATTGGATAAAGGAGAATAAAATACCTAAAAATCTGTTGTTCAGAATCTTATTTCCTACATCCCCTCGCCCTCGAGGGGAGAGGGATAGGGTGAGGGTGAAATGTGTCATTCCGTGCCTGACACGAAATCCATTCTTTTTGCTTACTCCTTCCCGGTTATTAAATTATTATGGTTACTTTCAATAAAAGAAAAATAAGGTGAGGGCAAAAGGAATAAAATGATTCAAGTTTACCCCGTAGAATGCTTTTTTTCTCTATTCAGCGGGGCGATAAATCCCGTTAGAAATCCCGACACCCCTTCAGCATCCTTCAAGCCAGTGGATTTCCGTTGGTCATCATCAGCAATTTCTAACGGGATAAAGGAATTGGGGGGAATATTATAATTTTTAGAGATTATCTAAGAACATTCCTCTTGAAATTATTCAAACGATGAATAGAATTATTCAGAGGCTGTCCAATAATATTGGAGGTTAAGATATGGACAGAAACGAAATTATAAGAATTTTAAGAGAAACAGATGAAAAAACAAAAAGAAACTATAAGGCACAGATAAAGGGAATTTTTGGTTCTTTCGTGAGAAATGAAGAACATGCACAAAGTGATGTTGACATTCTCGTCGAGTTTGAGGAAGGCGCTAATCTCCTTCATCTGGTTGGACTTGCATTGTTTCTTGAAGAAAGACTAAGTCTTCCCGTTGATGTAGTTCCTGTTGATACCATTAGAGAAGAAATTAAAGAACGTATTCTAAAAGAGGCAATATATATATGAGAGACCCAAACTTATATTTGAAGGATATTTTGGCAGCCATGGAAGCCATAGAAAGTTTTGTAGAAGACATGGAATTCAAAGATTTCCAGAGCGATGACAAAACATCAAGTGCCGTGATAAGGAAATTTGAAGTCATTGGCGAAGCCACGAAAAATGTTCCAGATGTCATAAAGCGGAACTATCCAGCTGTGCCATGGAAAGAAATGGCAGGGATGCGGGATAGACTCATCCATTTTTATTTTGGCATAAAGCACGACCTTGTATGGCATACGATCAAAGATGTTATTCCCCAAGTAAAGCCATTAATTCAAAAAATTTTGACGAACCAGACTAAAAATTAACATCAAATGGTATTTAATAGTGGGGAATAAGATGATTAGGGCGATAAACCCCGTTAGAAATCCCGATACCCCTTCGACATTCTTCCAGCCGGTGGATTTCCATTGGTCATCTTCAGCAATTTCTAACGGGATAAAGGAATTGGAGAATTAATGATAATCGTCAAATCTATTCACAATGTCCCCATAAGGTTGACCTCCGAAAGATGGTTACATATTTTAAATCGACATCCGGAAATGGAAAATCAGAAAGATAGAGTCTTGGAAACAGTGGCTAACCCTGACCTTATACAGGAAGGCGATTTTGATGAATTTTTGGCTATTAAATATTTTGAGAATACTCCATTGACATCTAAGTTTTTGGTGGTAATATATAGAGAGGTAAATGAAATTGAGGGTTTTATTATTACCGCGTATTTTACTAATATACCCTCGGAAAGGAGAAAAACATTATGGAAGCGATAAAAATTTTGGAAAAGAAAGAAAATCTTAACTGGGATTATGATGAAGAGGCTGATGTTTTATATATTAGCATTGGTTCACCACGAAAGGCTTTAGGGATTGACATCGGCGAAGGCGTAATCGTGCGATATTTAGAAGAAACAGGCGAAGTCGTGGGTTTAACGCTTTTGGGTGTGAAGGAGCGATTACTGAGTGTTTTATCAAAGAAAGAATAGTGAAGTAAAGTATTCCAGTTCAAAATGCCAGCTCTTTTTTGTCATTGCGAGCGTAGCGTGGCAATCTCAAAGAACCAATTGTCATTGCAAGGAATGAAATGGTCCCTGCGAAGGCAGGGAAGCAATCTCATCCTTTCAATGCTTCCTCTCCCTTGATGGGAGAGGATAAAGGTGAGGGTGAGAGGAATAAAATGATTGAAGTTTACCCTGTTAGAAAACCTGATACCCTTTCGACATTCTTCCACCTAATAGATTTCTACCGGTCTTCTTCAGTAATTTCTAACGGGGTAAAGGAATTGGGGGCAAAATGATAACAGCACTTTATAGATGGGCAAAGTTTAAGGCAGAAGCAGATGGAATTACAGTGTCACCTTCAGGTTTTAACTCAGCGATGGAAGGAGTTTGTTTCGGCAAGCGGTTACCAAGAGACATTGATACGATATATGACCCCATCGCTCATCTCTTTGAAATTGCCCCAAGGGAAGATCCCGATTACACGATTATCATTATTGATTCAAATGAAGCGGAACGTCCACCCAATCAAAAAGAAATGAAGTTTATTATGCTACCGAGACGAGGGCTAACTGGTAAAGCTATGCAATCATTTGGTGGGAAATTATTCTGGAAGGACTCGCTTCCCAAAATAGCAAAATTGCTTAATAATTGTTCATATACTAAGGACCATAAAATTGTAAAAGACAAAAGAGGAAGGGAAAAATCAAAACCTATTCATGTTGCTAAAATTCCCAAAGATGTGCTTGATAATTTTCAGCACCATAGGTTAATAGACACTTATTTTGCCATTCCAAAAAAGGGTCAACATCTTAAAAAAGCATCTGAAAAAAATATATGTAGTTTTTGCGGCACCCAACACCAATTTGATTCAGTTCGATTTGTTCCGCCGATAAATCTTTTTGTTGAAAATGTCAGTAATTTTACACCGTTTCTATCAGGAGTTCCCAGTCATTCTTTGTGCCCATATTGCGCGATGTTATTTATGCGAACTGCGGTAGAAGGTATTGCACCACCCAAAGTTGAATTTCCTGGCGCACGCCAGTCTTATATCTACCTTTTACTCTACGACTCAGAAAGTGATTTACCTTATAAAAAAATTAACAGACAGATTGCAGAAGAAATGTTGCGGACAGAGTTTGAAAAATCTGAAAGGTTGAAAAAGTTTACAGGAATTTATGCTATTGAGTATATGCTTATGCTCCCAATTATAATCTTACGCTTCTTACCTTATTCGCAGAAGGAGAAAGTTAACCCTTATCTCTACGTAGTTTTTGCTGACCACAGAGGAAAGGTTGAAACAATAGTTGACCACACCTTAATTACTAGGTTAGATTTTTTAGCACGAGTTGGCAAACAACTTGAGGAGAATTGGTTTAAAAAAATATTTGATTTCCGTGAAAGGTTACAAGCATTCGTAAAAGAATTCCACCCAGGTCAAAAAGTGAATGGTTATAAAATTGTATTCCGGTTTTTGGCAAAACTTCTTTCTGATGGAGAAGTAGACTTTGCATTTCTACACAATATTCTGCGGAAAGAAGTCAATGATGTTAAGCGTGACCCTAAACGAAAAGACAAAGATTTGTATTTGGGTGGATTTTCTTACATTGATGCATTTCTGAAGGAGGCAAAATATGGCAGAAGCTAAAACAATCAATGTAGTTGCCGAAGAAATTGTTAGCGCCGGCCATAGATTCGGCTGGGCTTGGGCAACCTTAAAAGGCATATATAAAAACCGAAGAGCAGAAAAAGATAAATGGTTTGACACTATGGTCATCAAACTTGACAGTCCGACTATGGAAGGATTTCACACAATTTTGAGAAAAATGGTAAGGACGCTTTATGGAGAAAAGGATGAAAAAAGTGAATCTCTGAAATGGAATCTTTCAGAAAAAGTCCTTGGATTGTTGGGCGATAAATCTCGCGTCTATTGGAAACAGGCATTCATGACCGGTGTATACTTCGGTTACTACGGTCATTATGAGACAAAAGGAGGTAGCAATGATCAAAAAAATTCTTGATTCTCGTTGGGTTGAGGTAGTAGATGTATTTCGGGTGGAGGCAGCCAATATTAATGCCGGTGAAGGTGGACCAGCTGAAATTGATATAAAAACAATCCATCTCGAGGATGGAACCACTGTCCCCAGAATCAGCCCACAGGCAATTTTTAGAATGGTTAGGGACTATTGGATAGACCTCAGCACAAAAGACAGTTCTATCAAAGTAGACATCGCAAGAGAGGAAGCTGGGAAACCTGCTCCCCTTCCTATTTGCGATCCTAAAATATATATTGATGATGACCTTTTTGGCTACCTGATGGCAAGAGCAGGAACTTCTGAAGCAACAGATGCTGAAAAGCAGAACCAAAAAGAAAAGAAACGGCCAAAAGGAAAATCTGAGGCAAGACCCGGACCAATTCGGAGCATTGGGGCAATTGGGTTATTTGAATATCCTGATGACACGGATTTTTTGACTTCAATTGTGAGCACTACCGGAACCGAAATGGGTGGCTCAATGGTCACAAGACGGATATATACTAATACATTTGTGCTACCTATATGGTGCGATATATCTCGTATTGGTAAAGAATTAGAACCCCAAAAAGACAAAACTTTAAAGATAAGTGACCTTGTGGACGAATCGATTAGAGAGAAGAGGTTGAAAGCATTCTTTGAAGCACTTTTCTATTTGGGCAAGGCTACACCCGGAAGCTCCAAGCCGCCACTTTCTCCAAAATTAATAATGGTCGGAATTTTTTCCAAACCTAATATCTCTCTTTATGATGCTCTGCAGAATGACCTTGCAGTTAGAATCAAAGAAATCACACTGCAACGAGAGAAAACAAGAACCGGCGAGGAGAAGATAGTGTCGGTTGCTTCAGGGAAAGTCATTTTTTCTCTTGAAGCAAAAGCCTTTATTGAAAAATGCAAATTCTATGCTGACGATATTATTGAGATTCACATCGGCATTATGGAAAGTTTCTTTGACAAGGCAGCATCTCAGATCCAAGAGAATCTTCGGAAAGACATTGATGGAAAAGAAGGTAAGAGCGGCTTAGCGGGAAAGATTCATGTGAAGAGTCTTGAGACACTCAAAAATGATTTGTTGAAATCTTCGGAAACTAAATAGCTTATGTGGGTCATTCGGTTCCAAATTCAGGCACCGTTTGGGCATTTTAGAATACCTTACACCACAATCTATAAACAGACATATCCATTTCCTACTAAACCAGCAATAATCGGTATTATCGGAGCAATACTTGGTTGGGATGAAGACACCGTTTTGGGAAAAACTAAGGAATTCAAGATTGCTTTGCCGCAATGGCAAAATGACGGTAGGTTCATTGAATATGCCTATATTTTAGCACGGAAAGGCAAAAGTTCTGAACTTCGACCAGAACGATTCGAAATTCTTGTGAGACCTTCTTTTGAAATTATAATAGCATCCGAAAACAAAGAACTTATTGAGCTTGTCTTCCTAGGAATTCAAAACCGGGACTTCACATTTCCAATCTATATGGGTAAGAATGAATTTGTTATTACAGAAATAATAAGTCGCTGTGAAAAGCCCTACGAAGAGGATATTTCAAAAGTTACCCAGCCTTCAGGCATTGTTTTCTTTCCAGGAGTCAAGATACCAAGTTTTTCACCAACCGGTTCCGATTTGAGACCACCTCAGGCATTCATCGGTGTACCATTAGAACTCACAAAAAGTAAGGCAAAGAATATCCGTAGGATTCGGAAGATTTGCACTGCACTTGCCACGAAAGTCCCAATTAAACTTACTGAACCTATTGATGGTTTCAAAACACCGTGTGAGGTTGCTATTATATAATGGAGTTAATAGCCAGACCGGGGCAATTGCTTGAACGACATCTCCTTGATGTAAAAAGAGATATTGTCAAAGGATTTTGTCAAAAATATAAAAATAGGACTAAAAATTCATCTCAAATAGACCGATTATTTGAGGCTGTTCAATTAGCTGGGTTCTTACATGATATTGGGAAGGGAGAAATCTCTATTCAAGAGGCACTTAGTAATAATAAGAAACCGCCGAAATCTCATGCAGCCCTATCATTACCATTTTTTATTTTGGCTTCAAAGAAGATTCTACAAGTTAATCCTTTTGAAGATGAGACGGTTGCCGGTATCGCCTTTGCATTACTTTCACATCATAGCGTTCCACATTTAAACTTGGAACGTAATCTTATTTCAAAACTTAATCTTAAAACAGTAAGTTTCTATCCTGAAACTTTTGACCTTCTGAAATGCAATAATATCCCGATAGCACTAGAAGAAATATCCAAAGAGTTGCAAGATTGGATAGAAGGAAATAGAGATAATATCTTGGATTACCAACTATCACACATATTTTCAAAGAGATCTCTTAGAGAACTATTTGTAGTAGCGTATGATTCTTTAGTAAAGGCGGATTGGACTTCAGCCTCAAGTTTTAATTTTCGGATGAGAACAATTAAACCCGGCCTTTATAATAAATCCAATAAGTTGGTTGACCCTTTGAGGAGTTCAGTTCATGCATTTGTGCAGAATGGTAATAAATTTTCTGATAACATTCTCTTAGAAATGCCAACGGGCTTTGGTAAGACCTATGTCGGTACAAATTATGCCTTTAAAACTAACAGAAAAAGAGTTATCTATACTCTCCCCATTACAACAATTATTGAAGATGTCCACGATAGACTTTCTAAACATCTCGGTAAACGAAATGTTGAATGGTACACATCCCAATTATTGCCCATAAGAATTGCTGAAGATGACCATTATGACCAAAGATTCTATGAGGATGCTAAATACTTCAACGCTCCCTGCGTTATCACAACATTAGACCAAGTATTAATGGCGTGGTTGAATCTTGACCGTTATCCATTGAAAGAAAATCCAATGTATAATTCCTGTATTGTCTTAGACGAACCGCAACTATATTCACCTTTTATGCTGTTTCTATTTGGTAAACTATTCCCTGAATATATGGATAAAACAAATCTAATAGTCATGTCAGCGACAATACCTGATTTTTTACGGGATGCACTTAAAGGGAAGATCATTGAACCATTTCATAAAGATGTTGCTGAAATTTTCAGTAAATACAACAGGACGTCTCTATTTCTAGATACATTAGTGACGCCCATTGTCCACAACGACTCGCTTTCCAAACAAGCCGAATCATTAATTCGTCAGGCTTGTCAGGATAAGAAAAAAATTGCTATAGTTGTAAATACAGTATTACGAGCACAAAAAATATATGACCTTGTTTCAAAAATTAAAGCTAAGAAATTTCTGTTCCACGCTCGCTTTGCGCTTAAGGATAAACGCAAAAAGCTTATGCAGTTGAAAAAGCTACTTAAGAAACCTGGACCCCTAATAGTTGTTTCTACCCAGATGATAGAGGCTGGCGTGGATGTCAGTTTTGATATTATGCTTCGTGAACTGGCTCCTTTTGATTCTATTGTGCAATCTGCCGGGCGAGTAAATCGTTATGGCGCTTCGTCAGAACCTTGTCAGATTTACATTTTCGGGCTTCAGGATAACTTGTTCTTTCCTTATAAGGAGTACCAAATCGATCTTTCTTTATCCACCCTGAATAACTGGCCTAAGAAGCAGGATAGTGAATTTCTATATTATGAGACATTGCAACAATATTGGCACGAAATGAGTAACTGGATAATCAAAGACGAGAAGGAAGCTGAACAAATTTTGAAACACAGAAATGAGCTGTCACCGTTTGGGATAAAAGTATCTGAAGAAAATGTGGATTTAAGAAATGGGTATTTAACTGTTTCTACAATTCCTCAGGTATATGTCAACCAAGTTGTTCAACTACTGGAAGAGCGTGGAAATACTAATGATTTATGGCAACAGAAAAAATTAAATGCGAAGATAATGTCTTATATGATGGAAGTCCCTTACTTTGCCAAAGCCTCGCCATTCGGAAAGTTTTGTGATTATATTGCGCCTCTTGATCATAATCAATATCCTTGGCTTAATGTGCTTACGCTTAAATATGACGTAGAAAAAGGCGTACTCCCAGACAATGACAATATAATATAGAGGTAAATTCCAAGTGACATTGTTAGGTTCTTTTAATATAGTGACATGCCTGCTATTTCGGTATTACGCCAATTGGCGAAATACCGAAATAGGAATTTTCATCAGAATATGATTTCAATATTGGCGACCAAGGCACAACAAAATTTGCCGCCTGAAGTTTGTGGCATCAGATTTATCAGCAAGGACCAGTTAAGCGAATATTATGACTCCAAGACTGGGTTTAAGACGAAAAGCGAAACGTGTATATGGTGATAGACCAACCTGTTAACTGGACTTCCATTAAGGTGCATTTATGATTTATCACATGATATTGGTTCTTATCGAAAAAAATTATCGAATGAATCAACCAAAAACCAATTTATGGATGAATTGATTGTTAAAGTGATTTTCATGGTTTCTGGTATTTCGCCAATTGGCGAAATACCGAAATAGGAATTTTCATCAATCTATGATTTTTATATTGGCGACCAAGGCACAACAAAATCTGCCGTCTGAAGTTTGTGGCATAAGGTTTATCAGCAAGGACCAGTTAAGCGAATATTATGACTCCAAGACTGGATTTAAGACAAAAAATGAAGCAAGTATTTGGTAAACAATTAAAAACCAATATAAACAGGATTTCGGTATTACGCCAATCTCTCCATTTTAGCCATTCGATGCTCATTATGAGCAGTGAATTGGATAATATAACAAAACGGTTTTATCCCTTGACTTTTATAATATTATGTATAAAATTACCTATGGATTTTTATAAGGCATATTATAAAATTCTTAAAAACTGGCAAAATGCGGTGAAATTTGGCGATTTTTGAGGTTAGATTATGGCTCTGATATACCGACCAATAATTAATGATATAAAAAAGCAGATTGAGAGTGGGAATATTGTTATTTTGTTAGGCGCACGCCAAGTCGGGAAGACTTCCATATTGTTGATTTTAATTGATGAATATAAAAAGATAAAACCACCCAATTCGGTTTTCTATTTTGACTTGGAAAAGGAAGAAATTCTTGAGCTCTTAAGTGACCATAGAAACCTTATCAATTATTTGAAACTCCAGGGCGCCGATTTGAAAAATTTAGTCTATCTCTTCATTGATGAGTTTCATTATTTGTCAGCACCAAGTAAGCTATTAAAGATACTCCATGATTCCTATTCCAATCTGAGAATCATTGTGACCGGGTCTTCGTCACTTGAAATGACATCCAAGATAAAAGAATCCCTGGCAGGTAGAAAGCGCGTCTTTACAATTTATCCACTTAGTTTTGAAGAATATTTGCAGTTTAAGAACAGTCATTTAATTGATGTTTTCTTACGGGCAAAGCAGAAAGGGATTCAATTAGCTCAACCAATTTTAAATGAGATGTTGAATGAATGGGAGGAATATTGTCTGTTTGGTGCCTATCCCAAAGTCACATTAACTCAAGAAAGAGAAGAAAAGATAAAAGAAATAGAAGAAATCTATAACTCTTATGTCCAAAAAGATATAAAAGCTTTTTTGAAACTGGAGAATGTCCTTGCATACAACAAACTGGTTAAGATACTTGCGACGCAAATCGGTTCCTTAGTCAATGTTCATCAGCTTGTGCCGATGATAAGTGTTGCACGACAGACCGTTGAAAGATACCTGTTTATCCTTGAGAATACTTATATCATAAAACTTGTGGCTCCATTTTTCACCAACAAGCAGAAAGAAATAATAAAGATGGCAAAATCTTTTTTTTACGATACAGGTTTAAGAAATTACGCCCTGAAAGATTTTCGGGCATTCGATTTACGAGCCGATCGTGGCAGTCTAGCTGAAAATGGCGTTTTCAGTGAGGCGATAAAATCACTTAATGTATTACAGAACCTACAGTTTTGGCGAACACAGGCAAAGACCGAGGTAGACTTTATACTCACCCATAATGGCAAGATAATTCCAATAGAAGTAAAGTACCAGCATTTTGATAGACCAAAAATTTCATCGTCTTTAAAGACTTTTATATCTCAATATCATCCCTCTAAAGGCTATATTCTAAACAAGAATTGTTACGGTGTTATTTCCTATTTAGAGACTGAGATAAAATTTTTACCGATATTTCTGGTTGACACGATAATCTCTGATAATCTCAATATCTAAATGCAAAATATTATTATTGATAGATATTGTGTTATTACGCCAATTGGCGAAATAGCGTAATAGGAAATTTCATCAATCTATGATTTTTATATTGGCGACCAAGGCACAACAAAATCTGCCACCGGAGGTTTGTGGCATCAAATTTATCAGCAATGACCAGTTAAGCGAATATTATGACTCCAAGACTGGGTTTAAGACGAAAAGCGAAACGTGTATATGGTGATAGACCAACCTGTTAACTGGACTTCCATCAAGGTGCATTTATGATTTATCACATGATATTGGTTCTTATCGAAAAAAATTATCGAATGAATCAACCAAAAACCAATTTATGGATGAATTGATTGTTAAAGTGATTTTCATGGTTTCTGGTATTTCG
>Ga0315310_10000650_pt1 | contig 22173 bp, 36 predicted proteins | sample TDP5_MG_FD_203630 | JGI IMG/M metagenome (GOLD analysis project Ga0315310, IMG submission 203630) | Freshwater sediment microbial communities from Lake Towuti, South Sulawesi, Indonesia - TDP5 | ecosystem: Environmental > Aquatic > Freshwater > Lake > Sediment | place: Indonesia: South Sulawesi...
GTGCAGTTCATCTTTCGCAAATTTCCTTGCCCAATCCTCAAGTATCCAAGCGATTGGAAGAAAGATTTTAGATTTCTTAGCAATCCAAAAAAAGCTCCCATGAAAGAACAGGGGAAAGTGACCCCATTGCCTTACGATAACTTTTGGAAAGACTTGTTGAAGAAGATTTGTTAAAGTGTATTGGTTCCATGAATATAAGTGCTCGGGAGACTCAGGTAGAATAAGGTAGTTTGGAATGTGTATAACAACCTTAGTTTTTACAACTCTTTTTATTTCTCTTAAACATTTCAAAGGATACTCTAAATGTTCAAGAACGTGGTGCATATAGGCTTCATCAAAGGTTTTTTCTCGAAAGGGTAAATTGTGAGCATCACATTTAAGAAAGTTTTTGGGGATAGTTCCCTCTGGCGTGTTAACATCTATGCTCACATCTGCTTCTGGAAACAAGACAGGTTTTGAAAAACCGCAACCAACATCTAGGATTAGCATTGACTTCACCAATAGCCAAGACTCCTAAGTCTCTCCATGATTTCCTCCTTATCTTTAGCTCTTCCAGACCTTTCGGGAGCCTCTGGAGGGGCTGGGATGGTGCAGGGAGCACATCCTATGCTTCTATAGCCTCTATCGTAAAGAGGATTGTAGGGAATTTTGTTCTGCTTTATGAAAGCCCAGATGTCTTTTTCGGTCCAATGAAGTATGGGATGAACACGACAACAATGGGGTCTTTGGGAGAAGTAATCTTCATTTGCTCTAGCAGGATGCTCGTCCCATCTTATTCCTACTAATGCCGCGTCTATAGTGAATTTTACAAGGAATTTCACAGCAGGTAATGTTTTCAAGTGATGACAGCATCTTTCTCTTTCGCCTTTCACTTCTTCATAGGTTACATCTGGAACCATATTAATCAGATTAAGGTTCCATTCTTTAGCCATTCGATCCCTAAAGTCATAGGTTTCTTTGAATTTCTGAGTGGTGTCTCCAAAGAACACCATAATATTTGGGTCAAGTTGTCTGGTTAGGTATAAAACAACCGTTGAATCCTTGCCCGTTGACCAAATTACTGCTACCTTAGAGAAGCTTTGAAGCGCCTCTCGGATAATTTGCAGAGACTTTTCAATTTTAAGGTTTAGCAAGTTCAATTTGACAACATCTCCTTTATTAGAGGATAGAAATCTATAACCCTCGGCTTTTGTAGATTAAGCTTTTGATTAGAAGAGTAAAAGCCATATTCACTATGATCCCCGTAGCCACCCGCAACTGATTTCATTCCATGATCCGCGACAATTAAGAATAGAGCGCCTTCAGGTAATTGTTGCTTTATTTCTGTTGACAGGTCTTCGGCAATGGCATAGGTTTCCCACATTTTGGTTAAGTCCCCTCTGTGCAGATGTCCAATCTGATCTGTGAAATCAAAATGTGCCATGAAAAGCCTCCAATTCTCAGTAATTCGACTTAAAGTGGTTTCTTTCTGCTTGTTAAATACGTTCCAGATATGTTCCTCGACCGAAGGTAATTTTGATTCGTCTTCAATAGCTTCTCTTACCACGTCGAGTAAGTATTCTGTTCCACCATAGGAAGGTATATTAATAGCGATAGAGGGTTGAGCTAGATCGAATATTGTTTCAGTTTTCCAATCAGTTTGTGTGGGGACCCTTTTCTTAAAACCTAGACTTCTTAAGAGCTTGCCAACCCCTTTTATCTTGAACCTTGCAAGCCAACGCAATATCCTATTGTCCCAAATCTGCATTGTTTCAACACCGTGTTCTTTTGAAGGTAGCCCAGAGATGAAACTTGCCCAAATGATGGGAGTGGCTAGCTTGTAGCAGTTGCTTAGGTCGATCGTACCGTGCTCCGCTTGCATTAAATGTTTTAACCTAAATTTTTCGACTAGGGTGAATTCTAAACCGTCAAGGGCTAAGATGAATACTCGACTCATTTCCAAATCCTCACATGGATTGTTCTGGGAAAGGAAACTATTGTAAGCATTGGATGTGGGAAACCTCCATATTCACAAGTAATGTAATATCCTGTTATTTGATCACGTAGAAGAGCTAAGGCTTTTTCAAACCATTTTATGTTTACAGCGGATTTATGGTAAGGTGTTCGTTTGTACCAAAGACGATGTCCTTCCGTTACCTCTATTTCCGCGTTGCTTACCCTGATAAGCTCTTTAAGGAATTTAAAGGGGTTTTCCACGTGGGCAATTGATAAGTAAGAAATGACTTTTTCAAAAGTTGCGTCTTTAAAGGGCAGGTTTTGTCCATCTGCTAAAACGAAGTTCTTAACTTTTTTAGCGGATATTTCGCCATCACACCGCGAAACTGGCTTAATGAATCGATCGGTGTTTACGTCACCTCTAGGGTTTACCCCGCATCCTACGTCAAGTATCATTGAGGACGTGCCTCCCTTTCATATAACCTCTTAAACAACCTTTAAGGTAGTAGTAATAAAATTTCAGAATAAAAGGAACTACTTTTGGATTTTTCGTTGCAACAAAGATATAGAACGCCCTGAAAGGTGCGGTGATGAAGTTTCTGATAGCAACCTTTAAAGATAGGACTCCATATCGATAGGTGTCTTCTCCAAAGGTTTGAACGTGCTGTACGGGTTTAAACATGTAGTGGTGGCAAAAGCAGTCCATTGTTTTAACCCACTTGTAACCTCTCTCTTCAATGTAATCCTTAAAATATTGATCAGTTAGAAACCTCTCCATTGATAGGCGTATTCCTTTGATGGCTTCTTTGCGTATTAAAGTATCCCCTGTAAACGCTCTTACCATGGGCAACTCTGGCATCTTCAGAAGTTTCCTCAAATGTAGCTTTCCTTCTTCAAACGCCCGATATAAGGGATGTACATGAAGCTCAAAGCCTTCTACCGCGCCCACATCTTTTTTCATATACCTGAAAGCTTTCTCAAACCATTGGTCACTTAAGACACAATCGTCGTCCACAAACATCAAAAAGGGGCAGTCTACCATATCAATTGCCATCTGACGAGCATATTGTCTTCCGACATTTTCAAAATGGACCTCAGTATTGTGTTCATCTAATAAACTTAGAAACTGCTGATTTTCTTTTCCAGCTTCGTTAACAATTACGATTAATCTGTGGTACGGTACATTTTTCTTAATAGACTTAAGAACACTCTTCATAATGTTTGTGCCTTTAAACGTAACTATTATGACATCTACACTCATCCACGTAGCCACCTCAATTTTTCATGCTGAAGCATAAAGGTTCTTAATGCTGGGATAATAGCCCTGACATCTTTATGCTTATGTGCAAACTTTAATGCGTTCTTGTAGGTAACGTTTTCTATGGCTCTTTTATAGCTCGTTAGCACATCATCATTTACATAAGAGAAATTTGACCTGCTTCTTGTATAGTCTCCAACCGTCGCCCAATCGATCAATCTTTTTGGTTCTTGGAAGCCATGTTCTTTTGCCAATTCATAAAGTTTCGTTCCAGCATAAGGAACGTAGTTTACTGCTCGGCAATGGGTTGCGAGTATTCTCTTAGCTAGAGCTAAACTCAATTTCAAATCTTCTATGGTTTCCGTGGGGAGTCCAACCATAAATCCGGCGAAGGTTCTTATACCGATCTCAAAGCATAATTTGAAGGCTTTTATAGTGCTTTCGAGGGTTATCCCAACCCGATTTAACAGCTTTAAAATCCGAGGTGAACCGGATTCAACACCAAAGTAGATGTCTTCGCACCCGGCTTCTTTCATGGTACTCAGCATTTGCCTGTCCACTAAGTTTACTCTGTGATCACAGGTCCATGAATCTACCCCCGTGTCTTTCATTTTCTCGCAGAATTGTAGCATCCGCTTCTTGCTTCCGCCAAACGGCAGGTCATCTAAAAGGTCTACTCTCTCGACTCCGTACTCGCTCCGCAAGAATTTAAAGTCTTCTAAAACATTTTCTACACTTTTACCCCGCCAAGGACCGAACATAACTTGAACGTAACAGAAGGAACAGTCAAAGGGACATCCCCTCGATTCGACTAGGGTTATTTTTTTCCTTCCCAATGGAAGCGAGCGAAGGTATTTTTGCATATCTATTAAATGCCAAGGGTACGGAGGCAATTTCTCCATGTCCATTATGGAAGGTCTAACTCCCGTGAAAATAAAACCAGAGAATAAGGCACCTTTCTCTTTAAGCCAGAGCCCTTTCACTTTGTTTGGAGAAAAATTACGTTTTAAGGCTTCTATAAGTTCTAAAGTTGTGTATTCCCCCTCATGAATAGCCACGGCGTTGATTTGAAGCTCCGATAGTACCTGCTTAGGAAACAGGGTTGCATGAACTCCTCCCCATATTTTAAAGGAATTTGGACAAACTTCTTTTGCTATTTCTGTAAGTTTGATCGCTCTCGCTATCATAGGAGTACTATAAGAGGAAAACCCGACGACCAATGGCTCCTCCTTTATTTTTTGTTTGAAGTTTGATTCAGTGATTTCTTCCCTCGTGAAGTCGGCTATCATAACCTCGTAACCATGCTCCTCAAGAACCGACGCAATTGACATTAGTCCAAAGGGTGGAGCATCTGCCCCAGCCCAAACTAAGGCTACGTCCACCTCTGAGTCACCTCAAGTAGAATATTTTCGATTTTACGTACTACCACGCTCCAATCAAGTTGTCTTATCGCCTTTTGTCTGTTCCTTAGACCCATGCTTCTGCCTAGCTCGGGAACCACATATAGAAGCTTGATTAGCCTAGCTAAATCTTCAGGTGACCCTTCAGGTCCCAGCAAACCATTCATCTTATCTTTAACAATATCTGGTATAGCAGTGTGATGCGTGGAAACAATGGGTAAGCCTAGACTCATTGCCTCAGCAACCGTTATAGGAAAACCTTCGATGTCAGTTCCAATAGTTTTGAAACCCGCCACGTAGAGGTCTGCTGTACCAAAATATTTTGGATAAAGATCGTCTGGAACATAGCCTAATAGCTTCACTTTGTCCTCTATTCTAAGGGTTTTAATCAGATGCTCAAGGTTACGACGTTCTTTCCCCTCTCCACTAATTAAAAGGGTAAGAGAAGGAATGTCTTTCTCCAAAATTTTAACTGCCTTTATTACATCATCAAATCCCTTTCTTTTAACAAGTCTCCCAGTAGAGAAGAGCACAAATCTGTGTTCAACATCTAGAGCTTTCCTTAGCTCTTCTTTTTCCCTTGAATAAAGAGGTTTAAAAACTTCTGTGTCAACCCCGTCGTAAACCACACGTATTTTATCTGGGTTACACCCCTCTTTAACCATTGAATTTTTGTGAAAAAAACCACTGCATATAACTTTGTCTGAAATACGGTATGCTAGTTTTCTACCAATCTTAACATAAGGGTGTGATCTTATAACGTCTGTCCCAAAGCCTTGGGCAACGTTAGAAACTCCACATTTTTTTGCGTATCCATGGATAAGTGAAAAGGGTATTCTGAAGTATAGGGAATAAACAATGTCTGGCTTTTCTTGTCTTATTATTTTCTTCGCTTTCCTCCAAAGAGCATAGTCTGTTTTTAACATCTCGAATTTACTGGTGAAAGTTCTGGTCAAGAGGGTTAAATCGTGAGTCTGAGATAGGCGATTGGCTACGTTGTAAGAGTAGTTTGAGAGACCGCCAATCATGGGAGGATATTCTGAGGCGAGAAGTAGCGCTTTCAAGATCACATCCTCAAGGCTCTTGTTATTATTTTAGCTTCTGATGGGTAGTTGGGGGCATCCCATGGAAATTTTTCTCCGTTAAGCCAACGTTCCCAGCGCTTCATATCCTCTTTAACCATAATTTTGGTTAGTTCATCAAAGCTTGTTTGTGGTCCCCATCCAAGTTTCTTCTTCGCTTTGGAATAGTCACCTGATAAGCATGGAACGTCTAGGGGTCTCAGAAACCTTTTATCTGTTTTGACGTACTCTTGCCAGTCTAAACCAGCAACGCTAAAGGCTTTTTCAACAAATTCTCTAACACTATGAGTCTCTCCGGTGGCAATCACATAATCATCTGGCTCGTCTTGCTGAAGCATTAGCCACATGGAAGCGCAGTATTCCGGCGCGTAACCCCAATCTCTCTTAGCTTCCAAATTACCTAGCTTAAGTTCTTTGCTTAGACCAAGAGAAATCTTGGCTATCTCATTGCTTATTTTTCTCGTTACAAACTCTAATCCACGTAAGGGACTCTCGTGATTGAACAACAAGCCGTTCACAGTAAAAAGCTTGTACCCTTCACGGTATATCTTCGTCATCCAGTATCCATAAAGCTTTGCAGTTGCGTATGGGCTCATCGGAGAAAAAACATCCTCCTCAGTTAACGGTCTCTTTTGGATTATACCTGTTTTTCCGAATTGCTCAGAAGACCCCGCGAAGTAAAATTTGGTATCTGGGCAAATATGCCTTATCGCTTCCAGCAGTCTTGCTGTTGAAAGCCCACTCACATCAGCGGTTGCTAAGGGGGATTCAAATGCCGCCTCGACAAAGGATTGTGCGGCTAAATGGTATATCTCGTCCGGTCGCGATATTTTGATTGCCTCGATTATAGATGCCATATCTGACATTTCGCAAGGAATAAGATTTACTTGATCGAAAACATTGAGGCATTCCAGTCTCCAGAAGTTTGGAGAACTCACTCTTCTATAAGCACCATAAATCTCATACCCTTTATCTAGGAGAAACTTAGTTAGATATGCTCCGTCTTGTCCGGTGACCCCTGTTAGAAAAGCCGACTTCATTCCTAAGTTTTCTCCAATAAGTCTTTTAGCGTCTGGGCGATGTAACTAATTTCATCTTCCGTTAGCTTTGGTGAGGTTGGTAAGCTTAGTATCTCTTGTGAGACCTGAATTGTATTGTTCAATGAGCCTGCCATCCATAGGTTCCTATTTTGTTTTAGATAGGGTGACAGATGCATGGGATTAAAGTAGACTTTGGACTGTATGCCTCTTTTATTTAGTCCATCTAGGATAGCATCCCTCTTTTCTCGGGGCAACCTCACTGAGTAAAGCATATAGGTGTGTTTATAACCTTCCAATTCTTTAGGGGGTATAACTTCTTCTCCAATCTTGCTTAAGGAATCGGTTAATTTTTTGGCGTTTTTTCGTTTTTCCTCGATGATCTGATCTATTTTTCCCAACTGGATTAAGCCTATTGCCGCCTGCATCTCAGTTATTCTGTAGTTGTTACCCCACATTATCCAATTGGTGCCCCATTTTCGCCATTCAGGGGACCGTAGACCATGATTCTTGATTATTCGAGCTTTTCTCGCTAATTCATCATCGTTTGTAGCAATTGCTCCTCCTTCACCAATGGTTATAGTCTTATTTGTGTATAGGCTAAAAGTGGATATGTCTCCAAACGTTGCAACATTTCTTCCGTTAACCGTTGAACCCAGTGCCTCAGCACAGTCATTTATCAAATGTATCCCGTGGGAATCACATATTTCTTGTAGAACTTCTAGATCGGCTGGGTGTCCCCCATAGTTTATGGGTAGCATCGCTTTAGTTTCACGGGTGACGTAAGAGTGCCGACATAGTAAGTCAACGTTAATGTTGTATGTTTCTGTTTCTATATCCACGAAGTAGGGGGTTGCCCCACTGAGGATAATCATGTTTATAGGTGGAGCGCAAGTGAAGGATGGAATGATCACTTGGTCTCCCTTCCCGATTCCCAAAGTTTGAAGGGCTATATGTAAAGCAACAGTTCCATTTGAACATGTGACCACGTGCTTGACACCGAGGTATTCAGCGAGTTTCTCTTCAAATCCCTTCGTGAGCTTGCCTTCGCTTAGCCAAGTTGATTTAACCACGTCAAATACGGCGAAAGCTTCTTCTTCACCGACCATGACATCTGCCAGAGGAATAGTTTTTCTTTTCATTTTTCAACAACCAACTTTTTATATAGTTTATCCGTAAAAATTGCGCCTTCAAGAAGAGGAGTTAAACCAGCGCGTCCAGTGAGGTAGCGCACCAAGTTTTTGATGTCCTTTGGAATGTGTCTTTTAATTCCATCTCTAGGCTCTAATAGTTCACAATTCCATTTAGTGTTGCAAGCTGACATAACTTCCTCGTAGTTTATGTTTAGGTCTCCACAAAGTCTGCACATCTCTTCTGTGAAAGCTATCTGTACAAACCTGTGAGCGTTTTCAACCAGCTTACACATTTCAGCGATCTCTAAACTTGGAGCCAAGTAGAGGGGGATGTCAAGCTTTTTATAGAAATCTATACCTTTAACAAGGCTTTCCTCATTTAAGGAGGCAAATACCCGTAGCTGACGAACACCGTGTTTTATGGGATCGTCTGCCCAGTACCTATGAGGACAACATACGATGTGTCTTAAGTTATATTTCATTGAGATGTCTCGGCAGGTTCCGGGGAGAACAGTGCTTTCAATGCAAACTAAAGATTGCGGATTCACAGATGCTATTTCCTTGCAAACATCGTGAACCGCATTAGTTGATACGGTTACCAGATAAATTTCTGATTTGGGAAGCTTTGTGAATACTTGAATGCCGGGTACTTGTTTTTCTTCAATGTCAAATCCGCAAACATCCAATCCTTTCTGCATGATGTACTCTAGCACCGCCGTTCCAACGACTCCAACGCCGCAGACTGTTACACCGCAACGATGACTAACGATAAGATCACCCCCAGTGAAGTGAAAACTGTGAATAACAGACAGATTATTGACACTAAACGCTTTTCAGTTAAGGTCCTATTATATGCTAAGAGGGTCTGTAAGCTTCTCCTATGATTTGCGGTAAGTTTTCCATTAGCTGTTAAGGTTACGTGCGCTTCCCTTCCAAATATTACATAATTCAGTTTTAAAATTGAGTTAACAATGTATGGTAGAATGGATACTGCCAAAAACTGCTCCATATTCACGATTATGGCAAGAGACGCTAGGGTTATTCCCTCTGCGAAGGTTCCAACATTGCCGACGAAGATTTTTCCCTTAAAATTGAAGTATGATAAAACTGCGAGAACAAGGATTGGTCCATAAAATAGGGGATTAGATGGAAAGATCGCAAGATAGCCAAATAAGATTATGAGGGGACATAATGTTTCAAGCCCATTGAGTCCACCAAGTTGATTTACTGTATTAGTTGTAACCGTAACAACAGTTGGCACAATCAGAAAGAAGTAAGCGACTCCAAAGTCAACCTTCTCTGCGAATATGTAGGTTGCCATGGTGGTTGTTCCTTCTCTCAAAACAATGAGAGGTACGCTTGCTATGATGGGTAGGAGCGATTTGTATCGCCAAGGAAGGTCTATTAAATCATCCAATAATCCTAAGAATCCCCCTAAAAGAATAACTGAAGCCAAGGGAAGAGCACCTCTGTAATCGTAATAATGTAGAGTGAAGAGGTAAATTACGCAGACAAAAACATAGACTATACCCAAACAGTTCGGAACGTAACGTTGATTTGGTTTGTTGTAGTCTTTTGCTTTTGGGAATTTCAAGGCATCTCCTCTTGTATGTGGCGGATTATAATTGGAATTGGAGATTCTAGGTCGTCCAGTTTTTTCCGTGTATCGATTCGGTACTTGTCTGGCTCCCGAAGAATCTCCTTTGCCCTTTCGAGAACATCCCTTAAGTCTGGGATGTACTCTAATGAAAAACCTCGGGCGATAAGGTATTTAGCGATATGATCATGAAAGTAGAAGTCTATGGTAGGCGTTCCAAGGAGCGCGGACTCTCGACAGAGAGTTCCACCTGACCCGATAACTAAATCTGCTATTGCGACAAGTTCTGGTCCGTAGGGAACCTCTTTTGGGAGGAAAAAGCCTTTTGGGGGCTTTTCTTCTTCATACCTCTGCAAATAGACCACGGTTGCAAGTTTGGGTAACTCTTTTAGTATTCTAAGTATATTTATTTTAACCCCAAGAGCGTAGCTCGCCTTATACTCCATACCCCTAACCACCACCAGCCTATCTACTGCTTCCTTTCCCAAGACCTTTTTCAAAATCTCTTTTCTATCTGGTTTCACATCTTTAGCCCATGCTACTTCCTCTATTCCGTGAAAACTCGTAATTTTCTCCTTAGGTATACCGAATTTTGCCCACTCTATTTTTTTATAAGCGTCTGGTATAATCAAACGGTTGACCAGAGGCACAGTAAGTCTAACTACCGAGGTGTTTTTTATCGTGTCATAGCTGTAGACAATTGGGATGTTGAGAGCGAAGGCAAATCTGACCCCGCTTACCTCAGCGTGCGTCCACCATACTCTGGGAGGGTTACCATGGAAATGTTGGATAAGTTCATGTGTTCTTTTGATTTCAGCAGTTATCTTACCGTCTAGGGTTCCTTCGCCGTATTCACCTATGGACGTGAAAGGTGTTTTTAGAAGGTTCAGTAGGTCAAAGGTTTGTGTCTGCTTTTTAGCGATAATCTCGACGCTCAACTTTCTACGGGTAAGTTCCCTTAGCAAGTACGTGGCAAATATTGCCTGTTTCGGTGTTGCCACATCACAAACCACGTCAACCATAACTCCCACCTGATTTGAGGGTTTTCTCTAGCTGTTCAACTACAGCTTCTATTCGTCTAACTCGGTCGATCAGGTCCATTAGATATGGGTTCTGTTGTGTCACAAGAATTTGCTCCGTGGACAATTGTGCCTCTCGATGCCAGTGACCTATTACGATAGCAATGGGACAGTATGCAACTAAGAAGATAACGGCGAATATCCAGAGTTGTGGAAACATAGCCTTTAGTGGAGGAACATACTCAATGAGGAACCTATATGTGATTAACAGAAAGTTTACGCCACTCAATAAGAAGACTAAGTATGTGCTGTGCCCCCATCTTAGCTCCATCCATCTTCTTTTAATAAACTGCCAGAGGTTCATGAAACCCCTCCTTCTTTGTAATTGACTTTGTATACGCATACAAGCGGGATGATCCCTCCATAGTCTTTTCCTTGGGAAAAGTATGCTTTCTCAAAGTGTTTCAACTCGATCATTGAGAAGCCTTGAAGCCGCATTTCTTTTCCATACTGCATAAGTTTGTATATTACAGTTTCTCTACCTACGGCTGTCCAAGTTCTGTCAGCTTCGGAATAATAGCCTGTTCTATTTAAGCCTGCAATTTGCACCATCCATCCCCATTTGCCATCTTCGCCATAGCCCCAGAAAGCTCCATCGCTTCTGAAAGTGGTGAACACCACAACATGTGTAACGTCATAGACTTGAAGTATTTTGATGGCTTCTGTTTCATTAGAGAGGAACATTTTGGCTATGTTCTCTATCTGAGTGCCGTTAATGGTTTGATTGTCTGCGAGAGTTGTTTTGTTGGCTATGATGGTTATCCAGTACCCGTAATCCCACCAGCTACAGATTACGGAGTCGTCAGGCAAGTTTTCTTTCATCCACATTAGTACTTCATACCACTCAAGGATGGGTTCGTCAGGCTTTATGGGAATACTTGAAGACATGATCGTCACGGGAGAATAGGCTGTTTGGTAGAATCGTGGGTTTGGCAGTGCAAAGTTGAGTGTGAGCAACAGAAATATCATTAGAATAGCCGCCGCGCTGAATTCCCTTCCTACAAAGCCGTGTTTCATTTGCCTTGCCGAGGGTTTCTCCTGTACTATCAAGACGAAAGGCTTTAGTATGTTATATACGGCTAACGCCCAGAGAATACAGAGTGCCGGAGAAAGTATAATGGATAGTCGAACCATGGAACTAGCGAAGTAAAGACCTGTCAGACCATAAATGATAAGGAAAAGATTTCTTGGAGACAAGTTTCTGAACGCGAAGAAGAACCCTAGAGGAAGAAAGAAAGCCCCGATTCCAAAGTCATAATAGAATGATCCCCATGCGGTTACTCTGTGTTCTGCGACAGATTGAAATAAAGGATTTTCCATTCGTGCTTCAGGACTCAGAGCATAGAGGAATTTGCCAATGGGTTGAACATAACCGAATTCTGACATAATGTAATACGCTGAAGCCATAGTAGCCAAGGCTAGAATTACGATTATTGTTTTCCACTTAAGGGAATCGACATTACTCAGTATTTCGCATAAGCATAGTAGACCAAACACTCCGAAAGCTGGAAGAACTGCACCAGAAAATAGGAATTCATATCCCAGTTTAGGTACGTTCATAGCCATAAATAGTCCTAGTCCAAAGGTTACGCTGTAAGAGAATAGGAGCCGCGTAGTGCATTTTTTGAGAAGGATTAGAGTCAGAACAGATATTGCTATGATGGCTATGGGGTATAAGGATGCTCCCCAAGAGGCGCAAAGATAGCCTAAGACGAAACCAGAGAGAAGAGAATATTTCAGGGTTGAATTAATTGTCCTTTCGTGATCTATTGATCTTAGAAACGACCATGACAAGAGCAGTATTAGGAAGATGCCAAGTGACTCATCATCGAAGAACCCTAGTGAGGTTCTTGCGATATGAGAAGAACTCAATGCAAGGAAGAGGGAGGCAAATATTCCCACGGTTTTGCCGCCTATATCTTTAGCGAGGAAGAATATCATCAAGCAGGTTAGTACGCCCAAAATTACGGGATATAGGATGCAATAGTCATAAAGGGAAACAGCGTAGGGTCCAGCTAAGATTTCATAGATTTTGTAGGAGAACGCGGCAGATAGGGATAGCCCAAAGAAGTTTCGCCACCAGACCTCTGCGCCGTACGGATACCAGCGTTGAAGGTCAAGCCAGTTGAGCCATGCGAAGAAACCGTTGTCAACCATGTGTTTAGCTAAGCGATATTGCATAAAGGGATCGAATTCGCTTAAATGCCAACCCCACTTCATGGGTAATAGTCTAACGCAGAGAGCAAGTAACAAAATTAGGGAGATAACCGATACTTGTAAGATTGTGTCATGTGTTGTACGTATCCGCAGAGCACTGAGTACTCGAACCTTGGAGAGAAGTCTACCAATTTTTAGGAGCGATTGCTTCATTTGTTTTGCGCCTCCAGTTCTTTCCATTTAGAAATCATCTTAGAGTACATGCCGCCTATAGGCTTTGGGGTGTCATAAGTGATCTTTCTATATCTGATCTGAGACTCGTTGAGCGTAATTGTTTTGGTTAGGGGAACCACGTGATAGCAAGTAGATACGTCATGTCTCTTATATTCGGTTTTGAATCGAACAGTAAAGGTTCCCACTTGTCTGACAATTTCAACGTCAAGCCCCACTTCTTTTTTCGCTATTCTTTTAACAGCTTGTTTAAGTGTCTCTCCCTTCAGTATTCGTCCGCCGACCAAAGCCCAAACATCTTTATATGGAGGAATACTTCGTTGGATGAACAAGATTCCTTCACCTTTAAACTCTATGATTAAGTCTATGCAAGGAATAGGCATGATTCTTAACATTTCAATGAATTTCTCTTTTGAAAGCCATCCACTCTTTTCTAGATTTTGCCTTCTCATCATTTTTCAGACCCCTTTATTTGTAAACCCCTTTGCTTTAGCCACCATGATAACAAGGGTTTAACTGTTTCCAACATTCTATCGGCAATAACCTTTTCCTCGTATGTTAAGGTACATCTACAACCTTCACAGAAGGGGCAAATCACGAAGCCGCATTTAGGACAGTAATCTGTTTCCTCGATATAACCAAGGAATCTATGACCACAAAGAAAACAAGTGATAACATATTCTAATGGAAAGTCCTCTCCCCAACCACAACTAACACAGTACCAGCGACCGCCAAGCTTTTCGTATTCTTCATCCGTTTTGGATTCAAGAGGGTCAAGTTGCCCGATGTCCTGAGAGCCACATTTCGGACAGAAGTTTGGTTTCCTCACCCGGTTTTCACCTCTTATGTTTCAGGTTCCTTTATATTTTATTCTCACAAATACAGAGATAAGCAGGTATAAGGGAAAGGCTGTCACAATAAGAGTGCCATACGTTATGCCCAAAAGACTAACTGGAATGTAACCGATGATCGCTCCGCATAGCATTGGAACCAGAAGCATTGAAAGAAGCCATGCCTTTTTTTTACTGAATCTTTTGCTCAATTTCTGTTCTAAGAAGTCAAGCGCATACAGATAAGTTAAATCTCTAAGTCTCATTGTTACCCTCTCGCTAAGATTATAATAGACCCGGGAAAGTTCCACGGTTTTTTCCTAGATTTATGAAGAAGACCTCCCTTATCGTCTCTGAACTCTAAATGGACATACACTTTCCCCGATTTCCCTATCGTGAAGACCGCAGTTATAGATTCATTAGCTTTTAAAGTCAATCCTGAAAAAGTAGCATGACTTAAAAGATTACCATCCAACTTAGTTTCCTTCTTGTTCATTTTGCTCTCTCCTCTTCGTTCCACTCTATAAATCTTAACCGACTATAATTTTCGCCGAGTACCCAAAGTAAAGCTTCTATTTTCGCTTGATACCAGTACTGAGCTGGTTTATAATCCAATTTTTTACATTCTTTCCTCAAATGTTCATAAATCCTTATTCGTTTCTCAATTTCTTCTTTAGACCTCATTGTCTACTGCCTCTTTTCAAAAACTTTTGTTATGGCGGCGTCAAGCTCTTTGTAGACTTCCTCAGGCTGTTCCTTTTTAAATCGAATAATCATACTGACATCTTTACATTTTTCACAGTTCACCTGAGTGAAGAGAACTTCGGGGACAATTTTTCCAGCCGCATCTTTGCTTAATTTTAGCCAGCCAAAATGAACGTGGGCTTGCCGAGTTCCGCATGTTGGACAGCAAGTTCCACCAAGTTTCTCAAATATTTCTATGCTTTCATTTTTTATCAATATAGATCAACCTCACTAGCCAATCGTCTAAATTTTCTAAGGTGTTCCGCGGGGTTGTAGCCAAAAGCCTCTAAATGAATGTGGTAGTCGTGGTCCGTACAGAAGACACAGGGGCAGTAGGGGCATGGAATTCCTTGACTTAAATCCTTTGTTATTATGGAACCTGTAGTATTCACTGGGGGTTCATCCCTCAGTTTTGTCTGTGTCTCTCCCATTTTCATTCACTCCATTCACCTGACCTATATTGAATAGCCGCTAAGGTTTGTTCCCAACTACCAGTTTCATGCGCGCTCAATTTTTTGAGGATCACCTCTGCCTCTTCACCTACCTTCAACTCTAAGTTACGGGCGATAGGAGCTGGAAGAGTAAAAACAAGAGTTGCTTGTTTTTCACCCGTGGTTTGAAGGCTAACTCTATACGTTGCTACTCCCTTCCTTTTGCTGTTCTCCAATATTAAAGGCATTTTCATCGTTATCTCGCCCAGCGCGCCGATCGAAGCCTTTTCACAGTTACCTCAACTTGCTCCCCAACTTCTAATTCTAACTCATGAACAATGGAAGCAGGAACACAAACCCTCATTTGCCTCAACCCTCTTTTGTAGAGCTGAAGATTCGCTTTATATCTGGCATACCCTCTTTCCTTATTAGTCTCTAAGACTATCGGCATTTTCTTAGGCATCATTGTCTCCTCTTCTTTTTGGGCATATAATCACCATGCTATTCTTTTGTGGTTTGCTTTCTGTGAGGGTACACCAGAAGAATAAACCAGCGGTTAAAATTAAAAGGGCAATGCCATAGATTAGAAGCTTTGGAGATATGGCTATTATAATTATGTTTATCGGAGTAATAGCAATTAACATCAGTATGGTCAGTGTCTCCAAGAGACTTCTGAAAGTCACTTTTCTTCCTCCGTGATCCCCGAGCTTACCATGTGCGAACCTAAGAGCAGAAACGCGAAGCAAGCCACGATCACTGGAACCAGCCCCTTCAGAAAGTCAGGTTGAAGATTATGATAGATTACGGTTGTGAACCAAAATATTCCAAAGAGACCTACTATGGATGCGGTAATTAAGATTAAACCGATCCAGTAGACCAAGCCTTTTTGCTTAACTATCTTTTTTGCTTGTGCTGACGGTGGTGGTGGCGGCGGTCCTTGTCTAGGTTCTTTCTTTCTTGTGAGAAGGCTGTATAATAGTCTAAGCATGGTGGCGTCGCCGATGTAGAGCAAGCTAAAGATGACCCAGTCATAGCGAGTGTTGACTATCCCAAGCAATCTAGCCCCAAGGAATATTAAACTTAACACGTTTTCACCTCCTTTTCTCCTTGTGCAGGTTGCAACGTTAAAGGTTCTGTGTATAAAATCAGTTTATCTTTTTCCTCTTGAACGTACAGCCACTCATCACTAAGTATCAAAAGAGCGCATCCTTCGATGGTCTGTAACCGAACTACCTTAACTCCTTTCAATTTTCTCAGCTCCCTATCGTGCCAATATTTCAATGAGAACCTTGTCATCAGACAAGGATTCAAATTGAAGAACACAGCCTTTATTGATCTTATGTTTTTCGCGCACCCTTTCAGGAAGCGTTGTTCTCCCTCGTTCGTCAACCAATGTGCAAGGATTAACTGAGTAAACGGGTCGTTCCATTGGGTAAAATGCGAGGATTACATCATCGTACCAAGGAACCTTCTTATATTTTTGCTCGATAACCTTGGGATCAACTGTATGGATAACCTCAACTGCATAAACCTCTAGGTTATCCCCTTTTATTGCTATAACATCAGGGATAGGCTTAATAAGGGGTATACATCTGAAACCTTTTGCCTTTAACTTCTCAAGTTGAATCAGTACGAATTGTTTATGGGTATCACTTCTTTTCATGGTCATCAAACCTTCTTAATAAGCAAACATTTCGGCTGTTCAGGCGGGTATAGCTCAATCATCAACGCACATCGTCCCTTAAGGTCGAGTTTCTCCCGCATATAATCGGGAACAGTGATTCTGCCTCGGCTATCCATGATTATCAATTTTCTGGGTAAACTTTCAGTCAAGATTTTACCCTCTGAGGGCATACCCACTGTGGGTAAATAAGTGTTTTAGGGGGAAGTTGTATTTAAAACTTTGGAACGTAAAAATTAGATGTTTTCTTACTTTGAAACGGTTTCAAGCAAGTCTTCCACGAACTTGTATGCTTGGTCTATCAATTTTTTAAGGTTGCTTCCTTCAGGAGCATGATCAGAGGCAATACCAAGACTCGAATATGCAATCATTAAAGAATGATATACCGTGTCCTTGTTGTGGTCGGATAATTTTGGAGATGACATTTCATCACTACCACTTGCTGTATTGGAGTATTCTAAGTATCTGACTTTTAGTGGGACGTTTTTCCCCTTCTTTCAAGGGTATTTGCCAAGCGCCTCTTGACTTAGAGCTTTTCACTACCACAAATCTTTTGCAATATTTAATTATGAGTTCGTCACCACCAATATATAATCTTTCGATTTCAGCTTTATTCGACGGCACCCCATACACCTCGGTACGTGCCGTCCAGCAACTCAACATCTACATAACGTTGTCTAACCGAAGCAACACACTTCTTTACTAGAACCAGCCCAAAGGTCATCTCTTGAATCTGTTTAAGGAAGTTTAAACTGGTCATTTGATTCGTTGTCACCGGATAACCGTTTTCTTTTGCTTCGACAAGCTCCAGTTGGTTAGGCACTGCTACAGAACGCGTACCTTTTTTAAACCGCCTAGTTTTTTTATCCCGAGGTATCTGAAGGTTACCGAATCTTCTTAAGTGGTCGTACCGCTTAGCCATTACAAAACTGGCAATATCGCCAGAAACTCCTTTAGTTTTGAATGCAAGATCATAAATCATGTTGGCTTTAGGTCGCAGATCAAATTTTAAACCCATGAGTTGTATGAAACAATCATCTATCCCATGCTCTACCATTGAAGACAGCACTTCCTCCGTATCGAAAAGAGCTAAAACCTTAGAATAATCATAGGATAACTCTAGCGAAATTTGTGTCATCTTTCTGAATGTGCAGTAGGGAATAACGCTTGGTTTATCAACTTCCTCTGTTTTTGATCGTCTAGGTGATGCGTTTAAAATGGTTATATGGGGGTCTAGTTTGTTTCCCACAACACCATATATCTGTTGTAGACTCGTTGTCGGTATCATTCCGAAATAGGCTATTTGTTCACTCATTTTTGGTCACCCAGAATGTTATAAGAGCCTTATCGCTTCCATGGGGTTCCATCTCGAAGAAAGTTCCCTCAGTTATTTTGAGGCTCTCCCTGACCGACTTTGGAATGGTTATTCTTCCTTTCGACCCAACTACGCCACGGCTTTTCAACCCTAATTCCCCTTTTCCCATATTCCCTAAGCTAGGTTGAAGATAAAAGCTTTGCGGATGCCAAAAACGATAAATACTGAGGGAAACAAAATGTCTTTTCGAGAGGTTATAGTTTGAAGATTAGAATCCAAATAATAGTTCTAGGCGCGCTCGTCGCATGTTTCATCGGCACGCTCCTAAGCGGTTTTGCTGTTGTTCACTCCGAGGCACCGGGGATAGTATATTATGGTTTCCCGTATCCATGGAGAGAGGTTTATGGAGGGGTCACAGTGAAATACAACTTCATCTATCTGCTATACGATCTCTTCGGCTTCTTTGCGGGTTCGGCTGTGATCTTAGCTTTTGTAACAAGCTTAAGATTTAAGAAATAGAATACGCGCTAGAGGAAGGAAATTGGATAAAGGTCTTTTCTTCTTACTGATCATGATCGTGGGGTTAATAGCGCAGTTTATAGATGGAGCCCTCGGCATGGGCTATGGAGTCTTTTCTTCCGCGTCGTTAATCTCACTGGGGTTGTCTCCGGTTATTGCGAGTGCAAGTGTACACACAGCAGAAGTTTTCACAACGCTAGTTTCTGGAAGTTCGCATTTCAAACTAGGAAATGTAGAAAAGGGCATGTTAATGCCGTTGACAACCTTTGGAGTTCTTGGTGGAGTCTTAGGAGCAATGGGGTTATGTGGATTTGAGGCAAAACCTGTCCAAGTGGTCGTGAATTGGGTCCTGTTGCTCATGGGTGTTGTTATCGTTTATCGCCATTTTGCTTGGGTGACATGGCAAGTTCGTTGTTCGTTCAAGAACCTTTCGCTTCTGGGCTTTATCGGCGCTTTATTAGACGCAGTAGGTGGTGGAGGTTGGGGACCTGTATGCACATCAACGCTTGTGGCAGGGGGCGTGAATCCTAGTAAAGCAGTAGGCTCAGTTAATTTGTCTGAATTCTTTGTTACAGTTGGTGAAAGCATAACTTTTCTTGTGCTTATCGGTTGGGAGAATTTTCATTGGGAAGCGGTTATTGTATTGATGGTTGCGGGACTTGTCATAGCCCCGTTATCGGCGTATCTGTGCAAAAAGGTTTCAGGGAAAAAATTAGGTATACTTGTAGGTTTATGCGTTATTTTTCTTTCAACTAGAAATCTACTCTTAGCCGCAGGAATGCTTTAGTGCATCTCTATTTTTCAGAAGAGGCAGAATAAGTGCAAAGAGTTGAGACATAGCGGCTGGAGCATAGCTATGTATAATTATGAAAAGGGCGGCAGTGAGAGCAGAGACACCCAGCATTTTTATTTCATCTAGGTAGTATCCTATCGCTGAGGGAATTGTGAGCCAAGCAATCCAATAGATGCAGTGAGGGTAAAGTTGGTCAAGCATTTTATGTATCCTAAAAGGTTCATAAGCGGTTTGAAGGGGAATTTGAACGGCATAGTAATAATAGAAGGCACCAAGTGCAGGAAGAGCTAGCAGAACGTAGCTAGGTCGATATTTATGTGCGAGACCGATGAGGGTTAAGGGGATAAACCCAATAATCCAGCTTAAGCCGTAGGTTTGCAAATACCACACTATGAAGTTATAGTCTATAGTCGTGACGGTTAATAATCTATTGGGAACGATAGACCAGCCGAGGGTGAGACTCTCAAAGTAGTCTCCAATCGGATGCCAAAAAAGGTGCATGAGAAAACTGGCAAAGGCAACGGGATAAAAACGTTCTCCCTTAAACATTAACTTTTGCCCTCAAACACCGAATAACTTCCCTGTAATCTTTTTCAGAAAGAGAGCGATATTGCTTAAATCTTATTTCAACTCCAATTAGAGGCTCAAGGGAAGCCTTAGAAACTTGAGACTCCGGCTCGAAAGTTTCAACTTCAACGTTAGGCAGTTGTTCTACACATTTCAAAAAATCTTGTCCTTCTTTCGTAAGATAAATGGAAACGTAAGGGTAAATGGGAGGAAACTTATGTCCTTCGCATGAGCTGTATGTGGCTGTGTGAGGAAACTGATTTATAGCGCGGACTAATGGTCTGACTTTTGGTTCAACTTCTTCCTCGGTGAAATCTGGCTCTAGCTTCCAGAAAAACCTTTTCTGCTTTAACTCTTTGAAGGATGTTGGCGCCACCTTAATGTTTTGGGTTGTCAACGATTTACACGACGCATGCAAGCCGACTATCTTTTTTAATCTGATACAGGTAGCATCCGTCTAATGGTTTGTCCATTTCTGAGTCCCATATTGGTTTATGTACGGCGATGTAAACAGGGATACCCCTTTTGGTTCGCGCTACTGCTTCGTCCACAGCATACTGTAAAGATTGATCTCCAGAAAAAAACCAGCATTCCCTGTCCTCTTCTCCTCGCTTGTTTACCACACAGACCATGTCAGGGTAATCTTCTCTTAACCGTTTATACTCAGCTGGCAAAAAGGTCACTCCTAACAATTATTGTGCACAATTAAACTTTCAGAACTTCAGAAGCCTTTCTTCTCAAGTCTTCGGAAATCCATATCTCACTTGTCCAATGCCTCGCCGAAACGTGAGAGTAGCCGTGTTCCACAAGAATCATGGTTTCGTCAGCTAATTCACAAGCCCAAATCTCATGATCCCTATAACCTTCACTCCATGCCCCAATTTTCTCGCAAGGCTTCTTAAGGAGAGCTTCCTTCTCAATTTCTATGACACGTTGAGGCTTAAGGACCCTTGGCGGAATTGCTTGCCCGTATTTGTCGGTCTCAACAGGATAACTCATATATCTTTATCCCCAATAATGGATGGACATAAAACTGATTAAGGTTTTGTAAAAATTTATTGAATGGTTAGCGCGTGTTGAAGCAGTTGCTCCTTAGAAAACTTTTCTAGAAATCTTCTCTTTTCGTGGTGCACGCGCTGTCCTTTTCCTTGTGATGACCAAACTCAAAATAAGAAGAAAAAGTGCAAAAAGTAGACCTTGCAAAGCACCAAAGAAATACCATCGAACCATTATGGATTCGATTCGAGGCTCAAACCAAACTGCAAGGGTGTAAGGTTCCTTTAAGAACTGAGCATTCACCCAACCATGAAATTCATGATGAAAGATAGGTAAGACAAACCAAAGCCCCAAACCTACACTGATTACTATGGATATGATTATAAGCTTCATTTTCACCATCTGTCATTCCTCTGGGAAGTCCCGAACTTTAAGTTTTTTTATTAAGCTGGCAGTAGGGTTGATGCGCCCGCCTTCGCAGGATCGGAACCTTTAAGCTCGGACAACCCTACAAAAGTCGGACCCTACCACCAGCAAAGAACATGTTCGTTTTTAGATTTTATAACCTTTTCGCTCTGCAAACATATATTTCCCAAGTTCTTCAATAACCGCGAAGCCAATCAAGACAACTCACCCTCTACCGCCTCTTTTTCTTTTATAACAACTTGCCGCTCTTGTTTCCTCTTCCGTTTCCGTCGCTTATCTCTCTTCCCCAGAACTCTATCGCCTCTTTTCCTTCATTAAGTCGCAAATCCACATGTTCTTCCGACAAACCTCTGATAACTCGGGATAAAGGCAGTTTCGTCTCAAATCCAAGTGACATTTACCTCGAACCAAAAGTTTCACTATGCTTTCAATGCTCAACTCTTTATCGCCTCTTTTCCTCAATCAAATTGTGTTTCCTAAGAATCCTAGCAATAGTTCTTTCACTAATCCTAAACCTTGCACGAATCTGCGAGTAACTGTAACCTTTCTTTCTTAATTTGACAACCTCAGCTTCGCTCCAGTCCCCCATAACACATAAAGTGAGTGGAGAAACAGTGTAATCGCCCTTATCTATGACCCAACTAATCCTCTTTTCCATTGATTTTTCTCCATCTAGAGCTAGCTAAGACTGGTGTCTAACTTTCTTACGGTCAAATTCTAAGCCTTGCGCTCTCAATTCCTCAAGATAAACTCTTGGCGTTTCACAGTAATTCCATATTGGGGCATCAGGGGGCGGGTAGAGTTGCCACCTCTGAGGCAGAAGTCTTGTGCCACAGTGTTTGCATGTCTTTCGATCGCTGTTCATTCTTACGGCATACGACTTATTACACTTTGGGCATTTGTATTCTCGTATGAAGATTCCAAGCCTCTTGACGTTGCCATAATCCATGAATTTCTCTTCG
>Ga0315310_10000651_pt1 | contig 22164 bp, 13 predicted proteins | sample TDP5_MG_FD_203630 | JGI IMG/M metagenome (GOLD analysis project Ga0315310, IMG submission 203630) | Freshwater sediment microbial communities from Lake Towuti, South Sulawesi, Indonesia - TDP5 | ecosystem: Environmental > Aquatic > Freshwater > Lake > Sediment | place: Indonesia: South Sulawesi...
GGATGAGCGAGAAAAATATCAAGGTCGTGCTCTTCAACAAGTTCGTAAAAATAATACCAATTGCAGGTTGCCTCAATCGCGATCTTACTCTGAACTGGAAGCTTATCTATATACCCTTTAAGGGTATTACGACTATTTGATACCTTAAGCTGGCGCTGAATTGCACCCAGTCTCGTCCATCTCCGTGATGAACGAATAATTCTTGTGAAAATCGATCCCAACATACTTCATAATTGCACCTCCATCGAGGTAAGTATATTGAAAACACCTGGAAATGCAATTTTTTCATAACATCAAATCTCTACATTCTACATGCATGAAGTGGGTAAATTAGCAGCCAAATATGACCCTAACAAAAAAGACCTCAATATTTTCGGTTGATTACAGTGATGAAAAGAATCAGATTACGGAGATAAACAAAATACCAAGGCAATATTCGTCATGAACCTCTGCCCTACTGCTCGAAGCGGGCATGGAAATCAAGAGAAAGAAATCCAGGTTGATAAAAGCCATAAACCTTCGATAGCAGCGATCAACGGCGTGGATTACAGTGATGATTAAGCCCTGGCTGGTTTTGCAAAGTCATTGACAAGGCAGCCTAAATTATTATAATATCGTAATATCGGCGTTAAAGGTAGGAATTATGAATTTCTACGGAAATTGGGACACAACCAAAGGAGGAAAAATGAAAAGTTGGGTAGTTGTTTTTGCGGTTTTATTGCTGTTAGCGTTCGGCAAAGCGCAGACTGCCGAAGTGCAGCCTGGTGATTCAAGTACAGAGATTAGGCCAAATGTATTGCGTAAATCCGGTCCGCAACAGGATATGGGCAGCTTGCAGCCATGCTATTCATATGCGCGTTACGACTCCGCCGGTCTGGATTCCTTCATCCGCGCCACCATGGTATTCTGGCATATCCCCGGCGTCGCGACCTGGTGTAGCAAGAATGGACAGGTAATCTGGCAGAGATGCTTCGGCTACGCGCGGCTGCACGACGCCGACAGCATTCCGGTCGCCGATACGACCTTGTTCATGCTGGCCTCAATATCAAAAACGATCGTCGCCACAGCTGCCATGCAGGTCTGGGAACGCGGCGAATTCAACCTGGATGATGATATCAATAACTATCTCCCTTTCAGTGTCCGCAATCCTAATTATCCGGATTCGATAATCACCTTCCGCATGCTTATGACCCACACTTCAAGCATTCGGGATAACTGGACCGTGCTCGATTCGCTTTATGTTTGGGGAGGCGACTCGCCCATTGCCCTGGGTTATTTCCTGCAAAGTTACTTCGTCCCAGGAGGTGTCTACTATGATTCGGCTGCGAATTTCTACAACTGGTCTCCCGGCCATGTATGGGAATATAACAGCGTCGCGGTCGCGCTTCTCGGCTACCTCGTCGAGACAATTGAAGACAGTTTTCCCATCCACTGCCAGGATTCGATCTTCAATCCGTTGAGCATGCATGAAACTTCATGGTTCCTCGCGGGTTTAGACACGAACCATATCGCCGTGCCGTATCACTGGGCCGGTTCATTCTACCAGCCCTACCAGCACTACGGGTATCCGGACTACCCTGACGGCCAGCTCCGCACCAGTTCGTTACAACTGGCGCGGCATCTGACAGCTATCATGCACTATGGCGTGGCCGATTCTGTAAGGATTTTGGATAGCGCAACTGTTACATTGATGAGAACAATCCAGTATCAAGTCGCACCCTATTTGATGATGGGGCTTATCTGGGCTTACTGGAATACTGGCACAAGGTGGATCTGGTATCACGATGGTGCCGACTACGGCGTAAGTACAGTAAACGCGTTCTGCCCTGCTGAGAGTTCTGCAGTAATAGTTTTGACTAATGGCGAATCCTGGTATGGAACGAGTTCAATAATGAACGCCATTTTTGACTATGCACTACAGTATGGAATTGAGGAACAAACAATTATCAGACCAAGGATGCAGTATGGAATGTCCATGTCAACCATCTTCCGCGGTCCCCTGCGCCTGCCCGAAGGCAGATCCTGCCGCGTCTTCGACATCGCTGGACGGGTGGTGATGCCGGACAAGATGAAACCGGGAATCTACTTTGTTGAGATAGACGGGAAGATAACAAGAAAGGTAGTAAAGGTTAGATAAAAAATGATTAAAAAAAGGGCCGGCAGTTATTCACCACCGACCCCTTTGTTATGTTGTGCGGTATTTGTGCGGTCCATTTACCAAAATAGACCGCAACAGGCAGAATTCTCCGCAATAGGTAGAATGGTGCAAAATGTTATCTGGACTGGATTTGCTCGATTTTTACCGTAATTTCGAAAGTTATAAAAAATCGTAAAATCGGATTTTAAGTCCGCTATGTCTACCAATTCCATCATCCCGGCGAGAGACAAATTCAAGAAATTAGACAATAGGGAACAGTGGGATATTATACTTAACTTCCTCAATGTGTCAATAACAACTATATTGACACCCAGATAATCTTAAATATAATTACACTGAAGGACATATGGTACCTTTTGATACCTCAATATTAGATGCTGTTATCTCTCGAAAACGAAAAAACCTGGAAACCGAAAGGCAGAGACTTCTTCAGGTAGTTAAGGATTCTCTATTTTCGATACAAAAAAAATACCAAGTAAAAGAAGCTTACATCGTCGGTTCTCTTCTTTTTCCTTTGAAATGGTGGTTTTCTTCGGATATTGATGTTGCTATATCCGGCACTTCGAATCATATTCTTGAGATAATGAAGGATTTGGAGAATGCAACCGATAAAGAAGTAGATGTCATTGATTTAGACCATCATCCTCATCGTGAAATAATTATAACCAGAGGCATAAAAGTTTATGGATAAAGAAAAAGTCCTCATCCTGAAATCAGAACTGAAAGCCGGGTTTAAAAGAGTGGAAGAGCTATACCAAAAGATTGAAGAGAAGAGGCCAATTTTTAGAAAGAACGAGGAGGGGATAGAAAGCATGGCCTATAAACTTCACAACCTTTATGGCGCCTATGAGGAAATTTTTGAAATAGTTGCAAGTTTTTTTGAAAACCAGATTGAGGAGGTTCGCTATCATACGAATTTGCTGCAAAGAATGAAGATTGAGATTGAAGGTATTAGACCAGCGTTTATTTCTGAAGAAACTCACCGGCTTTTGGATGAACTACGTAGATTTAGACATCTGTTTCGGCATGCCTATGATGTCAAATTGGATGGTGAGCAAATAGCTCGAATCTTGAACATCGCTTTAAAGCTTAAAACAAAATTTATTGCTGACCTTGAAAATTTCCTTAAAACATTAGAAGAAAAATAACTGTATATTCTCCACTAAGTTCTTGCAATACATCCTTAAACAGCCATAGATAATTCTCTTGCTTGCATGAATTTAACCACCTCCTTTCAAACCGACGGGCTGAATGACGTCCAGCCCTTCAAATTTACCCCGTTTAGATAGCGTGCATCTAACGGGGTTCAGTATAACACTTACCAATGGTTGCAGGAATGAAATCCGCTGGTCATTGCCCCCACCCCTCTTTTATGTTTTTCGCCTTATAACTTCCCGCACACAACAATTTCCTCTCCCTCGACGGGAGAGGAAAAAGGTAAGGGTGAAAAGGGTTGTTTTTCGTAATCTATTCCCAGGTCATTGCGATCCGCCACAGGCGGAGTGGCAATCTCATCTTTTATCAAATTGTCGATGAGTTAAAAAATGCTTCAGCCAGCAAGATGATACGACTTGATGTAGAATGTAGAGATTTGACCCCAAATCGCCTGACCCCAAATCGCCTGTTCAGAACAAGATTACGGAGATGAAAGGCATATCAAGGCGATATTCGTCATGACATCGGCGTTAATGCTCGAAGCGAATAAGAAAATCACGAGAGAAACTCGGCCATTGACGGGTCGCCAATTACGATTATAATATATTATAAGAATTTAAAGGATTTTAGGATGGCTAAACTATTCCATAAGTTATATAATATACATAGAAATGAATAGGTATTTTTCAGGGAGAATGATATTTATGATTTTCTTAAGAACATATTATATTCCGATTGCAGGTGTAAAAAGCATATCTGCCGTATGGCTCATGATGGCGATCGGTCTGCAGGCAGGCGCTTTCAATGGGCGTTCGTTAAACTTAGTGAGCTGCTGGCCTTACGGACCACCGGTGCAGGCGATTGCGATCGATACGGCCGGTGACCGGGTCTATTTTGGTTCAGGTATGGGTGTATATATTTTGGATATTTCGACGCCAAACAGCCCGGTCAAGATATCGGAAGCGATCCATATGTCGAACCTGATAAACGATTTACATTTTGACAATGAGAGACTGTATGCAACCATTAAGGGAAAAGGCATTGAGATATGGGATGTCTCGACGCCGGCTGCACCTTATTTCTTGGGTGGTCTGGATATCGCAGGCGATGTGCCGAAGGCCAAACACTCCGGGAACAATCTGTATGTTGCTAACGGAAATAACGGTCTTCGGATCATTGATGTCTCCAATCCTATAAATCCCCAAGAGATTGGCAGTTATGTTTCGGGCACCTATATCAGAAACCTTTGCGTTTCCGGCAATTATGCGTTCATCTGTGACAATGCAATCGGAGTCCGCATCATTGATATATTGGATCCGACTAATCCCGTGGAAGTATCGAATATATATAACCCATTGTATCGTGATGTAACGGTAAAAGATAATTACCTCTATGTAGCTGCGTATAGCTTTCTAAAAAGCCTGGATATCGTCGATATTTCAGACATAGTTAATCCGCACATTGTCGGTTCGATTGATTCCATGCCCTGCAAGGTAATCGCCGTCGATGATACTATCGCATATGCCATTGCCGACTTTGGAGTATACACAGCAAACATTGCGGATGTATACCATCCCTGCCGGTTGGGACATTATTCAACTATTGATATGGAATACCTGAAGAACATGGCATATCATAATCATTTTTTATTTACGCCCGCAGTGGACCAAATACCTGGTGTTGGCAGCTTTTTGCTTATATTCAATGTCGAGAATCCTTTAAGCCCGTGGGAATGCGGTGATTTTATAATACCGAGTTATTCCTACGGCATGTACACCGCCTGGTCGCGGCGTTATAATTTGGTTGCTAATAGTATTGGAAGATTAAAAGTTGTATCATTTACTGATTTCGGTATTCCTACGCAAATCAGTTCGTATAATAATACATTGTTGTTTTGCTATGATGTTAGAGCATACTGGTATGGTTACCCTCAGGTTTTAGCGGCGATGGCCACCGGCGGGGGAATTGAGATCGCTAATATAACTGATCCCTTTCATCCTGTGTTTGTAGGATCCTATAGCAACGATTTGGGTGTGACAGCTATCGACATCAATCAATCGAGTGACCCGAGTTGGGCATGGTTATTGTCCTGGAACACTGTCTATTTGTTTGAAATAGTCAATCCATCGAACCCGACATACATCCGCAATATGGCTGTGCCACCTTGGGGCCATGAACTATTTTATGCGAATGGTATTTTGTATATTGCTGCCGGATCTGCAGGATTGCGGATTTATCGCAGTTCGTTAGACGGCGAATATGGCTATTTAAATACACCGGGTTCAGCCCAGGACGTGAAGATAGTGAATAAATTGGCTTATGTCGCCGACAGCAACGGCGGCCTTCGGATAATCAATGTCGCAAATCCGTCAAGCCCGGTGGAAATTGGCGCGTGCACTACTGTGCCAAGCGCGGTCAAAGTATGTGTTATCCGTCCTCGGGCATATGTTGCGGCATATGATTCCGGATTGTACGTTGTGGACGTAAGCGATTCGACTACTCCAACCGTGGTTGAGCATGAGCAGATTTCCGGCCAGGCCATAGATGTTTCGGCACGTGGAGATACTATCTGCGTCCTCACATTTGATAGGGGTTTTTATTTCTACCTAATAACGCCGATCGGCCTTGAAGAACTTAAGGCCTTGCCTGAATTGTCCGCATTCCAAACCCCAACCTTGGTCCGAAATGGAAAACTATCTGTTAATTGTGTCCTACCTAAAGCGTGCCATGTCAAATTGACTTTGTATAATCTTCTGGGTCAAGAGGTCCGCTGTTTAGCCGAGATCTCTCTATCGCAAGGCGAACACCAATTCGAAGTGCCCTTGGGGCGTATCGCGGCGGGCGTATATTTCATCGTCCTACGATCAGAGGGATTTAACATATCCTGTAAAATAGTTGTCATCGACTGATATTAATTCAGTATCGGTTTTTTTCTGTTTCAGTGTCCTCCGAGCAAAAGTTTAAGACGGGTTTGAACTTTGAGACCTGACCTCAATGTCTAGTCGTTTGTCACGACAACTATGAACAGTTCACTTTTTTTCGCGGACGGTGCCCGAGCTGTAAATCCTTTTACCTTTTACGATTTTTGGATTACAGCGAATTTGATCGCTACACTCATCTCAATTTCTGATATGTTGTATGATCCTCCATCTCAGGGCACGGAGACGGGGGTTGACTTTGTGACATCTACCAATCTGAAGCTATGAAAAAAGTTGCATTGGTAAATAGGTGCATAATTAAAGTAAAGGTTTCTTTATCTATAGAATAACCATGCCTGCACTCGAATATCATTGTTACGAATGTATAAAAGAATTAGGTGAACCTTTTGAATATGTCCATAAGTGGCTGGATGAGTTTATGAATGACCCAAAATATAAAACGAGACACCGTTTCTTACGCCATCACCGGAAGGGAATTGAAGAAGTTCGCAAGATGTGGGGTGATAGAGCCGCAAGAGCAGCAGAAATCCATATTCGTAAAGATTTAGAAAGCGACGGTTGGTCAAGCATCCATATCCCATATGATGAGAAAGAATTTAAAGAACAAGGTTTATGGTGAGAATCAAAAAAGATTAGGCTATTTTTCAAATGACTGGTTGACTTCCCCAAAAAACCTCCTATAATATGGCAGGTTCACCCTGTTTAGAGACAAGTCTCTACGGAGCAAAAATGGTGTGGAGCAAGATTAAAAAGTGTCAGTAAAAAAAAATTGTTTCTGACATTTCTTCTGAAATATAATAGATATGTCTAGACCTGTAATATATGATGTAATTATTGTCGGAAGCGGACCAACTGGGCTCAGTGCTGCAATTCATACGGCACAGTATGATCTAAAGGTAGTTGTTCTGGAATCTTCAATTGAGCTCGGCGGATTAGCTCGGATGATCAACTTCTTAATTAGAAATTATCCAGGTTTTCCAGAGGGAATTTCTGGCCCTGCCCTTATAAACAAATTTGTGAGCCAGGCGAAGAAATATAAAGTAAAATTTCGGACTGGTGAAGAAGTGACAGATTTGTTGGTAAAGAAAAATATGAAAGTTGTCATGACACCAAGATCTAAATACCTTGCTAAGTCAATAATACTTGCCACAGGAAGTGCGATGCAGGGTCTCGGGATAAAAGGAGAGACCTGGTTTGGCGGCGGTATCTTCTATTGCGAGGAATGTTGCCGCTCTTTTCTTTACGATAAGAGCATCGTGGTTATTGGCAGCTCTCCAGAAGCAGTAAAAACTGCAATTGAGTTAAAAAATTTTGCTACTCAAATCACCATAGTAGACTATAATTGTCCTATTCCCTTTACATCGAAGGAAAGGGAAAAATTGAAAAAGAATAATATCCTGCTGATTGAAGACTTCAGTGTAACAAGAATTGAAGGTGATCCGGGACATAAACTTGTTATATTAAAAAACCACAAGAAGAAAGATAATCTCGAAGCAGATTGTATTTTTATTGATGGTTCGCAAAAGAACATTATTCATGTATTACGTAGAGCAGGGATTAAGACTCATAAAAGAGGATGCATTGTTGTAGATGAATGTAGCTCGACAAATGTGAAAGGGGTTTTTGCAGCGGGTGCTTGTACCTCAGTATTGAAAGATATCATTCCACCTTGCGTCGGTGATGGTGCAAAGACAGCCGCAGCTGTTTGGTTATATTTGACGAAGCAGAAGGAATAAATTCCAGACAGGTGTAAACTTGTAACAGGTGATTTATTTATTTATCTTTTATTCTGTCATTTAATAGTCAAAGACCTGGTTAAGCACATTTTTATTAAGATTTCGCTCGGTCGGATATTCATTGTTGAGACAAGCAAGGCAGAGCTCTTCTCTTGGCATGCCGATGGCATTGACCAAACCCTCCATGCTCATATAGGTGAGTGAATCTGCACCAATCTCAGTTGTTATTTCATCTACGCTCTTATTATGGGCGATGAGCTCGGTTGACTTGTGAAAATCGATTCCATAATCACAAGGATATTTTAAAGGCGGACAGGTTATGAAAACATGTACTTGTCGAGCACCATATTTTTTTAATGTGTAAATCATCTTCCTCAATGTTGTTCCTCTTACAATTGAATCGTCAATAATGAAAACGATTTTGCCGTCGACGATTTCTTTGATAGGTACAATGCTCATCAATGTCTCTTTTTCTCTGATTTTTTGGCTAGGTTTAATAAAGAGCCGGCCTGCATAACGATTTTTTTCAAGTGCGTCCTTGTATTTATAGCCTGCTTTCTCCGAAAACAGAATCGCTGCCGGTCTGGCTGTCTCGGGAACTGGTGATACTATTATCATCTTCTCCAACCCTTTTTGTTTAAGTCTCTTATATGCGTGGCTTTTCTTATAAAGTGTGGCTAATTCTGCACCAAGCCTTGCTCTTACACTATTTATTTTTACTCCTTCAAGACTTGATGTCGCTCTTGAAAAATAAACCCACTCAAACATGCAGTGACGGTGACCTTGCTGCTTAACCAGTCTGCTTTCAACGTTTAGATATCTGTCAACAAAAACTGCCTCTCCTGGTTTCAGTACCTTGTAATCTGAAAACTCCAACTGTTCAAGGGCGATCGTTTCTGATGCAAAGGCGTATGCGGACTCTCTTTTACCGTAAACTAGTGGCCTTATACCATAAGGGTCCCTAAAGGCAAGCAAGCCGACGCCTCTTATAACCGAAACAACCGAATAGGAGCCAAGGACCGAGGACATAAGTTTCTCTAAAGATTTGAAACACCGTTCCTTTACATTCCCTTTCTCCCGAAGAAAGAAATAAGAAAAAACATTCAGCAGTGTTTCGGCATCGCAATCAGAATCACAATAGATGCTCTTCTCTCTAAGTTTTTTGCGCAGTTGTTGCTCATTTATGATATGGCCATTATGCGCAAGTCCAATACCACTGAAGTTGTTATAGAAGGGTTGAGCATCGCTTTTTTTCTCGGTCGTTGGATACCTGACATGACCAATGCCAAGATTACCAGCCAATTTTTTCAAATCATGATGTTTGAAAACTTCGTAAACCAACTTTCCTTTCCCGCCTTTCTTTAAAAATACGTTATTTTTGTTTAGAACCAGAATCCCCGCCGCATCCTGTCCTCGATGCTGTTGGATTAATAGCGCGTTATAGATATCTAAACTAACTTGTGTTCTTTTTGATATTATCCCAAAAATTCCACACATGTTAACCCTTATTGTGAATACTCAAATGTCTAGTTTTTTTTGATTTAAAATCATATCTTTTGCTGAAATCTATTCTTAATACAAACATTTTATTCCCATTCTATTGTAGAAGGTGGTTTAGAGGTTATATCAAAAACGACCCGATTGATACCCATGACTTCATTGGTGATTCTCCTTGAGACTCTGGCGAGAAAATTGTGTGGCAACCTTACCCAATCGGCGGTCATGCCATCTTCGCTACATACCGCTCTGATTGCACAAACTGAATCATATGTTCGCTTGTCACCCATTACACCAACACTGCCCAAAGGCAAAAGAACAGTAAATATTTGCCATACATCTTTATATCCCTTAAGTTTTTTGGCTTCTTCTAACAAAATTCTATCAGCCTGCCTCAAAAGATTCAATCTTGTCTCGGTCACTGGTCCAACAATTCGGACTGCAAGCCCCGGTCCAGGAAAAGGCTTTCTATCGATGAATGTTGAAGGCATTTTCAAAACCCGCGCTATTTCTCTAACTTCATCTTTGAATAGCAACCTCAATGGCTCAATGACCTTCAATTTCATCTTTTCCGGCAAACCCCCAACATTGTGGTGGCTTTTGATCACTGCAGAAGGTCCGATACCTCTGCCTGACTCGATGACATCAGGATACAACGTTCCCTGGACGAGGAATTCTACATTTTTGATCTTACGCGCCTCAGATTCAAAAATCCTTATGAACTCACAACCAATGATTTTTCTCTTTTTCTCCGGGTTTTTTACATTCGACAATTTCGATAAAAATCTCTTTTTAGCATTCACCACCTTGAGATTGATAGAACTTCCTATATTCTTACATACCTCTTGTCTCTCATCCTTCCTCAGTAACCCATTATCAACAAAAATGCCAATAAGATTTTTACCGATTGCCTTTGTGGTTAGTGTGGCAGCGACCGTTGAGTCAATCCCTCCACTCACTGCACAAATGACCTTGCTCTTACCGACTCTATTTTTTATTTCCTTTATCTGGTCGTCAACAAATCTGTTCATTGACCATATTTTCTTTGCCTTACATATCTTCGTCAGAAAATTGTTGATAATTTTGAGACCGTATTGTGTGTGGTGAACCTCAGGGTGAAACTGTAAACCGTATATGTTATGTAATCGCATACCCGCAATGGGTGATGTCTTGGTCGCCGCAATAACTTCTGCACCAGGAGGGACCTTCGTAACTGTATCACCGTGGCTCATCCAGACATTAAATCTTCTTGGCAACCCTGAAAAAAGGGGATTCTCTCTCGTCGTAACTCGTGCAAAACCATACTCTCTCTCTCCACTGTATTTCACCTTGCCTCCAAATATCTCGGCAATGAGTTGCATACCATAACATATGCCTAAGATTGGTACATCAAAGTTTAAAAAATGCTTGAATAATCCAATGCGGGATTCATAAACACTGCCCGGCCCGCCGGAGAGAATCAATCCTTCAAGATTTTTTTCATCAATATGATAAGTTGTGCTGCGACAACTAAAAATTTCTGAATACACATTGCATTCCCTCACACGGCGGGCAATAAGTTGGGTATATTGAGAGCCAAAATCAATGACGGCGATCATGTTGCTCGCCGCGCGTCACAAGGGTATCTGGTTTTTTGGAATAATCTTGAGTATCCATTGTTTATTCTAAACATATTTTATATTTTGTCAATAGCATTTGTGGTTGCAACTTTAAAATAGCAACTTTTTAGCTTAAGATTCTCTTCCGCAAAAACACAAAAACAAAACCACCATCAACAATATCTGAATCCTCATCGCTGAAGTAACAATTGACGCTCGACCAATGATAAGCATAGGGATTACTTACCAACCGGGCATGCACGGGATTCAATAAAACATAGATAATCGCCACTTCCAGTGAATTCTGTAAAATTAAATGATAATGATTGGACATCAGACAATATGCTAAAATTCGGAATAGCATATTATATCCATAACTGTCACAAAGTCAACCCCCGTCCCCGCTTCCCCAAATACCACTAATCAGAAAAAAATGGTGGGATTACTGGAAGGAGTATTGGCAGAAGAGAGGCACTAAAGATGAGTTGCCAAAAGATTATGCGTGCGAAGTAACGATCCCTATGCAAGAATTCGGGGACGGTGCGTGAGCCTTGACATTATTATATATTTGATATATAATAATGTAATTAAAATAAAAAGGAGGTATTTATGATAAAGATTAGAGTTGTGATGGGCATCTTGGTTTGTATGCTTGTTGGTGCCCAGAGTCTTATAATCAGAACCCCTAATGGGGGTGAACAATGGATTGTTGGGAATAAACACCCAATCCACTGGGATTGGTCTGGAAGTATTACCTCGGTAAAGCTTGATTATTCCATTGATGGCGGTAGTAACTGGATACTGATTGCCTCCTCAACTTCAAACGACGGTGATTATCTGTGGACAATACCAAATACTGTTGTATCAAACTGTTTTGTGAAGATTTCTGATGCATCAAACCCTGCAATCTTTGACCTCAGTGATGGAAGTTTTATAATTGCAAGGCCGGCAATTGATATAAAAAAACCCGATGGTTATGAAATCTTAAGTATTGGCGAATATTTTCCAATTCATTGGGACTGGACAGGTCAGTTTTCCAATGTGAAGATTGAATATTCAACAGATGGCGGGACATCATGGAACATGCTGATTGCGAGCACGCCAAATGATGGCGAACACTACTGGCAGATTCCCAATGCACCGTCTAACAATTGTCGCATTAAAATTACCAATACCGCTGACCCTGAGTGTTTTAATATTAGTGATAACAATTTCACCATTGCGGTCAACACTATCACAGTTCTGAAACCAAATGGTGGTGAGGCATATACCATAGGTCAGATTTATCCTGTTTATTGGGACTGGACCGGAAGCTTTGCAAATGTGAAGATTGAATACTCAACAGATGGAGGTACGACCTGGGGTATAGTTATCGCCTCAACAGCAAATGACGGGAGTTATAATTGGACAATTCCAAATACCTCAGCAAACAGTTGTCGTATTAAAATCACAAATACTGCTGACCCAAATTGTTATGATATAAGCGATGCCAATTTCACGATTCTTTCTACCAGCCTGCAGGTCATCCAACCAGATGGGGGAGAAAATTACATTGTTGGTGATTTATGTCCAATTCATTGGGATTGGGCTGGTTCGATAAGTTCGGTAAAGATTGAATATTCTGCTGATGGCGGCACGACCTGGAATCAAATTGTTGCCTCAACTCCAAATGATGGTGATTATGTCTGGACAATACCAAATATCCCTACGACACAATGCCGGATAAAAATTACAAATCTTGCTGACCCCAATTGTTGGGATATGAGCAATGCAAACTTTACAGTGCAATCACCCTCATTTGTTATTTTTGACCCAGACAACGGTAAGAATTGGGTTGCGGGTGAAACCTATCCAGTGCACTGGAATTGGAAAGGCACAGTTAGTAGTGTAAAATTAGAATTGTGGTATAAGACCCAGACCGGTGTCCAATGGTGGACAATTACAAATAGCACATCAAATGATGGCAGTCACTATTTTATAGTTCCATATTATATCTCTGACTCCTGCGGTATAAAGATTACAAGTAATGATGATGCCAATTGTTATGCCTTGAGTGAAGTATTTGAGATTGTTCGGCCAACAATTACTGTAATTTATCCCAATGGTGGTGAGAATATCATTGGAATGGAAATCATTGAAATTATTTGGGATAACAACGGCAATTTTAGCAGTGTGATGATTCAATATTCTGATGATGGTGGTTTAAACTGGCAGACCATTGTTGATAATACGCCTAACGACGGTAGTTTTCCCTGGTGTGCAAGCACAGTTCTTTCTGACACCTGTTTAATTAAGGTGATAAATACTGCTGATATTGATTGTTATGATGCAAGTGATAGTTGTTTTAATCTCATAGGTTATCCACTTGATGTGGTAAGACCGAGTCTGGCCGATAGTTACTATATTAGACACAAACACCCAATATACTGGCGCCAACCCTGGTATGTTTGCCCCACGACCGGAGTAAGAATTAATTATTCTACAGATGGCGGCGCCACCTGGAGAAACATCGTATCTTCAGCGTTACTCACAGGTTATTATCTCTGGTCTGTTGATACCTTTCCTTCTTCGAATGCCTATGTTGGGGTGCATGGTGGTGGGGACGGAATAAGTGACCAATTTATCATTGCTGATACTTCATCCCTTACTAATAGTTTGCAGGTTTTAGCACCGCTTGCCAATGATAGATTCCCGATTGGCGGTAATTGTTACATCACCTGGCATTACCGTGTCTCGCCGCCAGGACAATGCACACTTAGGTACTCAGTAAATAATAGCCCCTGGCTCAACATCACTACGGTTCCGGGTACCCAGGAAAGCTACCTATGGACGGTGCCCAATTATCTGACTAATAATTGCAAAATTTTGGTAGCCAGCAGCACTTCTGATGTGAGTGATAGTTTTTCGATTGTCCTTCAGGAAATAGTGATAGTATCACCGACATCAATAAAAGAGTGGATTGTTGGGCGAAAGTATTATATCCTGTGGCACTGGACCGGTGCTTTTGTCAACGCTGTGATTGACTATTCATATGATGGCGGTATGACTTGGGTAAATATCGTGTCTCCTACTCCAAATGATGGTGAATACGAATGGGTAATACCGAACGCACCTTCAACGCAGTGTCTTATCAGAATTAGAAACTATGAAAACTTAAATGTTGAGGCTATCAGTGATACATTTACAATCAAACCACAGGAAATTTCTATTACCTATCCAATTCCGAGTGACAGTTTTATTGTTGGTAGAAAGTATTTTGTGACATGGAATTACACCGGTGCGTTTTCTTCGGTAAATATTGAATATTCGATTGATGGTGGGGCAAACTGGATTCAGGTCGCGAATAATATTCCCAATAATCAGTATTATGAGTGGACAATTCCAAATACACCTACAAACCTTGCTGTGGTTAGGGTGATTAACTCGGCTAATATTGATGCTTATGGAAATAGTGATACATTTGCTATTATTCCTCAAACAATTGAGGTTACTTCACCAGTATTAAATGACCAATGGATAATTGGTCGAAAGTACTACATTACCTGGCGCCATACTGGCGCATTTGCCAATGTAAAAATTGAATATTCTTATGATGGTGGTAATTCATGGAATACGATTGTTGATAATGCCGCAAATTCACTTAATTACGAATGGACAATACCCAATACACCTTCGGATAACTGCTTGATTAAGGTCTCCAATTATAATAACCTAAATGTCAATGATATTAGTGAACGGTTCAGAATTCCATTACAGGCAATCAATATAACCTCACCACAAACAGGGGACCAACTTATTTCAGGGAGAAAATATTATATAACCTGGAGCTGGCTTGGCAGTTTCAATACTGTAGATATTCAATATTCTACCGATAATGGCACAACCTGGATTTCAATTGTAAATAATGCTGCAAATAATGGTAGTTATGAATGGACAGTCCCGACTGCCAGTTCTGATAGTTCCTTAGTGAAGCTCATCAATCCTCAAAATCCAAATGTTTTTGATATAAGCGAAGTTTTCTCAATCCTGCCGCAGGCGATTACGATTACATCGCCTACCTATGATGATACACTAATTTCAGGGCGTAAATACTATCTCACCTGGAGAACAAAGGGGTCTTTCACCAATGCAGACTTGTGGTATTCCTTAGATGGTGGACAGAACTGGACAGTGATTGCAACAAATGTGTCAAACAATGGCTATTATGAATGGTCAATGCCTCAAGTGATTTCCAATATTGCCTGTATTAAGATTGCCAACAATGCACAGAACTCGGTCTTTGCCCTGAGCGATACATTCACAATTACACCACCCATATTAGAAATAACATCACCCGCACTGGGAAATGTCTGGTATACAACACGAAAGTATTTTATTACCTGGAATCAACTTGGTGTAATTCAGCTAATTAATCTATTCTACTCATTAGATGGAGGAAATTCCTGGAATCAGATTGTTGCGAATCAATCGAATCAAGGCAATTATGAATGGACGATTCCTTCAGGCATTTCATCGCTGAATGCGCGAGTTAGACTTATGAGCAGTGCAAATTCTTCAATCTTTTATGTCAGTGATTCATTTGTAATTAGCATAACTGGCATTGAAGAAGTGTCAATTAACCAATTGCCAAAAGAATTCCTGTTACAGAGCTTCAGACCCAATCCGTTTTCAAAAAATGGTGAAATTAAACTTGCGATACCAATTACTTCAAAGGTAAAACTCGTTCTTTATGATGTTACTGGACGTTTAATGGATAGAATCTTTGAAGGAAATCTTGAACCTGGATACCATTCTTTTACATACAAGGGCAATCTACCCAACGGAGTCTATTTCTTACGATTCGAGGCGGACGACAATATACAAAAACATCATGATGGTGTCTTAAAGATTCTAAGGATATGACAGGGTTTCTACCTATAGCTTTATAAACGACAGGGCACTTACCGCTGTTCCCCGAACTACGGGGCAGGTAATATTTAATCACACTAAAGATGTTTTGAAAGGAGAAAAAATGAAAAGGCTTTTGGTTTTTGTGGGTTTTTTCTTGATTTATGATTCCATTTATGCACTCAGTTATATAGAATCATCGCAAGGTCTTGAGAATCCACAACTTGAAAGCGGTAGAACAGAACTTGAAATGGTGGACATCAATAGCGATGGCAACATTGATATACTCTCTATTGGTGACCATGGGTCGCCCTATGTGAATACACTGGAACACGGTGTAATGGTCTGGTTCGGCAATGGCCAGGGTGTTTGGAATGTCTATCAAAATGGTGATTTTGGTTATGGCGGGATTGCCGTTGGTGATATAAATAACGACGGATTTATGGATATTGGTTATGGTATGCATCACAACTATTCAGGCGTAGATTTTGGTGATTCAATCATTGAGGCGGCACTGGGTGATGGCACTGGTCAGAATTGGCTCCCTTGGGATGATGGAATTTCTATAGGTGACCCTAACCCCTGGGGAATGTTTTGCACCGATTTTGCGGATGTAAATAACGACGGCTTTTTAGATTTGGGTGGTAATTCTTTTGGTGGCAATGATGGTGTGCATATTTTTATCAATCATGGTAATGGCACATGGCATCAGTGCTTCGGTTTTTTAGGGGGGATGTCCAGGAATGATTTTCTCTTTGGTGATGTGAATGCTGATGGTTTTGCTGATTTTGCGGCAGGGCATCAATATGGCAGTATCTATCTTGGCGATGGAAATGGCAATTTTACCCTTGTTGATGGTAATTTGCCACCGGGAGGAAGTAATGGAAGAAGGGGACCTTCCTTGGGTGACATAGACAACGACGGTAACCAGGAATTTGCATTTATTAATGCTAATGGTGGCATTGAGGTATGGAAATGGCAGGGAAGCAATACCTGGCAGGATTTTTCTGGTAATCTCCCTGATAGTGGAGTCTATGAGTCAATGCAACTATATGACATGAATATAGATGGTTTTATGGATGTGTCGGCATTTGGCAATAGCAAGGTAACCGTATGGCTCGGTAATGGTATAGGTAATTGGACGCAAGCGACAACATTTAATACACCAGGTCCAGGTTCTCGTAGTGCCTTCAGGGTCGGTGGTGATGCTGATCACAGTGGCTATCCTGATATTGCTCTTGTTGGCAGCGAAGGCAGTGGAATAAATCATATGCGCTTCTTTAAAGAAACATCTGTTTCTGAGAGCCTATTTCTATTTCCAATTTATCCGCATGGCGGTGAAAAGTTTTACAGGGGTTCAGTTCATTTTATTCACTGGACTTGTGGTGTTCCACAGGGCAGTATTGCAACAATTAAACTTGAACTTTCAACAAGTGGTCCATCTGGTCCGTGGTCTTTAATTATCTCGGGTTGTCCTAATAACGGAAGGTATCAATGGCGAATTCCGACAACTTATGCCGGATCAAACAATTGCTATATAAGATATACTGCAACTACTATAACTGATACTGCAGTTACAATTACTCCTGCGAGTTTTACAATCTTGCCAATCGTTGCGGTTTCTGAGCATAACAATGTTTCAACGGAAACTCCTGGACTCGAAGTTTTCCCAACTCTAACATGTGACAAAATATGGATAGGTATCAAGACGGCTAAGAATGATGATACAAAAATAAAGATATTTGATAATGCCGGTAAATTGGTCAGTGATTTATTTAAAATTAAAGGCGGTGGTGAATTCAAAATATACTGGGACAGAAAAGACAATAATGGCAAAGAAGTCCCCCCCGGTGTCTATTTTATTTTTCTGCAAACCCACAAGACTAAATTCCAGAAAAAGATTATATTAATCAAATGAAAAACTAAATTAAGGTCTCAATTTTCATCTCTTACTTGATAATTCCAGGCTGTTCTTGTTAAAAAAAACAAAAATCAATCCGTTAAATAATGTTAAATACATATTGACCGTAAACATAAAACAGGAAAATGTTGCAGGGTCATTTTTCATGCCGGCTCATTTCATTGTTAATTTCAAGGAGGGATATGTTGTGGGGTTGACATTTCTCCATATTTAGTATATTATAAACATATGAGAAATTTATGAGGATTTTTAGAAATTCAAGGTTCTTATTTATTGCAATAGTTCTTTCGCTACAATACCTCTATGCCCATGCTCCTGATACACTCTGGACCAAAACCTATGGTGGGAATTACACTGATATCGGGCGCTCAGTGATTCAGACTGCAGACCGGGGTTTTATTCTGGTTGGATATACTGGTTCATTTGGTGCCCAGATGTATGATTACTACATTGTAAAGACCGATGCAAACGGTGATACCTTATGGACAAAAAGATATGGTGGCCAGTACCGTGATGAGGCATATTCGGTTGCACAAGCCCTTGATTATGGTTATATTATGAGTGGATGGAGTTCGTCCTTTGCGTCAGGCCGTAATATCTGGGTAGTAAGACTTGATTCGCTTGGCGATACTTTGTGGGCAAAACTACACAAAGGTCAGGGTTATTCCTGGGGTTGGTGTGTTCGGGAACTCTTAGAACGCAACACCTATGTTGTTTCTGGTCATGATGGAGGGTCGGCATTACTTTTGAAACTCAATCAGAATGGTGATACACTCTGGGCACGACATTATGGCAATGGATGTCTCTATCATTATCAACAAACAATGGATAGTGGTTTTATCGCCGTCGGAGACCTGTTTCCTTCAAATTTACTATTTTTGCTGAAAACCGATAAAGATGGAAATTCCGTCTGGACAAAAACCTATGCCGCCAATGCCTATAACGGTGGTTATTGCCTGCGGATGACTTCTGATGGTGGTTATATCATCGCTGGTTATACGCGAGACACGAGTAACTACGATATGTATGTCCTGAAGACAAACTCAAACGGCGATACACTTTGGACAAGGGTCTTGGGCGGGACAGACAATGAAGAGGCTTATACAATAACTGAAGCTGAGGACCATGGCTACATTGCTGCCGGCTACACTGGGTCATTTGGTGCAGGTTCATACGATATGTGGCTGGTGAAATTTGATTCTCTTGGCGACACCCTATGGACCAAAACCATTGGTGATACTAGTCTGCAGCTTGCCTATACAATACAGAAGATAACTGATGGTGGATATATCGTTCTCGGACAGACCCGTTCTCAGGGTGCAGGACTCGATGATTTCTATCTGGTAAAACTTGATGGTCAGACTGGTGTAGTAACTGATTTATTAAAGCCAAGGTCAAAACAATACTTCGTTACAACGATTATTTCCGGTCCCATTACCTTTGCACTGGATAAAAAATATAAAATCTTCGACTGCATAGGTCGTCGCGTTGTCTCATGCAATCTACCACCTGGTGTCTACTTCCTTCAAACAGAAGGTTGGGTCAGCTGTAAACTCATTAAGGTCAAATAGAACTAAAAGGAAGCAAAAAATTTTCTAAGTAATTGTCTTGACATCGTCAGGTTGTTTTATATAATTATCTTGTTTCGACCGATTGGAGATTAATGGATAAATGTTCACAATGCGGTGCATCAGTTAAAGAGAAAGATAAGACATGCGGTTCCTGTGGGGCGATATTAATACCCCTTAGTGTTGAAGTCGCATCGCATATCAATCTATTGCGAAAAAAGATCGAAAGTGAGCCATCGAATGTAAAACTCTATATTGACCTTGGCGACCTCTATCAGCGGTATGATCTTCTCAGCGAGGCACTGAACGAGTATCAGAAAGCAATGAAAGTTGACGCCAATAATTTTGATGCCCATAGCAAGTCCGCAATTATTTATCTTAAACTTAAAGATCTTGGTAAGGCAGAGGGTTCATTTCGTACTGCCCTGCATATTAATCCAAAGTCCGAGGAATCTCTCATTGGACTCTTTCGTACTTATTATCTTCAAAATAAAACAGTAGAAGCAATCGCACTTGGCGAAAAAATTGTGAAGTCTAAACCCGATAGTGTGGAGTTTCGCATGTTACTGAAAAACCTGTACAAGCAAAAAGGTGACAAAGAAAAGGTATTAATGGAACTACAAAAATTAGAGTCACTCATTCCAAATAATCAACAGGTTATCAAGGAAATCGCACAATATTACAAAGATCAAAATAACATGGAAGGGTTGATAAAATACTATAAGAAAATGCTGGAGATGAACATTGAAGATATTGATTTAGGTTTCAGAATTGGAAAGTATTACTTTGACAATAAAGAACACGATAAGGCAATTGAACATCTGAATGGTCTGCGCAAGAAAAAAAATATAACAGCGGAAATGGATGCCATGATATACACTTACCTGGCACTTGCTTATTTTAACAAAGGTGATATACCAAATGCTAAGAATCTTATTGCTGAAACGGACCCGTCTCACATGCAGAACATAGACGAAGAAACACAAAAGAGACTTGCTTCACTTTTCTTCGAACTTGGTCAAAATAATCTCCAAGGCAATAGGGTAAAGGTGGCGATTTACTTCTTTGAAAAAGCTGTTAGCCTTGACAAAGAAACGGCAGGGTATCAGCAAACATTGGATAAGACAAAAAATGATGTAGCAATTTCAAACAAAAATTTTTTAAATAGAATATTATTTATTGTAATAAGCGCCGTCGCGGCATGCATTTTTATCGTGCTGGTATGGATATTAATACACAATAAAATTATCATTCATGTTGAACCGGCGGTAGATGTTGTGATTCTCATTGATGGAAAACCAATAATGACACAATCTGAAAAACCCGGGGTTATCGTATCACCCACTATGCTCATGGGTCCGCACAGGGTTGTCATCGAAAAAGAAGGATATGAAAAATGGCAGGGTATAGCAAATATTGGATTTGGCAAGAAAGCAGTGGTGAAGGCGAATCTCATTTCTGTTTATGGCGCTTTCCGGGTAAATTCTGAACCAGAGGGCGCAGGTGTTTATCTTGATGGAGAAGTCATTGGCACAACGCCTTTCATATCAGGGGATGTCCTTGCCACGGCACATAAAATTGACATTGAAGCCCCGGGGCACTTAACATACAGCAGAAATATAACTATCACTAAGGGCGACACAGTTGATCTGGGAATGAACTCTTTAAAGAACCTCGCAGGCCCCTGGCTGGGGAAAATTGGCGAGGATGGGTATATGTACAACGCTTCATTTAGCATGACAATAAAACAAAATGGCGCACAGATTACTGTAAAATACCATCATCAGCCATCAGAAGATTTTACTTATGGTGGTGAAATTAATGGCGCTGTGTCAAAAAATGAGTTTCTTGTCGAAGGTTATGTAAACTATAAATATCTCAATATTTTTTACTGGGTAAATACCAAAAAGAAAATGGTCATAAAAGGAAAAATCTCTGATGATTGGGAACGAATTGATGGGGAGCACTATGTCGAGGGCCTTGGCGGCCATAACTGGTGGGCAACCCGTAAGAAATAAAATAGTCAAATACTTTTTTTTATCCAATTTTATTGTTTTTTAGAACACCTTACCTATTACAAATTTTTTGAAATATTTTGATAAAAGATGATTATTGGATGATTACAAACTTTCTAACAAATGAATAATTATTGAACTTTACTTCAACGAAGTAGACGCCGGGTTTGACCTGATTGCCGGCGTCATCGAGACAATTCCACGCAATGAGAGACGATGGATGAAAGGCGAAGGACCTTAAATCAAAATCTGTAACTAACCTGCCGCTTACATCATAGATTTTTAATCCCATAGCCATTGCCTTCGGTTCTATGCTCCTCTTCACCATATCCTTGGTTCTATTCTCTATACTTAGTCTAATGTGAATATTTTTGCGTGCTGGGTTAGGAACAATCTCAACATTAAGGTTCTCAAAAGGATGTCGCAATGCTTCGTTAATCATAACCACTGGGCCAATCTTTAATGAACAGGGGAGTGTCTTCTGATAATTTCCCGAATTCCAGACAAACTGCAGATTGAAATGGACCCATTCATTCGGCTGGGCCGCACTACTACATGCAACCGCAAATGGGTCACCGCTGTTCACTACACTTGCAAGCCTTACTACATTACCATAACTACCGATTGAATCAGTAATTCTTAAATAAGGATATGTGGTAGATAAATTTCCAATAACGCCAAAGGCTGTAT
>Ga0315310_10000652_pt1 | contig 22162 bp, 22 predicted proteins | sample TDP5_MG_FD_203630 | JGI IMG/M metagenome (GOLD analysis project Ga0315310, IMG submission 203630) | Freshwater sediment microbial communities from Lake Towuti, South Sulawesi, Indonesia - TDP5 | ecosystem: Environmental > Aquatic > Freshwater > Lake > Sediment | place: Indonesia: South Sulawesi...
CGTCTTTGTGCATTTCTATGGTATCTTCCTCGTATTCCTTCTGGTATGTTAGGCTTACCACTTTGAAGGGTAATTTTCCCTTCTTTCGTATGGGCACGAAGCCTGCTCCTAGTTCGTAGGCTAATGCGCCTCCGATTATGAAACCTCGGGCTTCGCTGGACACTACAACATCTACTTGCTTGCCTCTGTAATGATCAGCTAGCTTCTTGATGCATTCTCTGAAGGCATCCTTGTCTTTGAGAAGCGTGGTTATGTCCCAAAAAACGACGCCCTTGAATTCCGGTATCCTTCTTATTTTCGATTTGAGATCCAACCGTGTCACCATTCAGTGTTAAATGCTTAAACAAGCGCATTTTTCAACGCGTATTTGCATTCGCATGTTCTCTCTTTGGGCAATGCTGCTATGGTTTCTGTGATCAGGGCTTTAATTTTGTCCAAGTTTTGTTTCATTGTCTTGGCGACTTCCTCTGCGTTGACCATGTGCTCTTTCCACACATCGTAGTCGGTTACCGTGGCTATGCACGCGTAGCATATTTCGGCTTCTCTAGCCAGCACGCATTCTGGAACCAGTGTCATGCCGATTATGTCGGCGCCCCAGCTTCGGTGCATCTTGGATTCCGCCTTAGTTGAGAATCTTGGGCCTTCTATGCACACGTAGGTTCCTGTCTTGTGGTAGCGGATTTTCATGTCCTCCGCTGTTTTTATGAGTATGTCTCTGAGTTGGAGGCACATGGGATCAGCTACAGATATGTGACATACTTGCCTTCCTGTGTAGAAGGATTGTTCCCGTTTGGTAGTTCTATCTATGAACTGATCGACTACTACTGTGTCTCCTGGCCTGTACTCTTCTTTCAGCGAACCCACGGCTGAGGGTGCCAGTATCCGCTGGACGCCTAGCTTTTTCAGAGCGTATATGTTGGCTCGTGAGTTGATGTCGGTTGGTCTTATGGTGTGCTTTTTTCCATGGCGTGGTATGAACGCGATTTTTCTGCCTCTGAGCTCCCCTATTGAAACTGCATCTGATGGCGAGCCGTATGGTGTGCGAAGTTTCACTTCTTTGACGTTTTTGAGAAGCGTTGGGTCGTAAACACCAGTTCCGCCGATTATGCCGATTTCTGCTTGCATGGTGGATTTCTACTAAATGGCTCTGTTAATAAGAATAACGGACTGCATAGCTGTTCAGATGTATTGACTTTGCCAACCTTTAGTAATACTGGCAACTTCTTGGAAAAAATGCTAAGGAACGATTATTAGTCAAGTTTCAGTGAGCTGGCTAATCTTTTCTGAGCGACAAAGCAGAATTTTTCCTCTCTTCCAACACCAATGTTGTGTAAGTGTCTATGATGTCTTTTGAATTGTATAGCCTGAGCAGGAATGAATTGTATTCAGATTCATTCTTGACTCTCACTGTGGCTAGCAAGCCGTATTCCTCGCCTGTTCGATAGAGGTCAAATATCTCAGGCATCGAAGTCAGAAACTCTCGCGCAACCGCGTCGTAAACATTGGGATTAACCTTGATTCTAACGATGAACTTTGTCTGCAATCCCAGTTTCGAGTAATCTGTTCTCAGAGTATGTCGAAGAATTACGCCTCTCGCTTCCAAACGTGATAATCTATTGAAGACTGCAGGTTGGGAAAGGGCAACACCCGAATTGTGTAGTCGCCTGCTCAGTTCAACCGTTGAAAAAGGCAGTGGCGACTTTGCGTGTTCCGCTTGATTGAGAAGAATCTCAAGAAGCTTTAGGTCAACGTCGTCAACTTTCGCAGACTTTTTTCCCTTTGTCGGAAAGGCAACTCCTGCTTCTTTATATATCTTTATTGCGTTGACAACTCTGTACTTCTTGAAGTAGCTCCTGCCCATAGCGTCATCTACTTTTTTAAGAACTCTGCTAAAGTGCTCATCGTTGACCAGCCTAAACCTGCCAAACAGCGAAAACTCGCCTGTGATTCCATCTAACAGATCGCAGAAAGCTGTTTCCCCAAGCATTTTTGCAAGCCAAGGCTCGTGCGGATTGGTCTTCAACTCGAAGAAAGCTGTTCGGCTAATTCCTAGAAGCGTTGGGTCAACAACGATCGTTGGTCCCAGGATGATCCCATCTTCGAAAAGCTTCTCAATTCGGTTTCTCACGGCGAAACGAGACAGGCTGGCTTTTTCGCTGATTTCCGTGAGCGATGCTCGACTGTCTCTCAGTAGAACCTTTAAGATAAATTGGTCGTATTCATCCATTTGCAATTGCACCTGATTCCCGATAAATCGATGCGACATATGGCAATTTGTGATCGTTCTATAAGCAAAAGGCAAAAGATATAAATGTTTCGTGATCTCAACTGAGAGGCTGGTGAAGCGTAGAATGGAATTTAAAGTTAAGGATTTGTCGTTGGCTGGGCAGGGCAATCTGCTCATAGATTGGGCATCGGCCCATATGCCAGTTTTGAGCCAAGTGAAGCAGCGGTTTGAGAAAGAAAAACCGTTGAAAAGGGCTGTACTTGGCGCTTGCTTGCATGTTACCAAGGAAACCGCTGTTCTTGTTCAAACGTTGAAGGCGGGCGGAGCGAAGATTGCGTTGTGCGGTTCCAACCCTCTGTCCACTCAAGACGAGGTTGCTGCGGCTCTGACTGAAATAGGCGTGAAGGTTTACGCTTGGCGAGGCGAAACCACGGATGAGTACTATTGGTGTGTCAACAAAGTCATCGATCACAAGCCGATAATTACGTTAGACGACGGCGCCGATCTAGTAAGCACGATTCATTCGAAACGCATAGAAGCCTTGGAATCAGTTAAAGGCGGTACTGAAGAGACAACCACGGGTGTGGTGCGCCTAAAGGCCATGGAAAAGGCAGGGGCACTCAAATATCCCATCATCGCAGTAAACGACGCCTACACAAAATATCTTTTTGACAACCGTTACGGAACAGGGCAAAGTACAATAGACGGCATACTACGCGCTACTAATGTTTTGCTGGCCGGCAAGAACTTCGTGGTCTGCGGTTACGGCTGGGGTGGACGAGGGTTATCCTCGCGCGCCCGAGGCATGGGCGCTCATGTTATAGTGACCGAAGTCAACCCAGTGAGGGCTCTAGAAGCAATTATGGATGGTTTCCAAGTGATGTATCTAAATGAAGCCGTGAGGATAGGAGACATATTCGTGACAGTCACCGGTGACACCAGTGTCATCAGAAAGGAGCACATGGCCAAGATGAAAAGCGGCGCCATACTTGCGAACAGCGGGCACTTCAACGTGGAAATCACGATTCCAGATCTCGAAAGCCTAGCAGCCTCTAAGCGAACACTTCGCTCCAATCTGGAGGAATACAAGCTGAAAAATGGTAAGAGACTGTATTTATTGGCTGAGGGCAGGCTTGTTAACTTGGCTTCGGCAGAAGGTCACCCCTCTGAAGTCATGGACATGTCCTTCGCCAACCAAGCCCTTTGCGCCGAATACTTGATGAAGACTAGGAGACTTGAGGCTCGAGTGTACAATGTGCCAAAAGAAATAGACGACACAGTGGCAATACTGAAACTGAAATCCATGGACATAGGAATCGACAGACTTACAGCTGAGCAAAGGAAGTACATTGCCTCGTGGGAAGAAGGAACTATCTGATTTTTAACGGTAAACCTTATAATTGGGTTGTTTTCTAAACAAGGCTACATTGGTGGTGAAAAATGGTGAGCAAAGATCAAACAATAGGCGGACTGATATTCCTTGTCTGCATAGTCATTATTATCGGGTACATTGCCACGCTATTCTTTCCAGTCGAAATAGCACGGATGCTCGGCTGGAAAATCCTCGCTGCCAACGAGCTGACCTTCAAGTATCATGCAATTGCTTGGCTAGTCGCAATTCCAGTACTCATCGCTCTTGTAGCAGTGCTCGGAATTGGCGCATGGATCGGCTGGACAATGGCAACAACTCCGCCTCCCAAACCTATTGAAGAAATAGAAGCTGAAGAGAAGAAGGAAGAGGAGAAACCAGAAGGCGAAGAGAAGGCGGCAGAGAAAAAGAAGTAATGACAAACAAAATCCGCCTTTTTCATCATCTTTATTATTTCAGTTTATTGCAGAGGCGATTCTCAGTTGAATGACGTCAAAGGCTTAGTCTTGTGCGGTGGACCTGGCACCCGGTTGCGTCCCATTACTTACTACTTTACGAAGGCTTTAATTCCAATAGGGCTGAAGCAGAAACCGTTGCTTGAATACGTTGTTCGCTTGCTCAGGTTTCACGGCATCGACAACTTAGCTTTTCTAGTGGACTACAAGGCGGAACAGATCCTGAACTACTTCAACCAAGGCTCAAGGTTTGGCGTCAAAATCTCATACGTGCGGGATATGCCCGAGCGTAAAGGTACTGCAGGCTCGGTGCTGAATGCCTTCAAGGAGGGGATTGTAGGCACAGAGGACACGTTGCTTGTGTATTACGGAGACATTGTCACCAACATGAATCTGAAACAGCTTCTTAACTTTCATAAACGCAAACATGCTGTGGCAACAGTTGCCTTGGCGTCAGGTTTCACGGTAAGAGTGGGCTTAGCTGACCTTGGCAAAGACTGTAAGGTGCTGGGGTTTGAGGAAAAGCCAAAGCTTGAGAAACCCGTAAGCATTGGAATCATGGTCCTTGAAGGTGAAACACTCAAAGATATTGAAGGCCTGTTTCCGAAAAAACGTGGAGTCGACCTTATGGGAGATGTGGTACCTCACCTTGTTCAAGGCGGCAAGCCTGTTTACGGCTACTTGTCCAATGCGTTTTGGTACGATGTGGGCAGCACTGAGGCGTATGAGAAATTAGACCACCAGTTTGTGGAGAAATCTTTGTCTTTTCTCTTCAAGCAATGATGTTTGTTTCAGTTTCGCGTGTTTAAAGGTTAATAGTCGAAAATCTCATTTGTGGTTGTGGAAGCCCAGCTATGCCCACAGCCAGTGTGGATTTGCCCTTTGCAGTGCCAGCTAAGGAGCGAGAGAAAGCCTTCACTCCAAGCATGGAGACTGCGGCAATGCTCCTTTTAGTAGAAGCAAAGCGTCGAAGGCGAGGGCTTTTTGGAACTGCTCCAGCCAAGATATCATTTCTGTCCAAACTTCACTATCCTTTATGGGCTGTGCCATGGGAGAGCCAATACCTGATAATAGATGGTTTAGGTGTCTTCTCTTCCGCAATTGTCAGGCGCCAGTTGCCCGATGTCATAGTGTTCATCGAAGACATTGAACGAGACGCATCGGTCCGAGAGCTGTTTCGAAAGGCAATAGAGAAGCATCTGAAAACGTTCAGCGACTTCGCTGGGAAAGTGAGTGTTCAAGTTGATGCATCGATCACTGACAAGGCTTTGTTGTCTGACCTCTCCGATTACGTGCAAGAAGCCTTGTCTGAAAGAACCGGTGAAAATCTGTCTATAGTTTTGGCGCCGCCTAAAATTGATGTGAAAAAGGCGAATGAAATCGCCAAACAAGTGCGCAGCCTCCACAGGCAGGTTCAGTCTGAGATAGCTAGTTTGGACTATGCGAGAAATCTCTTGAAAGAGACCATGAAGCTTCACGAGCAGATGATCCTCAAAGAAGCCAGCTTCACGCGGGAAGCCTACGAAGCTCAAATCGCTGAGCTAAGACCCACCGTGGAGAAGAGAATGAATCAACTACTCGAGGAGCGAGACACTCGGATGGCTAAGATGAACAGAATTGCGCAGACTGAACTGAAGGCGAAGGAAGGAGAGAAAGAAAGACGCGAGCGCGAACTACAAAGACTGGAACTTAGCAAAGCCGATCTTGTAAGGAAGCGCGAAGCTCGTAGGCAGAGGCACGACAAGATAGCTGAGGCGCACTGGGAGCACCGCATTAAAGCCAACCAAAACAGAATTGAGGAGGTAAAGGCTAGAATACACGCTTTAACCGAATTCATCGAGAAGACTCGCAAGCAAGGCGAAGCTGACGCTGAAAAAATGAGGCAGGGTTATCAATGGCTAATTGATCAGGAGAGGCGGAAAATAACCGACCTTGAATTTCAGAGGGACGAAGCTGTTGAAGCTGGGCAAAAGGAGATCGAGACGCTCAAGCTTTCAACCGATGGAATCGCAGGGCAGATTGAAGAACTCGCGGCTGGAAAAAGGAAGGAAGCAGAAGAGCTAAAGAGATTAGCCATTCCGTCGCAGTTCGATGACGTTACGTTGCTCTGCCTACCATCATACATTGTCTGTTATCAAACTGAAAACGCAACCCAATTCCATGTTTTTCCCCCAGTCAGGGTTATGAGTCCCGAGGGCGTCATAGGAGCTATTCGCAAGAAGTTGGGAGGCTTTCGAACACTCTACAAAGTCACATTGTTCTTGCAGCCAAGGTCCAGAGCTCTGAGCAAAATGCTTGACTTCGCCATAAAAGAGAAAGCGAAGTCAGACAAAACCTTCAGTGCAAGTCTAAGCGAAGCCGCAGTTTCAAGTAATATCCTGCTCGAAGACAACTTGAAAGAGACGTTGACCCGAGGCGTGGCTGAGCTAAAGGCTGAGGGCTGGATAACCCAGAAAGAAGAAGCCCTCATTAAGACATACATCTAGAAGCTGGCGGTCAAAGTGACGGTTGAAGACAAGGCTATTGAACGGAAAATCCTGTTGAAACGCAGTTTTCCGCGTCACAAGCTCTTTGACATAGGTCGGGAACTTGCGCTTCCGTATTTTGAACGCTTCGAAAACGCTTGGAACATTGATGAGGATCAAGCTGCTTTTGAGATATCCTCTGCGGTAGGCGACGCTCAACTTAAGGAGATTTTTGAAAGCCGCAAACCACGTGAATGGGTGATCTTCAGAGGCAAGTACTATACTTTTGAAGATGGTGCTTTACTGCTCGAAGGCTCATATAAGACAATCGAAAGCAATCTGCATCAAATGAGGAAAAAGCAGGGAAAGAGCGGATTAGAAGTCTTGAAGGCTTTTTTGGAATCAGGTAAAGACTGCGGGTTGAAAGATATAGAGGCGCGGTTGCGGCATGGGATTAATGCAGAACCCATAATATCTGAGCTTGAACGCCTGAAGATTGTGGCAGTTTCTTATCAGGGTGGCGGATACAAGGAGTGGAAGATTCCAGAGGAAATTGCTCCTCTGATTCAAGTTCAGCTAGGTGTGGCTGCTCCTGAGCCGACGCCAGCCGTAAGCGCTACCGCTCCTGTAGGGGTTTCGGCTGACCTAGGTGAAGTTGACTATGTGGCTTTGGAAAGGCAAGAAATCGATAAGATGGATGCCGAGCTGAATCAATATCTAGGCAGCCTCTTGAAGACTCGTCTCGACCCTGCTATTCGTTTTGGCAAGACGTTCTCAGTTGCCGCTTTGGCTGACTATCTACTGAAATTATTCGGTCCAGTTCTCTACTTTGACAGCTTGCTCAGCATCACACAACAGTACGGCTTAGCCGATGTGGACATTGTTCACGAACACGGAAGAACTGGCATGCGCACAGGCTGGAATCTTTCCTTATTCGGTGAGCCAGGCACAGGCAAGAGTTTCTCGACAAGAGACATGATTCTGGGTAGGCCTGACGCAAAGGTTTTCCCACACGGCATTCCCGGTCGCAACCGATATGCTGGCGGCATAACACCTGCTCGTTTTATCAGGATTGGACAAGCCTACGTAGGTAGAACCTTCAATTTCATTGTGCCAGAGTTTAATGACTGGTTCAAGTACAAAGGCATGGTTGAACCGTTAAAGTTGGCAATGGAACGCGGCGAAATCAAGTATGAACTGCACCGGGAAGTCATAGGACCTTACAAGTTCAGCGATTTCTTCAGCGTCAACTACAATGTGGCAACGTTTGGCAGGGGCTACGAAGTAACGGTGCAAGACCCGAATTTCAATGCCATCGAAGATCGTATGTTGTGCCGGCTACACAGACTCACTAAGCAGCGTTTCGTCGAAATCGCTCAGAGCCAAATGCGACTGGCTTTTGGCGAAATTGACATCGAGAGGGGCGCCAAACAAATCCGCGACCATGTTGCTCTTGTCCACGCCATCGAGACGCAGCATCCACTAGTTGCGTCGAGGTTCACTCCCAAGCCTGTTTTGATTACACCGCAAGCCTACGAGATGGTTGAGAAGGCTCGCAACGCCATTTTAGAGCAAATTCCAAGAGAGTTTGTGTCTTTTTCAGCGCGTTTAGAAGACAGAGCCATGCGGTTTGCGTGTGCTGCGTCGTTGCTCAATTACTTCCGGTCTAGTTCCGAGTATGTCCCAGTCAGTGAAGATGCGTTGAGGTATGCGGTTCAATTGTATGTTGAAGAGGCTTCGGTGCGCTCCCGACAGGAATTCAAGCCAGAAGAGGTTTTGACCAAAGTCTTCCAAGCTTAAGGGCATTTGCATCCTGTTTTAGGGATAGTTATGATTTCCTAAATGTATGCCTCGTTGTTGTTTCTTTCTCAACGTGTCTCAGCCGGAATTTGTCGCCGCAGACTGGGCAGGTCAACGTCTGACCTGTGTCGATTTCTGTTCTCCTCTCTTTTGGCTTCAGTTTCTCTTCCTGTTGCAGTGTTTTGAGCCTTCGTTCCGGAGTTACACTTGACAGTACCCATGCTCGTTCGAGTAGGAATAGGGTTATCATGGCTTTTTCATCATCCGTCTTAGTCAACGTAACCCAGTGTTTGCCCGGCGCTTTCTTGCCGGTCGCTTCCTCGTAAGATTGTGTATCGTAATTCTGTCGGATAACCGTCGGGACTTCGTCCAAAGAGTCGGCGATCTTTCTTGATATTCTGTCGTTTTCATCAGCTCGAGATAGTGATATTATGTCGTAGAGCCAGCCTTCCCTTTGACTCGGCTGAAATAGCATTGTGTTGCCCTCAAGCTGAGCGAAGCGTATGCCAGGCGGACACTTCACAGCTTTAACCATGACTTTTCCAAGTTCTCTGTCCCTACACGTTTTGAACAACCAATCACCAGTGAGAAAATCACGAATGCGATAGAAACAGACTTCACCGTTTCGTAGTTGCCGCAGACTCATGTCATACCAAGCGTCGCTGGGTCGCTGTTCAATCCTTGTGACTTTGATTTGTTTGAGATAGCTCAAGCGAGACCACTGTTTTCATAATAGTGCTTTGTCAAGTTTTAAGGCTTGATAACTTGAGTTCCATGATTCTGAGTCAGGATCTAAAAGGGCCTCCAGACTTGCGCGTTGTACGGTCTAGCTGTGGTGTAGTATTGCTTTCGACGCTGCCCCAAAGCGAGATCAACGAATTCAGGCAATACGAAACTGATGAACTCTGTGGTGGGAGGCCCCCAGCGAGCGCCCATACAGGACGGGTCTACATAAACGTACAGTTTCATGCTGTTTAAGCAGTACTCTGCCTCTTTCGATCTTCCATACCTTGGCTTGTCGGAGATTTTGAAAGGCCACAGTTTGCATGCCATTGGCTTCATGTGCTGTAGCGAGCATAGCCAGTTGCCATAGTAGTTTTGGAGGAAGACGCAGGTGCCGTCGTTTTTGCGTCGGAGATAGAATCTGCTTATGCCTGGTATTGTGTAGTCTATCCCGTATGTTTTCACTATGTTCATCCATTCAGGGAAATCCAAGACTACATCGAAGCCCTTGCAGCATAGGCCGCATGCATTGCAGTTCCAAGATTCTACGTATCGCCACGGGATAGGCAACATAGCCAAAGTCAAAAATAAAACTCAAGCAATAGATTCTTATAAGCCTACCTTAGCCGGCGCCTCAGATTTCAGTGCTTGTCGCGTTGGCTTGCACATAGATACCTCTATGATCGACAATATGTGCTGATACTTCAACGCTTTCAGTTGGGAAAGCAGCGATGAAGGATGCCAGACATGTCCCATTTCCGTAATTCAGAAGTATATAGTTGTTAGTTTCGTCTGGGGTCAGCCAGTTGTTTGAAACCATGTAGTAAATTGTGATTTGTCTTGCCACTGCTGGTTCAGCCTCGTTCAACACGTTTATTGTTACATTCACTTGCCTTGTATTTTCACTCAATCTTCGATTAGTGCTCGTAATCAACAGAGTTGTTGTTATGTTCACGAGATAGGACTGGTCAACATTTGCTTCACGGCCGAGAAGCCTATGAAAGAAGTTAGCGTAGGCTGACGAGAATCCACGACCGTTCACGCCCCAATCTAGCCAAACGCCCAATGAGTAAGGAGCCGTGTTTCTTAGTGTATAGTTTAGAATGTTTTTTCCGTACAAGTATTGATCGCCGATGAGAGAAGCCCATTTTTCAAGATTCAGCCCGAGTGTGTCGCTTGCACCTCCGTTTGAAATGTTCGCAAGAGAACCTATTACAACATTCCTGGAGCCCAGCTGAATGCTTGATATGAGATCACTCAAAGAATTCAATTCCACTTCCTCAGACGTTTTTCCAACTTCTAGAATGTAGATTTGAGCGGACAAGAGGAGCGACGCCATTATGAAAGCAGCGATGAGAAGAATCTGACCAGAGTTCGCTCTTTGTCTCATTTTCTTTCTGCCTCCTAGCTCATCCAAGCCAGCTGCAAACGAGCCACGAAAAAGTGAACCGTTTGGCTTCGGGTTGAACAAACGTATTGAGCTGAAACCGCTTCTTGTCCTAGCAAGTTAGAGTTTTGAATAACTTCTGAGTTTACTGCATGCCCAATTTCATCATATATTGTGAGGTTGAATGAAACTCCTACGGGCAACAGAACGTCCAACGCCGTCTTTATGTCGGCCCAGAGTTGCTCAAGGATCAAGTTGCCAAGCATGCCATTAGTATCAAGTTTTATCAGAGCCTGCGTACCGATGCTTGCCAAAGACTCTTGTTTCGAGAGATCAGGTGCGGAGGGAAACGTGACCGAGACAAGCACTGCCGAAAAAACGACAGCTATGGCAAGAAATGACTCGATGATTCTGATCTGTCCTCTCCGATCAAACATTGTCGCTTAAGCCTCCCCACTTCGTGACAACTTCGTAGAGGGCAGAGTTTATGGTCGCAGTGTAGCGGTACACGGCGATTCTTGACCCGGCTATGCTCTCGCTGAAATCTGGTCCAATCTGAAGGGGCACCTGCGGATAAGGCACGAATTCAGTAAAAGGCGTCGATCCATTAACTCCTGTAAGCACGATGACTATTGGACTTGCGTCGAGAAGTCGAGGGATGTCGTACTCAACTGTCTGGGCGCCTTGCGTCTTAGCGTTCAAACTGAAATTGTAGTTAAATGTGAATACCTGCGCCTTTGAAACCTCTATAGTAGCATACTTGAGGGATGCATTTAGAACGTAGTTTAACGTGCTGAGTTGTGTGAAAGTTCCATTCGGCAAGGGGCTTTGCGAGTTGTGACCAAAGGAGTACATGCCTAGAGAGACCATTTGAGAATTGACCGTCGCTTGGGCAAACACCAGAAGTAGTGCTGTTCCATAGAGAGAGTTCGGAATCCCGAACGTGACCGTGCCCAAGCCATCTGACGATGTGGAAAATGCTGTTTCATTGACAAAATCCTTCAAGATCACATAACTGTTCAGATTGGTCGAAAGGGGCATCCCTGACTTTCTTGCTGCAATCTTGAATTCGTAGACTCTTTGACTTCCTTGGGTTGAATCTGAAACCAACTCAATTGAGAGTTGAAAAAGGGGTTTGATCTCGATTTGAAAAGAGGCATCTTTCACTCCTAAAGCTTGCCAAAGTTCGGAGTAGTCAAGCGAGTAGATGTTCTCGTTGTTTAGCCGTGTAACTTTGTCTATATCAAGTTCGTAGGGTTGAACTGTGTCACATTTGGCTAAGCCCAGACTGCTTGGCACGATGCTTCCTAATTGTCCCCAATTCTTTGGTGTTCCTGCGGTTAGAAGCAGATGCGAGGCCAAATATTGGAAGCGATCAGCGTCGCCTCTGTGAGCTAAATCGGTTAGGTATGGCGTCATCAACTTAGTTGTGCCCACTATCGCTGACAGAGCCAATATTATCATGACTGAGCTTGCGAGGAAAGTGTCGACTGATGAAGATGGCAGCAGAACTCCGCTCCTATATCGTTGAACCCAATGTGTACAAGCCTGCCAAAAGATTCTGAGACAACACCAGAGACACGTAGGCTGTGATTGCCAACAGCGCCGAGTATTTGAAGCCCGCGGCAAGCGTGCCCTCGTTGATTTTGCCTATGAAAAAGCCTGACATCCATGTCTGAAGTATTATGCCGATTGAAAACAGCGTGATCTGCAGTTGCATGAGGTCGAATGAAGCCTTAGCCATGCCGGGAAGCGAAATCTGCGCTAGCACGTAGATTGTCAAAGCGACAATTGTCGTGGTCAGAGCTATCAGCACGCTCCATATAAAGGCCAGAATAATGTAGGGCTTGAGCAATGACCGCTTGTTTGTCTCTATGTCTTTGTTCTTCTCAGAGTATTCAGCCAGTATTTCTAGGGCGTTTGTTGAGCCGCCTCCAATCTCTATTGTTTCAATTAATATGAAGAAGTGGACGAGTACGGGCCAGCTTTGAATCCGCTTTCTAATATTGCTGAAGATTTTCTTTAAGCCAACACCCCATTCTATCTGGCTTCTAACGCTTTCCAACAATCCAGAAAAGCGTCCGTATCCTCTTCTCTTGGAAGCATGAATGATGCTTTTCTCTGGAGACAACCCTATTTTTCGAGCCTCGGTGACATCTCGCAGAAAACTCGGCATGGAATCCTCAGCTGCGAAGTTCTCAACAGCAAGTCTGCGATAAGCAATGGCTGACGGCACAGAAACCAGTGCTAGACAAATCGTCACTACCAAAGGTAGCCTAACGGGGTCACCGATGAATTGCAGTTGAGGCGTGAACTTGACCACCGCAGCAAAAATCAGTACACAAATGGCTGGGATGATGAACTTGCGGTAGACTGAGCCAAGCGATATGATTGAGCTTCTGCATGCTGTCTGCGCAAATAGCATAAACACTATGGAAATTGACGGCATGATCAGGAAAACTAGAACATATACGAAAGGCTCTGGACCTCTAGATCTCATAAGGCCGGAGTGCATAACTTCGAAAATCTGTGTCGAAGAAATCACAACGTACAATATGTAAGTGCACAGAGTCACAATCATCATGACAGCGTAAGCTTCAACCAAAGTGCCAAGCTTCTCAACAGAACGCAGCGATGCTGCACTTTGAACTTCCAAGATTGAACGCAATTTGCTTCTCAGAAAACTGACCGTGCTGCCTCCACTTCTAACCGATGAGGCAAACCCGGCCAAGAAGTCTCTGTACACCTTAGAACGGGTTTTTTCCGCCTTCTTCTGCATTACGGTAAGTGGGTCATATCCTAAAACTTCTACTTGCCTAACCATGTCTTCGGCATCTGTTTGAATGCTTGGCAGTAATTGAGCACTGCGCATTTTCTTCCAACTTTCGTAGAGCGTAACTCCGCTTGCAGCTAAGGTTGTAAACATCATCACAGCGAACGGCAACTCTCGGTCGATACCCTCTGCAGTGCTCTGTCCCGACAAGAAGCTAAGCATCCGACCGAAAACTTTGCCGACACCTATGGGCTTCATCAAAACAGCATCACCGCTTGAAATCCCTAAACGATTCGGCTTCAAGCATGCTTGGGTTGTGATAATATTTGCTTAGAACTTTGTTTACGCTTCGATGGTCCCTCACATTGTGTTCCACCATGTTCTGCAGCACTTTCTTGCGGTATTCAAATTCTGCCATCAGACGTTCGAAAGGTATATCCATCTTTCTCGCAAGACGCTTGAGCAGAATGCTTTCCTCAAGCCGTTCCTGGAAAATGTCCGAAGAAGCGTTCCAGCTAAACACGTCAACAATCTGATTTGCGTCTTTCACCTCTGAGACTTGGACAAACTTACGGCTCGACACTCTCTTGCCAGTATCAAGAAACACGGGCGTCTGAACATGACGCACCACGATGACACAGTTCATCAATGTGATAATCGATGCAGGAATATTCATCGGAGGCTGAGTCAAACGCTTAATGGCGGTTTCCACATCCTCAGCGTGCATTGTGCATAGACCTCCGTGTCCTGTGGCTAATGCCTGAAACAGCACGTATGCTTCTTCACCTCTAATCTCCCCGACAATTACCAGGTCCGGACGATGCCTTACCGCCGACTTGATTAGGTCATAGAGGGTGATTTCACCCTCTTTTTCTGCTCCAAACCCTGAACGTGCAATGGTCGAAGTCCAGTTTTCATGAGGCAGATTTATTTCAGCAACTTCCTCAACGGTGATGATTTTGTGATTGGGGCGGATCAAGCAGGCTATGGCGTTCAGAGATGTGGTCTTGCCTGCGCCTGTTGCGCCAACAATCATTATTGGCATCTTGTTCTCAATAAGCAGCCACAGATAAGCTGCAACAGACTCGTTTATAGTCTCGTTGTCGATCAGGTCCACAATAGTGAATGGATCCTCGCGGAATTTCCTAATCGTGAAGCTCGTTCCGAACGGTGTTGTCTCTCTTCCATAAGACACAGCCAAACGATGCTGACCCGGAAGGGTTACATCCACAATTGGAAAAGCGATGCTGATATGCTTGCCAGCCTTGTGCACAATTTTCATGATGAAGTCGTTTAATTCCTCCTCGTCGGTAAAGAAAATATTTGTTTTGATGTTTTCGTAGACCCTATGCCACAGAAAGATGGGCTTGTCTAAGCCACCGCAACGCACATCTTCAACATAAGGATCGTGCATCAACGGGTCGATTTTGCCGTAACCCACAATATTTCTTTCAAGATAATACTGGATCTTTCTGGCACCAATTGGCGAGATTCCATTCAATGCCTTGGAATGTTTTTCAAATATGGTCGGCAGTTGGCGATTGAAGGACTCGTTGAGAGTTTCATTCACTTGCGGCGCCCTCAACTCGTATTCTAAGATGTTTCTCATGCGGTCGAAGGCTTCAATCTCCTCTTTCTCTAACGGCAACTCATCAATTATGTAGAGTAGTTCAGATGTAGCTTCGCTCTGGACTATCGACGCATAAGAGAAAGGAGGCTTAAGCGGGTAAGTCTCCAGCTCATTGTATCCTTCCGGCGCTCCATGATGCTTAAGCCCCAATGATCCGACAAGTGTTTCTGAAGGCGTCTCCTCAGACGCGCTATCTTCAGCTCTTTTCCCCGCTTTTTCCTTTTTTTGTTTCATTTTTGCTTAACCTCCTCTTGAAGAAAGATTGAGTTGTGGAATTGAACTGTTCATATAAGCTTCAAGAACGCCCGGTCCGTAGCCTGAGACATAATATCCTGACGCTGAAGTTCCTTTTGGCAAATAGACTTTGTTGGGCATGTCTTCTTTCAGGATCTGGCCTAGGGCTCCTTCTATCCAAGCGTTAGAGGAATCGTTGCGGGCGCGTATCCGATATTGCTGGGCACCTATTGAGGCGGGTAGATGAATCGAAGCACTGGCAGACAAATCCGCGGAAGCCGCCAGCACCACAAGTTGGCTTCCTTTCGCTGCAACCTGGCTGAGCAGTTTTCTCAGTTGTTCGATTTCCGATGTGTTTCTCAGCGAGGCTGTGTACGAGTTGACTGTTGCGACTAAGAGAGAGCCGACTACAGCTAACGCAACCATAGTGTAAACGTGACTTGGAATTGTGGATGGCATAGGTTTCACCAGCCTACATCTTCTATTTTGACATTGCAGATCATGGTTTCCAAGTTGACTATGGCTCCCTCAGTATTGCTTGCAATTGGAAAGGAAACCTCGTTGATGGCTCCGTCTAAGTTCGCCTTTACCAGCAACGATGACAACGGAGAGGCGAAGTTGTAAGTCTGCGAGGTTGATGCGACATCTTGGCAGCTTACCTTTAGTCGGAACCCTCCCAGCCTTGCTATGCTTTCCGAACTGTTCAAGTTGATAACATAGATTCTCAGACTGTTAACGGGTTTTCCACCGCTTGTGCCAGTCACTATTACACTAGCTAAGGGTCGGTAAGACAAAGCCAGTTCATAATAGCCGATGCCTTCAGAGATCTGGAGCTGAGTCGCGGTAGCTAAGCTTTGGTTAACGATAGCACGATTATCGCCCTTTAAGAACAAAGTGCCGAATGCCTCCTCTGAAGGTGGCAGTATGTAAGTGCCTTTGCCAACCGAACTATTGAAGAAGACACTGTAGAATGATGAATTGTCAGTAATGTTAAGGATCAGCGGCTTGGCAGTGGGCAAAACTTTGAATTCGCCCCCAAAATCGCCGAACTCAAAGATTTCGTAAGCACCCGGGGACCAAGATACGAATTTGACGATTTTTTCGAGTGAAAGCATCTCCTGCTCTACGCCTGTTGTTTTCAACGCTAGGGTTTTGGCGCTGATTCTGGTAATGGAGAAATAGTAGGTGGCCGTGATCAACACGATTAGAGACACGAACAACATGAGAAAAGTGACAGGCAGGGCTATGGCTTTTCGTGAATGCACTAGCTTCACGCCTTGTTTTCTGTGCCTTGCCATTATGTCCACTGCCTCAGCGTGAATGTTGATTTGAGGAATCAGCAGTTTGATGGAAGAACTGATATGATGATTTGTGTGTAACTTGTATTACACATCAGAACAGAGCATACTTATTCTAAGGTTCTTTTTCTGCAACTTAAGTACAAAAAAAGAGAAAAAGGGGCTTAGGGCTGTGGGATCTAATCTGCTTTTTTAAGTTGCTGCTTGTACGTTGCTTTCTTTGTAGTACTGGGCGTTAGCGGTGAAGATCGTTATGCCGACGGTGACACCTATGTCATTCACTGAGATGTGGTCTGGGTTTTGAATGTAGACAATCATGCTGTCGCCTGACTGCAGTATCAATTTGGTGTTAGCGGTTCCTGCCGTTAAAGCGTAGCTCACGGTTCCGACTGTCACCGATCCAGCGGTTAAGTTTGCCGCTGGTGCATATGGCAAGTCAACGTTTATTGTGTCTGTGGTCTTGTTGTAGTATACGTCAGTCCATGGGATTTCTTGGCCTCTAACAGAGATCTTGTCTAAGACTAGGTCACGCCCGCCGGTGTTTATCATGAGAAATGCGGTTTCGGCAAACGTGGCGCCATCTTGCCATGTGTGGAGCTTGTATACCTGAATGCTCTCTTCTTGAACTCTGGTCGTTGTCACGTTGATTGCATAGAATGTCACAACTGTTGCCAAAAGCACTGAAACCACTAGGATGATCAAGTTTGTCACTACGGTGCTAAGCCCTTTCTTATTTCTCAAAGTCTTCATTCCTTTTTTCCTCTCCATTTTGGGTGAACAGAGAGGTTCGCATCTTACGAAATAAGATAGTTTGTGCGTAGAACTGTACTACACATCGACAAAAGATAATATTTAAAAGACCAGAAAAGTGAAAAAGGAAGGCTGCTTAAATGGCGGCCCCAACGTTGCATTCTTTGTTCCATTGAGCGTTTGCGGTGAACACCGTGAAGCTAACGGTGACCCCTATATCATTAACCGATATGCTGTCGGGATTCGTTATGTAGACGATCATGCTCCAGCCAGATTTCAAGATTAGGTCGTCAGGGGCTTGAGTAAGCGTGAAATTAGTTGAACTCAAAGTGATGCTTTTTCCCAGGAGTGTGCCGTTCGGGTTTGGATTAAGATAGTACAGGTCCGAGGAAATGGTTGTAGTTGTCTTGTTGTAGTAGACTGTGGACCATAGGCTTTCTTGGCCTCTGACGCTGATCTTGTCTAAGACGACGTCTCGTCCGCCGGTGTTGATTATCAGAAATGCCGCTTCAGCATAGGTCGTACCATTGTGCCATATATGTTGCTTAAAAATCTGTAGACTTTCCTCTTGCACTCTGGTCGTTACAACGTTTATGGCGTAGAAAGTGACTATGCTGGCAAGCAAGACTGCAACTACTAGAATGATCAATGTTGTAACAACAGTGCTTAGTCCCTTTCTACCTTTTCTGAACGTGTTCATTCATTCATGCCTCGCAAGCTATCTGCTTTACATTAAATAGCTACTGAGTCAACTATGAGGATTCGTCTGTAGCAACATGCTACGCATTTCTAGAATTTTGATGCCGGATTAGGACGCCGAATACGAAGAATTGACGGCTGAGTGACTACGTCAACTGTTCCACAATTCTGAGAAAAGAGCGCTCAAAGCTTTGATAAACGCGTCATAGTTCGTCCATAGCGCTGCGAGTTTCTCCTTTTTCTCTTCAATGTCGTCTTTTTGTTCACCGTTTTTGTTTATCAGGAACAGGAGCTGCTGCTCGTCGATCAGAATAAAGCTTGAAAGGTCGTTTGGGCAGGTTGACGAGCTTTTGACACCGTTTAGCTTTAGTTCTTTGATGAAGAATCTGCTTTTAGGCGAGTTGTTGGTTAAGAGTCGAACTGAGAAATCCTTCTTTTCAATTCTTTCAAGTTTGTCTAGCAAACCCGCATGGTAGAATCTTGAAATATCGGAGTCTGATGCGAACACGCAGATTTCGTTTCTGCCTTGTGTCAGTATTTCCTCGGCTTTCAAATTGATCTGTTCCTCGCCTTCTAAGATCTGGAATACTTCTTTCTTTGAATATTCAACTTCTGCCTTGGGCAGAGAGACCCACAATGAAACCAAATCTCTTTTTTTCCTTTCCAGAAGTTGCAGTCTGAGCTTCTTGCTCTCAATCAAAATGTCTAGAGACTTTTCGAAAGGAGTAGCAACGAATTTTAGAGGTTTCTCAAAAACCGAGGAGACCAAGCCCATCTTCTCAAGGTCTCGAAGGATCCTGTATGTTTCAGTTCGATGCAGAGATATAACCTCGGAAATCTCGCTCGCTTTGAGCATTCCTGTCCTAGCCAGATAGACGTAAACCCTGATCTCGTTCTTGGAGAGTCCAAGTTTCGCCAAGGCGTTTTCGATAGCTTCTAAAGACTGTAAAGGCCCCTTGTCCTTCATTATGAATTTGTATAGCCCTGCCTTCTCGTCATAAAGCCTGACAACACTGTCGGGTTTCTTCACCGAGGGTTCCATGAGTGTCAACGTTCTCACTTTTGAGCTTGATTCCTAATCAAAGATTGATAGCGAGTTTCGACTTGTCCTATATTTTATACTTCTGAATTCAAAATCCACATTGAGACTCAAACTTGGATTTTGGAAACGTTAGTATGTAGCAGAGGGCTATATACAAAACATCATATGGCTTTCTTGTCGTCTTGTAACATTCAAAAGAATGTTCGAGCATCCAGTGGGGAATAATTATTGGAAAAAGTTGAAGTTGAACAGAAAGGCACTGAAAATTCCCAGCCGCTCATATTGACGGAGACCCCAACGGGAACTGCTCCCCCATTGAATGAGCAGATGCAGGAATGTCTAAAAGTATTAAGCGAAGAAACACTCCAATTAAGTGAGCTGATTTGGCAAGAGTCCAAACTAACCAGAGAGTTTTGTGCGCTATTGAAACAAGTTCTAAAGCAGTTGAACATGTCATTTAACCTCCCAGTCAACATCTTCTCACAAAGCGTCAAACTGCGACAAGTGATTCTCAATTCAGAAGCGCATTTGATCTTGATAAACGACAAGAATGAGGTGGAATCTAAGGCTCTGGAGGATTATCCTTCAGACGTTGTATTCAACTTAGTCTCATTCATCATTCCAGAATTGGGTAAGTCACTGAGTCTCTATAGACAAAGAATCAGCGTGAGAATCGAGTTTTTCGACAAAGTGAATAGGGAACTAAGGAATCTGCGTAACATGTCTGAGAATCGTTCAAACAAACTTGAGAATGATAATGACAAGGTTGAAGATGGAGTAAGAAAAACACTCCTGGATCAACAAAAGAGGCCTAGTGAACAGCAAGGATAGTGAGGAGCCCAGTTAAAGATGCAGGACTGCCTAGCTACCGAAATCCGCAGTTTCTACTCATTGCGAGATTTGCGTGAGACTGTTGAAAAGGAAATTGAGCAATACAAGGCAGTGAGCGATGAATACAGTCAATGGCTAGGTTCATTCCTTAGAGACATGGAAGCAACACACGGCAACGAAGAATGGTTCAAAAAGCTATCAGCGATTCAAAAACTCCCTCAAGCAAAAGCCAAAAAAGAGATGGAGAAAGGCGGCAAACGAGAAAAACCCAAGAAGCATGGTTCATCATCAGAATGGATCTCCTACAAAGACGTCATGCTTAGTGCAAGCGAACAAGGAGAGGCTGAGATACTATTTGACGCTATCGATGAAATCAACCAGAAGACAGAACAACTTATCAAAGTCAGAGGCACCGTTGAAAATTTGGAAAAATCAGCACTTGGAAAAGACATCATTTACATTGCTTACATTCACAACGGCGTGCCTGAGAAAATAGTTCTACGCCATAAACGAGACAAAGAGTTTGCGGAAAAATTCAAGTTCATAGCCGATTTTTCCATGCTGAAGGAAGTCTATCCTTAACGCACATTAGGCGCTGAACTCGAAGAAGGCATCAACAAATTTTTTCATCAGCTCGTAAGGATCGCTCACCACGCAGTTTATTCGGAAATAATTCCTAACTGCTCTGCTTTTGACTCCGATTCCTATTACGCCAGTGCCAGAGTTCTCTATTTTCTTAACACATGTGCGTAGCGTGTCTTCTGCGCCAATTTGTCCTGATGGGAAGAAGTCTGAGACCACAACCATGAGTTTGCTCTCTTCAGTTCGCTTTTTCAAAGCTTGAGTAGTTAACATCAGCGCATCGGTTAAGTAAGTCATACCGCCTTGTTTCAAGCCGCCAATTCGTGCACGTACGCGGTTATTGTAATTCTCTGAGAAATCCTTCACAACAAGAAACCTATCATTGAAGGCGAACGCACTCCAAGCGTTTTGACTTGGGAAAAGGTTGCGTGCAACTTCGCTTAGGCACAGGGCTATGTCACGAACTTCACCTGTGAAGGACTTCAGGCTGTGACTTGCATCAACAAGAATTGCCCAAGCGTCTTCTCTTGCCTGAAGCTCATCGCGGACAAAAATATCTGTTCGCTGGCTCTTGCTCGCCACAACTTGAATGGCTTCCTGCATGTCCAACGAGCCCATTTCATGTCGGTAATCCTCGCCTGTCAGGTTCTTCAACAGGCGCAGTCTATCGAGACTGCGCCTTATAGGGCTAGAAAGAACCGCCTTTCTACATATGTATTCGGAAAAATCCTCATGCGGAAACTCGAATGAGCGAAAGCGTGAACCATTTCCAAGCGATCTGTAGCTTTCCAAGATTTTCCTCTCGGCTGCTTCCTTGGATTCCCATTCTGAAAAGACTTGGGAAACTTCGTTCTCAAGTGACCTGTCCGTTAAACCGGGTGCTCCATTGTTGTTGGCTGGCACTTGAAGTGATCCGAAGGCTCGCTTCAGACTGTTTCTTATCTCCAACTCGGAGGGGATGTCATTCCCGAAGAAGATCGAACCGCTGCCATGATTTTCAGTATGAAGCAGAGACGGCACCTCTGAAACTTCGCCGTATTTCCTCAAAGCTTCATAAATGACATCTGCTGTTGCAAGCCTTTGTAGAAGAGACAAATCTGAAATCTTATGTGAGACGCCCTCATCCTGCTCAATGGTCAAGGTTTTGCTTAGCTCATTCTGAATGACTTTTTGAATCTCGTTTAGTGCGGAAATGATGTTAGCGACCTCAGTGGCCATATGGGGCGGAACATTTCCTCTGATCATGCCCATTGAATAGGTGGAAAGTAGAGAAGCCATAAAACGGAGTGCCGGGTTGAGAATCAGATGGGCAGGTTTCATTTTTAGGTACGACAGCGTGTCTGCTGTGGCAACATCGTTTATGAAGGGTGTCCAAAGCGTTTTCAATCCAGCCCTTACAACAGCGTCTTCAAGCATGCTCACAACGAAAGTCGCTAGGTCTATGTTTTTGTCCTTTGACCAATCCGTGTATGCTTCATAGTCTGACGATGCAACATGCATGGACAAGTGGAAAACAGACGCCTTAAAAACCTGCCATAAAAGCCTCTTATGCATGTCATTATTCGGGTCAAATAGCAATCCAAGATAACTTATTCGTCCGTCTTTTCTTTTGATGGGCTTCGCCAAGCAAATGACGTAACCGCGTTTTTCCCTTCCTAGTGCAGGATATTTGGCATCATCTCGAAGCAGAATTTTGATTTCCTCATGGTTTTTCTTGGAAATCTGAAACGAGGTTAACCAGACATACTCAAAAAGGTCCAAGCTCCATGCGTCCTAGGTCTATTTGCTTCCAAAAGAGGCGTGAACAACTCGTCGAACCATGCCTTGAATTTCTATGTCATCGCTTGTCATACCGATGACCGTTTCTTCGGCGGTTATCTGAGGCGTGCTACCATCA
>Ga0315310_10000657_pt1 | contig 22122 bp, 25 predicted proteins | sample TDP5_MG_FD_203630 | JGI IMG/M metagenome (GOLD analysis project Ga0315310, IMG submission 203630) | Freshwater sediment microbial communities from Lake Towuti, South Sulawesi, Indonesia - TDP5 | ecosystem: Environmental > Aquatic > Freshwater > Lake > Sediment | place: Indonesia: South Sulawesi...
TGACGCTCCTTCCCATTGTTTTTGCTATAGAGTTCGTGTTGATCGCGGGCATATCGCTACCGCTGGCGGCCCTAAATGTATACTACAGGGACATCAACCAAATCTGGGACATAGCTCTCCAAGCAGGCTTCTTCCTCTGCCCAATCATCTACAGCGCGAGCTTGATTCCTGCCAGATACTCACTTCTCTACTCGCTCAACCCCATGACTAGGATCATCGAGTCCGTAAGGAAGATCTTTTACTACAATACGCTTCCGTCTGCCTACGACCTACTTGTGCCTCTTCTTGGTGGTCTGATCCTCCTAGTGTTTGGCTACGCGATCTTTCACAAGCTCGAGCCCAGGTTCGCCGAGGAGATCTAAAGAGGGTGCCTCTACGATGGAAGTAGTCCGCGTGGAAGATCTGTGGAAGAAGTTCAAAATCCCTCACGAGCGACGAACTACGATCTTCGAGAACGTAGTCGGAGCCCTCCAGATGCTTGGTGGAAAGACATTCAGCTACGAGGAGTTCTGGGCCCTGAAAGAGGTAAGCTTCACGGTAGCTAAAGGAGAATCCCTTGGTGTAATAGGCGAGAACGGGAGCGGGAAGAGCACTCTCCTCAAGATCTTGGCGAGAATACTCCGCCCTGATAGGGGCACTGTCGAGGCAAATGGTAGGATCGCTCCAATCCTTGAGCTAGGAGTAGGCTTCCACCCCGACCTAACTGCGAAGGAGAACATCCTAGTCTATGGAACGATCATGGGCTTTAAAAACAGTGAGCTAAGAAAGCGAATGAATTCGATCCTCCAATTCGCCGACCTCGAGCGCTTCCGGGACGCCAAGCTGAAGAATCTATCCTCAGGAATGCAGATGAGGCTGGGCTTCTCAGTAGCCATCGAAACCGATCCAGACGTATTCCTGATAGACGAGGCGCTGGCGGTTGGAGACATGGAGTTCCAACAGAAATGCCTCGGCAAATTCAAAGAATTCAAGAACCAAGGGAAAACGATAATCCTCGTCTCCCACGCACTGAACCTGGTCAAAGAGTTCTGTGGGAAGACTCTGCTACTATCAAGAGGAGAAATGATAAGCTTCGGAGAGACGGAAGCCGTAGTCGACGAATACGTGAAGCGAGTCAGGGCCGCATAACTGGTCCGCCCCGACCCACCGTGTTGGAGGTCTACCTGCCTGCAGCTCCCAAAGGTATCCGTTGTGATACTGAATTACAATGGCTTGAGATGGCTTCCTCAATGTCTCTCCAGCGCAGCAGCAACCGATTACCCCAACTTGGATGTCTACTTGGTTGACAACGGGAGCACCGACGGCTCCGTCGATTACGTTCGAAGAAGCTTTCCGTCGGTCGAGATCATACTCAACGAGCAGAACTTGGGCTTCGCCGAAGGATACAACAACGCGATAAGAAAGATCGCCTCAGAATACATCGTGTTACTCAACAACGACACGAGAGTTCTTAGTCCAAGATGGGTCAGGCACCTAGTCGATAAAGCCTCGGTCGACCCGAAGATAGCTGCTGTCGCTTGCAAGATGTTCTCCTTTGAGGATCGCACACGCCTGGACTCTGTTGGCGGGATGGGTATACCGTTCTGGCGCGGCTTCGTCGACATAGGTCGGGATGAACTCGATCAAGGGCAATACGATCACGAAAGCTTCGAACCCTTCGCATTCTGCGGAGGCGCCACCCTAATCAAACGAAGCAACTTCATGGAGCTAGGAGGCTTCGACGGAAAATTCTTCCTATACACGGAAGACGCGGACCTGTCTTGGAGGCTCAGGCTCTTCGGCTACCGAGTAGCCTTCGCCCCGGAGGCGCAGGTAGCTCACTACTTCTCAGGCTCCTCTGAAACCAAGAAGATTGATGCCCGGAAGCTGTATTATTGCCATAGAAACGTTCTCAGGGCAATCCTCAAGAACTGCGGCCCCTCGCTCCGTTGGGCTCTCAGAAACTACCTCCTCTTCACCCTGATGATGGCTGCAGGCTTCAGCATCCTACACCCAAGGAAAGCAATCGCAGCCGCTAATGCGGTCCTATGGAACCTAGCGAATCTCAAGGACACCTGTGTTCAGCGATCGAGGATCCAAGCAAGCCGAAACACAAGCGAGGCAGAGGTCCTAGATAATATGTATCCTAAACTCAGAAGATATCAACCAGCGGAACGACCCAGACTGCGACGAATACTCAACGTCCTATTTGAATACGCCCAACGACACCGCCTTCACAAGCTCAGCCACATTTAATTCAACTTTCCCACATCAAGGCTCAACGTACAGACACGATCGGCTCCGCAATGGAACACCTCACTCAAGCGTAGGGAGGCAACGGGGAGAATCTATCGTAAGGCTATTGGCAAGCAATGAGTTTGGCCAGCTTAATCCAAGAATAGACCAAGTGCACCATGCAGAATCGGACCGTATTGACATGTGCGCGTTAATGACCCAAATATCTAGTCTCGACGAACCAACTCTGCGATTTTCATGTCAAGCAGACGAACTAGACTGAAGTCAGCCAATCTTGTGGTCATGTTTGCATTCGTATTCTTGCTAGCAATTCCTTTTCGCTCTGCATATGCTTCACCCGGGGCTCATGTGGTGACAGCATATGGCAACGCGCAAATCGACACGGCGCAAAGCAAGTACGGAGGGGCGTCAGGACTATTCGACGGTAATGGCGACTACCTCTCGTCGGCGGACAGCGATGATTGGAACTTTGGCACAGGCAGCTTCACAATCGACTTCTGGGTGCGCTTCAATGTGATACCCGCGGTTGGTGAGACGCAAACGGTTTACACGCAATACCAAGACTGGAACAACCGACTACATGTCTTCTACCAGAATAGTGGTGGTACACTACGATGGGTACTTGAGGGGGTTCAGGGAGGTGGCAACATCTTATGGCATCAGGCAACAACCTCTCTGTCCGTCAACGTGTGGTATCACGTGGCGCTCGTTAGATCTGGAAATACTTTTTATTGGTTCAGGGATGGTGTGCAACTCGCCACGACTACAAGTAGCGTCACACTTCCTGACTATGCTGGGCTTGTCTATATCGGACAACTAGGGGTCTCTGCCTGCTATTTCAACGGCTGGCTTGATGAATATCGTGTTAGCAAGGGTGTCGCCCGTTGGACAAGCAACTTCTCTCCACCAACCTCAGCCTACGTTGCTGATTTGTCAACTGTCTTGCTCTTGCACATGGACGGGGCGGATGGGAGCACCACTTTCACTGACGACTCTTACGCCGGGCCTGCATCCTTCAGCTTCAATGTGAGAGCAGGGGCAACCCAGATAGTAGTTACCATAACGTACAGTTGGAGTGGATCCGGATCGCCCCCCCTGGGAAGCATAACGATCGCCGGCCCCGGCGGAACGCCTACGTTGCAGGAGTCTGCGGCAGTCATCTACGATCGGACATCGATAACTGTCTCCGGGGGCACAAGCACGTACTCGATCATACACAGAGCCACCTTCACAATAGACCCGCTTGGCTCTGCTCAAACTTGGACCGCGCTGGTTTCACTGCCAGGCATCAGCAGCTACAACGTGGCGATCGAAGTAAGCTAGACCCACGCCGACGGATCGAGTTCCCGAATGGAGAAAGTCCCCGCATATGAGAACCGTCCTGACCAAGAGGCCCTTACTCGCTATCAAGATCCTGCTCCTCCTTTCCTGTCCCTTCGTCGCGATGTGGATTCCCACTGTCACCGCTCCGGGAAAACCCACGATCATAGTGGCCGGAGAAGTAAAGAGCATCACCAGCAAAACCGAAGGGAACCTCATCTACTCATACGTTACCTTTCATGTCATGCGAGTGAGGAACGGGTCAAGCTCCCTCAAGGATACTGAGATAATCATCAGGCATGCAGGCGGGCAATCTGGAGGAATCGTGCTTTGGCAATCTGACCAGCCCTACTTCTTCGTGGGAGAGAAGGCGCAGGTAGAAGTCGAACCTGAAGACCAAGTGTACAAGGTGGTTGGAGGCCACAAGGGCAAGAAGCAGGTTGACCAGAACCTACAGCCAATAACGCTTCGGACAGCTGCGGGATACAGGCTCATCTGGTTCAGACCCCCCTCAGATTATCAATACTCAACCACAAGACCCGGACCAGACTGGTACGGCCCACTAAAATGGTCGACCAGTAGCTACGAGTACTGGATCAACACTCAAGGCATTCCTCCCGACCTATCCGTCTCCTCATTCATAACGTACGCCACCGCCAGCTTCCAGAGCTGGCAAGACGATCCTGGGTCATCTTTTGTCTTCACCTACAGAGGAACCAGGACTGATGTTCTTCCAGAAGCACAGGACGGGGTTAACTTGGCTGGATGGGGGGTTATAGGCGGCGACACGATCGCTCGGGTTTCCTTCTGGGGAATCTACTCGCCAGGAGACTACGACTCTCTTCGATTCACTGAAACTGACATGAAGTTCGATAGCAGCAAGTCTTGGTCCGCAGAACCTTCAGGAGTCACAGGGAGATTTGACGTTCAGAACATTGGCACCCATGAAGCGGGACACACATTCGGACTCGCAGATCTATATGATTCAGAGGATTCGGAACAGACGATGTATGGATACGCCGCCACCGCGGAAACAAAGAAGAGAACCTTGGAATGGGGAGACCTTGCAGGAATACGCTACCTCTACCCCTCTCCCCTAGTCGTTCCAATCACCGTGACGTCGAGTCCGACCGGTTCAGGCTTCGTCACCGTTGATGACGTTCCGATCACGACCCCGCAGGTATTCATGTGGCTTAAGGAGTCAAGCCACACGTTGGCCGCCAACTCGCCCGTGAGCGGTGGAACAGGCATCCAGTATCTCTGGCTATCGTGGAGCGATGGCGGCGCTCAGTCGCACACGATCGTGACGCCTGCTTCAGCCACCACATACACAGCCAATTTCAAGAAACAGTACATGCTCACCACCTCAGTCAGCCCGACGGGCGGAGGAATCGTCTCAGTCAGCTCAGGGTGGAGAGACGAAGGCGTGACTGTTCCAGTGACAGCCACGCCGAACACTGGCTATTCCTTCTATTACTGGAACCTTGACGGAGCAAATGTGGGCAGCAACCCATCATACTCAGTACTCATGAATTCTCCTCACAGCTTGACCGCGATCTTCCGAGGCACCTCCTCCATCACGTTAGGGTTGTCAGCTGGCTCAATTCCAATAGGCGCCTCCGTCACGCTCCAAGGCACCATAACTCCAACTCAGCCCTCCCCAGGCATACCAATCGGAACCAACGTCGACCTAAGCTACACCCTAAACGGCGGATCATGGAGCATCTTCATCACAACAAAGACCAGCAGCGGCGCAGCTTACTCTGTCGCCTGGTATCCACCCTATCCCTGCGCCTATCAGATAAAGGCGAGCTGGAACGGCAACGGAGACTATGAGGGATCCACAAGCTCCACCGCTTCTCTAACCGTCACAGGAACCTTCCCACCTAGAACCACTCTTCTAATCACAGGACCAACCTCAGCCCCAAGAGGCAGCTCAGCCACCTTCACCGTGATAGTCACCAATCCAGGTCCTTCCTTATCCACGACGCTTTACCTTGAGGTGAAGGGACCTGCAGGCTACGTGCACTTCGATCTCCAACAAATCACAGTGCCTGCAAGCGGAAGAGAAAGTTTCCAATTCCTCTGGCAGATTCCCTCTGCAGCCACTACCGGAGAATACCAAGTCTCTGCGGGCCTGATCCCACCGAAGCCAACAGCAATAGTCCAAACTCGGATCACCATAACGTGACTTCCGTTCTCCCTTTGCTCCATGAGACTGCTAGTTCATTCCGTCTTCGAGCCGGGAACCAAGGTAGCCAAGGGGTTTCAACATCGCGCGACGGTCTCTTCGACACAAGCGAGTTTATTTCGCTCAATCGCCCTAAGCTTTACGAAATGCGTCGAACTCTGGGAAGGTTCTGAACGTTGCGGAGGAGTGAAGAAGCAAGGCGTTGGCTTTCGGAGGCACAGTGGGACCTTGAGACCGCCCGGATACTTCACGAGTCACGAAGGTACAACTCCTGCGCCTTCATCTGCCAGCAAGCAGGCGAGAAGGCTGCAAAGGGGCTTCTCTACATGATTGCAGAGTCGCCTTTTGGTCACTCCGTACGCGAACTTCTGGCGCGATATGCCGAAGCGAAGCATGAGAATCTAGAGGAGCTGCTTCCGCAGGCCTCCGAGCTTGACCGACATTATGTTCCTGCCAGATATCCGAACGCTGTTCCATCTGGGACCCCGCACGAGAACTATGATGAGGTCGTCAGCCGCAGGACCTTGGATTACGCAACCAAAATCATCGAGTATGTCCAGAGGCACCTTCAATGACAAAGCTCCAATCTACCAGCCTCCACAACGAACTGCAGAGCTATTGCAGTCGACTTGCACACTTGTACGATCAGCCCACCATCATACTATCTGGGTCAACGGCGGTGGGAGAGGACATGCCGTGGAGTGACGTAGACCTAGTCGTGATAGCGGATTTCAAGAAACCCTTCCTAGAGCGCCTAGAAGAACTAGCCCCACCTCTTGACAGCCGTTTCAACCTTGAGGTGATCGGCTACACACCGCAAGAATTCATCCACATGCTTGATCGGCTTGATATCAAGGCCATTGAGGCGGTGGAACAAGGCATTCCAATCATCAGCAATCCGCTTATCTTCAGCGAAATGAAGCGGAAACTCGACCAGCTGAAGAGTAGAGGACTCACGAAGGCAAACTGCACATATAGGCTGTGGGACAGGCCAACGCGCTACTAGAACCGAGTTCTGGGAGGAGGCAGTGTTGAACGTTTCATGTACCATATCACTTAAGGAAGCTGATAGACGACCGAAACTGTAGCTAATGAGTACCTGAAGTCCAGACCGCATAAGGGGTGCACTGCAATAGGCCCTGTTGGAGGTTTAGCTGCCTGCATCATACGACCGTAACCATCGTAATACTGAACTGCAACGGCTTGAGATGGCTTCCCCAATGCCTGTCTAGTGTAGCAACAACCGACTACCCCAACTTAGACATATACTTGGTCGACAACGCGAGCACCGATGGCTCCATCGAGTACGTTCAAAGAAGCTTTCCGTCGGTCAAGATCATACGTAACGAGCAGAACCTTGGCTTCGCCGAAGGATACAATAGAGCAATAAGAAAGATTGACTCGGAATACGTCGTGCTGCTCAACAACGACACCACAGTTCTCAACCCGAAATGGATCCAGCGTCTAATCGACAAAGCCTCCGTCGACCCGAAGAAGATAGCTGCTGTAGCCGGCAAGATGGTCTCCTTTGAAGATCACTCACGCCTAGACTCCGTCGGCGGGATGGGTATACCGTTCTGGCGCGGCTTCGTCGACATAGGTCGAGACGAGCTCGATCAAGGGCAATACGACCGAGAAAGCTTCGAACCCTTCGCATTCTGCGGAGGCGCCGCCCTAATCAAACGAAGCATCTTCATGAAGCTAGGAGGCTTCGACGACAAATTCTTCCTCTACACCGAGGACGCGGACCTATCTTGGAGGCTTAGGCTCCTAGGCCACCGAATGGCTTTCGCTCCGGAGGCGCAGGTAGCACACTATTTCTCAGGCTCCTTCAGAACCAAGAGCATCGATCTGCTGAAGCTCTACTACTGCCACAGGAACCTGCTGAGGGCGATTCTCAAGAACTGCGGTCCATCGTTAGGCTGGGCGCTCAGAAACTACTTACTCTTCACCGCGCTAATGGCCGCAGGCTTTAGCATACTAGAACCAAGAAAGGCAGTCGCCGCTGCCAGAGCACTCCTTTGGAATCTACTGAAACTTAAGGACACATGGACATGGCGGTTGAGGATCCAAGCAAGCCGAGAAGCGAGCGAAGCAGAAGTTCTGAAGAGTATGTATCCCAATATCCGAAGGTATCAGCCTGCTGAGCGACCTCGACTGCGGCGAATACTCAATATCCTATTCGAATACAGTCAACAACACTATCTCCACAGGCCAAGTTTCGCCTGATTCGGCTCACGTACGTCAGGGCTCGTGCACAAAGGCTCGATTGCAAGCATTGTCTGAAGAAAAGGGAGAAAGGCAACGGGTGACCAAATAGAAAAGTCACTGAGTTCTGCGAGGACGAGGTCCTCCTATCGCAAGGAGAAATAGTAGCCAAAGGAAACACATGCGAGGTTGTTCAACAATACACAGAGCAGGATGAATCCCGGGCAGATCCTGGCCAGAACATCGATGGACAGCCTTCTGAACCGGAATCCAGTGGACAAGACGACTGGTTGAGCTATCCCGAAGGTCTTTTATGGCTGTATGGTATACCTTAAGTACGGCGAAGCATATGGCAAAGACCAAGACGACGATCCTCATAGAGAAAGACATTCTTGACCAGTTCAAGAGGCTTGTCTCGTTGAAGCACGGCGCAACTCGCAACCTGAGTTTAGAGATCGAGGAAGCGCTGAGAGCCTTCTCACCGTTCGAGATACTTTCTTCAGCAGCCGCAAGGCTCAGCCAGAAGATCGATCACTACCCCTCGCTGAAAGAGGTCGTGAAGAACCGACCAAGAGTAGACATCTCAGCTGGGACGATTGTACGGGAGATGCGTGATGAGCGAGCGCGCAATGTACTTGGACACAAGTAGCGTCGTCAAAAGGTACGTTGAGGAACGCGGCTCCAGCCTCCTAGATAGAATCTATGCGAATGCAGAAGCCGGGGAACATAGAATAGCGACCTCACTCTGGAACGTCGGCGAGGTCCTCGGTGTCCTAGATACATATCGTTCGAGGAAGCTCATCGATAACCGTGCCTTTCAAGAATCCCTAGTATCATTCCTAGCCGAGTCTCTGAAAATGATCCGCTTGGGAAGTATGGAGATTATTCCTGTCACGGCAGATCTTCTAACAGAAACCTACGACCTAATTCTCAAGCACCACATCTATCAAGCCGATGCTCTACAGGTTGCCGCCTGCCGAATAGCAAACTGCAAAATATTCCTGTCAGCTGACAGTCGGCTACTCGAAGTTGCTCGCGGCGAGAGCCTCAACGCCTTCAACATTGAAAGACAAGAAGATAAGATCAGAAGCCTTCTTTAGCTCAATCACAGCCCCCGCGGAAGTTAACTTTCCGACATCAAGGCTCAACGTAAAGACACAATCGGCTTAGCAAGGAAGATCTCAGTCAATCCAGCCGCTGGAGGCGTCGGAGATCGGAGTACTGGTTGCCATGGGAACTCCACTTAATCTATGGCCTCTAACAATACGGATGGGAGATGAGAAGCTTGGAGAGAAGCGAAGATCTACTGAAGGATGCAGATGATTCACTAGGCGCGGCAAAAGACCTCCTAACTAGCGGACGGTGGGCCAAGGTCTGCTTTCACTGCCTACAGGCTGCGGAGCTAGCTCTCAAAGCTGAAGCTGACAAATCGATACGCCTGCTCGTAGAGTACTCGAAACCCTTCCAGCCTAGAACCATCATACTATTCGGTAGCTATGCCAGAGGCGACTTTACCGAAAGCAGCGACATAGACCTATGCCTCATCGCCGACAAGATGCCGAAAGAGGAACTGCCGAGACGCACACTACCCGACATGCCCAAGATACCAAAGCTCAAGGTGATAGGTTTCCTGCCGGAAGAGTTCCTCGAATACATCAGAACCATCAGATTCCTCGCCTTCGACATAGTCGCGGACGGCATCATCATCTATGACGACGGCCTATACAGGAAAATTCGGGAAGCTTTCGATGATGTGATAAGAACATATGGGATATGCAGACAAAGGCATGGCTGGAAGATCAGCAGTTCGCCCACAAAGTCTGGTCGTTCAGACTGATTGGTCCACGCGAAACCGCGCGCACAAAGCGGTAGCTACGATTCAGGCCGCTGCTCCTTGGTGAAGTCGACTTGAGGATTTGCATGGTGAACTCCTTCTTCCCGCCTTGGAGAGGTGGCGCAGAAACCTATACTTACAATCTGGCGAAACAACTCAGTCTGCGAGGACACCATGTTGAAGTCTTCTGTGCTTCTCCTCCTCGCCAACCAGGAACCTATCGTATGGACCAGGTCAAAGTCACCTGTCTCCCAGTCACTGCTTGGCTCTATGGTACCCCGCTAACCGCGAGGCTTCCATTGAAGCTTCTTAATGCTGATGCAGATTTGATTCATGCAGGTTTTCCCAGCCCTTACAATGCCTTCATAACCTCCACTATCTGTGAGTTCAAGGCTACTCCTTCTGTTTTGACATGGCACAATGATCTGCCCCCTGTCACGATAGCAGCAAGATCGCTCGTAAAGACACATGATCAACTGGTCTTACCAACCTATATCCGAAACTTCAAGCGAATAATCTCAACCTCAAAAAAGTACGCCGAGTCGTCTCTAACCCTTAAGAAGTATGCCGAGAAGGTCAGAATTGTTCCGAACGGAGTTGACTGCGAGAGGTTCCGCCCCAACCTCGACCCTAGCCTGATAAGACAGAGACTGAACCTTGGCGAGAAGAAATCCATATTGTTTGTTGGAGCATTATCCAAATGGCATAGCTACAAAGGCCTTGACACTCTCATCAACGCATTCGCATTAGCGAGAAAGGTGCGGAAAGACATAGTTCTTGTGGTTGTCGGCGATGGAAGCTTGAAGCCGACGTACCAAGGGCTTGCTTCAGAGCTGAACTTGACAGAGAAAGTCGTGTTCACCGGAGACGTATCTGACGAGGAACTTCCGTCCTTCTACGCCGCGTCAGACCTACTCGTCCTTCCGAGCAAGGACCGATCTGAAGGTTTCGGCCTCACGATCTTGGAGGCCAACGCTTGTGGGAAACCTGCGATCGGCTCAAACGTCGGTGGAATACCTGACGTGATCCATGACGGGTTAAACGGTCTCCTTGTTCCACCGAACAGTCCAGAAGCGCTCTCCGCCGCCATAACACGCTTAATCGGAAATGATTCTCTAAGGGTAGAACTGGGGAAGAAAGGCAGGGCATATGCTGAAGAACACGACTGGTCCAAGGTTGCGGAGGCAACGGAACAGGTCTATCGTGAAGCTATGAATCGGTGCGAAGCTGCATAGACCTAATCTAGGGCCTTGCCTGCTCATCGACTCTGTATGGCTACCTGCTCCTGCTACCCAGTTGGCTATCGGCCGGAGTGGAGCTATCAATCTTGGCTAGGGCTTCTCCGAGTAGCTGAGTGGATCCGTCAAGAAGTCGAAGTCGCTGGGCGTCTTCTGCAGGAGATCCGTCAATCTTAGTCCAGCAGGGAATTGGCTTTGAGGAGCCTTCCGCCGTACCTCCGGTGTCTCGCCGTAGCTAGGGTTTTTCAGAAGTCGGGATCCCTTCAGCTCGTAGTAAGCTGCTCCTCTTTTCACGCGCCAGGACTCGTACTCAGCCGTACATTTTTTCGATATTAGGTTCCCAGTAGCCAACGTTTCCTCCCCCGGGTTGATGAGCACATGTCCGTAGTTGGGGGGGATGACTATCTTCTCACCGGGATGCCCCTCAATAAGGCAGACATCGCCAACTCTATCTTGCTCGTTCTTCTGAAGAAGAGCGTGCAGAGTCCCCTGCAATACTTCGTAAATCTCCGCGTATGTCACGCTCCCTAGCGCTATTGAGTGGTAATGGCCGTAGGTCTTTGCGCATTCCTCTCCAAGCATGAATGGAGGGATCACAGTGACATCATACCTCAATCCGCGCAGCGATTGAGCGATGATCGGACGACTGAAGGGTAGATCCCTATATACGTAGTAGATCGGCTGAGAAGGGTTAGCCGACACAGCGAAGTTCCGGTCATAGAGGATCTCAACCATCTCCCCCAGTCTACGGATTTGAGGAGTCACAACCCGGGCCTCCTCCATTGACCACCTCAAACCCAACACCTTCATCTTCCCTCAGGTCAGCTAGCAGAGATAGCCGCAAACAAAAGACATATCCGCATGTCCAGAAAACCCTTTCCCTACATCGCTTACATGCTACGATCGCGACAAGGGGCCCTAGATCTCGTGCAGAGCAAGTCTGAAATCGTCTGCATCATACCAGCACTCAACGAGAAGGCTACGATAGGGCGTGTAGTCTCCAGAGCACTTGAACACTGCGGCGCGGTCCTCGTCGTCGATGACAATAGTCAAGACCAAACAGCCGAAGAGTCCCTCAAGGCCGGTGCCAAAGTGATAAGACACATACTACGTCTCGGGACGGGGGGTGCTCTTTCAACAGGTTTCAGAGCCGCTCTTAGAGGAGGCTTCAAGACCTTCGTGACAATTGACGGTGACGGGCAACACGACCCAGATGAAATACCCAAAGCCCTAGACCCGATATTGAAGCGTCAAGCAGACATCGTAATCGGCTCAAGGGTTCTGCATGGATCCGGATCCATGCCTCTTGTCAAGAAGATCGGAAATAGAATCCTTTCAATCGCCACTTCATTCGCCTCTGGAACAAAGATCACGGATTCTCAGTCAGGCTTCAGAGCCTACAGAAGGCAAGTTCTGGAATACGCCATACACAGGGGATGGGATTACCGCTGGGCCTCCGAAATACTAGCACTCACCTCCAAAGGAAATTTCAAGATCAAAGAAGTTCCAATAACCGCAGTATATTTCCCCAAGCGACAGAGAGGAGCAAGCATCAAGGATGGCTTCAAGATCCTATACTCCACGATAAGAGGCACCCGAGAGAAGAAGAGCTTCACACACGGCAAACCCTAAAGCCTCAACTCACTCGGTCAATGGTAGATGAAGCGAAATGGAGCCATATGAGATGGCCGCCACAGGCTTCGGCATCATCATGCTTCTATTCACCACCAGAGAACTCATACGGAGAAGAATAGGTCTCCTCCAGTACTCCTTATGGATGGCTCTGTGGATCGCACTGATCCTTGTGGGAACCGTTCCCCAGTTCTACTACGCCCTGATCCTCGTGACGCAAGCGCTTGGAATGCTGACACCCATACACTTCGTCACCACCTTCTCAATCCTCGCGCTCTTCGCGGCAACATATGTCCTCGGAAAGCGAATCGCCGAACTCAACGAAAAAGTGAACAAGATCACCCAACACATCGCACTCATGAACACCAACAACAAGAAGAATGACAGCCATAGCTAGCCTTTCAGCGAAGAAGGCCAAGGAACGAAGCCTACCTGACCAACCAACCGTACGATCCTCATGCCCAACTTCCGCCGACCCAGCTCTAGGCCAGCGCAGAAAGCGCTCTCAGGACCTGCTCCAAAGCCAAGAAAGCCAGCAGCAGAAACATCGTTTCACTCAGCCTGACCTTGGACGGGCAAAGTAACTCAACGAGACCAATAGTGACTGGACACAGCAGGAGAATAGAAGAAGGAAGAGTAGAAAGCCCTAGCATGATCCCGAAAATTGCGAACACGCTTAACTGAAATCCTATCCTGCTCATACGATATCTCTCGGCTCCCTCCTTCTCGGATCTGTCGAGGCCTGTGAATCCAAGAACCGCGACTAGCCCGAACGCAGCAAGAACCTCAAGCGGAGTTACATATAGAAAGCGCCAGAACTCATTGATCCGGACTATGAGTAGGCCAACGCAGGAAGCTATGAACCAAGACCTGACAAGGCGTTCTCTGCTGGTTCCCAAACGTCTCAGCCTAACGAAACCGACTAACGCCAATCCATATAACAGAGGAATCGCATAATGCTCCCTAGCAAAATAATCGTAAACTCGCTCCCGATTCATCAAGAAAGCAAAGAAGTTCACCGGCGTGGCCTCAACCAGAAACATACGTACCATGTGCTCTGCGAGCCGCAGACTCTCAAGCAATCCTCCCCCCACAAGAGACACAATAAGAATAGCAGGAACCACCACCGCAACGGTCCCTGAGATCACGAGAACGCTGAATCTCCAGTCGTATCGATCGCCGGCTCGCTTCTCGACAAGACCCAGAAGGAAGAAAACAAGGAGAACTAGTATCATGAAAAGCCAAGTAAAATAGTGGAGCCCCAAGGTCACGCCTGAAAGAGCCACTGTCAAAACCGCCCAACGAATCGAACGCTGCGCAACGCTTCTCCAGAACGAGTACAAGAAAAGCATCATCAGAGATATTCCAAGCAAATTAGCAACAATGAAGTAGTCCACTCCAACGGTCACGTGAGGCGAAACTGCCGCGAACAAGGCAGCCAGCGCAGCACTCTTCTCGGATTGTCCAACAAACCTTGCGAAATAGTACGTCGAGACAACCAGGAGCGCCGACAAAGCCATAGGAGCCAGCCTTAGAAACAGCGAAGTATCCAAGAAAAGAATCCTTTCAACGGCATATAGCGCCAAGAAGAGGAGGGGTCTCTCCGTCGAGAGAGCAACCTGAAACCCTTCGGCATCCATGCGGTGAAGCACAATGAAGTAGTATCTGGCATCATCGCCCATAGGGTATCCACAGAACCATTGAAAGCCTGAAACGAACACGCCTGCAAGGACAGAAAATCCAACAAGAAGCTTCCAACCGACAGACAGGGCGCCCCGTCCCTCCATGTAGGAGATTCTATCGCAACTTGAGGCTCCCCGCCTCAATCCGCTTGACGCCTTAGCAACCAGCGGCAGCCACAGCCACTCAGTCACCAGCAACACGAAGAGAACGACGGTCATCGGAAAGAGTAGCTGCAAGAGCCTCCCGATGGCCATGGAGGCATTGAACTGAGGAAAATCTCTTGGAGGTCTCACAGCAGGCAACAGAGTCGTTACAGACCAGACTTGCAGTGGCACTACGAGTGCGGAGAAGAACGTCACAGTAAGCCTCACCGCTTCCGCGGAAGAAATGGAGAAGACTTCCTTTGAGTTCCTTATGCACAGAATCGCCGATGTAGCAACGGCGCAAGGCATCAAGATCCCTCCGACCCAACTGACCGCAAGCAAGAACCCGAACCTAGGAAGAACTGTCGGCAGGACTTGGAGTACGGACCCCACCAATGCGACAGCGCCAAGGTACAGCATCCACCTCACCTCGGATCTCACAAGACAGATCCAAGCGAAGGCATTGCCGGAAACAACCCAAGCCGCCCAGTCAAGATATGGCGACATCAGAACCAACGATGCCAATCCAAACAACCGCAAGACGAAAGATACAGAAAGAAACATGTTCAGACTCGCCAAAGAGAAGAAAGCCAGTGGCAACAGTGGTTTCCGCAGCGCTGTCTCCATGACTCCACTCAAGAGGAACGGCATCCCCCAGCCACTTTAAACCATCCTTGGCTACAGATATGTACACCAATAAGGCCTCACGCAACTATTTCGAGTTTTGCACCTCACATAAAGGAAGAGGCGAAGATGATGACAGCCTACACATGGTGCAATGACTGATGCCCAACATCGTGGGCATCCATCCGGTTCACAGCACCCGACGGAACGGTCTGCCCCTTCCCAACCCTTGACGGACAGTACACGATGGCGGTGGCATTCTGGTCAGCGGCTGGACAGGGATACAGGACCTACACTGTACCTCTATGCGTGAGCAACGGTGCGCTTGGAGCGTTCAACTTCTACTTGAAGCAGAGCGGCGTACCTATCCCAGAATTCCCAGTAGCAGCAGTAATGCTAGCGTTGTCACTTGCAGCGTCTCTAGTGATACTACGGCGCAGAAGAAAGCAATAGACAGGTCCCAACCACGGGACCTAAACCTCCCCTTTTTTAGGGAAAACTTCCGTACGAAAAACAAGTTTTTCTCCACCTATGGCGACGGCCACACTGACAACACAGACCGAAATCACTATCACTCCGCTCCGGCCTATGAAGGCGATCTTGATTCTCAGCAGAGTGGTAACCCTGATGCACCTCTGAAAACGCCGAGTGAAGCTATCCTTATAGAAGTGCCAGAGACAGGAATTAGGGAGGAAGCCGGCCAATGCTAACCTTCGCTATTCAGCCACAGTATCAGGAATTGGCTGAGGAGTACCTCCGGCTAGTAAAGATGCACTTTGGCCACCACCTCTGGTCGGTCTCCTTCTTCGGTTCCGCTGTACGAGGTGAAGCCACACCCGAAAGTGACTTGGATGCTCTCGTGGTGGCGGAAGGGTTACCTCGAGATATCGGCTTGCGTTTCCGAGAAACCAACCCTATCCATGGAAGCCTTAAAGAAACAGAGGCCTATCGCAAGCTGAGATCGCTGGGACGAAGCGGAGCCATATCGGACATCTTTCTGACCCGCCAAGAAGTATTGCAGCATCCTCCAATCCTCTTGGACATAGCGGACCATGGAGTAGTCGCCTTCGATCGAGGGCGCTTCCTCAACGGAGTATTAGAGTCAGTGAGGCGGAGACTGACAGAGCTCGGAGCTCGAAAGATCCTCACCAAAAAGGGTCACTACTGGATTCTCAAGCCCGACGCGAAGCCAACGGAGACGGTCGAGATATGAAGACGACCCGTATGGCGAAAGACTATGCAGCGACTGCAGCATGGCTTCTCAGAGAGGCCGAGAACGCGTTGAAGGCCCAGAACGGTCCAGTCTGCGTCCGCCGACTGCAGGAAGCCCTAGAGCTCGCCTCGAAAGCCGTACTGAGGCGCTTGGCGATTGAGTATCCGCGACAACATGATGTGAGCGACGCCTTGGCAACCGCGTCCGACCGATTTCCAGAATCCCTCAAGGAAAAAACCGAAGAGATTACGCAAGCCCTAAGTGAGCTGGATAGGATTCGAGGCCCCGCCTTCTACGGCTACGAGGCCGAAGGTATACCTCCAAGTGAGGCTTTCACCACAGATTACGCGAAACAGACGCTGAGAAGAGTCAGGCCTCTCGTCAAACTATGCATCGAGTTTGCCGCAGAAGACAGAGACTGATCTGGCAAATCAATCTTCGTTCTAGACAGCCGTGGGCCATAGCCCTGCCTGTCTATTCTGCCTTGACCATCTTCTGAAGTAGCTTCACTCCTCTTCTGAAATCCTCCAATGAGTAACTTGACCTATATCCTTTGGAAACGAGGAGTTGAACCATCTCAGGTATTGTGAGGCCCGCCGTCTCCGCTGCGCCGCTGATCGACGTTTTCCCCTCCACATAGAGCGCTGCCGCCCTTTCCTTCCTAAACTCCGCTATTCCCTTCTCCATGAACCGCCTTATCATAGCCGATCGGTCCACATTCTCTCTTCTAGCCTGCTCCTCAACATATCTCAATACATCCTTGGGCAACCTAACACCAATGCTCTCAGTCTCAGTCAACCTTTCTCACCTCCTCCACAATCATGTCTATCACGCTGTGAGAGAACCATCCAATCCGCTTCAGCTGTAGTAGAGATTCCAACGCCTTTTCTTTGGAAATGACTCCTCCTCTCGCCATGACGAAGACGATTTCCGGTGACGAAATCAAGTTAAGGTTCAGAATCAACTGCAACCCTCTCACCTTATCATCATTGGACGCGATCAAATCTGCCTTCTCTTGGAAGTATAGGGCGACGGATTCCAACTCACCGCCCTTTAACCCATACTTAGCTAACTCTGTTATGAGTTTCCTACCAACCACAGTCACCACAGCAATGTGATTGCTATCCTCGAGTTTCTTGACCACGTATGCATCAGGCCGACTTCTCTCAAGTCCCTTTTCAACGACCTCTCTGTGAACAACTGGCGATATGATGACCCTGCCGAACATCACGCATGCCTCCTTCAAGACAGAAGTTGTTGCTAGGTGGATCAGAACCATCGAGTCCTTGACAACGAGCATCCCAATCACCGTGCACAGTTCCTCCGCTTTGTGCACGAATATAAACGTTGCTGAACACGCCACTCCAATTGCAGCCGGAGCTATCGACACCGGGGGGTGCTCTTCGTACTACGGCGCAGAAAGAAGCAATAGCTAGGTCCCAACCACGGGACCTAAATCCTCCCCTTTTTTAGGGAAAATACCGAAGACTGTGCTAGACTCTTGCTTACGCAGGGGTCAGAAAACAGCAAACAGTTAGGACATTCTCTTGGATGAACGAGAAGACAACGACGTACAAACGCCCAACACATCTGAGAATGCACAAGTCAAACCGAAGTCCCGCCTCGTCACTCAAAGGAGAAGTTACACGGCATGATTGGCGGTTCTACATCAAACGTCAGAGCCACAATCACAATCCGAAATACAAATGGCAATGTATGCCTCGAACCTCTCGCAGTTTGCGGAAACAGAGCAAGTAGTTGCATCTGTCGGCCCCTGAAGCCTCTTTCCCCTTCTTGAGATAAGTCCGCTTGTATGTGTGAAGACATTCCAGGCGAGGCAGTTCACATTGGCCTATAGACTCTCTTTCTTGCATCCACCCTCACTACCAACACAGTGTTCTCCGGATCGAGGATGACGTAGAGAAGCCTACAGTCTCCCACTCTAGAACTCCAAACATTTCTAGCCTTAAACCCGCCCATGAGCCGTTTGCCGGCCCTGTAGGGATCTTTCGCCAGCTCATTGACGCGTTCTCTGATCCTTTCCTTCTTCTGTTCAGTTAATCCGTCAATGAACCTCTTTGCTCTTCGGCTGAATAGTACCGAAAACTTCTTGGCAGGTATGATACTGTCCTTCTCTGTATTCTTCAATAGCTTCGTCTATCTCCTTCAGGATCGTCGGGTTCTGCGCGAGTAGCTCAACCGTTTCAACTAGAGACTCGAACTCATCCTTGGTGATCATTCTCTCCTCGATACTCTCAACTTTTCTCCTTATCTTTCCAAGCTCCTTCACGATGGTTCGAGCAGTCAAGGATGAATCACCACAACCGAAACCGATATGCGATCCACCATTATATAAAGACCAAGTAAGAGATGTCTTAGGTCACATGCGGACTCACAGCTTTCTCGTCTTCTCCATAGTTCCCTCTGGCATCATGTCTGATCTCAACTTCTTGGAGTGATGCTAGTCACGCATCGTCCTAGGATCGTCGTTCTTCCGTTCTAGCCCCAGAAATATCAGAGCCTATGCATAAGCTCTTTTGCCCAGGGCTAGGCGAATTCTAAAGTGATTGTCATGGTCTCTCAAATTGCCTGGTTGCCATGGCGCCTCTGCTTTACTCAGTAAAGTTTTTATCAGCCCCGTGGCGCAGTCGTTCAAGGTCGGCAGAAAGTGAAGCTAGCTTCCTTGACCTCAGAGGGAAGAATACTATTGTCTCTAAACCATGGGAAGCATACTTACAGCGAGTTAAGGTTCGAAACCGGGTTAAGCGACCGGTGGCTAGCAATCAAGCTTAGAGAACTGGAAGCCGACGGTACCATCAAAAGAGGCGGCAGGTGGTATGGGCTAAGCGGAAAGTTGAAAGTTTCTGCCCACGAGCTGAGCTTGTACATGCGATCTCAAGCGAGGCAGATTGCACGTGAACTTGCAGGACTGCGTTGCGTCAGAGCCGTCATCCTCTATGGAGGCGTAGCTCAAAACAATGCCAACGAGCACAGCGACTTGGACATGATAATCGTCGTGAGTGTCCCATCACCTAAGGTGAAAGGGGAAGTGATCTCGGCAATTTCGAAGCTTGAATTGAAGTATCACTTGACTGTTGAGCCATTGATCTTGAGCGAGGAAGATCTTCTTGACAATGTCAACTCGCGCGAGGGAGGCATCATTTACGGAATAGCTGAGGGCAGCGAAGTTTTGATTGACAAGACGGCGAAGTTGGATGGAATATTGCATGGCAGAGTCGAAGAGATCAAGCGTAGCCACGATTACTTGGAGGAAGAACGGATCTGGTTAAGAGCAAAGTAGAAGCGTTGCTGAGAGTCTCCGAAGTGAATCTTGCCAGAGCGCAAAGACGTCTCGACTCAGAAGAGTATGATTCCGCTGTATTTCATGCCTCAACGGCTGCTGAAAATGCCGCCAATGCTATGATTCTCAAGCTTGGGGGTAGTGAGGCAAGGAATCACAGAGCAATCAGTGGCCTGGCAGCTGTCATCAGGAGAGTTAAGCCAGAGTTGCTAGGAGAAAAAGAATACGCGCAGCTGATTGAAAGGGGGAGAGAAATTCAAAGAGAAGTAGTATATGCCCGATATCCTCTCAAGGTGGCAGGCAAGTGGATGACCCCAATGGATTACTATACTCAGGAGAAAGCTAGAAGCACGATAGACCATGCCAAGTCCGTGGTTAACGCAGTAAGGATATACATCAAGAGAACAAGGGCTCGGCGAAGTAAGCACTGAAGTCTCTATTCAAGTCCAGATCATCAACGGACAAGAGCAGTGTTGCAGCGGCAGGCTGTAGGCGTCGTTCTTCTTCGTCGGCACAGAGCTGCTGGGCAAGTAAACGGCAAGTGTTAGGCCAGGAAGCTGGGTCGTCTGGGCCTTTGCCGTCAGTTCGGAACGGCAAGCCAAGACCGATACGATTGGGCTTTCTTCCCGAATTGTTTTTGTGTTACAGGACGTAATACGGTACGTATGACATCGACGGTCACTGTTCGGCTCTCGGAGAAGGAGAGGCGTGAACTACTGAAACACGGCAAGATCTCTGAGGTTGTCCGAGAAGCCCTCCGCCAATACTTGAGAGACAAGAGTTCCAGAAGGATCATTTCACGTCTCAAGGAGTTGCAGAAGAGTGCGCCTATCCGGACCACAATCCAGGACGATCTGCGCCTCATTAGGGCTGACCGAGAACGATGATAGTCAGCGACGCAAGCTAAGGTCTTTCATTCATTTCTCTAATGGCGGGGAGCCATCCTCGCGGTTGACTTGTGAGACTTCCCTCTGACAATGGCTGATGATTTCTCTCGCATACCCAATCAGTCTCTCAGCCACTACCCTAGTGTACAGACTCCCCGGAAACCCGACCGGGTGGACATTCGGGTAACGACTCGGTATGTACGCCTGATCCAGCTCCAAAGCCTTCTCACGAAGATCGAAAGGCCTAACATTCTCTGGAAGCGCGTCCATCAATGCAGCAACAGAGTGACCCCAAGCTTCTCCTCCCAATCTCTGAATCAAAGCTTTGACCGCTTTTTCTGCTGCCTGCTGAGCAGCAAAACACGCCCATTCATACAACTCCTCCTTGAGCGACACCTCGGCCTGCCTCATGTCCCGATGCGCCTGATTTAGCCAATCCCTGCTTCTCTCAACCATTCTCTCTCATCCTAACGACTCAAGATATCAAGATGCCTTCCTTCTCAAGGGCTTCGGCAAACTTTGGACTGCTAGCCACCAGTGCATCAAACTGCTCCTTGCTGTACACTTTCGGCTCCACCCTCGGAAGCTCTATCTCTTCCATGACAAGCTTGTAGGCGTCTCCTCGGGGAGGACCATCGTACACCACGACAATATCGATGTCACTTCCCGCCGTATGACGACCTTTGGCATACGAGCCGTACAGAATCATCCTAGAAACAGGCAACTTCGCTCTAAGCCTGATATGAGCCTGCCTAAGCTTCTCCACCACTTGGCTTCTGTCCAGCGATGGATAGGTGACTCTTACCCGGCTCATAGCGTGAGACCCTCCCAACAGATGGACCTCTATTCTCTCCAATAATAAACTCCTCCCTCAATAGTTGTTTCATACCCGGACAAGGCCGATCAGACCCGTTTCATTGCGCTCAGTGCCATCGAAATGAGTCGAACACAAGTGCAAAGCCTCGGTCAACACCGAGAGAAAATAGAGCTGCAATAGTGCAACTATCTCCCAAACTCTCCAATCCACCGGACAAGCCCTGAAGCATCCTAGTACAATATGTCGGGGGGGCTGCTAGGCAAGTACCCCTCCACTATGCCATCAAGGTCGCCAGCGGAGGACTTAACAACCAGTCCCATTACATTTCCAGATCCTTAGCCACCACATGGCGCAAGCGAGAGCCGGAAACATTCGGAGACATGTCAGACTTGTTGGAGGTAGTAAGCTGGGGCCTCCTAGGCGTCTTCGTATCCTCCTGCCTAATCTACCTCATCCCATTCATGGGGCCTTCAACCATGATCTACTCAGGCGCAGTCGCAGCGATCTACCCAGATCAACCCCCAATCCTAATCGGAATTGCTGTAGCCGCCGGAGCATCTATCGCGAAGGCAGTTCACTACTACATAAGCCACTTCGCGCGTAGAGCTCTCAGCGAGAAGAGCATGCATAAGCTAGAAGGATACTGCGAGAGATGGGGACGATGGAAGTCCGTCGCAACATTCATCTCCTCCGCGACTCCGGTACCAGACGAGCCGGTGCTTATCTCGCTTGCCCTAGTCAACTACAGTCCTCTAAGATTCTTTCTAGTCTTCCTACTTGGGAAACTGGTCATAAC
>Ga0315310_10000659_pt1 | contig 22114 bp, 18 predicted proteins | sample TDP5_MG_FD_203630 | JGI IMG/M metagenome (GOLD analysis project Ga0315310, IMG submission 203630) | Freshwater sediment microbial communities from Lake Towuti, South Sulawesi, Indonesia - TDP5 | ecosystem: Environmental > Aquatic > Freshwater > Lake > Sediment | place: Indonesia: South Sulawesi...
TATTAATCGTAATGGTGAAATTGCATTGTTCATAAAAGGATTTTCCAATAAGAATCTGTAAAGTGTAATTATGGTCAGCCATTGGCGCATTTAATTTACTACTATCAGCCCAAACACTGTAATTTCCTCCGATAGTATTTCGCCAAGCGCAAGAATAGCCCCCAAAGTTCGCAGTCACTGTTGCACCTACCATCCCTTTTCCATTACTCGCATTAATATAATTAAAACGAAGGGTCCAATTATCCATAGCGTATATTTTAGCATAAGTTCCTGTCAAGTTAGCCCCATTTAGATTGGTAATAGAGGCCGGATAGCCGTAAATTTCTAAATGGATTATCAAATTTGCAGTTTGATAATTTATTTTGCTTGCCCTTAGTAGAACGGAGTAATTGTTCAGAAAAACTTTCGAAATATTAAAACAAACTCGATAGTATCCCGCACTCAATTCCTGAACTATATAATTTTTGATGAGTGACCAATTTGATTGGATTACTCCATTCGGAATTCCAATATTATTTATTAAATCTTTATAATAAATGGTAATATTAAAAACACCGTTTTGACGATATACAAGTCTTGGCACGATGGTTTGATTGGATAGACTGGTCGTAATATTTGTAAATATCAAAGTTAAGTAGGCCTCTTGCGATTGATAGATGTCACTATCAATATAGAATAATAAATTATATTTATGGGCTGAGAAATTTGCAAATAATATAGTATAGACCCCTGTACCAGGATTATACGCTAAAGAATAATTAAAATTCTTGATAAGGACGCCTCGATAGGATCCATCAAAATTATATTTCCAGTTGATGGTAATATTACTTGTTTGAATCGAATAGCCAGTCTGATTTGTATAAGTGAAGCTAAAAGCAATAAGAGTTTTCCAAAATGTTTCTTTGGCCGTATCATTAAAAATCAAGGTAGATCCAAATTCTTTGATCTTAAGTGTAATCGCATAATTTGTAAAATTCTGTACCTCTTGCCAAGCACTAGCATTGACTAATATAAGATAACTCCCATAGGTGATAGGCGAATTTATAGTGATAGTCCAAGCCCATGCCCCTCCTATAAAGACGGGATTCATAGGCTGTGGAGTAGAACTCATAAATTTATACTTAACAATGGCGCCCATTGTTCCATTTAGATATAATGTGCTCCAAGTGCCCTTCCAGAAGGTCATATTATAATATATTATTAAATTGAAAACCGCTCCTTTCGACATTTCGATTATAGTACCTTTATGGTTTGGGGATATAATAACGAGCGAACTTGAGTTATAAATTGAGATGCTGGTATTGTAAATACCGACTTCAGTACCATTAAACCATGAGATAAATAATCCATATCGCCCATTGGTATGGATATATTGTGCAATATTCCAAGTTAGATTAATAAAGCTCCCAATTCCCCTAGCTCCTAGTGAACCGAGAAGAGTCTGGTCAGAACTCGTTATATTTAGTTTGGCATTGTTCACCCCATCATTAACAGGCCTGATCAAAGAAGCTGCAACCTTGACCGTATCAAGGGTATAGAACTTCTGGAGAGGAATTCCTTGTTTATATACAGTTAGGTTTGAAATCCAATTATACCCATTGCACTGTACCACCCAGATTCCGTTACCTGCCGCCCTAATCACTACTGATTTTTTGGGAATTCGCAAGAGTTCAACCCAATTCAAGTATAGACTCGCCCCTTTGAAGACTTTTGATGCATTCCAAGTAGCAGGAATCGTGATATTTATGCGTTTATTTACTGAATTTGCTAAAAAGGCAGTCGAAATTGTCACATTCCATAACACTAATTTATTTAAAAGTATTGCAGACAATACTGTTTTGCCAATGGTGATATTTTGTAATTGGGCGGTCCAATTGATGCGATAGGAAATATTATACCATGTGGAATGTACTTGAAAAGGTATCAGTCCCGAGGGTAAGGGGAGAATTAACCCCGATGTATTCCATTTCCCACTAATGGTCACAGGTTTGGAATTGATTGTCATATTAATTTGAGAAGGCATTTTTTCATTTTGTGTTGGTAACAAACTTAAGCGTAATGTAAGATCCGTTGCATCCAATTGCCAATTTGTTGGGACGCCAAACCCCTGATAAACGAGTCCTTGGTCTCCATTGTTAGCATCGGTAATGCCATGCCAATAAAGTGTAGCATTAGAGGTAAATCCTATAAAAAATGTCCTCTTATAAGTTTTGGTTATGTCAAGTGTTGGTTTTATCTTTAAAGTCCCGTTCCAATAAGGCATTCCATTAGCCGAAACCCATTGATATGCTGAGTATGGTAATGCTGATTCACTTTTAGTATAGATAATTTTATCAGGTATGATGTTATGCTTTGCTATGCTATAAGTAGCATTGTATATGAAAACTTCTGTATAAGGTGTTCCAATCAAAAATCCTGTAGAATATCTAAAATCAACGGCATTTAAAACGCAACTATCGGTTATATTAAACCCCATTACCCATTGTTGCGTATCAATTTGCATTATAGCCGCACCGATACCTGCCTCTATAGGATAAAAAAATTTCTGCAGATTTACTTTAGAGACTGTCATATTGATAAAAGTGCTATTCCACCGATTTACCTGAATTGAAAAGCCATCTTTATTTCCAATTACAGTCCCGTTTAAAGTGCATGTCAAATTTATCTGCGTCTTAGAGGTAAGAAGTGAAATTGGTTGATTTACAATGACTTTTACAGTATTCGGAATACCTAATTGCCCGAAAGAATCGTTATACTGGATAGTATAAATGAAAGTCCCGGTTTTCGCTGTATTTATTGGATGATTTACCGAAACATTATTTGTCCAAGGATTCCATGGTTTAGGAGTATTATTAATTAATACCCTATAATAACCGGCACCGACATCATCCGTTAAAATCCAACCAATAAATCCGCCATACCCCTGAGTAGTAATAATATCTGCGGGTTGATTTGATTGAGGGGGATTATCAATTAAAATTGTAACTATCACACTATCAGGTGTCCCTAATTGCCCAAATGAGTCATTGAAGTTAATAGTGTAAATGAAAGTTCCTGTTTTCGTTGTATTAATTGGATAATTGATCGCAGTATTATTTATCCAAGGCTTCCATTTGTTAGGCGTGCTATTAACAAATACCCGATAATAGCCTGCACCCAGATCATCGGTTAAAATCCAATTTATGTTTTTACTATAACGGGTATAAGTAGTAATATCTGAGGGTTGATTGGATTGTGGGGGCTTATCAATGAAAATTTTAACTGTCACAGTATTTGGCGTACCCAATTGCCCAACAGAATCATTGTATTGAATTGTATAGGTGAAAATTCCCGCAATAGTGGTATTAATTGGGTAATAAATGACCGTATTATTTATCCAAGGGGACCAATTTTTAGGACTGCCATTTATTAAAACCCGATAATAACCTGGACCGATATCATCTGTTAAAATCCAATTTATGGTTTTACTATAACCAACATAAGTAGTAATATTTGCCGGATTATTACATTTTGGCGGAGCATCCAATACAATTTTAACTAGCACCGTATCAGGTATGCCTAATTGTCCGGCAGAATCATTATATTGAATTGTATAATTAAAATTCCCCACAATAGTTGTATTAATGGGATAATTTAAAATACTATTATTGACCCAATTTTTCCATGCACTGGGGGTCGAATTTATCAAAACTCTATAAAACCCTGCCCCAAAATCATCCTTTAAGTTCCAAGGAATTGTTGTAATGCTCTTTGTAGAGGTTATTACATCTGCTGGATAGTTGGAACTAGGTGGATTATCCAAAATCGTCACAAAAACAGTGCTAGGAATTCCCCAATTATTTCCCGTATCGTTATAAAAAATCGTATAATTAAACACACCGGGGGCTGATCTATCTATTGGATATTGCAAATTCGTGCTATTGATCCATTGATTCCAATTCGAGGGGGTCTTATTCACCAATACCCGATATGAATCCGGCGCAAAATCATCATAAAGATACCATCCGATTGTTTCCTTGCCATTTTTATTAGTAATCAGATTGGAAGGCTTATTAGAGGTTGGCGGAGTTTTATCAATTTTAATCGTAATGATGACCGAATCAATTATACCCAAATTACCACCTGAATCATTGTATTGGATTGCATAATTGAAAGTTCCATCCTTTGAAGTATTGATAGGATAATTCAAATTACTGTTATTAATCCATTTCTGCCACTTACTAGGGGTCATATTTACAAAAACTCTATAATACCCTGCTCCATAATCGTCTTTTAAGATCCACGGTATTGTTCTTGAGCTATTTACTGCAGTCTTTATATCTAAGGGCTGATTAGATGTCGGAAGACTATCCAATATATTCACAATTACCGTATCAGGAGTGCCCCAATTATTTCCCGTATCATTATAGACGATGGTATAATTGTATCTACCTGGAGCTGACCTATCTATCGGATATTGTAAGTTTGTATTATTGACCCAGGTCCTCCAACTTGAGGGCGTTGAATTAACCAAAACTCGATAATAACTCCCCCCAAAGTCATCGCGAAGAATCCAATTAATCGTTTCTGTCCCTGATTTGATCGTAGTAATATCGTTCGGTGTATTTGATGTCGGGCGTTGATCAATGTAATAGCTGATCTTATAATTAGCAATATCTCTCATAGCGTTTTTAGCTTCAATAAGTAACACAAATGTTGTGTTACTTGAAGGCATATATCCCATATATTTTGGATAAATTGGATTGAAAGAAGTAGCAAGAACGTTGTTTGTTAGTTCTTGATTAGCAACCAATCGTATACTGAGATTTCCAGTCCCTGATACACGATCCAGCATAAACATATAAGGAACTCCTCCGGTCAAATTCACAAAATAAGCATCAATATTATCAGAACTTGTAATATTGCCATATATAGGCTTTGTAATATTCAATTTTATAATCCACTCATACATTAGTTTCACCAGATATTCACATGAAGAATCCAAGGTCCAACCGCTTCCAGTATTGTAATAACTAAATCCTCGACTTGGTGTATCTCCACAAAGCCATATACAATTATCCGAAGGTTGTGTTCCGACAAATGCTATTGTAGGGTCGTCATCGAGCAAATAAGTCGAACCTGTACAATTAAATAAATGCCATGCAATATTGCTAACATGGCTAATGCTATTATCACTATAATCAACAAAATTACTATCCCCCAAGAAGCGAAGGATTACACTATGGGTTGGTCCTGACCCTGTAGGGGTAGCATAAGAATAATTCACCCCCCTAATGAGACATTTCCCCTCTCCCATACTGAAATTAACTCTTAAATTTTGCAAATCCAAATACGTATTGTCACAAACCCGCCTTTGGATTTCTGTAATCTCATCATCAAAATGACTAGCAAATCGCGCAGTAGTTGCTAACGCTCCACTTAAGAAACTCGCAATAAGAATAAAATTCAGCAGTAGAAATCCACCAAATTTAAAAATCTTTTTAGAGCGTTTGAAAATATGCATATAAACCCAACTTTCTAAGGTAATTCGCCTTTATCTTCTAAGGGAATATGTTATCGAAATAATTAATTTGCATATCGTGTAATTCATTTGGTAATAATCATAAAATAATACCACGATGCTGTTATCATAATTGTAATAAAAATTGCATTATATATTTAATTTTTGTAAAATCTTCACAATAAGCCTTTTCTTAATATTTGGCAATAAGCATTTTGAGAAAATCATCGAGGAATAAGTTGAAAATATGCGAAATAAAGATTTAATGAATGAAGTAAATGTGATTCGGAAAGATTTTCGAAAAATTAAATTAAAAATAGCTCTTTGTTATCCCGACCTCTATCGAGCAGGTATAACATGCTATGCAATTCAATTGCTTTACTCATTATTTAATTCCTTTGAAAATGTTCAATGCGAACGATTTTACTACACTCCAAAAATTCCTACTGTCTCGATTGAATCTAGGCAACCGCTTCAGAATTTTGATGTCATCTGCTTTTCTTTACAGTACGAACTGGACTATTTGAATCTGCTCGAAATGCTTTCTTTAGCAGGTATTCCCCTCCAATCTAAAGAACGTAAATTTCCACTTATCATTGCTGGCGGACCTTGCGTCTTAGAAAATCCTCTACCATTGGTTCAGTTCGTAAATATCTTTGTTTTGGGCGATCTCGAGCCTATTTTAGATCAGTTCATTTCGTATTTAGTTGATTTTAAAAACGGATTAAAAACTCTGCAGGATTTTCGAGATATTCCGGGCGTGTTCATTCCTCAATTCTATGAGGGTGAAACCATCTCTAAATTAGTTGCTTCAAATTTAGATAGCTGCTATCATCCTATTGCACAATTAGTTTCTGAGGCTTCTCCTTTCGGTAAATCCCTTTTTTTAGAAGTCAGTCGGGGTTGTCCCAGAGGTTGTAAGTTCTGTCTAATTGGATATCAGGGGCTCCCTTTCCGATTTCGAGCTTTATCCACTCTTAAACAACTTATTTTAGATGGCATCACAAATTCTAAAGTCGATAAAATCTCTTTAATTGGAAACTCGCTCTCAGATTATCCATATCTGAATGAATTATGTGAATTCATCGTAGACCAAGGCCTGAAATTGTCCCTTCCCTCATTACGCATAGACGCTCTTTCCGATTCATTCTTATCCTTATTGAAGGCATCTGATGTCAAAACTATTTCAATAGCCCCTGAAGCTGGCTCGAATCGTCTACGGTCGGTCATTGGTAAAAGCATTTCCGATGATTTTTTGATAGATCAAATTAAAAAGTGCGCAGATGCAAAAATTGAGAATTTAAAACTATATTTTTTGATTAATCTTCCCACAGAAACACCCGAAGATATAGATGGCATGTCTCACTTACTTAATACCATTGTTCAGAACCTCTATCCCCCCCAGCATCTTCATTTAAGCGTGAATCCTTTTATTCCAAAACCTCATACTCCATTTCAATGGGAACCTCCTCTTAATTTGAATTCGCTCCAAGAGACAACAAAAGTACTACAAAAAAGGATTCGAGCTTTAAAAATTTACAATTTTGAAATTTTAGATCCTCGAGGGGCGCGTATCCAGGGTTACCTTTCACGAGGGACTGAGCGCCTCGGACACATTTTACAAAATGTTTTATTTAATGGAGGGACTCTTGGGGCGTGGCGTAAAGTCCTTAAAAATACTGAATATTCAATTGAGGAATCTCAAATTTTCCAACCAAATCTTGATACGCGGCTTCCGTGGGATTTTATTGATGTTAAAGTAGATAAGAAAAGATTACTTGCTTTATACAATTGGGCTCATGGTTGATTCTCAGCCCGCAAACTTTGCATAAGATCATCCATTGATGGAAATGAAGGGTCCTCGACCACTTCAAGGGTTCCATTCCGCCCTAAAGTTAATTTCGTGATGCCTAAATATTGTGAGGCATAGGCATTTTTAATATCCAATACTTGATTGACCTTCACCTTATAAATTTGATTTTGCCATAAAGTCAGTGGAATTCTACCTGAAATATCGCCCAAAATTGCTTCTGCAACACGTAAGTGTTTCCCACTTTTTGATCGGACAGCATGTGGCATCTGAATAGAAAGAATCCGCGCTCGTATTGAAACAACAGTCATTTCAGGGCGAATTTCACTGATTTGCATATTTCCACCGAATATTCTATTTTTCTGGTTTCTTCAGGATATCTGAAATCGGATAATACACATTAAAAACTCCAATAAAAATTGCGATAATTGAAAGTAAAAATAAAAGCACAACAATGAAGTATCCAATTGTCATTGCTCCCACTAAAAGAATGCAAACAATCATCATATTCTTTTTTATTTTACTTAGTTTTTCTCTAATTTTTGTATCTATATAACTTGCCTCTTCTTTTTTTTGATCCAATTCCTCAAATCCTTTTTTTCGTTCTTTCCAAGTTGATTTATGAGGGGCTGTTTCCATAGGGTTCTCAATTCCTTTTTTTCATTCTTTCTGAAACTGTGATTACTTAAGTCTATAAATTTATTTTCAATCAAATAATCATTTTAAATGAAAATAACCTTTTACTAATTTTTTAAATAAAACCTCTTCATAGTAACCTTTAATTGAAATCAAGATAAGGGACCTTTTTGTCACAAAAGAAACCAAAGAGTATGAAAAAAGGAGCGAAGATCGCCAAACCACCGGTAGTTGATGAGGATTTAGATGAATCATTAATGGAAAACGACTATGCAGAATTTTCACAACAAAGATCGTCATCTAAATCGAAATTATACCTTTCTGATCAATTCAAGGATGATGTAATTGATGATCAATACGAAAATGTTGATCTCTTAGATACCATTGACGGAGTTGATTATGACCCAGATCAATTTCGGGAAGACTTTCCTCATTTAACAGAAGAAATCCAAAATCCTAATCTTTTATATCCAGTAGATGCTGTTCGTTGGGACGATGAAGAACCTTTGGAGGAGATCCAAGAAGAAATAAAGCCGAAGAAAGGAATTTATACCACTCCTGAAGAACCCAACTTAAAATCTTTGCTTCACCGATGTAAAACTGAACAAGAAGCACTGGAAATAATCAAATACTTTGAAAAGCGTGAAGAAATTAGTTCCGAAGAGGCAGAAAAACTCATATCTATTTTACAATCGAAGGGATTAAAAGCATTTCAAGGTAAAAAAGAAGATTAAAAAAGAAGATTAAGCTCTATTTTGCAGAAACAATTTTAACAATGTCGCTCTCTTTTACTTCATAATTTTCTCCCAAACGCTTCTTTGTTCTTGCATCAATTCCATGAATAAAAAATTTTTCAAAGTCAGTATGAATTTTTCCAGCGAATTCTCGGAGGGTAAGTCCGCGATTCACTAGATAGACATCTGGAAGGACTCGGCCATCTTTATCTGAATACGATTGTACATCATACACGGGATATACCGGAATCATATCCAATAATTCAAAAACAGTAACATTTAAGGCTTTTTGGACTCCCAAGGAGCCGTAATCTGCGAGAAGCTTTTTAATATTTTCCAAAGTCTTTAATTCTTTTTCTGAGAATTTTTCTTGTTTCAAAATTTGGAAGTCATTATCACCGGGTTGATAGGAAATAATCTGATCTTCTGCATAGCGTCGAAGCCAGTATTCTGCAAGAGCACATGTTGGAATTACCTGTTTGTCGAGTTGTGTTCTTAGATTTTCAATATTCTCCTTAGCAGGTTCCAAATCTATTTTATTGGCAACAATTAGCATAGGTTTTGCTATCGTTTGAAGCTCCTTAATAAAAAGGTAAATATCGTCCTCGGACCATGAACTTGGCTTTTCGGCATTCAAATTAGTTTTTCTTACTGCGTTGAGAATATGGACTCTTGCCATACCAAGCCCCGAGAGACGTTCTACCATTGTATCTACAAAGGGTGTTTTTTCAACCTCCATTTTTCGCGCAAATTTTCTCCAGTCACGCTTGATTATTTCACCAAGCCACATGATGATTTCATGTTCTAAAAATTCCACATCTTTTAGCGGGTCCCAACTTCCTGGCGTTAGATTCTGGCCTTCCGCATCCGTTGCGCCCGCCGCATCTACCACATGGATAAGGGCATCTGCTCTGCTAAGATCATTTAGAAATTTATTTCCAAGCCCTTTTCCCTCCCATGCACCAGGAACTAATCCCGCAACATCCAATAAATTAATAGGAATTAAACGCGTCCCATTGACACAAATCGAATTTTTTGGATTATCTTCAACCCCCAATTCCTTACAAGGGCATTGTACAGTGACATACGCTGTCCCTGGGTTTGGTTCGATAGTGGTAAATGGATAATTTGCTACCTTTGCAGTCGTCATACAGGCTGCATTTAAAAAAGATGTTTTTCCACTATTAGGTTTCCCTACTATTCCAATTAACATATTATTCTCCTTGAAAATGGTTTTTTCTAATTTCACTATTATGTTCTATCATTTAAGTCTAAATGGTGCTTCTTTCAAAGGTTCTACTCCTTCAAAATCGTACAATATCTTCCAAAAACTATATGCTGTTAATCCATAAACAATCCAAGTAAAAGCCGAGAATGCGATATAGAGAGTCATATCTTGATAAGGCGAAGGGCGAAAAGCTGGAACAAATAGCGATGCCAGCCAGAAAATGCCAGTAATAGCTAGCAAATATTTTAAATTCTTTTTTTGACTATTTACCCCAACGAGAATAAGGAAAATTGATATCATTATGCTAAAAATTAAGGATGTAACGGAAAAAATGATAGTAAATCCATTAATGAGGCTATTGATAATGAGCTCCTGTTGCGTATAACGAAAGGGATTGACTATTAGATAGATCGATAAATTTAAAATGGCAAGAATAGCCCCATCTAATTGAAAAACGCCTCCATATATAGCGGTATCCCGGGACATTCTTTTGCCCGCATATATCAGCCCTAAACCGAAAAGGATTCCTAAACTGTACGTTAGAAAATATAGGATTGCATAAACTTCAACTGTTATTGTTGGACTAAAAATAAAAGGATACATGGTGTAAAAGAAATTTACTGGAATTGAAGCCAAAATGCTAATAATTCCAAATTTAATAAATAACTCCAATCTAGCAGTCTGTTTAACTTTCCTAATTTCTGTGCTTTTTTCTAATCGGCGTCTTTCTGCCATTTTCCTCCGTTTGACTTTCCGTTCATGCTCAATTTCATCTTCCATTAGATTCATCTTCCTAATTCTCAGGATCTCAAGGAGCAACCTTTTTGAAATTTTTTCTCATCTTAAGTTTTTTAAATCAATGTCATCCTATAAATACCTTAAAGGTACTCAAAAAAAATTTCTTTAAATCGCTTTCAATTTTTTTTCTCCAAGGGGTGCTGAGTCCAATGGTAACTCCATTAAAATTACGAATTTTTTTAAGTCGAAAATTTGATAGCAAAGTTTTTACACTTGCATCTGGCGATATTGATGGAGATGGCATTGATGAGATTGTTCTAGGATTAGAAAATGGAGATTTACGTGGTTTTAAATATGAAAAAGGTGAATTAAAGGAAATTTGGAAGACAAGTTTATTGAGGTGGATAGATCAAATACAGGTTGCAGATTTAGATGAAGATTATTTTAATGAAATCTTAGTTGCTTCTGGTTCTAATGGAAGAATCTACAAATTTTCTGAACCCAATTATAAGGAAGTTTGGAATTTTCAAGCCAATGCTCCTATTACCTCCCTCGCTGTTGGTGATGTAAATAATGATCGTCATATGGAATTACTGGTTGGGTCTAATGATGGATATCTCATTGTGTTTGCCCAAGGTGATGAATCATATAAATTCAAACAGGTTTGGAAAAGGAAATTTGAAGGCGATGTCTTAATTGGTTTGGCAGACCTGGATGCTAATAAATTAAATGAGTTAGTCGTTGCCAATAATAATATAGTTCGTATTTTTCGAGTAGTTGATAAATATCCCAAGAAAGAATCTTGGTCTGAAACCTATAGACCTTACATAAAGAGATTGTATTTATTTGATATTAATTCTGATAATAAGGCTGAGATATTTTTAGGGCTGGAAGATGGCACTTTTGCGATTTTTTCCCATAAAGATGGCGATTATTTTTCTGAAGATAGAACCTTCAGATTTAATGATATGATATCGGTAATTACTTCGGGAAAAATCCGAGATAAGAGTGTCATATTAACAGGTTCCTATGATAAGACATTGCGAGCTTTCCAAGATGCTGAATTATTTAAAATAGAGGTAGATGAAAAAATTTACGCCGCCTCGCTTGCCGATATCGATCATGATGGTAATGCAGAATTATTACTTGCAGTCGGGAATCGGCTCTATATTTTTAAAGAGGATATTATACTTACATTCGAAATTAATCATCCGAGTTCCATTTATGCTGATGAAGAGTTAGTAATAACTTATTACATTAAAAATAATTCGGAGAGCCCGATTTATAAATTGGATTTTTCGAAAATCGAATGGGCTCCAAAAGTTCTTAATTTAAAAGAACCACTAAAACCGGGAATTCCCTTAATTGAAAAGAATGGGGCAAAAGAAATTGCACTTCGATTTACTTCTTCTATGGTAGAAAAAGTAACACCCATTGTGTTTAATCCCATTAAAGTTCTATTTGAAATAAATAAAAAACCACAATTCCAGATACTCTCTGAAATTCGAATAAATTTACTTCCCCCTTTTAACTATCTCGCCAATCAAATTCTCAATTTCTGTGCAAATCTCAAGGGGACTAAAGTTCCTTTGAAAACTCTCGCAAAATTTATACCCAGAGAACTTGGTCCGCTTGAATCCGACATTGAACGCATTATCCAACGTCTTTTAGAAGAGAATCTCCTTAAAGGTACCCTAACTGACAATATTCTTTATATTCAAGATGTGAAATTACCTTTAGCTATTATTTATGAACCTCCTTCAATGGAACAAGAGATTACACCGCCTGAGTTATTATTTAATGCTATGAAAAAAGCGGTTCAGATGAAAAAAAGAACTTTAATTTCCGAACTGGCAGTTCAATTCAATCAAGAGCCCAAAGAGGTGGAAAATATCTTACAAAAACTTAAAAGCAATTTTGAAATTTCGGGTATCTTGATTCCAAATGAAGAATTTTACTATCTCACCGAAGAGGAAGTTAATTCAATAGTTGATTATATAAAAAGAACGCCCAATTTACTGCTCCCCAATCTTGTTGAAAGATTTGAGCTCTCTGAGAAAGAATCAAAATATCTTTTGAATGATCTTATCAACCTTGGAAAAATATACGGCCAAATAATTTCTAAAGATGGTGTCAACCGATTTATTACCATCGAGGCATTATCCAAAACCCTTTCAAAAGTATTGACTGAGAAAGGGAAAATAGATATTACCTCTTATTCAAAACAAACATCTATCTCGAGTGAATTAATTCGGGAAGCGCTACGAATTCTTCTCGATTCCAATTTTCCTGGCTATTACATGTTTGATGGTAAATTATTTTTGACTGAAACTCAATTTGAAAATGAATTGATTGCCGAACTTCAAGGCTCAGAAACCACAAGCGTTGGGTTAACCCCCCTAGCGACACGATTTCAAATCTCCAAAGATACTCTTACTCTTACATTAAAGAATCTTATCAATAAGAACTTGATTAATGGATACATTTCTGAAAATACGCTATATTTAAAAAGTTATGAAGAAGAAAAACTCCGAGATCTTTTTGAAAAATATATTGATGCGCTAAATTTTATACATATCTTAGTAATTCACCGAGAAAGTGGAGTAGCCATTTTCTCCGCATCTTACACACCCGAAAAAATAGATCCTTCCCTTGTTTCAGGATTTTTACATGCAATAACTTCTTTTGGCTCAGAGCTGGCCGGAATGGAAGGAACCCTCCAATTTCTTGAATACCAAGGTTTTCGAATCACAGTGCAAGAGGGTGAATTTATTCGTGCCGCTCTAATACTTAAAGAGGATCCCTCTCATCGTCTACAAGAAATCCTGAAGCATTTCGTACGATTTTTTGATACAAAATATAAAGATACCTTACAGGATTTTAGGGGTTCTGTGGATATCTTTTCTGATGCAAACATCCTTATAGATGATTTTTTTGAAATTAGCTTGAGTTTTCCTCATGAAATTCAGGAAAAGGAAATCTTTAAAAATCGTGAGCGATTTAGTGCTAATGAATTTGCGGTGATCAATATGGCTCGTAGCCTCGGACGTGAATTTTTACTACGAGCTTTAATTGAAAAAGTTAGCAAAGAGTTATTAATCTCCCAGCTTGAAGCATTTTCTATAATATATAACCTAAGAGAGAAGAAAATCTTTACTATTATCACCGAAGAACGAAAATCGTGCCCTTATTGTAGCTCCATAATTCCAAATTCCGCCTTGATATGTCCTTATTGCCTAAAAAATATAGAAGAACTAAATAATTAATTATTTCGGAGAAAAATTTTTCTAGTTCCTAATGTTTTTTTACTCGATAATGACTTAACTGAGGCTCTTTACCAAATGACCCGAAAGGTGCTTATTTTAGATGGAGTTCATTCTAATTGTGCGAAGATGCTCTTTGAAGCAAATTTTAATGTAGAGGAATACCCTGAGATATCCATTGAAGAATTAAAAGACATAATCTCAACTGCAGATGCAATTATTGTTAGAAGTAAAACAAAAATTACCCGGGATTTAATTGATCTAGCACCCAATTTGAAAATTATTGCACGGGCTGGCGTGGGGCTAGATACAATTGATGTCGAATATGCTGAAACGCACGACCCTCCAATTAAAGTAGTAAATGCGGAGGAAGCTCCGAGTGTCACTGTTGCAGAGCTCGTAATGGGATTAATTATTTCACTATTACGTCAAATTAGTTTTGCTGATCACTTGATGAAAGAAGGAACTTGGGCAAAGTCGCGCCTTTCAGGGATGGAGCTCCGGGGAAAGATATTAGGGATCATTGGAGCTGGTCGGATCGGAATTGAAGTGATAAAACGAGCCAATGCCTTCGAGATGAATCCAATTGTGTTCGATATTTCTGAAGAGCAACTGGAAAGAGCGGCGGAATTTGGAGCTAAAATTGAACCCGATTTAGAAGCACTTTTAAAAAAGGCGGATATAGTAACAATTCATATTCCTTTAACACCCGAAACGAAGAATTTAATTGATGGTAATAAAATTCAGATGATGAAAGATGGTGCCTTTCTAATAAATGCAGCTCGGGGTGGAATTGTTGATGAAAAAGCTCTTTATAATGCTCTCATTGAAGGAAAACTAATGGGCGCTGGGCTTGATTGTTATGAGAATGAACCCATGCCTGATGCTGCATTAGTGAAATTACCCAACGTGGTCTGCACCCCCCATATAGGGGCGTCGACTGAAGAAGCTCAAAGCACGTCGGCATATATTGTAGCCAAAAAAATCATTGAATATCTTAATCCACATTAGGTCTGAATTTCTTCTTGCATATTCAATTTAATTTTGGCTAGATGTTTCCTTTTAAGAGCTTCAATTGTGCCTGATACCCCCTCCACAACCATTAAGCAGTTATTTCCCTCAATCTGACGAATTACTGCCAGCGAGGTCCGAACCATGGTAAGTGCCTGGATATTTGTGCGTAGAATTCCATACCTATTTCTTTCATATTCTATTAGCCATAGACCGGTTCTACTCGTTCCAAATTCCCCATATAATGAAGATAAACTCCTCCAAATGGCTCTAATTAATTGTTGCTCGCCTATCTCTCCATCTGTAATAATTTTAATCAAAAGATATCTCTGGCGTTCCTTAGTGTTCACTATACTATTCCTCCTCTGGTGAAACTATTCGGACACCTGCCATAATGTAATTAGGGTCTCGTCTCATCTGAATTTTGCGCACAAGGATTTCAGGATAACTTGAAAGCGCATTAATGGCCTGCTTATCAGGGATTTTAACAAGCCCTGCAAGCATTACAAGTTCTTTCGGCGCACGTAACTCCCATTTTGACTCTGCACCAGAAGTAAGTATGAAAGGCGCATTTGCCCGAATGATCTGCTCACAATTCTTATACATAAGGCGTATTAATTTAGACCTTTGAAACTTCTCTGTGAGAATTAAATCTCGGGTTGAGATCTCTATTAAGGTTCCATTGTCCTTTGCCATTTTAAAATGAGAATAATCTAAACAATCAAATTCAACTAATTCCGATAATGAGATAATATCAACCCTTTTATCGAGGATTGCATTTACATAAATGTTCTTATCTTTTCTTGCACTTCGCACGGCTATAATATCAACAATATTTTGAACTTCTTTCAATCCTCTCTTCATATCATCAGCTGATTTTGGAGTTAATGTCACGCGTGTAAATAAAGTGCATTTATCTTGGTATTCTTTCTTAATTTGTTTAATTGCTTTGGGTGGAACGTTCCCGAAATCTGCAAATGCTATCCCTGCGTATCCAAGCTCGATTGCTAAATCAAGCATTACTGCGGGTTCATCTTGACCTATGGATAAGGAGGATTTAATTCCTAAATCATAAAATTTCATGCTTTAATCAGTTCCATCTCTTGTAAGATTGTAGTGATATCCTGTAACGAATATTTTTTTGGAAGTGCTACCTTCATCCTTATAGTATCTCGTATCTCCTTTATTTCTATCCTTTCTTGAAATAATTCTTGCTTCCCAAATCGTAGAAAAATATTGCCTTTCTCATCAACACGCTGGGATAGGCTTTTAAATAGATATTCCTTATCGGAAGCAACTAACCTTTGTGCTATATATTCTAAGACCCGTTGTGCATTCTCAGTAAATTTTGCTCGAACAACTGTAATTGGATTGTGATATACTCCCCTTAATTTATTAATAGTAAAATCTATTTCTCGAAATTCTTGAGGAAAAAGATTTTTAATAGCATATAATGCCTTTTCTGGGTCTTCAGTCGCTTGAATGAATGATTCAATTTCAATTTCCCTAATTTTTTTCACAGTAATTCCCTTCTTTATTTAGTATCCTTGATTTCCCTCATCTCGTTTTCTCTGAACGTCCTCAATTATTTTGAGTTTCTTCAATATCCCTAACCTTTTTAAGAAATTTCTAAAAGAAAATTCATTAATGTTAGAATATCATAATATGAATTTCATACATTAAAGAGAAACTATGGTAAATAAAAGATGTGTGTCAAAGGATGATTTGGGGAAATATCTATCTATTTATTAAAATGAAATAATGGTGAATAATAAATGACCTTAGAATATAATCCAGGGACGCCTGAAGACTTATTTGGCAAGAAGGCTCGGGTTCTTGTTGCACAGATGACCTATCCTGATTTGGTGAATTTTTTATTGCATCATCGGACCCCTGAACAAGCGGAAGAGGATTTACGCGATATATCAATGCGAATTTGTAAGAAATTGCTAGAGTTATGGAAACCAAAATCCAGAAAAGTCCTTAATTTAATTAAAGAATTATTACGGCTTATCTGGGGGGGCAATATGATATTTAAAGTCATTCAATATGATGATCGTAAAAGACCCCTCCTAGTTCAATTTATTGATAAAGACTGCAAGATATGTAAATCGGGTGAAGAGGTCCTAGAAGTCTCCAAAATCCATTATTGCTCAGCAATTTCAGGCTTTGTAGAATATCTGTTGAATTATATGGCACAACAGGGCACAATGAAATTGAAATATAAATCTGCAGATGTACGGACCACCTCTAGTAAAGGAAATGGAGATAAACAGTGCATTCACTTTTGCACATTTACTTACTAGGTGATATGCCATGGTTAGAAAAAAAATTGGTCCTTTCAAAAAATTCTTGGCTGCTATAGGCAAACGCCTCTTATGGTGGCGTGCCGAAAAGATGGATCTATATGTTTTAGCCCTCATGGCACGCGAAACAGTTATTAAATATCGAGAAATTTTAAATGGCGATCTTCAAAGGGCTGCTAACATCTTAAAAGAGCAATTTGCAAGTTCTGCTCGAACTTACTTACAATCTTTCATGTCCCAAATTAAATTAATCGCATCCAACGACCTCAAAGATATCACATTTATAGCTGAGGTATCACTGTATTCCATTTTAGGACCTGATTACAGAAAATTTTTCTCAAATATTAAATACGTCGCTGCTGATGACCCAAACAATCTAGAAAAACTTCATAAATTTGTGAATATAGTCCCAAAATGCCTAATGTGTTCTGCAATTCGTGATTTAAATCTAGAAGAATATAAGGACACGAATTATGGTGAGATAATTACCAATGCGTTAGCATCTTTGCTTGAACTCCTTCTGGATTACCTCGATTTACATTATTCTGTTGAAGTCAAAGAGACGCAATGTTTCATGAGAGGCTCCCCATTTGGGGAAGTAGTTATGTTCTTACACGAGAAAAAAGGATAATGATATATTTTTTATTGTTTTATAAAGATCAATTCTATCTTTTTTAATTTTTATTAATATACGAAATAAAAGAAGAATTGATATCTACTTTCCTCGATGGCTATGACTCCTAATCGAGGGTCGAATCTTTTCGGCACGGCGCCCTTTGTGATACATTCCCCGGCTTTTTTTGCCGGCAGCTGTTAAGCCTCGATTTACGCGTTTTTTATGTACTGATTCGCATATCCAATTAATGTTCGGATCGCTTTGAATTACAGGATGGTGTTTATCTACTAAAATAACTTCAAACCATTTCCAACGGCCATCGCGCCCAACAGGATAACTATTGAGCACTTCCATATTTGGGAATTTCCGCTGAACCCGTTCTTCTCCAATCCAACGAATGCTTTTCTTTGGTGTAAACCTCGTGACACCCATTTTTCTGGGCTTTCTGCCAGCTTTTGGGCGGATTTTGTGTCTGCCTCCACGACGTACGCGGACCCGTGCCACCGCATAGCCTTGTTTCGCTTTGTACCCTAACCGACGCGCCCGATCTAATCGCATTGGGTGTTCCACTCGTACAATTGCGGGTTCTCGCCGCCATTCAATTAACCGATACCACATTAATTCTTTGAATTTCTCATCTGCTCTTTGAAATGTTTCGGCTATGTAAAAATATGCTGATTTCGTCATGCTTTTCGAACGTCCTATTACTAAAAATCATATTGCGTTTAAATTGGAGATAGTAAAGTAAAAGAAAAAAATCTTAAAAATTTTTTTATGTGAATTTCCGAAAAAACTTTATGGAGGATATCTTCTTTTTAACATAGAGGTAGATGTTGGAAGATGATTCTGCCGCTCCAATCTGAACTAGTGATGATGATCTCGCGACGAGAAGATTCCTAATCTATCTCGCACTAAGCAAATACTTTTCAATAATCCATTCTAAAAATATTTTACAAAATTTTTATAGATTGCATTACGTTTCTTGCATTATTTATTTTAAAAAGATTGGATGTATAAAAATGCCAGAGTTTTTTGATATTCTCAAAACCAGACGAAGTATTCGACGCTATAAAACTCAAATACCTTCAAGAAAAATGATTCTAAAAATCCTAGACCTTTCTAGATATTGTGCAAATGCTCATCACTCGCAACCCTTTCGGTTTGTTGTGATTCAAAATCCTTCCATTAAAGAGGAGCTGATTAAAGCAATGGTAGCCAAGTACGAGCAGGATCTAAGAAATGATGGAGTCACAGAGCCACAGGTAACGATTATTACCGAGGATGCCATGAAAGCCTTTTTAAATTCACCTGTATTAATCCTTGCCTGTATTACTATGGATGATATGCATAAATATCCTGATTCGGAACGACAACATTGCGAATTGCTTATGGCGGTCCAATCTTGTGCAAATTCGCTTCAGAATATGCTGTTGATAGCGCATGCAAAGAAGTTAGGTGCCTGTTGGTATTGTGCCCCCCTTTTTTGCCCGGAGATTGTGATATCAATCTTAAATCTGCCTCCTTCTTATATGCCTCAAGCCTTTATTACGTTAGGCTTACCCGATGAAATCCCTCAACCAATCACTCGAAAGCCACTTGAGGAAATTGTGCACTTTATTGAATAAAGGGGTTTATAAATGGGGCTCCTTACAAAATTGAAAATAGCTCCCAATCATAATTTGAAGATAGTAGCACTTACAGGGGCAGGAGTTTCTGAAGAGAGTGGAGTCCCTATCTTTCGAGGAAAAGGCTCGATGTGGGAGAATCCCGTAGCAAAAGAACTTGCTTCTAGAGCTGGTCCTCCTTGGAATACGAAAGGAACTTGGGAATTTTATGAATGGCGAAGAGCACTAGTTAATCGCTGTGAGCCAAATGCAGCCCACTATACCCTCGTGGAAATGGAATCCTATTTCGAAAACTTCTGGTTGATAACTCAAAATGTCGATGGCTTGCATAGACGTGCCGGTAGCAAAAGAATTCTTGAGTTGCATGGAAATATGTGGAAAGGACGCTGTCTTAAAGATGGTGAAATAATTGATCTACCTGAGACTCCTTTGAAGAGCCTCCCTCCCTATCATACTTGTAAGATACCCTTGCGTCCTCATGTAGTACAATTTGGGGAACCAGTTGAGCATATTACAGAGGCGATAAATGTGAGCATGAAGGCGGAACTTTTCTTTGTCATAGGAACATCTAGTGTGGTCTCTCCCGCTCGTGATCTCCCGCTTTTAGCATTAAAGAAAGGTGCAACCGTTATAGAAGTAAATAGGGACGAGACAGTACTGACTTCTTGTGTCAATCTTTCCATAAAAGGAAAAGCAGCTGAAATGCTTCCGCGGATTTGGAAAGAACTTAAATCTTTTTGGGATTAAATGAATATAAAAGATCTTAAGATATTATCCTTTTATAATAGTTGACAAAAGTCAGTTGAGTGAAAATGATCGTAGCACTTGCTGGCGGCGTAGGTGCCGCCCGGTTTCTAGAAGGCTTGGTTCAAGTTCTGGATCCGAAAGATCTTACGGTGATTGTGAATACTGGTGATGATTTTTATCTTTATGGACTTTATATTTGCCCGGACCTTGATACCGTCATGTATAATTTAGCTGGAATCGCTAATCCAGAAACAGGTTGGGGACTCGAGGGCGATACCTTTAATTGCCTCTCAATGCTTGAACGCTATGGAAATGACCCTTGGTTCAAATTAGGCGATAAAGATTTTGCGACACATATCCTTAGAACTAACCTCCTCCGACGAGGGATCATGCTCTCAGAGATTACCCGATTAATTTGTAATCTCTTAAATGTAAATGTAAATCTTGTGCCAATGACAAACCAAAAAGTCAGTACTCGAGTAGTTACTGAAGATGGGATATTAGATTTTCAAGAATATTTTGTGCAATTTCAAAAGACTGCTATAATAAAAGATGTATTTTTCGAGGGCATTGCAGATGCGTCCCCTCCTCCTGGATTAACTGAAATCATAAAAGGTGCAGAAGGTGCCATTATTTGCCCCAGCAATCCTATAGTAAGTATTCAACCGATACTAAAAATACCTAAAATCTTAGAATCTTTAAAAGAATTACCCGTAATCGGTATAAGCCCCATTGTGGGTGGTGCTCCTCTAAAAGGTCCCGCAGATAAATTAATGCAAGCCTTCAATATCGAAGTTTCTGCCTATGGAGTCGCCAGCTATTATGCTGCTATTCTCAAAACCTTGATTATTGATACTATTGATGCCAATTTACAACCCCAAATTGAAGAACTCGACATCAATGTCGCCGTAACCAATACAATTATGAATACTTTAGAAGATAAAATTGCTCTTGCTAAAATTACCTTACAAGAACTTGATAAACTTTTAAAATAATTTCATTAAAATCTTAAATAATGCATTGTACCATCATTCCCGTAAAATCCTTAATCAACAGCAAAAGGCGATTGGACTCCTTCTTAATACCTGCAGAGCGGAAAGAACTAGTAATTTCCTTGTTAAAAGATGTATTAACAGCTGCCACTAATTCCAAACTCGCACAATTCACTACTCTAGTTACCTCTGATCCTGCAATAGTAAAAATCACGCAGCATTGGCACCTTCCGAAATTGGAATATCTGATTGAGCCCGAAGAGAAGGGCATTAATAATGCAGTGCAATTTGCCTTGGAATGGAGCCTTTCTAATTCTATTACTTCAGTACTCATTATCCCTGCGGATGTTCCCCTCATCACAGCCAAAGATATAGACGCCCTCATTAAATTAGCTGAGAAAAAATCTGGCATTATTATAACACCTTCTCAACGCAGGGATGGAACTAATGCATTTTATCAACAACCCCCAAATCTCTTTCAGGTCTGGTATGGCCCTAATAGTTTCCAAAAAAATATCAATTTAATTTTGAAAAAACATCTTCCTTATTTTATCTTTGAACATCCTGCCTTTGCCTTAGATATTGATTTGAAAGAAGACCTGATTAACTTGCAACAAATGAATTCAAATTCAAATACTTCTAGATTTGTTAAAACACTGCATCTTTAAGGAAGATTGCCTTTTCTAATCAAAATTTTTATTAAAAATTCTTAAGTAAGAATATACTAAGAAAAAAAGAGAGAATTATTTAGAATAAGGATGCAATCAGAGTCCATAATGATGTATGGAAATATGCACAAATCGCTTCGATGATACAAATGAGCATTATTGCAAACGAAGTGGGCCGCGCAGATAAGAATCCACCTATGATTTTACCAATATCTTCAATAAATTTAAAGGCCAAATAGC
>Ga0315310_10000660_pt1 | contig 22083 bp, 20 predicted proteins | sample TDP5_MG_FD_203630 | JGI IMG/M metagenome (GOLD analysis project Ga0315310, IMG submission 203630) | Freshwater sediment microbial communities from Lake Towuti, South Sulawesi, Indonesia - TDP5 | ecosystem: Environmental > Aquatic > Freshwater > Lake > Sediment | place: Indonesia: South Sulawesi...
GTAACAAAGCCAAGGGCAAATCGCTGCGATGCTTCAGACTGAAACCATTAAAAACTTACGATTGATAATATCAATTTGAGGCAAACCCATGAGCCGAGAGACCGTAGGAATAGAGGATAAGATCGAATCAGAACTTAAGGGAACAACGCTACTCGTGTATTGGGAGATGCTCAAAGCAGACAAAGAGCATGCGGGGGTAAGGGAAGTGCAGAGAACTCTAGGACTCTCCAGCCCAAGCGTGGCCCTATACCACCTAGAAAAGCTAAGGGGTTTGGGGCTCCTAACAAAGGACAGATGGGGTAAGTACGCCGTCATGAAGAGGGTAAAGGTAGGCGTCCTCCAATTCTTCACAAACATAGGAAGGTTCTCATTACCGAGGTTCCTCTTTTACGCTGTATTCTTTACAACGGCACTGTTCACCTACATCATTCAATACGGAGCTGCAACCGTAGATAGCATCGTCGTAATGCTCTTCGGAGCATTTGCTTCCATAGCATTCTGGTATGAGACGATAAGGATCTGGAAGAGAAAGCCATGAACTCTTCAAGCACGTGTTCACACGCCATTCCTCACAATAAATATTCTGTTCTAAAGTCTAGAATTATATTGTCAAGGGCGAGATAATGAAGATGGAGAAAATGATTAGAAAAGAAGCCTACTACGCAGTTTCAGCGATCATCTTGGGAGTATTGTTGATTACGATGGCGCCAAGATTGTTAGCCCCAACTGAGCCTTTAGCATACAATCTCACTGAAGACAGATTCATAAAAAATGGTGTAGCTGCAACCTCAACACTGTTGCCATCGCTGACAGTCACCGCCCTAAGCGTGTTCTCCCCAGCCCTTGCAGCCGCGCTCATAGCGCATGAAGTCAAGAGATTGAAACGGAGATCTGCAAAAAGAACAGCATAGCGTATCTGACTTAACTTTCCACCTTTTCCTGACGAAGAGACTATTTGTCCTCTGACTTCGTGATTTTCCCACCCCTAAGTACGGGGAGAATGGGAAACCGGTTAACCCCATTACAGATCAATTCGACATCATCACCATATCCTAAAACACGGAGATATTCAGAAGGCCCGAAATCGCGGAGAACGCCTAACCATTCAGAATAGTCTGATCCAATCAGCATCTTCTCGATCACCTTTGCGAGCGCAAGGTCATCAACGCAGGTGAGGTTGTGACCCATGCCGCCAATCAAGAAATCAACGCATCTATCCTCCAAGGAGTCTACAACTCTAGAAACATTCAGAGTGCTGGCGATGACCCCGCCGTCAACCATCAACTTGGTTCCTAGGGTTGTGGTCAAGACGATTTTCCTGTCCTTAACGTCGCCTTTCAGCATCTCGGTCGGCGAATTCCCAAAGTCAAAATCCCTGATCTTTACCCCCCGCCTCTCACCAACCAATAAGGCACCAAGCCTTCGAGCAAGCAGACGAGCCTCGGAAACACTCTCGACAGGATAGACTGCCTCAGCCCCATTGGCTAATGCTGCAACTACCGTTGAAGAAGCCCGAAAAACATCGACGATCACAGGAACCCCAACAGGATTCCTAAGATAAGCGAGCTTCCCCTCTTCACCAACAAAATACCGATACCTTTTTCTTTCTGGCGTTAACGTTTCTCTTTCTCTCATCATTCTTATGCCCAGAGTCATCCTTTAGTGCGGTGCCTCCCATAAAAGTTTTAGGACCTATCAAAGCGCGCATCCTGAGATCTATAAATAGCTTATATGCAATTCGATGCTCACTACCTTTTGATGACCAGAAATGAGTAAAGTCAGTTTTGGCGATTTTAAGAAGTTGGACATAAGAGTCGGTACAGTCGTCAAGGTTGAGCCTGTCCCTCGAACTAGTAAGCTCTATAAGATCCAGGTAGATCTGGGCAAAGTGGGGGTAAAGCAGACCATCTCAAGTCTAGTTGGATACTACGCCCCAGAAGAGCTTGTCGATAAAAGAATAATCTTTCTTACAAATCTGGAGCCAGCCAAGTTCTCCGGCGAGATCTCTGAAGGGATGCTTCTAGCCGCGGAGATAGACAATAGACTGGCTTTGTTGACTACGGATAAGGAAATTCAGAACGGGGCCAGGGTCACCTAATCGTTTAGCGCACGATAGGTGTTGTGGGTGGTTTGAGAATATGAACGAAACGGCGGTCAAACACGCAGGTAACGCACTCAAAGAGGTCATGGACGCTTGTCTCGGAGAAAAACTCCTCGTTGTGTCCGACGATGTGAAGAGAGAAGTCGGGGAGGCCTTCGCACTCGCAGGATTGGAAATGGAATTGTACACAAGGATGGTGACGCTAGAAACAGAACAGACCATATTCCGCGAGAACGTCCCGAAGTTTCTTACAGAGACTATTGTAAACGGCAAGCCAAATCTGGTTGTCAACTGCCTCAGGGACAGCGTGGAGGAAACTCCGTTCCGCATAAGGCTGATTCACATTGAAACTAGAAACAAGTACAGGAGACTGGGACATGGACCAGGAATAACACTCGACATGCTGACTGAAGGTGCATTGGCATTGAGCACAGAGGAATACAGGAGGATGGAGCTTATGGCAGATAGGATCATTGCATCAACAGAAGACGCAGAGAAGATGGTGATGACCGCACCCGGCGGAACAGACGTGGAGATGTCCATACGCGGGAGAGGTTTTTTCACAGATGTGAAGATAACGAACCAGAATTGGGGAAACCTTCCAACAGGAGAGGTGACGACAGCACCGATCGAAAACAGCCTTGAAGGCAAACTGGTCTGCGACCTCGCCATAGGCGGAATAGGTCCAATAGAAGAACCTATTACGATTGATTGTAAGAACGGCAAAGCAGTAAGCATAAATGGAAGGGACAAGCGGGTTCTGGATCAGGTGAAAAAGACGCTAAGCACGGATTCCATGGCATCGATTGTCGGCGAAATGGCTATCGGAATAAACAGAAAGGCAAGGATTGTAAAGTACTTTCTAGAGAGTGAAAAAGTCTTTGGAACGGCGCACATCGCCTTTGGAAGGAACACAGACTTCCCAACTGGCGGAAGAAACAACTCAACGAACCACATGGACTTCCTAGTTAGCAAACCAACAGTAAGGGTTCTCTACCCAGATGGTAGAAGCCAAGAGATCGTTGTAAATGGGGAAGTAACCATACGATGAAAGTTACGAATGGAGAGTAACCGTTAACTGATCGCGCGCGCATGGTTTGACCTGGGCGATGGGCGAGAGGGCGAAAGACTGGGCGATTAACACGGGCGATGAAGCATAGACTTGGGCGATTTGGCTTGGATTTGACAGACACCTAATTAAATCCAATATATGATACATATTAAGAAACTAAAAAGAATATCGGCAGTCTATACAATATAGAAGAAGAATCTACAGCGTATACATAACGCCTGAAAGAACTTTTATTGCCGCCAAGAAGTCAATTTTCCTCTTAGTCTATTCTCAAGATCTTTAAGAATTTAAAAAAATGGATAAAAACTACGCTCTAGACCAAGGTTTATTGGTTTTGATCGCGTGGGTGAGTGGAGCCCTTCCTTTCATGAATCCTCCTCGTGAAAATATCATTTGTGTGGCTCTATTTAAGCTATCCACCGGTACAGGCCAAGCGTACAAAACAGATTACCAAAACATGATTGATGGTGTTCTCTGGCTCGATCGAATGATAGCCTTCTATGCGTTCTTGAGAAGATTAGACCAGAATAATGGTTAGGATGCTTCAGCTTAACTCTGGTATCTCATTTGAAAGATCGTTTCACCAATCATGAGTTAGGACTCGAGGACTTCTCTGCTAAGAATGTTCTGCTTCTCGATCTCGATAATCGGGATGTACTTCAAATTAGCATCAGTGGTTACAGTCTCGCTAAACCAAACTTTTCCACTGATCACGTTGAAGACCACATACTTCGAGTCGATTCTGTCGGCCCTCTTAACATAGTAGATAAGGGATCCACCGTCAGAGAACATCACGTCAACGAAGTATATGTGCTTACCTTCAAACTCAAAATGCTGGAAGAAGGCTACGGGCGAAGAGGCTACGATCTTGACAAGGTCATCAAGACTCTTGAGTTTAACATACTTTTCCTTACGCGACTCATTTTTTGGAAGCAGCTTGATTTCTCCTCCTTTTCGCATCTGCCTCTGCATTCTCTCTCTGTCTTTTCTGGACATAATTTTCTGTGTATGAACTTGCTTAAATTGTGTTAGGTTTTACGTTAGATTCAAGAATCGTCGTCTGCTGATGGGGTTCTCACCCTCCACCAGCACGCGGGGTCGGTCGATCTATTATTGATTAACTTGCGCAAGTGAGGTATCCACTTTATGCAAACTTAGATATTTCTCGCGGGCGCAAAAATAGTTAAATCATCGCATGAAAAAGAATCAGCAGAATTTTGAGGAAGTCGTCTCTTTGGACTGGGTTCGCATTGTTTTTGCAATTGTCGTAGGCGTTATCATTTTCCTTATTGCCTACTCCGACTTGCCCCTACTTATGAAAACAGCTATGATTCTGGGGCCTCTTGTCACACTTGTTCTTGTGGTTTTTGGTAGCGACATCCTCAAGAAAATTTTTCGCGTGCGACAATGTTAGTCTTTCCAAGAATCGATCGCTCATCAAAAAGTATGGGTAGAGATTGCGGGGGTAATCCCACTTAAACCTTCTATCACCCGCATGACTTTTTTCAGAATAGCACTTGCACGAATCTATACGATCCCTTTTTCTTTCCTTTGTGTTTTGCACCAATCTCTTTATTTCGGTATTCCTATCCTTTCTTCAATCCTATTGGCATATGACATGTGTTTGTTACTTAGGTGTGTATGGTCGTGTATGTTTGCTGAGGATGCTTGAAATTTCATGCGTCAATATAAGTTGTTCATTACACTTTGGGCACATATAGAAGAAACCGCCTTTTCCCAACGTTGCACAACCTTGACAATACACACTATTACAGATTGGGCACTGCCCAGAGGGCAGATCGGGTCTAGGAACTGATATAATTACTTTTGGTTCTTTGTCAATTTTTGCAGGCACCTTCCAGACTCTCCCACAAACCGCACAACGAATTTCTTTTCCTCTCCCCAATAATCTGTCAAAAATCCCCACTCTCTCATCTCCTCCTTTGTGTACTATCTAAACTATGGGAGGACGTATTATAAAAAATATAATTTAGATTTATCGCGTGCGCGTGACCACCGGATCGATCCAAAGTATCAGATATACTTGCTGCCGCGATAATGACAAAACGAGAGCAATATAATCCTAGTTCCAGAAATCTCACATGGGTTGATTTTACCATGTTTTGTGGGCTTTCAGGATCGATCAGAAACTGAGATAGGCCCCAAAAAAGTATGACAGTCTGCGTGAAAAATATGAGTTATCGTTGATCCTCATATCGGTGGAGACATCATCCGCAACTCTTCAGTCCTATTCTTTTACAGTATTCATCGTTGTGGCAATTGATATTTTTTCAGGATTTTTATTACTCTTTCAGCCGTGGCCTTGTCTGGTGAAATTTCTATAAGGGCTTGATTGAACGCTTTAAAGCCTTGAGTTAGAGCATTCATGAGATTCGCTCTTAATGTCTCTGTTCCCCCTCCAACCAACCTGCCATCAGCCGTGCGAGAGGGGAGAATGAATCTTGACTCTTCTATCATTTCTGCTCTTTTCGCTGATCCAAAAGCAACGTCTGCCTCTTCAAGTATACCATCCAATTCTTCAAATTTTCTTTCGTCAAATGGACTACCACAAGTGGACAGGTAGCGCATAGCCTTTGCATATACCTCAATCTTATTCAACAAATCATCTTTAAGCTTTTCATGAGCAGACTTCTTTTTTCCGAACAACTTATCAAATATTCCCATTCTTCTCCAACCTTTGATTAGCATACATGTGCAACTCGGCCTAGCTGTAAGCGACAGAAAATTTTAATGATTTTTACGGTTATGTATAAAATCAGCGACGCTTAACTCCTTTTTCCCTCATCTTTAGAATTTGCTCTGCCTTCAGGAACTTGGCGTCTTCAACCCTTGCTAATTCACCGTACTTGCCCACGTTCAGACGAAGCCTGCCTTTGAATCTGTTCACGTAGCCGTCTCTGATATCTATGACATCATCCTCTGATACCTGACCAATCCTTTCATCCCAAAGAACAAGAGTCGTTATCCCAGTTCCATCACCGACCATAACATCAACAACCCGGTGCTCCTCCCCATCCCGCGTCTTCACAACCCGAGCATCCTCCTTCCTAAGCACGCGCAAACGAATCGTCACACCCCTAGCACCATCCTCCAACCCTCTCACCGTATATAGCAAGACATCTCACCTTGAGAGAACACAATCAGCATTCATGCACAAAAAGGCTAGAGAACCATGAGAGGGATTAAGAGGAAATAAAGAAAACGCGCGCGGTAGGAGCTTGCAGGAGTCCCAATCCTACACCTCTTCCTCTGACCTCGATTTACGTTTCGACTCGGTCTCGCCCTAAACTTTGTCTCAACTTTATCTTGGTCTGAGGGCGCGTTCTTTCGATGAGTTTTTCCTGGCCCTTTCGAGCCGGGCGATCCTAACGCGAATCCCACCTCCGCGCATGAGGTAGGCACTCCGCAAGATCTTCCCATCAGGACTGCCTACTCGCCCTTGGAGAACCCAAAGGCTTTCGGTTTTAGACCAAAGCTCCTACAGATAGTTAAGGAAAGAAGCACGCAATTAAGAAATGCTTTTATGTTCTTATAGTAAAAATTTTGCGAAGAAATGATCCCTTTTGACATTTTTCTGGGATTTTGAGGGATTCAAAATGTCAAAAAGAACAAAATATTTTGCCCGAAGTTACCAAGAAAATGCTCAATCGATCTGCGTCACACTTGAGCAGTTATTGTGAGTAAACAATGTCGCACGAATAAAAATCGATCCCCCTGATGGCACCCTCGCCCACTAGAAGCGATAAGAGATTTATTGATGAAACGGGAAATACTTCCTAACGGCCCGGACAGACAGCCCGGTGGAGGAGTAGAGAAACTCTCCGCCGATTGTAGTGGTTAAGCATGGCGGGCTCTGGAAGAGGGTGCAAAGCAAAGGTCCTTCTTGAGACACCCGCTGACAGGAGTTCGAATCTCCTCCGGGCTACCATGACACCGTGGACAGGTCAGTGTTTAAATTCTCGGTTTTTCACCCAAAAATATGCCAGAACCGTTTTTGTAGATGCAGACACTAAGTGTGGTGAAAACATATGTGTGGAAAAAGTGCTATTAGCACATACAGATATATGCTTCTACTGTAACTTGATGGACGAAAAAATATGAGAGACGATTCTTCTCTTCCCGAGAGGCGTTATTCTGGAAAGTTGTTTCTCCCCTCGTTAGTTGTCTCTAACTTCGCGGCATCTCCTCTAAGCATTTTAACAAGTCTCTTTCTAGTTGACATGGCACTCACATTCGAATGTTCCGTCGGCATCCTAGGGCAGATAAACACTCTTTCTTCAATTGTTGCAGTCATCTTCGCATTGATTATGGGTGCGTTGAGCGTTCGGTTCAGACACAAGTCATTGTTGATGATAGGTTTATTATCCATCTTTATCTCAGCATTAGGTTGTTTCTTGGCCCTGGACCTCAACTCCGAGTTCATATCGTATTCTCTGAGTGGGATGGGATGGGCTATGGTTGTGCCGATGACAATAACGTTGGTTGGAGAGCACTTACCTCTTGAGAAGAGAGCAAACGCAGTTGGATGGGTTGTTGCCGGTGGGTCACTAGCATATTTTGTTGGAGCTCCAATCATGGCCCTAATTGCAGGCCTTGGTAGCTGGCGTCTCACTCTTCTAGGATTCGTAGTACCTATTTCCCTTGTCGGTATCTTGATGACTTTTGTCGGTGTGCCGTCAACATCACCTTTGCACCAACAGTCCATAAGCAAGGAAACCTATTTTGAGAGTTTCAAGGAAGTCTTCTCAAACAAATCTGCCACTGCTTGCTTGGGTGGAAATGTCCTTCGTAGTGCGGCATTTATGGCAATTCTGCTTTATTCAATATCTTTTTTTAGGGAGCAACTCCTAGTCTCAATAGATTCCGCATCAATCATACTATTGGTGTTAGCTCTATGTTACACCTTGGGTAGTTTGGTCAGCGGCGGGTTCGTCAACAGATTTGGAATGAACCCCGTGACGATATCGACAGCTCTCTTGGCTGGTATGTTCACGATATTTTTCACTTATGTGTCGGATCTATGGCTTTCTTTGGCATCGGCTTCCATAGGTTGTTGGTTTTTCGGCATGGTGACTTCATCATCTAGTAGTTTGACTCTTGAACAGGTTCCAAAGTTTAGGGGTACGATGATGTCGATAAACACGGCGGCTCTGAATCTAGGCTCTGCTCTTGGGGCAGCAGCAGGAGGGTGGGCGTTAATTCTGTTTAATTACCAAGCCCTCAGTATTATTCTTGGATTAATGGGAATCGTTGCAGCTCTAATTTTCTACTTCCTGGTGATAGATCCAACCAGAACCTAGTTGCTGGCGTCGGAATTTCATCCGCAATTTCCCAAATAACAAATCATTGCTCCCCTTTGGTCCTTAAAAGATTGAGTTCTAAACAATTTTTCGCCTTAGGATCTTCTTTAAAGTTTATTTTGGGAATATTTTCTTGAAAGAGCTGATAGTTTTGTCTTAACGCCGATATTTTAAACTGATATTTGAACCTATCCCGGGCTACCACCGCTCAAGCTTGAATTTGTACTGAATTCCTCCTTTTTTCCAAAAAATTGTTCGTTCAATCGTGACCCTAAGCTTTAATCACATGTTAGGAGATCATTTGAGTCTTGGGTGTTTTGATGAGGAAGAGGGTGTTATTCATCTGTACTCACAACTCTGCACGTTCCCAGATGGCGGAAGCCCTCCTGAACGCTCTCAAAGGAGATAGGTATGAAGCTTACAGTGCTGGGATAAAGCCGGGAGAGATCAATCCCTATGCGGTGAAGGCAATGGCGGAGACTGGAATAGACATTTCAAAACACCGTTCAAAGAGCATCGAAGAGTTTCGAGGAAAGAGCTTCGACTACGTCGTCACAGTCTGCGACCTTGCAAAGGAGGCATGCCCATTCTTTCCGGGAGAAAGAATCCTACACAAGGATTTTAAGGACCCATCCGAGTTCAAGGGCACCGAAAGCGAGATACTAGAAAAAGTCAGAGAAGTGAGGGACGAGATCAAAGACTGGATAGAAAAGACATTTCGATAAGACCAATCGATTGGCACCCCTTATTTTAAGAGACTAGAATAGGCAAATACTGGAGGGTCTGTTCGTGGCGCGGGAGAGGATTCGAACCCCACCATAAGTGGAGATGTCACCCACAAACTTCATTTCACCTCTTTGGGTTCTGTTTGGCTGAGCTGTTTTCTGGGTCAATGTGGATCACGCAATGTTGACAACCTGTCTCGCGGCTGACTCTCTGCTGAACCTCATGCGCTATCATGTCTGCTTCTTCTATTGGTGTACCTTTCGCCACCTCTATGTGGAAACCTGTGTGAACAACATTCGGCGCTATGTACTCAGCCCTCAAATCATGGACACCTAAGACGCCTTTCACCGACCTTGCTGTTAGTTCGACTTTCTCCATGAACTGTCTGCTAGGCGCCTTGCCCACGAGATAGTGAACGTTGTCTTTAAGCAGGTATACGCCGCTGAAGGCGATAAATGTGGTAACGATTGCGGATGCTAATGGGTCGGCCCAATAGTGCCCTTGCGCAACGAGGATGACAGTCATTAACGCGGCGACGTAGGAAAATTCATCCTTGATAAGCGCGATTAGCTGCGCTTTCACCGAGGCCCCTTTTACCTTCGACCTCAAGATATCTACGATAGGCATTGCGACTATGAACATGCCTACCAGTATTACTATCAAAGCCAGGTTTGTGTTCTGGAACTCGCTGGTCTCGGGAGCTTGGAAGAATTTTGGAATAGCCTCTCGAAACGTTTCGACGCTCATGAAAGAGACTAGAATTGTAGCCGAGATCAGTGCCGCAACATTCTGGGCCCTTCCATGGCCAAACATGTGAAGTTCGTCCGCTGGTCTCTGCGACCAGTAGGCAGACAACATCCAAAACCATTTCCAAACCTCCTCTTGAAAATATTGGGTGAAGAAATTAATCTACTTTTCGGCTATCAAACCATAGGAGAGCGGAAATCGTGTGCGGGGTGAATAGATTTGACACCTATCATCTCTTCGGCAAAATTCTCATACGCAAAGGTCAGTCTTCCCAGTCTAAGAGCCTTCTTTCTCCCTCAATCTTCTTTATATCGGTAATGTCTTGCGTTACTTCCAAGCATCCAAGATATTCTCCTTTATCGTCGCGAACTGCGAAGTACCGGATATGAATCAACCTGCCTCTTAGGTTGAGCCAGAACTCAGCCACATCTTTCTTCCCACTCTTGAACGCCTTCAATATCTTTTCGACGACATGCACACTCTTCTGAGGATGGCACTGTTGAACTTTTCGGCCAATTATCGCCTTCGTTCTTGCGAAGATTCTGTCCTTAGATCGGCTGAAGTATCGTACCGTGTCCTCTTCATCCACAAAAGTGATGTCTACAGGGAGGGTGTTCAGGATCGCTTCAATTCCGTCCTTCGGCAAAGTGCCCGTCTCGAAAGCAACGGTGCCTTCTACTTCAGGCTTTGGAACCGGTCCCTTCGTCTCTTCAAAGGTTATCCTTGCAGATTCAGGAGTGAAGGGGCAGTAGCCAAGCTCATCAAACTGCTGCCTAACATCTTTCCACTCGTCTTCTCCTATCACATCCAAAGCCGTTGGAAAAAGAATGTTGTTTTCCTTATAGAAATGGCTTGAGAGCATCTCACCCAGCGACAGCGCTACCTCGTCCAGTCGCTTTGCAAAGGCTTGAAAACCCATCTCTTCGCGGTCGCCAAGTCTGTAAAGACTTCTCTCTATCTCCCTTATCTGGTCGTGTTCTGTCCACATCATCACTGGAGGTTGCTTGACCCCGTGTTTCTCAAGATAAGGAAAAAGAACATTTTCTTCCCGCAGATAGTGGCTCTCAGATTCCTTGAAACACTGCGTAAGGCGGACTAACTTTTTCATTTCCTCGGCGGCAGAGTCAAGGTCTTCCGCTTCTTTCGTCTTCCTTGCTACGTTTTTCAGTTCGTCGGCAAAGTTCAGCAGAATCTTATGTTCCTCCGAGAGAATTTGGATGGGGTGTCCTGGAGGCACCATAGGCTTTGCTTTTTCAAGGGACTCCTTGAACACTGCGAGATGAACGTCGCAGAGCCTCCGGACCTCTTCCCTCGGCATACCTTCCTCTATGAGCTCCTCTTCTATCTGGGATATCACAGTCGGTGTGGCGTCTCTCAACACCTCTTTAAATCCTTCTTTTACCTTCTCTGGGTCCTCACCTTCATGAAGCCTCTTTATCAGCCTCTTCAAAACTTCCTTCCTATCTTCTTTCTTGCCCGATGACTTACCCATTGCTCTGCCTCCTTCCGTTCTATCATCTAACCTTATGTCAGAGTCGCATTTATTAGTGCATGTGAGTCACGCGTTTTATTGATCTGTGAACAGAGACACAAGCTGCTAATCTTTCCAGTTTTTTCTTATTCTGTCGGATCATGTACTCTTTTTAATGCAGAGATGAAGGAAGGCTCAAGAAGGGTCATTGACGAGAGGAACAAATTCTCTCCGGCCTGTAGACGGACGATAAGCAAATTCGAGAACACATAGGCTATCAGAAGCTGAATCCAGTTTCTACTAAGTCTTAGGACCGTGGTTTGACTTGTTGACTGGTGGATCAAGCCGCATCGATCGATGAGGAACCCGAGGATGCGGAGCCTTCTGGCCAGCTTCTCGAGCGACTGTTCTCAAGATCTGAAACCAACTATTCTCCTGCTAGGCTATTCTTCCATTTGCCTGCCTGTTCGACCATCGCATCGTCTTTCCTCAGTGCTATGGCTCGCTCAAAGTCGCTCGTAGCCTTGGTCTTGCTGAGCTCTCTGGCGCTGCGGCTTGGACCGAATATTCCGCCCTTACGGCTTTGAAGGGCGTGCGCTATGCCCCGGAAGAGATAGAACCTGGCGTCCTCAGGGTTCATCTCAATTGCCTCGTCGAGCCGCTGGATTGCCTCCTTGCGATTCCCTTCGAGGAGACGGATCACGCCCATGCGATAGGTAGCCTCCTGAGGGTTTTCCTTCAGCATCTTACTGGCCTCCTTAAAATAGCCTCCCCAACTATAGAGCCTTTTGTTGGAGTAATCGACGTCGAAGTTGTAGGTGCTGAGGACCCTTTCAAAGGTCTGTTTGCTGAGGCGGGACTGCGCCGTTCCACGCTGCCAGCCGATCTGAAATGAGCTGATTGCTCCAGCCAAGGATGAGGCTTTGAGCTCCCGGTCGTCTGCTGAGAGAAAGACTTTGAAGTCATCCGCCGCCTTATCCATCTCCCCCTTCTTCTCATAAGCACATCCTCTCTTGTAGTGCACCATATAATCAGGCTTATCTTTGTAAATCCTCATCTCGATAGCCTTGGTGTAGCTCTCTATAGCGCCTTCAAGGTCTCCAGAAGACTCGCGTTTCTCCCCTTCCTTCACATAGGCTCCATGTTGCTTCCTCTCTTCAAACTTCCTAAAGAATCCCATCTTCCGATCGCCTTTCCATATGGGTTGACTCTAATTTTTTTCTTTTCTACTGCCCGCCTTTTATTTCTTGCTTAGAGGGTTTTTCAAATCGTGTGCGCGACCCCACAAGATCACTGTGCTGATCCACATTTCGGACAGTATTTGGCTTCGACTGATACCTCTGCCCCGCATTTGATACAGTATTTTTTCTTAGGTGTTATAGCCAGCGGAGGTGTGGTGGGCTCTACCTTCATGTCTTTAAGGATCCCCCTTGCTTCTTCGCGTATACGTTCATTCTCACTCGTAAGAGCTCTGGTCAATGGTTCAACTGCGGGTTTTCCGATCATCTCAAGCGTTCTTCTCGCGTATACTCTCATTCTCCCGAGTTCGCTTCCCAGAGCCTCAATCACAGGATCTATGGCACGCTCGCCGATCGAACTGAGGGCATGTGCAGCAGCCAAGGCCACTGGAAATTCCGTAACTCCGATTGGGCTGGTTCTACCTCTAACGTTGTCGGAAAGGCATCTCACCAGCGCCTCTATCGCCCTCTCGTTACCGATTTTTCCCAGGGCTTGGACGGCAGCTACACAGACGTCACCGTCGGTTTCAATCCGCTCTAGAAGTCTAATCAAAGGGTTGGTCGCCCTCTCATCACCAATATCCCCCAATGAATAGGCCGCGGACGCTTGCTCCCTAGGCTTTCCGGTCTCAAGCTTTCTTACTAAACCTTCAACATCTTTCTTCTCTTTTAGTTTCTCTACCTCTGAAGGCCCAAGCAATTTATCGAATATGCCCATTTCCTTCCCCCTCCATATGATGCATGGATTACGAACATTAAAAACATTCCCGTGCGATGATACGTTTCGTGCACATGCGCAAGTCTAGCAAGCTGGAAGGTTGGATCGATCCTTAATACACTTTGAATTCTTCCATGGCCCGACGGTAATGCCACATAGCTCCTTCTCCAATACGGCCCTTCAACATATACAGCTCCAGAAATGGATTCCACGATCGTGATGAGCGCCCTCGCCTCGTTTGTTACACCCACCTAGATTCTTCTCTACATATAATTTGCCCTGCATCGTAAAGATCAGGCAAACCAGATAAGAATTTATTGCAATTGTCTTAACTCATTATAATGAACAGCATTTGTCGCCGCTTCTATTTCAATTTGTGATGAGGAGGATGCTTCAAGCTGTCTTCTAGCCGCGGGAAATCCTTCGTAAAGAAGCAAAAATTACTTTCAAAAGTGTGGAACAGATGAAGAAGAAACTCTTGATCGCTGGGTTAGTGCTTCTCATAGTCCTTTTTGGCGCCGTCTCCTATTTCATACTGATAAAAGCACCTTCACCTCCGGGGGGTGATGTCAGCGGGCTTCGGTGGGAGGGGCAAGAGAATTACAAGAAGGAGCTTGCTCTACGGTTGGGCTTAGATCCCCTCCCAGAGAGAACACCTCTAAATCCGCAGGTAGTCGGCACGGTGGAGAGAGACAGTTACCGAATCGAGAAAGTGCGATTTGAGAGTTTTCCGGGTTTCTATGTGACAGCGAACCTCTACATCCCAAAAAATGCGACTTTCCCAGCCCCTGCGATCGTGAATCCGCATGGGCATTGGGGTGGCGGAAAGGACTGCTATCAAGTCCAATACCGTGCGATCGGGTTGGTGATGATGGGATATGTGGCCATGACTTGGGATAAGATCGGGTTTGGAGAAAGAGAATCACTGGGAGGGCATGGTCCATCGATCTACACAACCAACTTGTGGTTAACCGGTTATACCCTTATGGGCCTTGAGGTCTGGGAGGTCATGCGCGCCATCGATTACCTCTACACGCGCGAGGAGGTTGACAAGGAGAGAATTGGGGCCACAGGTGGCTCCGGCGGTGGTAGCCAGACCATATACGCAACCATTCTGGATGACCGAATAAAAGTTGCAGTGCCGGTGGTCTACGCTGGTATAATGCAAATAGGATGGGGCTATGGGTGCATATGTGAAACCATTCCCAACCTTTTCCCAAACATCACCCCATCCATTCTGAGGGCGCTGGTCTTCCCTAAAAAAGTTCTATTCATAAACGAGCACGGTGACGCAGAGATAGATTTCACCCGAGAGGTCTACGAGAAATATGGAATCGGTGAATATTTTAGATATGTTGCCACCAATGGCCCCCACGATTACACCAAAGAAGCGCGTGAGAACATGTACGCGTGGTTCAACAAGTGGTTTCTGGGCATAGACGACCCCGCGAAAGCCAAGGATCCGGAAAACCTAGCGCTTGAGAGCCCTGAAACCTTGATAGTCGGATTCCCTACGGTGCACAAGGACCTATTGGATTTAAACTTCATGTTTGCCAAGGAGGTCTACCAAAAACCCCAGTTGCCGACTGGTAATGCCGAATGGCTTACATACAAGGATGACCTATCGAAGAGTATTATTGCGCTCTTCGGGGGATTTCCGGAAAATGTTTCCTTAAACGCTGCTGATAATGCCATGCAGAATCCAGAAAATGTGTTGTTCACAAGTGACGCTGAGGTATTCACCACTTCGGAGGGGGCAGACATCCCAGCAAGAATCGTGGGGAAGCTATACAAGCCCAAAGAAACTCCTGCGCCTTGGCCCGCAGTGGTTTTGGTTCACCCTTACGAATACGTCTTCTCTCACTATGATGAAAAAGAAAACCGCATGAAATACTCCTTGGCCAAACCCATAAACGATATGCCTATCATACAGAACTTCACTGACAATGGCTATGCCGTGTTCTCAATAATTGTCAGGTACAATGACCTCCCAGACGACGAGGACGCATTTACAACGATGTCAGCCGGTTTTGGCAGAATTCTCTTTGGAAAAAGAGTGTGGGACGTGAAGCGTGCACTCGATTACCTAGAAACGAGGAAAGACATAGACAGCATGAAGTTAAGCTTGTGGGGCGAGGAAACTGGCAGCATTCTGGCACTTTACGTAGGTGCCCTCGATGACCGAGTACAAAAGGTTGTCGTAAATGGTATTCTATCGTCCTATATCTTCGAGAACGGGGTGACCCAGCAGCCCCTCTGGACGTTCATACCAGGCATATTGAAGCATATCGATATTGCTCAGGTGACATCGCTTGTTTCGCCGCGACCGCTAATCATCGCAAATCCAATCAACGGAGCTGGGCAACTGTTGAGCCATTCGGACGCCAAAGCGGAACTGCAATGGACGCTGGGAGCATACGACTTATTTGGTGCGGAGAACAATCTTGCGATATTGGTCAATGCTGAAAACAGTGCAATCTTGGCCGCATTTCTGGACAAATAGACAGGGAGGGTGAAAGGCCCTTTCGTTTAACTATTCGCTCTTCAATATGATTGCATTAGGAGTCGCTCCGATATGCGAGTGTTCAAAGCAGTCATCTTTGACTGGGACGGAACCGTAGCGGACACGAGGAAGACGGTCATGGAATCATTTAGAAGAGTCCTGTCTGAAGCCGGCTGCACGATCAGCGACGAGTTCATAGAGAGAAGAATCGGCGTGGGAACAAGAAAAATCATGGAGGACGCATTGAGAGAATGCGATATCGACTTCGATGAAGAAGCATTGGAAAGACTTATCGAAAGGAAGATCGAGTTTCAAACCGAGCTGACAAGAGATGTAGACCTTTTTGATGGAGTAGTTGAACTGCTCGATGCTCTATACGGCAGGGTTAAGATCGCACTCGCAACGATGGGCCCCAGGAAAGTCATCGACAGACTGCTCTCGGAGAAGTCCATCAGAAGATACTTCAATGTAGTGGTTACGGCTGACGAAGCCCCAAAACCGAAACCAAACCCAGAAATCTTCCTGCAAGCCGCAAGAAGAATGAAGGTCAGGTCAGAAGAATGCCTGGTCGTGGAAGACTCAATATTCGGGGTGAAGGCCGCAAAGGCAGCTGGCATGGGATGCATAGCCGTCCCCTCAGGCGCCTACACAGGTGAAGAACTGAGAAAAGAGGAACCGGACCTGCTCATCGACTCCCTTAAGGAGAGGGAAAGGATAATGAAACTAATCCAACAGAAAATATAAACATTAACGATTGATATGGAAGGCTGGTTTGTTTGAATAGGCGGTTGGAGTACCTCGTCTCTTTTGTTCTCGGGGGTCCCCTCTGGCTGATGGCCCTTGCCTTCCTCGCATTCTGCATCATAAAACGCGTCTTATCGGATCTGACGAAGACTCTATGACCAGATGACCAGGCAAGGATCCCCTGGAAGAGAGCTGGAAAAGGGTGGGGAAAACAACCTCAGAAAACGCGCGCACAAAGGCAAACAAGACAAGAGAATTCAAATCGGTCGATCGAGATTGTTATTCTAAGTCATTCGTAGTATATCAGTTCTTCTTTGTCTAGTCTCTCTTGCAGTTGATATACGGCGTCGTATACCTCCTGCTCCTTTTTCGCGCCTGTGCAAACGAGTTTTCCGCTTGCGAAGATGAGAATAACGACTTTGGGTTCATCCATCCTGTAGATTAGGCCAGGGAACTGTTCGGGCTCGTACATTGTTCTCCCAAGCGAGTAGGCCGACCTCTCTAGATCTATTCTCCCTCCAAGACTTGCAGACGCCACGATGTTTTGAATCTTAATTGTTGGCTTACTTATTATTAGGATGCCTTTTCTCTTCAAGTCTTTGAGTACGTTGTCAATGGCCTTTATGGCTTCCTTCTCTGACTTCGCGCCTGTGCAAACCATCTTTCCAGAGTGAAATATCAGGGTTGCTGTTTTTGGCTTCTTTATCCTGAACACCAAGCCTGGAAACTGCTTTGGCCTGTACTCTATGTCCGGGTAGGCTTTGGCAACGGAGAGCAAGTCGATGGTTTGTGACAGGGTGGCAGAAGCTACGACATTTTCCACGCTGACTTTAGTTCTATTTTTTGACAAAATGCTCACCATGCACTTGAAGTATATTTGAAACTTGACGTTTATAAAGGGTTTCTACTGCCCTTCTTTTCAGCCTGTTTAAGAGAACGCCATTTCTCTCGGGCTCATTCAATGGAAATGGGAATGGTTATAATCTGCAGTTAAGATACTCAAATCTCGGAGAGAATGTGATGAACCAGCCCGTGTCCGACATAAACTTTGATATTCTAATCCCTCCAAAAGAAGGAGAGAGAATCGAGAGCAAAAATGGAGACCTCTGTGTGCCTGATAAGCCAATTATACCGATTATTACCGGTGATGGAGTAGGTCCCGACATCGTAAAGGTTATGAAAAAAGTTCTAGATTGCGCTGTAGAAAGGGCATATGGTGGTCGTCGGAAGATTGTATGGTTCCATTTACCTGCCGGTGAGGGTGCTTTTCGAAAGCATGGCGAATGGCTTCCAGAGGATACACTGAAAGCCATCGCGCATTATGTTGTTGCTATCAAGGGTCCACTTACAACCCCTGTCGGTGAAGGTATACGGAGCCTGAATGTTAAGTTAAGGCAGACTCTCGACCTCTACGCGTGTGTGAGGCCAGTAAAATGGGTGAAAGGTATTCCGAGTCCTGTTAGGCACCCTGAAAAACTAGACGTTGTTATCTTTAGAGAGAATACGGAGGACGTTTACGCCGGGATCGAGTGGAAAGAAGGCACCGAAGAAGCGCGGATAGTTATCAAGTTCTTGGGGAAAGAAATGGGAGTGAAGGTGAGAGAGGATTCAGGCGTAGGGATAAAACCCATCAGCATGACGGCCTCTAAAAGGCTTGTCAGGGCCGCTATCAACTACGCTTTGAGGCATAAGCGAAGAGTGGTTACGTTGATGCACAAGGGGAACATTATGAAGTTTACTGAGGGTGCTTTCAGGGAGTGGGGATATGAGGTGGCAAGAGAAGAGTTTGCAGAAAGGGTGGTGACAGAGGAGGATCTTTATTCAAAATATGGCGGTAAGATTTCCGAAGAAAAAATCTTAGTCAATGACCGAATCGCTGACTCTATGTTCCAGCAGGTTCTCTTGAGACCTGATCAATACGACGTGATAGTGACCACAAACCTCAATGGAGATTATATCTCCGACGCCTGTGCGGCGCAGGTCGGGGGATTGGGAATAGCTCCAGGATCAAACATCAATTTCGAAACAGGGGTCGCCTTATTCGAGCCGACCCATGGAACGGCTCCAAAATATGCGAACCAAGACAAAGCGAATCCAACTTCCATGATCCTTTCCAGCGTTCTCATGTTAGAGTACATTGGATGGCCGGAGGCCGCCGAGATGATCAAACGCGGGATCGAGGAAACTGTGGGGCAGAAGACAGTTACTTATGATCTTGAGAGACAGATGGAGGGCGCTAGGCTTCTTAAGTGCTCCGAGTTTGGAGACGCTTTGATTAGAAACATTTCATCTTCAACAAACTAAAGAATAACCATAGAAACCAGCCATTTTTGGCTACAGGCATTCTGTACTACATATCTCCACATTCAGGCGTGATATTACGCCTCGTTGCTCTTGATGAAGTTTAGAAGACCTCCAGCCTTCAGTATACGAAGTTCCCTCGAAGTCAAGTCATGTCTAACCTGAATATCCAACTGCCGGGTAATGTTTTTCAAAAACGATTCCTTTCTCATTTTTGATACATCCAGCTTGAGAATATCGCCGACTGAAAGCCCCTCAAAATCTGAGGAGTTTAGGAACGTCAATGGTACAATACCATAGTTGACGAGGTTGGCTAGATGAATTCTCGAAAATGACTTCGCCACCACGCCTTTAACGCCCAAGTACATCGGAGCCAACGCGGCGTGTTCTCTACTTGAGCCTTGTCCATAGTTCTCACCCGCTACGATGAACCCGCCATTCTTCTCTCTGGCCCTCTTCGGAAAAAAGGGATCTATAGCCTCGAATACGTGTTCAGCTATGGCAGGAATATTGGACCTTAGAGGCAGTATCTCAGGTCCAGCTGGCATGATGTCGTCGGTAGTAATATCATCGCCTAACTTGATCAACACTTCGCCCTCCAGTCTGGCTGGGAGTTCCTCCCGAAGCGGAATTGGCTTAATGTTCGGCCCACGAACTATCCGCACCCTTTCCGGCGTCTTAGACGGGTGTACAAATAGATCATCATCGGTGATGAACTTCTCTGGCATAGCTATCTCTGACGCTTCGTCGAATTCACGCGGATCGCTTAAGACGCCGTTCAGCGCTGTGACAGCAGCCGTCTCAGGGCTGACGAGGTAAACCTGTGCATCCGCCGTGCCGGAACGCCCCTTGAAATTCCGGTTGAATGTTCTAACGCTAACCCCCGCCGTTGGAGGGGCCTGACCCATACCTATGCACGGTCCACAGGCAGCCTCTAATATTCTGGCGCCCGCCTCAACGATGTCAACTAAGGCTCCGTTTTGAGCCAACATCTCGAGGACTTGTCTAGAGCCAGGCGAAATGACTAACGATACCTCGGAATTTACTTTTCTATCCTTCAAGATCGATGCGACGATCATCAAATCCCGATAGGACGAGTTGGTACATGATCCAATGCAGACCTGATCCACCCTTAGACCATTCAACTCTGCGACTGGAACGACGTTTCCTGGGCTGTGAGGTTTAGCGACCAGCGGCTCTATTGTACTCAGACCGATCTCCATCACCTCATCATACTCGGCGTCTTCGTCCGCTGCGAGGTCAGTCCATTGATCAGCTCTTCCCTGCGCCTTAAGGAACTGATAGGTATGCTTGTCTGATGGGAATACTGATGTCGTGGCCCCGGTCTCCGTGCCCATGTTGGCTATCGTGGCCCTCTCAGGAACCGTCAGCGTCTCCACTCCTGGCCCAAAGTATTCAAGGACCTTGCCCGCTCCTCCATTCACGCCGATGCGTCTCAAGACCTCTAGGACAACGTCTTTGGCTGAAACGAGAGGTGGAAGCTCATCCACAAGCTTGATTCCTAGGACCTTCGGGACCTTGATGTAGTAGCGGCCTCCGCCCATCGCCACTGCAACGTCCAAGCCACCAGCACCTACAGCGATCATGCCCATTCCTCCGGCGGTGGGTGTGTGGGAATCAGAGCCAAGTAGGGTGTAGCCCGGCCTAGCGAAGCGTTCGAGATGAACTTGGTGACATATACCATTGCCAGCCTTGCTCAGGATGACGCCGTACTTTTGAGCAACGCTTTGCAAGTATCTGTGGTCATCTGCGTTCCTGAAGTCCATCTGAAGCGTGTTGTGATCAATGTAGCTCACGCTCAACTTCGTCTTTACGCGAGGGATGCCTAATGCCTCAAACTGTAGGTAAGCCAACGTGCCTGTGGAGTCTTGAGTTAAAGTCTGATCAATCCGTAAGCCTATCTCTTCTCCAGTCTCAAACATACCTTCAGTGATATGCCTCTCCAATATCTTCTGAGTCAGTGTCGTACCCAAGACCGATTCTCCAATAGGTCATCTGTGCGATGTGAATATTTTCATGAATGACCGAAATTTAAACATTCTACGATCCTCCGCACCATCATGTGCGACTTATTAGACAAAATAAATTATTTTCTTTTACGTTCATCGCAAAAAAACACTGGCTGACATAAGCTTTATATAAGCGTTCCTTAGCATATATCAAGACCAACCCCTTGCTCAACAGATTTACAGTCATAATAACAACTCCAAGAACATGAGAAAAGGCCCGGGAAAAATCACAATGACAACTAACGAAGAAATCCACCGCAGGATAATCGTTTCTCCTTTCAACCTCTGCGATCAAATACGCGTGGCGATGAAGCTCAAGAATGAGATCATAATACACGACACGACGTTGCGCGAAGGGGAGCAAACGCCAGGCGTCGTTTTCACCCCAGACGACAAATTGAAGATTGCTGAAGGCCTAGACGAGATTGGCATCCAACAGATTGAGTCTGGCTTCCCAGCCGCCTCGACAGAAGAGATGAAGGCCGTCACGGGTTTAGCGAAACGGGGCCTGAAGGCCAAGATACTCGGCTTTAGCAGGGCCGTCAAAAGCGACATCGACGCGGTTATGAAGACTGGCGCGTGGGGGATAGTCCTCTCCCTCCCACCATCAGACATTCACCTAAAGTACAAACTGAAGATGACAAGGGATCAGTACTTGGAGAGGGCAGTAGAAATGGTTGAGTACGCCAAGTCGCACGGACTGTATATAACCTATAGTGCTGAGGATTCAACGAGGACGGAACTTAGTTTTCTGAAAAGGGTTTTCAGAACAGTCGTCGAGGCAGGCGCTGATAGGGCAAGAATAGTCGACACTCTAGGAGCAATCATACCCGCCGCCATGAAGTATCTGGTCTCCGAGATAGGCCAAACGGTGAATGTCCCACTAGAGGTGCATTGCCACAATGACCATGGACTTGGGGTCGCCAACACCCTCGCCGCCGCGGAGGCTGGCGCAAGGGCCCTGTCAACCTCCTTAAACGGCCTTGGAGAGAGAGCGGGTCTGGCTGCCACGGAGGATGTCCTCATTTCATTGTACAACCTATACAATGTTCGTTACTTCAACCTGTCAAAGTTGTTCGAACTCTGTAAATTTGTTGAGAAAGCCTCTGGA
>Ga0315310_10000662_pt1 | contig 22069 bp, 21 predicted proteins | sample TDP5_MG_FD_203630 | JGI IMG/M metagenome (GOLD analysis project Ga0315310, IMG submission 203630) | Freshwater sediment microbial communities from Lake Towuti, South Sulawesi, Indonesia - TDP5 | ecosystem: Environmental > Aquatic > Freshwater > Lake > Sediment | place: Indonesia: South Sulawesi...
ACGAAACAGTGGCCCACCTCTTTGACGAACGGGACCTCGCTGTTAAACGCGCAATTAGACTGCTTATTCATCTTGCTCACCGTGACGGAAAAACCGTCAGCATATGCGGTCAAGCACCCAGTGTTTATCCGGAGTTCACCGAGTTCCTCGTGAAAAGCGGAATCGACAGCATATCAGTCAATCCAGATGTAGTCGTGTCAGCCCGAAAGTTAGTCGCTATGGTGGAACAACGTCTGGTGCTAGATAAAACGACTGGTAGAGGGTTACGAGAGGATCGTGACCTCGACATCCCCCTAGAGAGGTCCTAAATAACTCGTAAATCTAGCATTCGCACAAAGGAAAAGAAAAAGACAAGATTTCTCTTCTTTTGCATTACTTTCCATCTTTCTTTTTGCCTAATGAGGAAACGTAACACAATATTACCCTCTGAACCAATTACTTACGGAATGAGGGATGAAGGAGATATTTGATTTAGAAGAGAGTAAGCTACGAGAAGAGATCGTTAGACGAGGAGCTAAACGGGTTCTAATTCAGCTTCCAGAGGGACTGAAAGGAGAGGCTCCTCGATTGACAGCTATCATAGAAGATGCAGGTGCACTGGCTATAGTTTCGGCGGATCCTTGTTATGGTGCATGTGACTTAGTAATACACGATGCTGAGAGCCTATCGGCCGACTTGATAGTCCATTACGGTCACACCGAATTAATAGAATCGAAGGAAACACCAGTCATCTACTTTGAAGCAAGGGCGAGAATTGATGTTAAAAAAGTTGTTGAGGAAGCTTTACCTCTCCTAGAGCTGTGGAAAAGGATTGGACTCGTTACAACGGTCCAGCATATAAACAAACTTGACGATGCGAGAAAGATGCTGAATGAAGCCGGGAAAACAGTCGTGGTCGGCGATGCTGGACGCATGAGATATCCCGGGCAGATCATAGGTTGCGATTATAGTAACGCTGAATCCATCAAAGACGAGGTCGAAGCCTTTCTTTTTCTCGGCGGGGGGACCTTTCATCCCTTAGGTTTAGCCATCGACGTTATGAAACCCACCATAGTCGCGGACATCTATGAGGGAAGAGCCTACTCTGTTGATCTCGAAGTTCAAAAGATAATCAAAAAGCGATGGGCATGCATCTCCAAAGCACAGGAATCAAAGAACTTCGGAGTCTTAATTGGCTTAAAACCGGGACAGAGAAACATTGAAGTATCTTTAAAAATCAGAGATCTTTTAGTTGAAGACGGCAAGAAGGCAACCCTCTTAGCGTTGAAGGAGATAAACAACAATGTGCTTCTCCAATTTCCGGCAATAGAAGCTTTTGTAAACACTGCTTGCCCTCGCATCTCTTTCGACGAGTTCCAGAGACCAGTTCTTACCATAGGAGAAGCCCTCGTTATGTTGGGTAAGATTAAATGGGAAAGCCTTCTAAGTGAAGGATGGTTTAGAAGATACCATACTATGTAAAATCGTAACGATAAGTTGAGAAAAATGAGAAAGAAACATCTAGAGATCATTCTTTCTCAGCTAGCACCTCACCCTAAACCTAGACTCAAGTGGGAAGCTTACACCTTAGATGCAGTAAGCGCAGCTGAAATTGCCTACATAACTGGCCGAGTTAATGACGATGTACGCAAAAAAAACGTTATCGATTTAGGCTGTGGCACCGGCGTACTCGCCATTTCCGCATCTTTATTGGGAGCAAGATTCGTGGTCGGTGTGGACATCGATAAAGACGCAGTAAAAGTGGCGAAAGAAAACGCCGAGATCGCAGGAGCGAAGGTCGAATTTGTTATCAATGATTTAAGCTGTGTTGTCGGACGCTTTGATACCGCCGTTATGAACCCTCCTTTTGGAAGTTGGAGGCGTGGAGCTGATGTGCAATTCTTAAAGAAAGCACTCGAGATATCAGGTGTTGTGTATTCTTTGCATAAGCGTGGCGACCTAAACCGTGAGTTCTTGCGCCGTAAGATACAATTTTTCGGAGGGAGAGTGGATCGGATTTACGAAATGAGGATCTCAATTCCGAGAACCTTTAACTTCCATCGGAAGTTAAAGTATTTTGTTGATGTTGACCTTTACAGAGTCCTTAAAGTTAAATCTTAGAACACCCTTATTATGGGAAAACCTAATATCGAAGCTCAGCATCGTTTCTCTAAACAGAAATTCAAACGTGTTAAAAATGTATGAAACTAAGAGAAGCGGACAGTTCGTTGTCCCGGGAGACAAGATTGGTGTAATCGAAGAGTTCATATCTAGTTCCGGAACATATGTTGAAGAAGGCTTTATACTTTCAAAGGTTGTTGGACGCATATTAATGGACCTGATGAAAAAGCAGGTTTCTGTTTATGCGCTTGCTCGTAGTGTAATTGTACCTCGAGTTGGAAACATAGTTACTGGAAACGTTGTAAATGTGCAAGATTCTACAGCTGCTTTACGCGTATTCAAAATTGGGACAAGGCACCTCTCAGGCGTCTTTAGCGGCATACTACACGTTTCCGACGCAAGTTTTGGTTATGTTGATTCAATGTTTGACGTTTGCAGATTGGGAGATATTCTACGTGCCAAAGTCGTCAGCGATAAGAATGGAACCCATCATCTTTCCACGAAGGGTGAGGACCTAGGTGTTATCTATGCGTTCTGCTCCAGATGTGGATCCCTTTTAACTCGGAAGAAGACAAAAATGGTATGTGAAGATTGTGGAAACATGGAAAAAAGAATCACTTCGTCAGATTATGGGGAAGGGATCATATAGAGGAGGACATCTATGCAAATTAAAGTTTTAAGCAAGACGCATAACGAGTTAAAATTTGAGATTGAAGGAGAAAGTCACACGTTATGCAATCTATTGGAGAAAGTTCTCTTAGAAGATGAAACTGTTGATATGGCGGGATACAATATTCCTCACCCACTAACCTCCAATCCAATAATCTATATCAGAACGAAGGGGCGGAGGAGGCCTGAAACAGCACTGAAGGAGGCTGTAAAGAAGATACTCCAGAAAGAGAAAGAGTTAGAAAGAGAGTTTAAGAAGGAGTTAGAAAAATTGGAAAAAGTAAAGAGTAGCCGATCTTAAAGCTTCAATTATCCTCTAAAACTTAACTCTCCTCAAAATCGTTTTTAGAAGCATGCTGAAACCCTCATCTGGCTGGATTTCTTTTTCTAAGATAGTATCGCATTCTTCAATTGTAATAATTCCTTTAATCCAAGCGTATATTATCAGAGCCTCAGCAGCGTCAGCTTGTCTATGACGGTCAACCCTTGAAGGCAACAATTCCCGGAGGTTAGCCATTCTTAATGCATTCGCTAAAAACCGGCTAGCAACCTTCTTGCCTGTAGGCTTGTTAAGTCTCTTAGATAAGGCTAAAGAATAAACGAAGTTTACGTAAGCATCCCCTAGTGTAGCTAGTTCATAGTCTGTCAAAACATCGCGCAAATTTTTGTATTTGGATATGAAGGGAAATTCTGCTTTTCCGTTTTGACCATATAAAGCTGACAATTTTGAAACAACCGTGAAGAGATTGACAGCATGAAAGTTTAATGATGAAGTAATTAACTCTTTTTATTAACTTTTGGTAGAGGAGAAGACATGTTATGCACGTTTCTTCTTTGAAGGAAAAATTATTTGATATGATAAGAGATAGTTATTTGAAGATCATTCCAGTTTCGATCGACCAAAGGAGGAGATCAAGATCAGCCATAGAAATGTCAATCTTTTCTGCGAAGGACTTCATCAATCTCTCTGTCTCTACATATTTCCTCTTCGTTAAGATCGTCTGGGTATCTGTAATGACGCCTGCTCTTTTCAGGTTCTTTAGGACATGCCGATCCAGAATAGCCAATTCTAATCCGAGTCCCATATTTCTCAGAAAGTGACTAGCTTCCTTCATCCCTAAACCTTTAACATTCTTTACAAGCCATTCTCGGAGCCTAAAAATGTCGTTGAAAGCCTTTAGACTTTCTTTCATCCCCAATCTACCTTTTTTGGTAAAGAAGCTCCTCGCACCAACGATGTATGCAGCTTTTCTATTACGGAATCTTATACCGAATAGAAATGAAGATATCTCTGCTTCTGATCCAGTGTAAAGGAGCCTATTCTCCATAAGCGTCGAGATTGCTTTCCAAGACGCTGTTGCCTTCGACTGGGGTGTACATATACAGAAGCAGAGCTCAGCGAAAATCTTCTCTTCAGAATCTTCCATGTTTCCTTTAAATTCTTCAATCCGATTTTGTATCTTATCTCTCCTATGGTTGTATAAGCCTAGTAAGGTATCCACATCCTGTAATGTGGCCACTTTCATCCATCTCTCTATCTCAACCGAAAAGTTTAATGAGTTGGATAAACATTTTTCGGAAATGCCTCATTTAAAGGCGCTCAAAAATAAAGAGCGAAATATTTCAGGTGAATTACGATGGTCGAATTCTTCTATGTCGTGGACGAAGATGACGATGTTATCGGAAAGGCTACGCGTGAAGAATGCCACAAAAGCAATAAGAATATCCATCGATCAGTCTACATATTCGTAATTAACGATAGGGACGAGATCTTCCTGCAAAGGCGGTCCGAAACCAAAGACCTCTACGGAGGCTATTACACGGGTTCGGCTACGGGCCACGTTGACTACGGTGAGGACTACGAAACATCTGCACGAAGGGAATTAGAAGAGGAGTTAGGAATAATAGCGCCTATAAAGAAAGTTTGTAAATTTAAAAGTTTTTCCGATATCGAACGCGAGATCTCGGTTCTGTATGTTTATCATTATAATGGCTCGATGAAATTTAATGAAAAAGAGATATCTGAGGGCATCTTTATGAGTCCAAAACAGATCGAGGAAGATCTAGATAATGGTAAGAAGAAATTTGCTTACGGCTTTAAAGTAGCATTCGAAGAATTTCTGAAAAACACTCAACAGATCGTCTAGAAGCAACGAAGGATACGTTTGAATGATGATGCTCCATGCCTTCTTCGGATAGAAAATATACTTTATTTTAGAGGCTGTCCTGTTTCCCTGTCGAAGTATTAGTAGATTCTTTGAACCCTCCACCATGACTTTTTGCAACCTTAACCTTATCCAGAATTCATATAAGCCTTCCCTAGAAAAACATATGTTTACGTAAGTTGCTCGAAGTTTGAAGGAATCTCACCTTGATAGAAAAGCCTAGAGCTGCAAGGTCAGAAGAGCTGCCGGAAGTCATTCGTTTAGCTAACGAAGTCTTTCTGTCTTGGCGAGGTAGTCCGCCGATAATGGAGAACCTTTTTCCACAATTATTCAACAATCGTAATCTCGGAAACCTTAGGGTGATCGTTAAGGATGGGAAGCCCGTCTCTCACGTTGGTGTATGGAACGGAGATCTACTCATACATGGATCATGGTTCAAGGTGGGTATGGTGGGTTGTGTTTGCACGCGTCCTGATTATAGAGGCAGAGGCTACGCTTCAGCTCTTGTAGAGGACGCGTTCATTAAGATGAGGAAAGACGGAGTAGACTTAGTTCTCGTGTCTGGATTTAGAAGTCTCTATAAGCGAGCTGGATGCGTGGAAGCCGGTAAGGTGCATATATACCATGTTCCATCAGGAAAAATGCGTTCGAGAGAGGAGAATCTAAGGATTACCGAGTACGAAGAAGGCCACATAAGCGATCTCATTGAGATCTATCAAAGGGAGCCATTAAGGTATCGGCGTAGCCTTGAAGATTTTAGGCTCCTAGCTGAACGCGGATTCCGCTGCAGCGATATACCACTAAAGATTTATTTAGCTATGACTCGATTCGGGCCGGTAGCTTATGTAGCCATGGCATTATTCCCGTGGGAGGAGGTTCTCAGAATAGTGGAGTACGCTGGTCCTAGAAGCGTTATCCTCCATTTAATAGGGAATGTTTTTAGAATCAAGGAAGTAGACTCGGTTGTGTTAACTGTGCCATTCCACGATGTAGAACTGTTGCATCTCCTTGAAGGGCAAGGTATAGAGAAGCCTCTTTCAGAAGCACAGGCAAGCATGGCCATAATAAATCCTTGCAGTTTCTTTGAGAAAGCTAAACTCTATCTAGAAGAGAGAATTGGAGAAGGAAGGTTATCTAAGATTGTGCTTGACGAAGACGCCGAAAAGATGAGGTGGACCCTTGACGGAGAAAAGGTAAATCTCGAAGATTCAAGGCTTCTTACACTGCTTTTCTTTGGATCTCCTGAGAAACTGAAAAATCCACCTCAACCAAAATTGGAACTTAATCAAACCCGATTTTTATCTAACGCTGTACCGTTGCCCACACCGGTCTACGGGTTAAACTACATTTAGCCTTCATACACCTTTTTCATCCGTGGCACATGGGTGCTCTCCTCGACCTTATATTAAGTTTAGGTTTTCAGAGGTATACCGACCAGTAATACAACTCCACTGCTATAGATTACCTTGAGAATTTTTGACAAAAGGTGCACGCATAAGTGCTAGAAAAGCCTTATGAACACTCTTATAAGCAAGTTTATGATAATGTGCGGATTTTTCTAGAAGCAAATCAACAGAAATCAAGCAGCTTCAAAGAATAATTCAACAACTATGCGTGCTATCTATATAATTGCAAAACAATCCTCTTGAGGTCGCTCAGGAAATTATCGAATAGAGTGCATTGATAGTTTAGGATGGCCTGAGAGTGAGAGGTGTCGTACCAGTCTAACCATGTGAACTCTTCCGAGTACCTCCTTTCAGCTGGTATCTCAAAGACCTCACAGATCTTCTCAATATAGTTCTTTCCGAGCATCTGCCAAGTTTTACCCCCAGCGATGTTAAGCACCCCTTTCCTTGCCTCGCTCCTCTCAAGAGAGGAGAGAAGGGCAGTGGCAGCATCTCTTCTGTCGACGAATTCCACCCGCTGATCAGCCCTGTATTGGAGCACATCGGGCAGCTCAAAGAACTCGGCTCCGACGATACCTGATATCCTGAGGATCGTGTAGGTTACGGAAGCCTCTCGAATCAGTTTCTCACACCTCATCTTGCTCTCAGAATAATTGTCGATGGCGGATAGGGCGTGATTCTCTGATATCGGAGGTTCTTCACTTGCCGTTATCCCATAAACGGCCACAGACGAGGCGAAGATAAAGAGCGCGCGAGGAGCTTCCTCCCTAATCGCCTTCAGGAGGTTCTCTGTGCCCCCAACATTCACGCACATCGTTAATTCCCTGTTTTTCTCACAGAGGGGTGGCAGAATGGCCGCAAGGTGGAATACCGCATCCACACCATTGACCGCTTTCTTTACATCATCAAAGGCTGTCACATCTCCTTTGAAGATCTCGACCCCCTCCAGCCCATTGATCCTCCAGAAGTCGACGGTCGGGAGGTCGAAGGCTCGGACGGCATAACCTTTACTGACTAGTTTCTCAATTAGTTCCGCCCCGAGAAGACCTGCTCCCCCTGTGACTAGGACGACCATACCCAGTCCTCAATGGATAGCATTAATGATTTGTAAACCTCTCGAAGGGTTTGCACTCCTCATCGTTTACTGAGATCTTCGATGGTGATTCGAAAGTCTGGGTGGTACTTGAAACCGCCGTCGGGAATGGGGCTTCTCATCTTGAAGTACTTCCTGAAGCGGTTTCCCGCGGGCTTGTCTGGGTACCTAAGATGCGGATGGAAGAACCTCTCAGCAGGACCTAGCTCACACTCAATCAGCTCGTATTTCTTGGTACCGATGCCCAGATGGACGCCCACGTTGATCTGAATCCACTGACTCGCTTTGCTGGGGTGTATCCCCGTGAACTTCTCTTTGCCAACCTCCAGTACATCCTCTTCCTCAGCGGCTGACCCGGGTGTTCCGGCCATCTTCATGCTCATGTCCAAACAAGCCAGGTCGATGGCCACAATGTCTCTTGAGGCAAACACACCAAGGTTAGGGATGACGGGTCTGTCTGTAGCCGGTGCGCAGTCACATAATGGTGAAATATCAATGGCGTAGTTTATGAAGCCCATGTCTTCCTTACCTATTATGTTCTGGCAGCCCGCTGCTGAATCCGCAATTGCGATGGCTGAACCGGCTCGCCACTCGTCCGGAACCGCTATCACGCCACAGTCCGCGTCCGCAAGCCTCCAAATCGCACAGGCAAAGCAGCCGATGCATTTATCCTTGTCCCATATGATCCCGTCTTCCGTTATTTTATAGGCTTCCATTGTGCAAATTGCCCTACATGTTTCCATTTGGGGACACTTCTCACCTTTGCATGCCTCAGGGCTATAGGGCCAGTTACGTATTCCATATTTCGGGTGGTTCGTCAGGTGCAAATTCATTTTTCCTCGCTTCGAGGCGCATCCTACACCAATGTTCTTGATGGCACCTCCGTACACGCCGCAGTCGTGACCTTTGAAATGAGAGAGAGCAATCACGGCGTCTGCGTCAGCTATGCCTTGTGCTACGAAAGTCTCCTTGAGGATGATCCCGTTTGGAACTTCGACTCTGACATCGTCAAGTCCTATTTCTCCGTCAGAGATGACTATTGGGCAGCCCATTGAAGCCTGGGTGAAACCGTTTCGGGCCGCTGTCTCCAAGTAGTCCCTTGCAGTTGTTCGCCCCCAGAAGGCGCCAAGAAGCATAGTGGTGCTGTCAGTTACGAAGGGCCTCCCACCGTACTCCTTGACCTTCTCCACTATGCCTCGAACTATGGGTGGACGCAGGTATCCCGTGTTGTAATACTCGCCCATATGTATTTTGATGGCTACGGAGTCACCCTTCACGAAACATTCGTTCAAGCCAGACTTCTCGAAAAGCCATTGTCCCTTAGCGACTATGCTCGTGTTCATGCCCAGCTTTGCACGGTCATTCACGAAGTAAACCTTTGCTGCATCTTCCAAGTTCACAACCTCATATTTTCCTATCTCTTAACATTTATGATCATTATATTTTAAAAAGTGATTCGCTGCTACAAGACATTATGTGACTACCCGTTTTAGTCTTTCAATGGTTCTCTGGAGTTCATTTATGTGTTGTTCGAGCATCAATAGGCTCTCCATGAACGGTGATGGGTCGCCCAACTCTAGGCTGCCGAGAGCTTTCTCAAGGTTCATAGCCGCCCCCTCGATCTCCTGCGCTGCCTCCCTTCCCTTTCGTGTCTTCAACAATGCTGTCTTCTCAAACCCTTGAAGCATGTGCACAACCTTCTGAAGCCTCGCCTGAATTTCACTGGTCATAGTCTCCGACAACTCGTTTGGCGACCTAGAGCCAACAAAGTCCATAACTCTCAAGCAGCAATCTACAGCTCGGCAAACTATTTCGCTCATACTGACGCACCCTGAATTACAGGTTCCTTATAATGCTTATAAAATCTTTCAAAATGTCAATAAGCAATTCTCGATTTCCTAGATACTCTTGTCTTTCTTCTTCATTTGAGACTCAACTTTTACCTCTCTAATTTCAATTCGATCTCATGACCCTTATCCGAACTTGATCATGAATGCTGCCTTAATAAGTGCTAAAAAATTCACGTATTATTATTGCGTTTTTCATGGTAGCGCGGATTGCGGCTTAGACCATTCACTCGGCATCATTGATTTTTCTTTGGCAATTTTAACAGGCAAACTAAGCCTTAATTTATTAGCTGTCAAAATTATTAATTAGTAAGTTAGGCTGAAAGATGATGGAGAGTAAACCAGCGGAACCCGATGTTTTCTCTCTTCTTGCAGAACCCGTCCGTAGGGTACTGGTTAAAATAGGGTTTTCTAAGCCGACAACTCCACAGATAGAATCTATTCCTCTCATTCTGAAAGGGGAGAATGTTCTTTTAATCGCGCCAACTGGAAGCGGGAAGACCGAAGCAGCTCTGCTTCCGATATTCTCTAACTTCCTTCACTTGCCCGAGAGGAGGGGTATATCGATCCTCTACATCACTCCGCTTAGGGCTCTGAACCGCGATATGGTTAGAAGACTCTCCTACTTGGCGGAATGTTTAGATGTCTCCGTTGAGGTCCGACATGGCGATACGGAGATCAAGATCCGGAGACGACAAGCGCTCAAACCTCCCGATATACTCGTGACGACTCCGGAGACGCTTCAAGCTATCTTACCCGGCAGTCTCATGCAAAGGCACCTAAGTCACGTTCGGTTCGTGGTGATCGACGAGGTGCATGAGCTTGCAGAGGATAAACGCGGGGTTCAGCTTACGGTTGCTCTTGAGAGGCTTCGAGAGATCACTGGAAGAGATTTCCAGAGGATAGGTTTGTCGGCTACGATTGGCGATTCGAACAGAGTGGCCAACTTTATCGCTGGAACTGGGCGCCAAATAACTGTTGTCGATGTTTTCACGCCGAAGAGCTATCTGTACACGATAGAATATCCTGTTCCACAAGAGAGTGATTTCGATCTGGCTCAAGATCTGAGAACTATCCCTGAGGCTGCGGCTCGAATGAGGCGCATTATCGATTTGTTGAACAAGCACGTTTCAACATTGATCTTCGTTAATAGCCGGACGAACGCTGAAATTTTAAGCTATAAGCTCGGTCGGCTCTCTTCTGAGGTGGCTGTTCATCACGGGTCTCTGTCTAGAGAAGAGAGGACTATGATCGAGGATCAGTTCAAGGCGAAGAATCTTAAAGCGATCGTCTGCACCACCACCTTAGAGTTGGGCATCGATGTGGGTCACGTCGATCTCGTCGTCCAGTATCTCTCACCTAGGCGGGTTTGCAGTCTCATCCAGAGGGTTGGAAGAAGCGGGCACAAGCTCGGATTGACCTCGAAGGGAATAATTATTACAGCCTTTACTGATGACGTATTAGAATCGGTCGCCGCTGCTAGAAGGGCATATGAAAACCTTCTGGAACCGATCTACATCCACGAGAATGCACTGGATGTTCTAGCCCATCAAATCGCGGGGATCGCGATGGATCAGAAGGAGGTCACGCTAGAACAGGCCTTCAAAATTATCCGCCAGGCATACCCATATCGCAGCCTTTCAAAGGTTAAATTTCTGGATCTTGTTAAGTATTTAGAAGACTTGAGGGAGCTGCGGGCAGAAGGAGATCTTTTGAAGAAAACTCGTAGAACAAGAACCTATTACTACGAGAACCTATCAATGATCCCGGATGAGAGGAGATACCCCATAATAGATGTGATCTCAGATCGGAGAATAGGCACACTTGGCGACGAGTTCATGGCCTTAAGAGCGAGGCCTGGATTGAACTTCATCTGCAGAGGCAGAGTGTGGCGGATCGTTCAGATCGAGGATGAAGCTGGAGATGTGTACGTCGTCCCATCAGAAGATCCTATGGCGGCTATACCGGGCTGGGACGGAGAGATGCCACCAGTACATTTTTCACTAGCCCAAGAAGTAGGCAAGATTCGACAGGAGATAGTGGAAGATCTGAAAATAGTTGAAAGCCCTAGCAAAGTGGCTGAGCTCCTTTCAGAGAAATACTACACTGAAGGGCTTGTTTTACATGACGCTGTAAACGAGATCTACGAGCATATAAGCCAGAACATACCTGTCCCAACCCATAACCGCATACTCATCGAGGGCTTCGACAGATACATCATCGTCCACATGTGCTTCGGCGAGGTCGTGAACAGAACCTTCGGCTGCATCTTTGACGCTATTCTTTCAGATCGTGAGATGATCGTCGGATGGTGGAACGACGGCTACAGAATCCTTGTCGAAACCCCAAGAAAAGTTGAGGGCCGAGACCTTAGCAGATTTTCTAGTATTTTTTCCTCCATAAGTAATGAAGAGGTGGACAAAGCTTTTGACGATTACCTAAAGGCTCGCTTTCCGTTCGCATATAAGATGAAATTTATTGCCGAACGCTTCGGGGCACTTCCACGAGGCAGAACTATGGGGCCGGTTAGGCTTGCTCAGCTGCCCACGCGATTCGATGGAACCCCGATATACGATGAGACGCTGCGGGAAGCTATGCTTGAAAAGGTCGACCTTACTACGATTAAAAATATCATTGCGTCAGTCAAATCTGGCGAGATCAGCGTCAACGTGACCCTCCGTTTTGAGAGGCCATCACCGATTGCGTATCACATCATTTCCAAATATTCCGACATCGCAGAATTCATGGCGCCGAAACAGGTTCTGATGAGCAACGTCAAGCGGATGAAGATAGCGATCTCTTCCCGCAATGTTCATCTCTTCTGCCTGTCTTGTGGAGAATGGTCAACTACAATTCGGGTTCGAGACCTACCGGATAAGCCGACCTGTAAGAGATGCGGGTCTGGACTTTTAACGTGCTTGAAAAGAGAACAAGAACCCCAGGATATTAGAGATCTTCTGAGACGGAGACTTGACCGAAAGGAATTAACTGAGGACGAATTGAAAGAGTTGACTTATGCTAGACGCGTAGCCGACCTAGTCCTAAGTTATGGCAAATCGGCAGTTGCAGCCTTACAAGTAAGAGGCGTGGGCCCGGAGACCGCATTTAGGGTACTTGGCAAGATGCACATAGACGAAGACGAGTTCTACATGGACCTGTTAAGGGCGAAGATCCAATTCCTGAAGACCCGACAATACTGGGAGAACAAAAAAACTTAATGGAACATCAGCTCGATAGGTTTCCTTAAATCCATATTTACTGTAATTACGTTAGGCGATTCGATGACTACCATGACCGTTAGAATCGATGAGGAACTCAGAGAGGCGATGAGAAAACTGAGCTACGTGAATTGGAGCGAGGTTGTTAGGGAGGCTACAAGAAGAAGGGTGGAGGAGGGGGACCGCAAACTAGCTGAGGCCGTTCTAATTAACGAAAAGCTTAGGAGGAAGGCGCCAGAAGGCTGGGACAGTGCAAAGGTGATTCGAGAACGGCGTCTAAGAAGGTAGTTCTAGATGCCAGCGTAATAGCAAGTAGTACTTAACCGAGGAACATAGTAATTATGCATTGAGGTTTCGTGACGCCCACGTTTCAGGCAGCATTAGCGTAGTTATGCCGACGCTACTCATTTATGAGGTTTTAAATATCTTAAAAAACAGCAAGGTCTACTCAGAAGAGGAACTAATTGAATTAGCAAAATCGCTTAACAAATACGGCTTTGAACTTTGGGGTTTGAGTGAGTCTTTAAAGGAGGAGACGGTGAGGACAGCCCTTAAACATGATATAACTCTCTATGACGCCAGTTATGTAGCCCTCGCAAAAATTCTGAACACAATGCTCTACACCGCGGATGAAGAGTTAATAAGCAAAACCGCCCAACTCAGCATAGTTAAGCATATTAGTAATACTAACATATCCATGGCAGAAAAATGGTGACGGAGGGATATTTATGAAGACCGTAACCGAACCACCTAAGGAAATTCCAATCGCAGAGGAAGCCGATGTCATCGTCGTAGGCGGAGGTTTAGCGGGCGTAGCAGCTGCCGTCGCTGCTGCTAGAAATGAGTCCCATACGCTTCTCATAGAGCGTAGCGGTCTTCTAGGCGGAGTGGCCACATCAGGGTTGATGGCCTCAATTAGCAATTATTTTTTTGCCCCTGATGGCGAGATGGTCGTGAAGGGGCTACCTCAAGAGATTGTTGAAAGACTGGCTAAGTATGGAGGAACGACTTCAAACTGGAAATCAGCGTCTTTGCCGCATATAACTAATGACCCCGAGGTCTTAGGGCTGGTGTTGGTTGAACTCGTGGAAGAAGCTGGCGTCGAAGTTTTACTGCACACATTCGTTGTAGATAGTGTTGTCGAGGACAGTCAGCTGAAAGGCTTGATTGTGGAGAATAAGGCCGGTAGGCAGGGCGTACTCGGGAAGATTGTGGTGGACGCCACGGGCGACGCTGATGTGGCGGCTAAGTCTGGAGCCCCCCTCAAATACAATCCACCTGGAAGTAACAGCCTAGAGTTCAGGATGGGAAATGTAAACATCCAGAGGCTATATGAGTACTTCGAGAAGAACCGAGAGCGCTGGGTTGAGTTCAGAGACATGCCAGTTCCCTTCGATGTCTTCGAGAGGAACTGGCTTGAGAAAGGCATCTTCCATACACCTCACGTCGGAGGCTGTGTGCCAGGTTCACCCATCGCCCAGAAAGTGGAGGAGGCTGTTAAGAAAGGCGACTATGTTAAGGAGAGGGGGTTAACGAAGCTGTTAGATGCATTCGGCCTGTACGGCCTATCTTGGAACAAGACGATGATTATCAATACAGGCTTTTTCCTCAACATTGATGAGCTGAACGTTAAGGAAGCCTCAAAGGCGGAGATGGAAGCCAGAAAGAACGCTCATTATGCAGCCCGTTTTCTTAAGAAGTACATGCCAGGCTTCGAAGATGCTTTCATCGTCACCACAGCCCCAGAACTAGGCGTACGATATACAAGATGGATCGAAGGTGAATATACGCTTACACGAGAGGAGAGAGACAGTAAAGCTAAATTCGATGACGTCGTTGCTGTGGGCGCAGTGTGGGAGGCTCGGGAGGGAAGTCTGTTCCGCGGCGAATTTGAGATACCATATCGATGCTTAGTCCCCAAGAAGGTTGAGAGGCTTCTCGTAGCCAGCGGCAAAAGTGTCTCAACGGAGCCTAGGGGATTACTTCGAGGACAGGTCAAATGCATGGAGTTGAGTGAGGCTGCTGGCACTGCGGCGGCTCTAGCTGCAAAGACCGGTCTGACTCCCAGAAAACTCAACGTAAAGGAGCTACAAGCAACCCTATTAAAGCAAGGAGTATACCTAGGTGACGAAGAGAGGCTTAAAGAGCTTGGTCTTATAACATAAAGAGAAAGAAGGAGAACAGTATTTTCTTTAGACTATGCGCACTATTGTAGCGAAGGAGGAAAAAGTCATTTCTTTCGTTAATCATTGGATTTCTCTACTTAAGCTTGATTCCGTCAGGGTAGAGGAAGCTGTTCAACGTCAATCGGCTGCTTGGAACTTCGAACACTTAGATTGTATTCCCCTAATGATTGGTTCTCCACCTCCCATGACTTAGCCTAAATACCTGTATCCGGAAACCTTTTACGACATGGATAAGATGATGCTTTCAGAATTAAGCATATAAAAACAACCATGACCTAACGATAAGAAAAGGTTTTGGGTGAATAGAAAGTGAGAAATATCCAGACGCGAGGATGTTAGAGATGATGAATGGCAGAAAAACATTTGAGCAGTTGACGAGCATACTCAGAGACGAAGATCTAAAAGCCATCATCGAATCCAGTAGAGAATTTAGGAGAAGGTTCACGCTCAGATGAACCTACTCGACACGGAGATAGCAATAGAGCTGTTGCAGCAGAAGAACAGCTACGTATAGATCTGTCCATACCCTCCCTTTCGCAATCCGATCTATAATCTCAGCCAAATCCTCGACCCTTGTAGTGACAGTAACGGGCACCTAACCACCTGTATTAAATTCGTTCATTTTAATATTTGAACGTTCTAAACAAGTGTAACTGCTTCAAACTCTCAGAAGCTAATTACTTAATCCTAATTTTATCTTAATCCGCTCTTGAAGAGCGGGGTTGATCTCGATGCCTATGCATCGTCTATCCATCCGTAGGCATACTCTCATTGTGGTGCCTGAACCCAATACGGGATCTACGACTAAGTCTCCTTTATTAGAGGATGTGTAGATACATTTTTCTACTAATTCGTCTGGAAGCTCGTTACCCGCAGTTTCCACTCCACGCTGATACGGCCTCTTGATGTACCACACGTCTTCAGCGTAATGCTCTGGTTTGTTAAAGGTATAATTATCCAAATCTTTCACCAAAAGCAGCAGATGATAATGAGACGTAGCGAAGCGCCTCTTCGTAAAAACGCCGAACTGATACTTCCAGATACAGTGGTTAATAAGGTGAAAACCAGATTGTTCAACGGCGTTAAGAACTATGCCCAGGTTGTTCCATCCAGACAGTAGCCACATGCTTCCTGAATCTTTAAGTGCCTTATACGACCATTCTAGAAGGCTTCGGGCAAAGTCCGGATAGTCTTCCGTGGGCACCTCAACATAAGACAGCGCATCCGGCGTCCTGTGATAAGTCTGGAGATTACCTTTAAAGCCGATCCCAAAGGGGGGATCTGCAAATAGTAGGTCAGCTTCTCCGGCTAATTTGACGTTTCGAAAATCATCAAAAATAACTTTATGCGCATCATCAATCTTAAGTATATTCCTAGTTTTCAGCCCTTTTTTAGGTTTTAATTTCATCATCTCTCAAGTATTGTATTTATTGAAGAATCATTTAAAATTCATCTCTTTCATGAAAGCCAATACAAGCGGAAGGAACGGGTTTATCAAACAAGACTATTAGGCTGTAATTTTTGAACTATTCACTCTTAAACTCCTTTAACAACTTCCTTTTTCTTCCTAACGGCCTCACAGAACCCAACGATTGGAAGCGCAATTATGCTCAGCAAGCTTATGTATTCACCAACTTTCACATCTATGGTTTTGTCAAAGTAGAACCTCACGGTGTAATCGCCACTCTTTTCCGGAAAGACTAACATCATGTTTGGGCCCGTCTTGAAGATCCTTAACTGGGTGTGAGCCTCGTCTTGGATTTGCGCCGTCCACCCTGTATAGTAACTCATCTTTACCCAAATAGCGTCTTGTGAAGATGCATTTCTGACATAGATTATGATTTCTTCGAGGTTTGTCTGCTCGAAGTGAGCTATACCTTTTGAAGATTCGGTTTTGGCTGATTTTGCCTGTCCTAAAAGGTTAATGAGGAATTTTGCTATCTCTTTGCTCTTCGCTTCATCACCCTCGTTAAGCATTATTAGGTATGGAAGTCGCAGTCCGATCCAGAAGACTCTTCCTGATCCTTGTTCCCAGTAAACGAGCAATGGTCTATCTTGATCATAAATGAGGGTTGACGAGCCGCCTCTTATCGATGTCGCATAAGTGATCTTGTAAGGCTTATCCGTACTAAATTTCGCGAAATCTACATTTTTAGTTACGTTATGTGAGGATATCAAATTGGGCGCAAGATAGGATCCGCCGACGGCGACCGTCTTGACCGGAAAAGGGTCCGGCAATTCGACTATTTCACTCTCATGTTCAATGTTGCCGGTGTCTAGAATCAAGCATCCTCCGCCTTTCACGTAGCCTGAAAGAATCTGAGGCAGGTTTGAAGGATCTTTACGCTTCAACGCAGTAAGGTAAACTGCATCGAAACTTCTGAGTGTTGCGACATCGTATTCATCTAGAGTGTTTCCTCCGTACAGTGGGATAATATCTTCCGGGTCGGATAAAGCTATGGATAGAAAGAACCGAGAATATTCAACTTCATCACCTATAAAGAGGACGAGAATTTTGCCTTCGATTGCCTCTACCAGTGAGGAGTTGAAACCTCTAACTTCATAGATGCTGTCATATACCTTAATTAGGTAGGGGCTTTCTCGAGGTATCTCCCAGAAGTATCTAACATTGAAGCTGCGGGCAAAGTAGGACACGTAGGCGGAAGTGTGATTATAGAACATATAATACCAGAATTTATACGCAAATTCGTTAGTCCATTCTTCAGCGCCGTAAGACTGCGGTATATTAGAGAATGCGTTAACCCAGTTTGCGGATCTGCTCCCAAGTCTCTCACCATTCCCTATAACATTAGGTAGCCATACAGACGGCGACGGAGGATAAGCCTTCACCATGGAAAAGTTGTTCTTTGCCTCCATAATTGGCTGGTAAAGGATGCCTAACAACAATAGAGCAGAGAGCAGAAACGCCAAAAATCTACTCCTCATCAACCTTACATAGAAGTCTTCTAATGCAGAGATGGCTATGCCTCCCATCAGGGATGCCGCCAGAGCTATATAAGGCCCAAATCTGTAGGGAAGCCCCATCGGTATCCCCAGATAAGGAGAGATCCCTCCGAATACGGCTACAAAGAACCAAAATGAGGGTAAGAAGTAAGTGTCTTGAACCTTTTTCCTATTCCTGATCACGAATACAAGGCATATAATTGCTAGGAGCAAGTGACCGACCCCTAAGTAGTAGAGAGACGCAGGATGCAACTGACCAATCCCGGCCGGTACTAAGAAGAACTCAGGTTTGAGCGCTATTGTCCTCGCAGATTCACCAGCACTTATCACACCGTATCCCGTCTGTTCAGCGAGAAAGTATGAAAGATCTTGCCCAGTAAAGAGGGGCAAATACCACCAGGAAGACAGAGCGACAGCCTCGATCATGCTGAAAAAGAGGACTTTCGGCGGGATTAGTGTATATTTCGGAGGCAACCTCTCTCCTCTCGAGATGAATAGGAGTTCAGGCCTCAGGAAAATCATGAAAACTCCTGTGCATAGAAGGATGACCCCAAGGATCAAGGCATTTAAAAGGTGCGAGAGAAGCACCGGAGCATATAGTAGCCCAGCTAACAGAGTGTTAAATATAGTCTGCCTCCTTATAGCCCTAAGGAAGCCTAAAAGGGCTAGAGGGGTAAACATAACCGCGGTTATGTTTGGTAGCTGACCTATCCACCACCATGAGTAGATATTATACGATCCAAGCAGTAGTAGCCCTGAGGCAAGACAACCGATCCTCTTTAAACCTATTTCTTTGGCGAGCGCGTATGTGGAGATCGCTCCTATTGAAAGGACAAGCATGAAATAAACCTTGCAGCCTTCGAAGATGTTTAACCTCAGAATCCACATAGTAAACGCTGCAAGATAGTAGCTGAAGGGCGGATAGAACCGCAAGAATGGCGTTCCAAATCCCGACTCAGGATACCAGCGTGGCAATAGAGGGAAATAATCTACAATGAACCTGATTTTTGACATATGAGTTGCCCAGTCGGGACCTTCTGGGACGTCACTGCTATAGAGAAAAATGACTATTATCGCGGATATCAGAAATATAGATGAACATTCAATTAGATTAAAGATTAATGTTCTTCTTCTCAGCAAGAATTCAAGTTACCCCTAGAAAGATTTTGAGTTCTTTGAGCTGTGACCACGAGAATCGAGGAAATAGACGGGAAGCGTGTAAAGAAATTATCTATAGCTTTTAGAATGGAGTTGAATCCATGGAAATATGCTCCTTCAATATTTATTATCTTGAGTCCATGATGTGAAAGGAAGTCTTTCAGACTTTTTAAGGTGTAAAGTCTTAGATGACCTACTATTTCTGAGCCGGGTCGCCCGAAAACCTTTTCTGTGCTGACTTCGCTGAAAATGGGTTGAAAACCGAAGAGGAGCAGTAATCTATTGTACCATGACGCAAGATTTGGTGTTGTAAGAATCAAGAATCCATCTTCTTTCAATGTCCTTTTAACTTCTTTAATCATGAGATCCGGATCGACAAGGTGCTCTATTACGTCGCCTGAATAAATTATATCGAAAAAATCTTCTGGAAAAGGCAACTTTCGCCGGTTTATGTCTACGACGAACCCCCTAAAACCCTTCTTTTCAACCTGGTTAATTGCTAAATTTGACGTGTCAATGCCCCAGACTTTTACTTTTCTATCCAAATCTGCAATTATTTTCATAAATTCGCCATTTCCACAGCCCAAATCGAGGATTTTTAATTCTTCAACAGAGGAATTGAAAATTACATCCTTAAGGATTTTAAACGATTTTTTAGATCTATCCGCATCTACCAAGGTTTTAACCATTTCTTCTTTTTCATAAAAATTCTTCTTACATGTTTCCTTTCCCATGCCGACCACTCTTATGACAATTTAGGATGCTAACATTGCCCTAGCACTTCATCATAAATATTAATGAAACGTTCTATCAAAACATCCCAACTCTCATGGTTTTCAACATACATTCGCGCTTTTTCAGCGATGGATTCTGCAAGTTTTTGGTCCGTAAGGACCTCAACTATAGCATCCGCCAAATTTTTAATATCCCCTGGTTCTACAAACAATGCCGATCCCTTTCCTATAGCTCCTATGTTCCAATCTAATTTTCCGCTGACGATCGGTTTTTGAGCCGCCGCGGCTTCCATAATCGAGTAACCTGCACCGCCTGGAGCAACTACCAAAGACGCGTTTGCAATGATTGCGGGAACTTTGTGGTATGGAATCCATCCTATAAACTTGACATATTTCTCTAGTTTCAGATTCTCAACAAGTTTCTTAAGGTATTCAAATTGAATTCCTGAACCAGCAACTACAAAGTTTGCGTCAATCTTCTTTAGAACTAACGGTATTACTTTTATAAAATCTTCTGGACGTTTTGTTTGCTCAAGTCTCCCAAGGAAAAGCACATACTCTAAGCGACTATTAAGATTCTCAAATCTTCTGAAGTCGATGCCTAAACGAACCTGTATTATATTCTTCGGTTTAAACTCTCTCAGTACGTGTAAAGCTTGCTCCGTTGGTGCGATCACGGTTTTTGCGGAGTTAACTGTGAAGGCAAACGCCGTGTTATTTAAAGCCTTCCGCAGCAAATGTATTGCTGAGAATTCTTCTAATGCTTCTCCAATATTGTGTATGGTGAGGATCGTCGGAATCCTTGCCTTTTTAGCTGCTAAAGTAGCTATAAAGCTAGTGGCGTATTCATGGCCGTGAACATGAATGATGTCATACTCTTTACTTAGTGCTGAAAAGAAGGAAGGAGAAGGGATCGGATTCTCAAGATGGGGGAAAAGATAAGGCATCTTAGGAACCTCGAAGCTTAAAACCCTGTGAACTTCTATTTTCTCCTTCTCCTCCAAAGTCTTTTTAGGAATTCTAATGACACCTTTAGTTAAAATATTTCCCGATGTGAAAACTGCAACTTCATGACCCTTTTCAACTAATGCCTTAGACAATTCGTAGACGTAGAGTAGAGCTCCCCCAACCGATCCCTCGTCTGGAAAATTGAAATATGGAGAAACATGAATTATCCTCATCGAATCTCCTCATTTGAGAGAAAGAGACAAACGCTGATTTATTTTATATTCTACTCTTTGAGCCATACTCGCCCAAAGAATTGCATTTTTAATCATTTCCAATGTTTGTATCGCTGTTTTATCCCAATTGAATTGTTTTGAAAACTCAGCAGCTTTTTTGGATAATTTTTCTCTCAACACAGAGTCCTCTAATGTGGTTACGATTAAATCTGAAAGGGTTTTTTCATCATTGTATGGTGAGAGGAGACCCGTCTGTCCATCTACAACGGCATCCTTCAGTCCAGCCACACCATATGCAATAGTCGGAGTTCCGCAGGCGGCTGCCTCTATAACGGTGATCCCCCATCCTTCTCTCACAGATGCAGTTACATAAACCCACGCTTGCTGGAGTAATCTAATCTTCTCATCCTCACTCACCTCCCCATGGAAAGCGACAATGGACTCTAGATTTAATTTTCTAACAGTATTTTTCAGTTTTTCCACAACATTTCCATCGCCTCTTCCAGCTATGGAGAGCCTCACGTTCGGAACCTTCTCCGCAACGAGCTTTATAGATTTCAGTACATGGTCTACATTCTTGTATCTCTTGACCCTGCCTAGGTAAAGTACGTGTGGATAATGGCTTTTAGAGCCCCAGTCAGGCTTATAGAGTTCGTGGTCTACGCCATTATACACAACCCCTATCATCTCTTGTCTTATGCCAAGACTTACAAGGTCCTCCTTTGTGCTCTCTGAAACCGTTAGGAAGGGCACATTCTGATAGATCCTGGGAATTGCTTGTTCGGCTAGGTATGTAATCCTAGAGTATGGGAATGAAAGTTCCTGACGAAGTATCTCGCGGTGTACGTGGTGGACAACCGCGATGATTGGCTTCTTAACGTATATGGGTGTGAACCATGGTACAGCATGAGCAATATCGTCAACGACCACATCGTACTGATGCTTAAATTTGCGTAGATACTTCCATACAGCGTGAAAGTGGACTGAGGCTCTTCCTCCAATCCTATAGATCTCAACATCACCTAACAATTCATGATCTGGTGCCACCTTAAACCTCTCAGACAATAGCGTAACCTCGTTTCCCCACGATGTAAGCCGTTTTGCTATCTCCCAGAAGTGAACCTCGGAGCCTCCAGCTTGGGGATGCTTTTGGTCACGGTGGTTAAGCCATAGAATCCTGAGGGACTCCACTGCGCAGTTTCACCTTCTCTCAGCTAAATCGGAAGCCTTGAGTTCTCCGTTGATCTTCCACCCCAAGATTGACAGGAACATCTTGAATGGGTCGGATACGATGTTGACCTTCGAGTTTCCCTTATACGTGTAGGTTATGGGGATAACTCCTACCCTG
>Ga0315310_10000663_pt1 | contig 22062 bp, 22 predicted proteins | sample TDP5_MG_FD_203630 | JGI IMG/M metagenome (GOLD analysis project Ga0315310, IMG submission 203630) | Freshwater sediment microbial communities from Lake Towuti, South Sulawesi, Indonesia - TDP5 | ecosystem: Environmental > Aquatic > Freshwater > Lake > Sediment | place: Indonesia: South Sulawesi...
TGGTGTGTTGCCGATTAACTCGAAGACGTGTTTGACTACTCTTGGGTGCATAAGTAAATCAGAGATAGTCGAGCGGTAAAGAGGTTGTGATTTAGGAATCTTTATTGAGGGCAACTGTGTTATGTGTGCGCGTCAGTGGGGAGGGGGCGCGTGTTTCATGTCCTGTGAGGGGGTGTGTGACCGCTGAAGCTTCTTGGAATAAGTTGTAGTGGTCGGAAGGGAGGGAACACCGACATTCTGGTGGGTGAGGCGTTGGCTGGAGCAGCGGAGGATGGGGCTGAGGTGGAGATGTTGAGGGTTTCTGAGTTGGAAATTGCTCCTTGCGACGGCTGTACGACGTGTCATGAGTTGGGTGAGTGCAGGATAAAGGATGATATGCAATTGGTCTACGGGAAGATTCTTGAGGCGGATGGAATAGTTTTTGGAAGTCCTGTGTATTTTTGGTCGGTGAGCGGGCAGGCAAAGGTCCTGATGGATCGCACGTACGCGTTGAGGTATCCGGTTCACAGGCTCAAGAATAAGGTTGGCGGCGGGATTGTTGTTGCTGGGCGAAGAGGGGGTGTGAGTGCTCTTTCGGTTATCAACAATTTCTTTCTTGGTCAGGACATGGTGGTGGCTGGGCTTGGGATCAGTGGTTATGGCACTGAGATGGGAGAGGTGAGGCAGGACACGCGTGCGCTGCTGGGATCGAGGTCGCTGGGAAAGCAGGTTGCGCAGTTGGCGAGAAGTTTGAAATAAGGCTTGAATTCACATTTAAGAGACGCGCGTATTACTTGTATGTTTTTGTGTGGGTTAGTTTTTTATGCGAGAAAAAACGTAAAGAATGTTCTCTTAGGCGGAGAGTTGCGACAAACGGAGCTTGGAGTTTACGGCTTACGTGCGTAAGGAGGGAGGGTAACGCTTCCCGGGGAGTTAGGGATGCGCTCTGCGTTGAGGAAGGTTGTTTGGTCAGGTGCAGGGTTGAAAAGTGAGGAATTAGAGATGAGTGTTGTCAGCCGTCTGTTTGTTCCTCTCACTCGCGTGGGGATTGCTAGGGCTAGGGCTTTGGCTTTGCGTAGAGGGGTCTGGTATAGAGTGTTGACTAGGGTGGAACGGGCGTGTGTTGATTTGTCTGCGAGGGTTGTTGAGAGGGTTCGGAGCCCTGTGTTGGCTCAGGTTTTGACTGCGATCCTGTGCAAGTTGCGCTGTGCGATGGAGAGCACTGTTGAGCGCGTGGCACGAGAGGTTGGGCGTCCTCTTGCGCGGCGTTTGAGTGAGTTGGCCATGAGTTGGGGCAATGGGTCTGCGGTTGCGTGGGCGGAGGATCGGGGCTTCATCAGGTTTTTGGTTGTTGGTGTGATCAATGATGGTTAGTTCTCGCATGTGTGTGTTTTCGGGTGCCTGTTGCTGTGCTGATGTTTTTCCTAGGTTAGTGGTGGGGTGTTTTTCGCCTGTTTGAGTTGATTTTGGTATTCGGTTTTTTTGCTCTTTTGCTTGTTGTGTTCAATGTTTGGAATTTGTATAACATTCCTGTGGTTGTGGTAGGCATACGTAGTTTGCTGCGTAGTCGTGGGGAGGAAAATGTAGAGTCGTGGTTCGATGAGGAGGTTGTGCCTTTTGTTTCTGTGATTGTTCCTGTTAAGAATGAGGAGAGGGTTGTTGGCAGGTTGTTGCGGGCGTTGTTGAGTTTGAGGTATCCGGTTGGTAAGAAGGAGATTATTGTTGTGAACGATGGGTCTGATGATGGGACTGGTGAGATCTGTGCCCGCTATGCTCTTCAACATCCTGAAGTTCACGTTCTTGATAGGTCAAAGTCTACGACCAAGGCGGCTGCGTTGAATTTTGGGGTTAGCCATTGTCGGGGAGAGATTATTGCTGCTTTTGACGCTGACAGTGTTCCGGAGCCTGATGCGTTGTTGAGGGCTGTGAGGTATTTTGAGGATCCGAGGGTTGACGCTGTGCAGGGTCAGATTCGTTCTATCAATGCTGATGAGAACATGTTGACTCGGTTTCTGTCCTACGAGGGATCTATGTATTATGAGGCTTTTGTTCGTGGGAGGGACAGGCTTGGTATGTTTGTGAGTTTAGGTGGTTCTTGTCAGTTCATTAGGCGTGGTGTTCTTCTGGGTGTTGGTGGTTGGGATGAGGGGAGTCTTTCTGAGGATATGGAGTTGTCGCTTAGGTTGACTGAGAGGGATTGTTGTATTCGGTATGCGTCTGATGTGCGGACTTGGGAGGAGTGCCCGAACAGTGTTCGTGGTTTGGTGAGGCAGAGGGGTAGGTGGTTCAGGGGTAATATTGAGAATAGTTTGAGGTTTGGACGACTGCTGAAGAAGTTGAGTTTGAGGCGTTTTGATGCTGAGATGACGCTTTTTGGAACGTATCTGATTGTGTTGTGTCTTGTGAGTTACTTTATGGCTTTTTGGGCCTTTCTGTTGCCGCCTAATTTTGTGTTGACGGGCATTACGCAGGTTACGTCTCTTTTTACGGTTCTTGTTTTGGCTTTTGCTGGTGTGGCTTTGGTCTATGTGACGAAGCCGTTGAGGTTGACGAGTTTGCTTTGGTTGCCGTTTATCTATGCTTACTGGAGTTTTCAGAGTTTGATTGCTTTGTATGCTGTGTTTCAGATTGTTTTGAGGAGACCGCCTCGATGGAGCAAGACGACCAGATCAGGAATGGTCACAGCTGAGCGTGCAAGGGAGATATTGGGGAACTCATAGTTCCGCAACCAGGGAGGATCTGGACCTTAGACCAGATGGAAAAGACCGTTTTGCTTTCTCCTCTTCAATTGTCCTTTAAGCAACCTGAATGCGTGGTGGTTCTGCCATGCTTCAATGAGGAGAAGAATTTAGAGTCTTTAATCCGTGCAATTGATCTTGCGTTGAGGCGCAACTTTCACTATCATATTATTGCAGTTAACGACGGCTCTACAGACGGTTCCGCTGCTACTCTGCAGCGTCTGTCTGAGAAGTACCCGGTTGAGGTACTTGAGCATGGGAATAATGACGGTCTGGCATGCGCCCTGAGAACTGGACTGATCGCTGCAACAACTCGTGTTTCGGACGATGCTTTCATAGTTACGATGGATGCGGACAATACTCATGACCCGTCTCTCATTCCAAGAATGGTCGATGCATGTCAAAGAGGTGCCGATCTGGTTATCTCGTCAAGGTATGTGGCAAATGGTGGTCAAATTGGCGTGCGTTTGCACAGGGTGTTGTTGAGTCTGGGGATCAACTTTCTTGTCCGCATTAGCACAAGATCTCATGTTAGAGATTGTACTTCTGGCTACAGGTGTTACAGAGCAGGCGGGTTGCGGAAGCTTCTGTTGTCTTACAATAGTCGTTTCATTGAGGCGAAAGGATTTGAAGTGACTCTTGAGCTGTTGGTGAAGTGTATAAATCTGTCAGCGAGGATCGCTGAACTTCCGCTGGTGTTAGACTACAGGTCGAAGAAAGGCAAGAGTAACCTTAAGATCATCTCGACGATGCTTCGTTACATTAGGGTTTTGATGCAGATCCACAAATGGAATGCTCCTAACTCGCAAATGTATTGCTCAGGCATCGATGGATCATGAGACTGGCCTTAATACACACACACTTCGACTATCTCGACGGTTCAACGCGTTTCGTTTTGGAAATCTGCAGACACTTGAGGCATCTCGGTCACTCCACCTTCGGGGTCTGCCTAAACAATAGGAGTAACGTGGTCTCAGAGTACAAAGATGTCGAGAACTCACTGTTTTCACTTGATGAACCATCCGCTAGAAGCATGTATTTTTGGTTCCGTTTAACTTTCATCAGAAACAAGATAAGGAACTTGATTCGGGAAATTCAACCCGATTGTGTGATTGCCAACGTTTTTCCTGCTCAGTACCTTTTGCCCGATCTTCCCAAGATTGCCAAGGTGTGGTATTGCCATGAGCCATCTGCCTACATTTACAGGAGCCATAGCATTGGTAATCTTCCTGCGAAACAGCGTGCATTTATCGGAGCACTTAAGATCTTAATGGCTTCTTATGACAAGCGACAAGTTGATCGTGTCAATACAATAGCCTGCAACAGTCATTTCACTGCACACATGATATGGAGAACCTACAAACGAAAGGCAGTTGTGGTTTATCCTGGCGTGGATACACAGCGATTTCGACCTGTATCAGTGAAGAAGGCGGAGCCGAAAATACTGCTCTGCGTTGGACCATTGCTGAAAAGTAAGAGACTTGACCTAGTGTTGCATGCCGCCAAAGTTGTGTCTTCTGATCGACGAGACTTTCGATTAGTTGTGGCTGGTGATGGTCCAGAATACCGCAATCTGAGCAGCCTTGCTGATACCTTGGACATTTCACATCTGACGGAATTCAGAAGATACGTGTCTGAAGGCGAGTTGATTCGTCTGTATTCTGAAGCTACCACGGTTGTATATCCTTCTTTGGAAGAGCCGTTTGGGCTTGTTCCTTTGGAAGCGATGTCTTGTGGTACATCTGTTATTGCGTGCAAATCAGGTGGGCCTTCTGAAACAATTGTTGATGGTGAAACTGGCTTTCTTGTTGATCCTCACGATTTGAGACAACTTTCTAACAAACTTGGGCTTTTGCTGTCTGATTCAAAGCTTGCAGCGGACTTGGGGCACGTATCGCGAGAGCACGTAGTTCGAAGGTTTAGCTGGGATAGAGCTGCCAAGGACATCTGTCGATTGGGCCTATCTGGTGAGCAAACTGCGGCTTAAGCAAGGAAACTCTATCGGTATGGATCTACCGACTATGCCTTTCGTATCTGTGATAATCTCCAACTATAATGGTAACGAATTCCTTCGGGAGTGCTTAGCATCTTTGACGAAATCTGTGTACAAGCGTTTTGAAATCATTGTTGTGGATGCGGGTTCGTCAGACGGTTCTCCAGCTATGGTGAGTACGGAGTTCCCGAGCGTTAGGTTGGTTCAGCTCGGGCACGTAGGTATTGGAACCGCAATCAACGTAGGCATTAAACATGCAAAGGGAGAGATTATGGTCTTCGACCTTAACAACGATGACGTGGTTCATGAAGACTGGCTTCTCAATCTGGTTTCTGCGGTCTGTGAGCACAATTATGCCGTTGTTGCTTGTGGGAAAAGGTATGTTTATGGAACGGATCTGATAGATTCTGCGGGAGGCAGAATAAAAATGGTAACAGGCAGCTTTCCGCCGATAGGCTCTGGAAAGCCCGATGGGCCTCAGTTTGAGGAGAGTTTTGAGGTTGACTACGTACCAGTCATTTGTACGAGTCGTAAGGTTGTTGAAAAAGTTGGGTTATGCGATGAGAAGTATGAGATATATTTTGAGGACACGGATTTCTGTCGTCGCGCTGAGAGGCAGGGTTTCAGAATAATATGTGTGCCTGATGCCAGATTTTATCATCACGGAAGCGCGACGGTTGGGAAAGTTAGCAACAGGAGGATTTACTATATGCTGAGAAACCGCATACGCTTCATTATCAAGAACTTCCCTTTTCCGTTTATGCTGGTTTCTTTAGCCTTAACTGGATGGTGGATCGCATCGGTGTTCACTATCCAATACAAATTGATCGATTCTGCTTCAGATGAGAAAGTTGGTGTTGTATCAAAGAACTTGGGAGCATGTTTTGAAGCAGTCAGGTGGAACATCAGGCACCTCAGAGAAATATTAGAAGCACGCAGAAACACTTCGGTCCTTAGATGTTAGCCAAAGCCAAAAACTCGGGCTTGCTTATCGTTACTTCGGATTTCAAGCATCCCACGTTTAATCGGCTGCACATTTTTCTGCCTTATTTATATGAGAAATTCGATGTCGTAATCGTTAATCTCCAAAAAGACTACTTGATTACAGATGAAAAAAGCTCAAGTTCTCACTTGAGTGACTTTATCCGCTTCTTGCGTGTGCTATCGAAAACTCTGGTCGGTAAAACTCAATCTGTAGATGGTGTTTATACGGTCTTAATGCCGCGCATTAGAGGCGGGCTTCTCTTGTCCGTGTTAGCTGCCCCTCTACTGATAAGAAAGCTGGTAAGGAAAAATAGAATCGGAGCCGTTTGGGGGTTAGGTCCAGTTGCTGGTTTTTGTGTAATGCTGTCAAGGGTGAATGTGCCTTTCGTCTATGATGACTACGATAGGCATCAGTTCTTCTATGATGATCCGTTGATGAAGAAAGTCATGCAGAAAATTCAAGAGCTTTGCATTGTTAGAGCTGATGTTGTGACTGCAGCCAGTTCTCAGCTTTACGACTCATCCAGAAAAATGCGGGACTCCAAGGGCAATGTAATCTCTGTGCCTAACGGTGTGGATCTTGGGAAATTCCCCAAAAGCGATACTTCAGAGCATGATCTTTTTTATATGGGTATAATCGATGAGCGGCATGGGTTGCACTATGTTTTGGAGGCCATGGGGAGTGTGGTTTCCAGTGAGCCTGATATCAGCCTTGTTGCTGTGGGGCCAATTGACACCGCTTATGGCGACAGCCTTCAACGAATTATTGATAGATTTCATCTACGCTCTCATGTACAGTTCAAAGGGCGCGTAGATCGCAACAGGGTCTTGGAATACCTGAGCCATGCGAAAATAGGCGCCGCGACTTACCCTAAGACAGAGCTTAACAGATATGCTTTCACAATCAAGTTGCTTGAGTATATGGCTGCTGGGTTAGCAGTAATCGCTTCTGATGTGGGTGATACTGCAGAAGTTGTGAGAAATGCTAACTGCGGAATAGTTGTTGAGCCTCGACCGAAAGATATTGCAGAAGCTATTGTCAAGCTAATGCAGGATCATAGCCTGCGGCGGTACTATGGTGAATGCGGCAGACAATACGTTAGCCAAAACTATAACATAGAGACGATCTCAAGAAAGCTTACACAGCTATTCGTATCCTTGAGGAACTCTAGAATCGATCTATCCTCCTGAAATCCTTCGAATTATATGTCTCATACGTTATTTCGCAAAAGGATGTCTGACCTGAGGAAGATTCTTTGTCAGCTCTTAAGGCTAAATGTGAAACTTGGATTTACGTCTACAATTGTTGGAATCGATTATTCTAGATGTATAGAATATCCCTTGGTTGTAGAAAGACTAGAGCTTCGTAAAGGCATCGAAGTCTTAGATATCGGGAGTGATGTTACTTTATTTCCATTGTTTCTGTTGTTGAGAGGTTGTAGAGTACTTGCAATCGATATTAATCGGCGGGTTCTGAAGCAGATAGAACATCTCCAAAAACTGGGAATTTCCGAAGCTGTTAGGATGGAGGCTTTTCGAGTTGAGATTCAAGATGCCAGAATGTTGACTTTTCAAGATAAGACTTTTGACAGAATTACTTTAGTCTCAACGCTTGAACATATTCCCGAAGACACCGAAGTCGTGCGTCAATGTGAGAAGTTTCTTAGGAAGAGAGGACGCATAGTAATCACCGTTCCCTATGGAACGACATTCAAAGAGATCCGTAACAAATCAGGGCTGATTCGGATCTACAATGATCGAAGTATTATCACTCGAATTGCGCTTCCATCTCTGAAGCTTGTCTCAATTGACTACTTTGGCGACAATGGTTTTGGAAGGGTCTGGTACAGTCTACCCTCCCAGTTCACGTACTTGTTCGGCTGGTTGACCGTACTACTAAGCAGATTCGAGAGGTTAATTGACATGAGTGAAAGATACAGGGCGGGAGGAGTTGTCGTGTGTCTAGAAAAGTGAAACTATTGCTAGCAATGCTTCTCCAACCTTGCCTTCAGAATCGAAAGTCTGCCGAATCTGCTCACAATCGTCCACTTGCACAATATTTAATGCAATTTGGGCAGGTCGCTAAATGATAATTATGATAATTATGATCTTTCAGATGATTTGATTTGGCATTCCTGATCGCACAATACGTTCGCAGGAACTATAACATAGAGACGATCTCAAAAGAGCTTATACAGTTGTTCGAATCTTTGGAGAACACGAGGACTAAACTATCCACTTGAAAGATTCCTGTATGAGAGTCACGAAATGATAAGAGTATTAAATTCATGGGAAGATCTTGGCAAGTCTATTGGAAAACTTCAGAAAGCACGTTGTGGTTATCATGGAGATGCGACGAAGAATTGGGACCTATCCCAAATCAATGAAATTTTCAGAAACTATGAAAAAGACATACGGATTCTAGATATGGGTTGCCGAGCCAGTCACATTTTAAGATTCGCTTACGAAAGAGGATTTAGAAATTGTATTGGTATTGATCTCAGCATTTCTATTGAGGATAGACTATCACAAGTTCAACTTATGCTTAGAGACAAAACGTTGAGACGGCCGTATAGGCTAATGAAAATGAACCTTATGAAAACCACTTTTCCTGATCACTATTTTGACTTCATCATTTGTTTATCCGTTATTGAACATGGTGTTAATATAGACTCTTTCTTGAAGGAAAGCAGTCGCATATTAAAAAATGGGGGAACCCTTTTTGTATCTACTGATTATTGGGAACCGAAGATAAATACTGATGATTCGCAACTTTTCGGCTTAAAGTGGAACATATTCTCAAGAAGAGAAATCGAAGATCTCATCGGCTTAGCGAAGAATTATGGTCTAATGATGGATAGTTGTGAAATTCCACCCGTTGGTGAGCAGATTATTCATTTGTTAGGAAGAAACTATACATTCATCTCTTTGTTTTTCAGAAAGATGTAAGATATGTTTCACAGAAATGCATTAAATTCGCCTTTCGGTGGTTTGAATTGAAGAAGTTGATGCGTGATCCTGAACTTCAACACCGATATGGTGAACGTTGTAGGGAATATGTCAAGCAGAACTACAATATTAGAGCAATCTCTAGAAGGCTCATTGAGATCTTCGAAGTTCTAGTTTGCAACAAGTTACCCTCTTTCTACCAAGGCAACCACAAAGAGATGAATCAACACAGTGAAACTTGACATCGGGTGTAGTGATGCACCGCAGGGCGACGTAAATGTTGATCTTCGTACGAAGGAAGTTGATGAATTCTACCTAACACCACTTCAGACATATAAGACAATTAAGAATTTTGTCAAAGCAGATGCACAACATCTGCCCTTCAGAAATAAGATTTTTTCTGAATCCATTTCCAGTCATACCATTGAGCATGTGGAAAATCCCTCATTAATGGTTCATGAGATGAAACGTGTAACACATGGAATGGTAAGAATCTTAACTCCGTTTTCTTTCAGTTATGCTTATCTTTCTTGGCTGCGTCTACGCAATCACAAACACTGGTTCTTGCCTCACTGGTTCAGAGAATTGGGGTTTCAAACAAAGATAAATGTCAAACTACTACGACCAGAATTATTAGGCAAGAAAGCTCCTTTCTGTTTTCCATTTTTTGAAATAGTCGCGGATACTTTGTTATGTAGATAATCAAGATCTAGGTAGAGCGCCAGATGATAACAATAGTCCTCCAGATGATTCTTGCTTTGGGATTCTTAGTCATGCCAGGGCTGTTGGTTGTGGATTTATTTTGTAGGTTTAGATGGCGCACACTGACCTCGGGGTTCCTAGACAAGTTCCTACTCGGTTTTGTGCTCTGGAGTTCGGCCTTGACTCTTCCCATAGTCATTCTCAGCATGGACGGAATTGATTTTAGAGTCTATTACCCAATTACTGCCGTTCTCGCTTTCGTAATTGCGTCCTTTTGGCTAATTGCATCAGCAAAGAGCGTCAAAAGAATCTTCTACAGTCTTGCCAAAAGAATTGCAATGTTACTGCATGAGGTTAGCTTTTGTCATCTTCTTGTGTTGCTGACGTTTCTCCTGATGGCTTCAGTCTATCATCCTGCCTTACTCGAATGGGATACCGTAAGCGAGTATCTTCCTAGTGCGCGATCCATAGCTTCTACTGGCGGCCTATACAACATCTACCACATGAGCGACTACTCTTTCCTGAATGGTTTCTCAGTGCAAATAATGTACTCATATTTCTACTACTTCAACGCACTCGATGGTTTGAGACTACTTCCGTTCGTTTATTTCTTGATGACTATCATCGCTGTCTACCTATTAGCAAAAGAATCAAAAACTGTCAACAATCCCATTCTCCCAGTTTGCGTACTGGCAACCTTTCCAGTAACATGGAAAATCTTGGCTCAGAAGAGCCTTTACCTAGAGATTCCGTTTGTTTTCTATACCACAGCCAGCCTGCTCTTGTGTTACAGAGCCTCAAAGAAGGCAAACTGTAGCAACTACCTATTCCTCGGCGCATCGTTGTTTGGCCTAATGCTCTCGAAGGAACTAGGCTTTTTCATGGCCTCTTTGTTCGTGGCCATTGTAGTGGCTGAAACATTCAGCAAGTTTACTACATTCTCTAAGGTCACTTACATACTGATCTTTACGTTAATGTTCAATGGTCTGTTTGTTGTCGACATTCTAGGTGGAAACAATGTAGTCGCCGTTGGAAGACAGACTTTGGTTCTTATGTTTTCATTAGCAATCACATTAATTTCGGGAGGAATATTAAGAGTCTCAAAAAGCTCACAAAACGCCGAGTCAGAATCAGTATCTAACAAGATCTCTAGATTCTGCGCACTAATACCTTTCATGCTTCTCATACTCTTCTTCACACTGAAGAACTTTCTAAACCTTGGCTCCTTCACGTACTCAACCGGTCCTGCGTACGGCATGTTTGCTGCGTTTATTGCGCCAGTAAATGTGTGGCAGGGCTGGAACAACGTTTTCAATATGTTTAGCGCATACCGCCTGTTTACTTCAAGCGGTTTGATATCCATATATCTGGTGTTCTTCATCTTGGGCCTTGCTGTAATAGTTAAGCGTCGTCACAACTTCGGCAGTTCCTTCGTAGGCGCCACTTTCTTGTACGTGACACTCATGTGGGCGACTATAACTTTGTCAGCATCGAGCGACGATGACTTCAGGCGATTATACTACCTTGCGCCTCTTGCCTCCATCATTATTGCCATGGGCATCGAACCATTGTTCAAGAAATATGAAAACAGGATACGTGATTTGTTCATATTAATGAATAGCATTCTGATTTTAATGCTTGTTCTTGTCTTCTATCAGGTGGATTTCTTAAACAGCTTGTTCTGGCGATATGATATATATCAAGACTTTAGTTTGATCTCCTTACTGATCGGTGCTGCAGTCATATTCCTTTTTGTAACCTTGCCGAGGGCTCTCAAGAAAACGAACATCTGGGCTCGAATGCTCGGTAGACACATCACCTCTGTTCTAATTGCTTCACAGGTAATACTAGCAGCACTGCTTCTACCGCCGATTATCGGATATGCTTATCAGAATGGCTACGATCCTGCGAACTATTATCAAATACAAGATGGCGGAGTCGCATACAACATCCAAGAGGTAGTGAACTATCTTAATGAGCTAAACAATAGCTATGCAGTGATTTCCATTTTCGGCCACTATATCCCGTTCTACACAAATCGAACGTCGATAGAATTGACCGGCCATGAAGGCTATCTAACACTCAAAAACATTATGAGCGAAGGTGACTATCTGGAAAAGCTGGAACAAGACAGGATCAAGTACATACTTGAGCCGAGACAGGGATTTCCGGACAGAATAATGAACCTAAAGGAATTGTACCGTTCGAGTTTCCCAAACTACGAACGCCTCATACTTCAGAACTCAGTCCCGATAAGGATATTCCAGTATTTCACATTACGTGAAATAATATATCGGGATGAAATCAATAAAATCGTGGATTACAATTCTGATAGACATTATCTGGTCAGCGACTCTGAAGCCTTGTCACAAATCCTGGACAAAACAGGCCCAAGTCTAATTGGAGGCTACACCTTCGCTCCAACAGATAACTCGCTGGGCTCATTTGTACTAAAGATTAGGGCAAAGGCAATCGACTTTGGAATCAAGCCCTGGGACACTTACAGAATAATATTCGGCTACCAGAATTATACGCGCTTTTTTGACCTCTACCTAGACGAGAACCGTATCATAGCTTTAATTGAGACTTGTGGTAACAGGTCAACTCTGGTCGAATTACACACCAGCTTGGATCCATATCAATGGCATGACTGGTCAATATTGTATAGAGACGGAAAACTGACAATCATCGTTGATGAGTCCCTAGAAGTAGCACAGGCTCTTCCCGTAAACATAGTTGATGGCAAAGCTGGCTTATTAGCTGAACGCAAGTCACTAAGCGCAGTCGACAATCTGCTATTGACGAACTATTTCGACGGATAAACCACATGCGGACGGTGAAACCAGCCAAAACACATCCACACTACTTCATAGAAGGTCACATACACACCACTTCTAACCAAATCAAACAGACCCAAACCAGCCTAACAGAAGAAGACTCAACACCACATCCGTCTCCTTTTCCCCACACAGCTCTTCTCTATTTTCATTCAACATGGAAAAAGAAGACACAGAACACTACCAGCTGCCTTCTTCTTCTGAACAAAAACCCAAACCCAGCCACACAAGACCAACTACGGTATTATTAACGATTCTAGCCGAGAGTTAATGACACATGAAAACAGAAACCCAGCCCTCAACATAACACACAGATTCAGCCACAGCCAGTTCGTACATTAACAAAAGCTATATTCTAAGATCATGAACCAATACTAATCACCGACGATAACTTAGGTTCAGCAAAATGGAGCGCATTTTGGTTACTGGCGCAGGCGGTTTCATCGGCAGCCACCTGGCAAGACATCTACACTCACACGGAAAATTCGTGAGAGCAGTCGACACAAAATTCGACGACTACATCAAAGAAACGTACTGCAACGAAAAACTAGAAATGGACCTGCGAATCCGGGAAAACTGCCACGCCGTCACAAAAGGCATAGACAAAGTATACAACCTTGCCGCCAACATGGGAGGCATAGGATTCATAACAACCGTAGGCGCAGAAGTCATGCACGACAACGTCCTAATCAACACAAACATGCTCGAAGCATCAAAACAAAACAAAGTAAAACGCTACCTATACACAAGCTCAGCCTGCATCTACCCAACCTACCGCCAAACAGAAACAAATGCAAAAGGACTGCGAGAAGAAGACGCCTACCCAGCCGACCCCGACAACTTCTACGGCTGGGAAAAACTATTCACAGAAAAAATGTGCGAAGCCTACCAAAGAGACTACGACATGAACATCCGCATGCTACGCTACCACAACGTCTACGGACCAGAAGGAACCTACAAAGGCGGAAGAGAAAAATCACCCGCAGCCCTATGCAGAAAAGTAGCCGAAGCCTCCAACCCCGGAACCATAACCATCTGGGGAGACGGCAAACAAACACGCTCATACTGCTACATAGACGACGCCGTCGAAGGAACAATAAAATTAATGGAATCCAACTACACCAAACCAATAAACATCGGATCAGACCGACTAGTAACAATCAACGAACTCGCAGACATCATAATAAAAATATCCGGCAAAACCATAACCAAACAATACGACCTCAAAGCACCCCAAGGCGTCAGAGGAAGAAACGCCGACCTCACACTCGTACGAACCATAATAGGCTGGGAACCAAAAACAACCCTAGAAAACGGCTTAGCAAAAACCTACAAATGGATACAAACCAAAGTAAACCAAGACAGAAAAACAGTCACACAGCCAACACCAGCCACAGCCTCAGAATAAACAGACCACGCCGAAGGTGACACCAACCAAAACACACCCACACTAGCTCATAAAAGGGTCACACACACCACTTCTAACCAAACCAAGCCCTAGACAACCCAGCAGAAGAAAGTTTAACACCGCACCCGTCTTCTCTTCCCCACACAGCCCACAACCCACAGCCAACACCCCACCACTCAGACCAAGTTACTAAAAACAACAAAAAACAACACAGCGTCACACAGAATCACAGGAAATCACACACAACAACACTAAGTCACACTAAAGCACCAAATTGACACATCAGTAGAAGAAGACACCAAGCAATAGCCACCTTCTTCTCTTGAAAAACAAAACCCCGCAAGCCCCCAGCCACGCAGCCACACTGCACACAATCACTTCACCTACAAAATTATAGAACTCAGTTTCACACAGCAATAAATACCCGTCACCCAACAATCAACAAACGGAGAGAAAGCGAGAAAAACAGCTAAGAAAATACACGAGCGGAACCAACCCGCAACCAGTCAGTCAACTTCTCCAAGCGCCGAGCGCGGGGCGCTGCACGAAATACCCAAAACGAAAAGGAGGTGAAAGAAACATGAACCGACAGAAAATCCTACTCAGCTGCCTCCTCTGCGCAGTGCTGACAACCACAGTTTTATTTGGCGCATGGACATTCTCACGCATCACCAAGGCATACCAATACGCAACCCAGATCCAAGCAGCAGCCCCAGTCCTAAGCGAAACAAGCCTAACACTAACCATCTACGGCGACCCAGAACCCGCCCGACCAACCCTCAACATGTTCCAATACGTCACAGCCAAAAACATCGAACTGAGAACAGCAACCAAAGACCCACAGGGAAACGACATCAACATCAACTTCAAACTAGCAACCGTAAAATTCGAGAAACTAACCGAAGACAACTTCAAAGGCCTAGCCGGAGGCCTAGACGCACACGTCACCGTGGGCGACCTCTTCGACATACTCGCCAAAGCAGACAACATTGACGTCGACGTGCTATTCTGGAGATACCACGACATGCCAGCACTGAACGCCACAGGCGTACTAACAGGCAACGTTGAAATCAACCTCTCAGTCCAAGTTCTGCCACTCATGGGCCTATCAGCAGCAGCCTACGGATACAAAGGCGACACATTCACCATAAAACTCTGCTTCATCAAACCCATCGACGTAAACATAGAAAACCCACCCGAGGGACAAAAAGTCAACGGAGACGTCCAAATCCAAGCCCTAATCAAACACGCACCAGAAATCCAAGTCGAAAACGTCCACTGCTGGACCGACACCGGATGGAACGCGCCAATGCAATACAACGAAATAACAGGACGCTGGGAAACCACGTGGCCAACATACGGTTTCGGCGCGAACGGGTGGACGAGCATACACGTGAGAGCAGACGGCGTCGACAGAAAACCCAACGCCCCAGAATACAGATACCCAAGCGAAGACAGAATCGGAGTACAGGTTGACAACCCCTACGTCAACTCCTTCCACACCAAAGAGGGACAATGGATGTGGTTCGACGGACTCAAAATAGACCTACAACAAGACTCAGCCATGTGGACAAGACAAACAGGCTTCAACTTCTACCCATGGACCGGACTAACCCTAACCGCCCCAGAATACTGGTGGGAAGGACAAATAAGATTCAACAGCTGGAGAATAGACGACGAACAAGGAAACACACTCTTCCAATCCAATGACCCAACACTCACAATCACAGAACAAACAGCCGCCCTGCTCATCAACAACGGAGGCAACGCAAGAGAACTCAAATGCATCTACGAACAAGTCTGACCCCTTCAACGACAAAAAACACCCAGAAAACCTCCCCCTTTCTCTTCACGAAACCCAAAACCATTCCAAATCATCAACACGGCACATCTTAATGTTCCTAAGGCAACGTCAACACTAACAGACACACAGATTTAGCCACAGTCACATGCACAGTAACCCTAACATTCACACTAAACGACACAACATACCAAACCAACTACGTCACATTCAGCAACAACACATACACAATAAACCAGGCACAAACCAAATCACAGCCTGGATGCAAACCCAGAAAAAAGCCCCACCAGCCAACCTACAACTCACAACACAATTCTACGGACAATAAGCCACAACCAAACAGACCCGCACCCAGTAGCCCACGCAGCAGTCCATATCGCGCAAACCCAGCTGTAACCAACTCCAAACGCGCGCGCACATAATTCTCGGTCTATTCTAAAATCTTATAAACAGTCCAACACGGAAACATAACACGAAGGAGTATTCCTAAGGAAGCATCTTTCTGACGGATTTCTTCTTCACAACGAAACAGAATCAGAAGGAGGTGATAAGATTGAGTGGACAAACTACTGAAAGCGCACGCGCCACCGGAATCTCGAAAGGCTTGCTCGCGAGTGCACTAATAGCGATATTGGTTGTGTCAGTTGCTGCTAGTTATGGTCTTTCAGCGATAATGGGACCAGCAGGACCACAAGGAGAGCAAGGACCCGCGGGACCAACAGGACCAACAGGCGCAACGGGGGCAACTGGGCCAGCAGGACCCGCAGGCGCAACAGGTGCGACAGGTGCAACGGGAGCAACGGGTGCTCCTGGGGCTGATGGTGCCACATGGCTCAGTGGTTCGGGTGTGCCAGCTTCGAGTTTAGGCAACAACGGAGACTACTACCTTGACGTTACCAACCATGACATCTACAGCAAGACTGCAGGCGCATGGACAAAACTGTTCAATATTGCCGCTGGAGCTAACGGTGCTTTGTGGTTTAGTGGTTCGGGTGTGCCAGCTTCAGGTTTGGGCAGCAACGGAGACTACTACCTTGACACAGCCAACGGTGATGTTTACAACAAGGTATCCGGTTCGTGGACGAAAGTAGCCAACATTAAAGGCGCTACAGGCGCTACAGGTGCGACTGGACCAGCAGGACCAACAGGGCCAGCAGGACCACAAGGAGAACAAGGACCAGCAGGACCAACGGGTGCAACGGGGCCAACGGGGCCAGCAGGACCAGCAGGCCCAGCAGGCGCAACGGGTGCAACGGGGCCAGCAGGACCAGCAGGACCACAAGGACCGAAGGGCGACACGGGTGCAACTGGACCACAAGGACCGCCAGGACCTCCAGGAATAACGATTGTCCATTGGGACGACTCTAATTCTAAAACTTCATTTCCCCTGTCTACAGACCCTGTAAATGTTGCCGTTATTGGTTTTATACCGCCTGCAAATGGAGTTGTTCATCTTGTCGTCACCGCTGTTGCCCAAACCAGTGGCGACTCTACAGACGTACGTTTGGGTCTTGCAAGCGGAGGGGTTGAACTCTACCACACTACTGCTGGAAAACCCCTTGGTACAGAGGCTGAGACGACTTGGTGGCCGATAACCGCGCAGGCAATGGTTCCAGTAACTGCAGGCAATAGCTACCTTTTCTACGCCATCGCATATCAAGGTCCGAATCCAATGTATTCAGCAGTTCTGTGGTACCCCTATTTGACTGGGGTTTTCTACCAAACAGCATAACTCCTTTTTCTTTTCTGTTTTTTTTCTTATGTATGTGCGCTAAATCTTGATTTCGGATCGGGATCAAGTCTAACGCGCGCGTTGCCTTAATGGCAAGCCGCATTCATCATAATAGGTGCACTTGCTCTTCGGTGGCTTGGAGTATCAGTATATCAAGCAACAAGAACCTTGAAAGTAGAAGACCTCATAAGGGAGTTGAAAGAGACCCAGCAATAATTCATCAATGATACCTGACTTATCTCTGTTCATCTCCCAGTCCTGCTTTGGTTGATTATCAGTACGGAGGAGGGGATAGAAATTCTATCCCCAAACCCAAATACGGTGTATGAAGGGCAGGAAGTCGAGAGGGCAGAAAAGGCTATTGAAAGGCGCGCGTGTTGAAGCTGCGTTCCCACAAATAGAAAAGCGCTTTTATGTATGGGTAACTTGTTAGTGAAGCGTTTTTAGAGGGTGTCAGCTTGAGTTGCAGTTCTGGCTCAGAAGGCGAGAAGGGTCTCCGAGAAGGGTTCTGGAGTAAGGACAAAATCAAGGAGATTTTCCTCAATGAACAGCGGCAGTACATGTGGAACAAAGATTATTGGAGAAACCTTCTCGTGCCATTGTTCCATCTGCTGCCGAATTCAGCAGTTTTAGACGTGGGCTGTGGACTCGGCTTTATTGGGCGAAATCTTGCTGATTTCGTTCCAGAGGGCAAGACCATAGGCGTTGATTTGGACGCCAGACTCATTGAAGCAGCAAGAAAAATTGCGGAAGACAGCGGATTCAAAGCCGCCTTTGACTTTCGTGTAGGCAGTGCGCTTGACCTGCCTGTTGAGTCTGAAAGCGTAGATCTTTCAATTTGTCAGTTCTTACTCATGCATCTGGAGGAGCCTTTAAAAGCCGTTGCGGAGATGCAGCGGGTGACGAGGAAAGGGGGAAGGGTCGTCGCCATAGAACCTGATTATGCAAGTGTGTCCTTCTTCGACACAGCTTTTGAAAAAATGAATTACTCGCTTGAAGAGCGAGTGAAGTTTCGCCGCTGGGAGTTGATGATGGACTTTGGCAAGAGGAAGCTGCGGATGGGTGACAATCAAATTGGATCAAAGGTGTCTTACCTGTTTCATAAGAGCGGTTTACGTGTGATTGACATTCGATCTGCAGACCGCATACTGTGGCTCATTCCGCCTTACCAGCAGGAGGGAGATGATCTGCAACTAAAACACGTTGCCATACCTCCAGAGTCAATGGCCGAAATCGCAGAGTTGAAGCCTCAGTTTCTAGCTGGCGGAGGATCACAGCAGGAATGGGAAGAATACCTGACGATGCTGAAAAAAGAGCATGAAGTCCGTCAAGAACAAATCCAAGAGAAAACTTATGTGAACGCACAGATAATGGCAGTCGTTATAACAATAGCAGAAACAGTATAACAGTTGAGTCTGATTCTGAAGGCGCGCGCTAGGTTGGTTTGTTCATAGAAATTCTATCCAACCAACTAACTTTGATCATGCACAAAAGCTATAGCGGATTCGAGCCCATATCTTGAAGAACACGCACGCGCGCGCTAAGGTGTCTGAAATTGTGTGATTGGTGTAAGGAGCATGGTGCTGGCAAGAAATGGTATCTTAACATCAGAAATTATTCAAGGGAGATTCTCAAAGATAAGGCGGCAATCGAAGCAGCAAACGCCTATTTCATGGGAATAGAATCTGTCACAAGAAAGCCGATGGGATTGCCTCCAATTCTCAACATTCATGATGATAAGAAATTCGCTGAATATGTGAAACTTACGAAAGAGGCTATAAGAACGAATTCTCCGCACAGAGGACAGGTGGTTCCACTTGAAGACGTGAAGAAAATCATTATGCTTTCAGGACCGACAGCCAAGATAGCTTGTGTATGTAGAAGAGCGGTTAGAGCGAGCTTCGATGAAAAAACCTGCATAGCCTTAGGACCACTCTATCTGGAAGTCGGCAAAGACTGGCCTGACTACACGAGAGGAGGCATAGACTACATCTCTAAGGAAGAAACACAGGATTTAATGGAGGGATTCAATAGAAAAGGGTATGTAGCCACGATTTGGAGAGATTTCGACTCTCCCGCGATAGTAGGATTCTGCAACTGTGAATTTCCAACGTGTGGTGCAATCCGTGCAAGAAGGTATTATGGCGATTGGTTTAACTTCTTCATCAGGAAGGCCGAGTATGTTGCCCTGCCGAACTATGATAGATGTAACGGTTGCCGTGTCTGCGTGTCACGTTGTCAATTCGGGGCCATATCATATTCTCCATACTCGGAAAAAGCGATTATCAACATGAAGACATGCGCAGGTTGTGGTTTGTGTCGTGATGCCTGCCCTCAGAAAGCGATACAGCTCATGCCTCGCACCCAGATTCAAGCAGTGAAGGACATGTGGTAAAATGGCATCTCTAAGACAACTAAACTTTCCAGAATACACAGTGGCTGTGGAAGTTGATGATGAAAAATGCGTAGGTCCATTTAAGTGTGGGAAATGCTTACGAAATTGCCCGGCGGCCGTTTTCAGGACCTACCCAAAGAAAAGAGTAAAGGGCAAGATCTGTAAGGATTGGGGAGTAGAAGCACTTAACGATGCTTTTTGTTGGGGCTGTGGTGTCTGCACCAAGATTTGTCTAGCAAAAGCCATCACGATAGCACGTAAGAAATGAAGTCGCGTTATTCTCGGCATCTCCTTTTCATTGCATACGCGTTAGTACATGCCTAATCCAACCATTACATCGTCGATTTATGTGTGTGCATAGAATTTCTATCCAACCAACCAAGTATATAGTCCAAGAGTTAGAGTTTTTTCTACTTTCTCTTCTCAAAACACTCCATGCAAATGGCTACTAGCTTAACGTTTTGAAGAGATTGTGGTAGTGATGTAAGACCCTTTGCCAGCACGGTCACGTAACCTAAAGGCTTTCCGCATTTCTGGCATCTTATTGGTTTAGAATCATTCATCTTCTATCACTAGAGCAATTCCCTATCAGTCCTTTTAAGCTAGTTTTTTTGATAGAAATTCTATCCAACCAACCAACTTTAGCACGCCTTTATGATTTGATAGGCAGAATAGGCATGTCTTAGTCTCTCCTACGAGGAAAGGCTTCTTTCACTTCATCAAGCCATTCCTTAGCAAGAGCTGGTGTCGCGTAGTTGTTTTCACACGGAAAGCTGTCGCATTCTCCACAGAAACTCAAGCCTTTACTTTCGGCACACTTCCAAATTGTACACTGCTCGCTCCTTTTCACTCTACAACCCTTGCATTTTTCAGCCAAATAAAACTTGCAAGCACCGCAATAAACTCCGCACGCAGCCCCCAACTCAACCATTTCTTGAACAAACCTCAAATCGGTCTTTCACTCCAAGAGCTACATAAATTTTCGCGTAGTCAGCGACAACCAGATCTTGCAGCTTATTCTCCAGCGTTTAAAACCTGTCCGTGATAGAGCGCGCTTTTAGACCTATGTATTACAAATTCCATTCTTGTTAGTTAGGTGTTTGGGTTTGGGATAGAATTTCTATGCACACACAAAAAAGGGGGGCTTTTGGGGCTTGCGTGATTCTCCGTATGCGTACTCGCACGTAATTCCAGTACACGTCAGTGGCTCCACGATAGAGATTTATAGAGTTCGCGGAGGAAGTAGTCCAAGTTAACCCGAGTTCAATATCCGTCTTAACCAAATAGATATCCCCACTGATATCACCATAAGACGTTGTGCTTCCAGCTATTACAATATCCTCCGTCACTCGCCTGAACAACAGACATCCCGTATCCCCCGTAGTAGGGCTTGTCCCACTACATATCGCCCGAGCGATCAGTCTTAACCAAATAAACATCGCTGGCGCCAACATTATCATAAGACACTGTGAATCCTGCTATTGCGTATCCTCTGTCACGCGTATAGACAATAGAATATCCTTCCTCAATGTATGTTCCTCCATAGTGCGCTTCAAATCCTCTGTAGCCACCTAAGCCCAAGTATAGCCGGTGGGGTGTATCAGCTTGCGTTTGCCTTCCGGTTGCGTCCACGACTATGTCTGTGCTGCCGAGGTCATGGGTTAACGTAAAGGTCTGACCAGCCTTGTAGGTTATGTCAACCCAACCACTGTCGTACGCAGGCGCAACCAAATAGCCAGGCGTAACACCTAACCCTGCAGGTCCTTGTGGTCCCGTTGCTCCTGTAGCGCGCGCGTCTGCATCCGGTCGGTCGGACACACAGAGACCAAAAACAGTCTTGCTTTCGACCTTTTACTAAGGGAGCTAAGGGGCTAGATAAGAATAAGGCGCCGATTGGATACGATTTGATTGTGAATGCATGTTTCTCATAGTGGGTTCTTCGAAGACTAATGCAAAAGGCTTAAGTGCCAACTCTAAACGTGGCTATTCGAAGGAGCGTTATGAGCGACGAAGTGATCGAGGCCGTAGCAGTACTATGTAATCTTACTAGGTTCTGCTTGATTGTCACTCGAGATAATCTCAGTAGAGCGCGCGCGCTCCGGAGAGATAAATGCGGTTGAAAAACCTGGTAGAAGAAGTAGAGAGAATAATTGCCAACCCTAAATATGAGCAACTTAAAAGACTCTGGAATGATTTCTATGCACTGAAAGTTGCGGATAGAATACCGATAGAAATTACTATTAACATGACTTTCTTCGCCAAGGTTCTGAATATTAATCTGATCGACCATTACCAGAACCCCGAAAAATACGTTGAAAATTCACTTAAGATGCTGATTTTCCAGCACAAAGAGATTCCTGATGACAGGATTCTAGGAGGAATAGTATTAGCCTACGGGGAAGCTTTCGAATCCAGCCTGTTTGGCTCCGAACCTATCTTCAAGCCCGACACAGATCCATGGGTAGGCAAACCTATCATTGAAACACAGGAGGATCTTGAGAACCTCAATTATCCAGACTTCTATGAAAGTGGCCTAATGCCAAA
>Ga0315310_10000664_pt1 | contig 22059 bp, 21 predicted proteins | sample TDP5_MG_FD_203630 | JGI IMG/M metagenome (GOLD analysis project Ga0315310, IMG submission 203630) | Freshwater sediment microbial communities from Lake Towuti, South Sulawesi, Indonesia - TDP5 | ecosystem: Environmental > Aquatic > Freshwater > Lake > Sediment | place: Indonesia: South Sulawesi...
ACATTCTGGAAGACGCCGTAGTTGTATTCCTGATCACTCAACGGGTTGTATGGGTCATACCCTGTGGCAACAACTATGGTGTCCACATCAAGCTCAATCTCTTGTGGCGCTTGGTCATAGTCTATTGCATCGGGCTCGCACACATCCTTACATTTTCCGCAAGCTAGCGGCCTCAGACTCAAGCAATTCACTTCATCAAGAACATAGGACGGGGGCACAGCTTGTGGAAACGGGATATAGATTGCTTTTCTCCAACTCAAGCGGGCATTGAATTCGTCAGGGACCTCCACGGGACAGATCTTGGCGCATTCGTCGCATGCTGTGCATTTCTTCTCATCGACGTATTTGGGTTTTTGCAGGACTTTGACCTTGAAGTTTCCGATGTATCCCTGAACGTCCTTCACCTCGGCGTAGGTGAGCAGCTTCACATTGGGCTGGCGTGATACGGAAACCATTTTGGGAGTTAGTATGCATGAAGAGCAATCCATTGTTGGAAAAGTCTTGTCCAGCTGTGCCATCCTTCCTCCTATTGTAGGCGATTTCTCGACCAAATAGACGGTGAAGCCCGAGTTTCCCAAATCGAGCGCTGCTGAGATGCCAGCTATTCCGCCCCCTATGACCAAGGCGCGCCTTCCAACCTTGACCTCTTTCGGTTCAAGTTCCTCCAGCTTTGCTGCTCTTGCGACACACATCCTCAATATGTCCTTGGCGAGTTCCAAGGCTCCCTCAGGGTCTTTCATATGAACCCAAGTGTCTTGCTCCCTGACGTTTGCCATCTCGAAAAGGTAGGGGGACACTCCCTCCTCTTGGAGAACCTTGCGAAACGTTGCCTCATGTAAGGTAGGGCTGCAGGCAGCCACCACAACTCGATTGAGTCTACTTTCACGAATGTCTTTTCTTATCAACTGTTGGCCAGGATCCGAGCACATATACGTGTAATCTCTTGCCACGACGACATTCGGAAGAGTCTCCACATAGGCGAGAAGCTTCTTGATGTCGATGACTCCCGCTATGTTGGATCCGCAGTGGCAGAGGTAGACACTTATCCTAGGCTGGTTTGGCATTCGTCGTCTTCTCCATTAGTCTTAAGGTGTAGTCGTAGCCCGCCGTGAAGGCACTAAGGTTAAGCTTGTCGGTTCCCCTCGGAACGAAGCGAACTATTGCTTTTTCCACGGCCTTGGGATCGATAACCTTTGACGCGGCCGTGACGCTTCCGATCATGACCATGTTTGCAACTATTCTCTTGCCGATCTTCTCCGCCATCATTACTGTAGGAACTGCGTAGAGCTTCGCGTTTCTTATCTCTCTGAGATTGAGCACCATGTCAGGATCGTAGATCACGATTCCGCCAGGTTTAATGTCATCTACATACTTATCGAATGCTTCCTGAGACATCACTCCGATGAGGTCAGGTTGCTCAACCTTAGGATAGTCGATCTCACTGTCTGAGATGACAACTTCAGATTTGCAGGCGCCTCCTCTCGCTTCAGGTCCGTATGACTGTGCCTGTGTCGCGTGTTTTCCGTCAAAGATCGCTGCGGCTGTTCCGAGGACGACCCCGGCTAGAACTATGCCTTGGCCGCCGAGTCCTCCGAGCCTAATTTCATATCGGGGCATTCGTCAACTTTCCTTCCTGATCAAGCCTTTCTTGAATGGACATCATCTGTCGCCTCAGTAGGTCCGTATATTCGGGCTTATCGATGTCAACAAACTCGCCCACCACAATCTTGTCAAGTCCCACCTCTGCCTTGAGAGGGTCAGTGAAGTGTTGAACGACACTCTTTTCCCTAAGCCAGTTGAACTGATCCATAGGGCCTGGCATCCTGTTTCTTCTACCGTACTGTTCAGGGCAAGGCGAGATTATCTCAATGAAGGTGAAACCCTTTTTCGTCAATGCCTTCTTGATGGATTCTCTTATTCTTCGGACATGCATCGTCGTCCATCTTGCCACGTAGACAGCTCCGGAAGCAGCTGCCAAGTGAACAAGGTTGAACGGGTGTTCAATGTTTCCATACGGTGTTGTGGTAGTTCTGTCTTGAAGTATGGTCGTTGGCCCGGATTGCCCTCCCGTCATCCCGTAGTTGAAGTTGTTTGAGCAGATCACAGTCATGTCTATGTTTCTTCGGGCTGCGTGAATGAAGTGGTTTCCACCTATCGCGAACAGATCTCCGTCTCCGCTTATCACTACTACCTTTAGATCTGGCCTTGTAGCTTTCAGTCCGACGGCGAAGGCGATCGCGCGTCCATGTGTGGTGTGAAAACCGTCTAGGTTGACGTATCCAGATATCCGACCTATACAGCCTATCCCTGAGACTACTACAACCTTGTCCAGATTCATCTTTAACTCGTCTAGAGCGCGCAGAAACTCGCTGAGAATAACCCCGTCTCCACATCCAGCGCACCAAATATGGGGGATCATGCCTTTTCGGGTGAACTTCTCCAAGGGATGTGTTTCTTGAATCATTTTTCCTCCCTTGCTAGGTGGGTGAGGAGTTCTTCAGGTGTGTGAGGATCTTCACCCAACTTTGGTGCGAATGTGATCCTGCGATAGTCGAATCTTCGTTCGACTTCCCGAACGATTTGGCCGTAATTCATCTCGGCGACTACGATTCTATCGACTCGATCTGCAATGGCTTCTATCTCCCGTTCTGGGAAAGGCCAAACCGTTGTGAGGCCAAGGAACCCGGCCTTTATTCCCCGTTGCCTCGCCCGGGTTACTGCCGCTATCGCAGATCTGGCTACGCTTCCATAAGCGATTAGACATACGTTTGCATCATCTAGGAAGCGTCTCTTAACTTGGATTATTGCCTTTTTATTCCTTCTTATCTTATCGCATAGTCTTCTCACGAGCTTTGCTTGCTCTTCGGCGCTGTCGGTTTGCGGATGCCCTGTCTCGTCATGTGTGAGCCCGGTCGCGTAGAATCTGAAGCCTTCTCCGAAGACCGCCATAGGCGGAACAAGATCCTCATCGGGCTGGAAGGGACTGTACTGGTCTGGTGGTGTGCTTGGCTTCTTCCTGTCAACGATCTCGAGTTCGTTTGGTGAGGGAATAATAAGTCGCTCCCTCATATGGCCAATCAATTCATCAATCATCACGAAGACGGGGATTCTGTATCTCTCTGCCAAGTTGAAGGCGCGAACGGTAAGGTCAAAAGTCTCTTGGACTGAAGATGGCGCAAGTGCAACGATCTCGTAATCTCCGTGCGAGCCCCACTTCGCCTGCATTACGTCCTGCTGGCCCCCCTTCGTCGGCTGACCAGTGCTAGGTCCCCCTCTCATCACATCAACAATCACGATCGGAGCCTCAGTCATAACTGCCAGCCCGATATTCTCCTGCATGAGGCTGAACCCCGGACCAGAGGTTGCAGTCATAGATTTGACCCCACCATAAGATGCACCAATTATCGCTGCTACAGAGCCAATTTCGTCTTCCATCTGAAGATATACCCCTCCGACTTCGGGTAGCCTTCTCGCCATATGTTCGGCTACCTCAGTGGCGGGCGTGATTGGGTAACCTGCAAAGAACCTGCAGCCTGCGGCAATGGCGCCTTCTGCGCATGCAATATCTCCTTGGGTGAAGTACTCGCCGCCTAGTACGTCTCTTCTTAGCATTTGTCTTCTTCTTTCCTCCGTAGGAAAATGGCCAGGTCGGGGCATATCTCTTCACATAGGCCGCATCCGACACAGGCTTCTTCATTTACTACATGGGGTGGGTGAACACCGTGTACGTTCAGCTTCGGGTCGTAGTCAAGCACATCTTTCGGGCACAGTTCTATGCATAATTCGCAGCCTCTACACCTGTCCGGTATAGTAGCGATGTCAACCTCGAGGATCTTTAGCTTACGCTGAGGGGAAAGCGGCTTCCTAGCTGTCTCCAACGGACTCTCGCCACCCTGATGTGAGATCCTTCAACGTAGGCGTCCTTCCCGACCTTTCAACCTTGTCGGAGGCTATCCGACTGCACCCGTCCTGACTCAGAGAAATGGCAGAATTGTCGCATACCTATAAAACCGTATCTTTAGAAGAGGTTCCGGCGATTAGGAAATCATCTAGATGCGAAGGTGAGTTGGGGGAAACGACTTGCAGAAAAGAGTAGGTATCCATGCCAAAGACGGATTCAGGTTGCAGGATCTTCTGGACCAAGTAAAGAGTCATGAACGTTTCAAGGATGTTGGAGGAATCGGCATATTCATCGGCGTAACTCGGAGCAGTTCAGCCGAAGGCGAACCTGTTTCGCACCTAGAACTAGAGGCTTACGAAAGCAAGGCTGAGGAAGCAATGGAGTCCATAGCCGATGATATTGCTGCTCGAAATGGGATAGTTGATGTTCTCATACATCATGTTCTAGGGAAGCTGGAACAGGGCGAACTGATAATGGCCGTGTTGGTTGCCGGAAGATCTAGAAAAGATGTTTTTCCGGCACTGATCGAAGCTGTTGAAAGAACGAAGAGCACTGTTCCAATCTGGAAGAAAGAGTTTCTGATTTCAGGAGAATCATATTGGGTCAGTGAAAAAGACCACTCAGCTAGGCCAAAAGAAATTTGAATTTCAAGGCAGCCACTTCGTGGAAGCTTTCAGTACTAAATCTGTATCGTGTGCAGGAAATACATGATTAAGATTATCGCAAGCCTATCGCTCGGGTAAAGGTTCAATAGCGCCTTGAGGTGTGATATTTCTTCTTTTACGCAATAGAAGTAGGGCTACTGCAATCGCAAGAGTCGTCACAACGGACGGCATATCGAACTCGGATATTATCACCTTAATTCTTGAAAGGAAGCCGCATATGCTTCTATCCCGCGCAATGCAACAGTAAACCAGACAGCCCAAACAGTGGCAAGGATCGCCGACCAGAACCCAAGCCGACTTACCCACATATTCGCTTCCAAACCCTCCCCCAGAATCTTCTTACCCCAAACTTCTAAGTGTATGTAAGATTACCACACATTTAGGACATATGCTTCGACATGCGGGATCGTCAGTACCATGACGTTCACCGAGACCTATGGAGTTTCTGGCAGACCTAAGCAGAACTCAACCGAAGCGTAGGTAGCGCGGTTGACATGATAAGCAAGTAGACTGCTTTAGCAAGGCTCGATTTCGTTGGTTCTAAACGTGAATTGCTGCTAAGCCTCTCGCGCAGCCCGCTCTCGCTATTTGCGACTGTTTTCCTTTTTTCCGTCCTTTCGGTAAGGTTTTCGCGCTATTGTTTCTCCACCGAAATCCATTTCATAGGAAGGTTTAGATTCAACGAAATCCTACATGTTACTATGGGACGTAAAGCTTCGGCGCTGGGCAAGATTCAGGCGTTATTGGCGGATGGGACGCCGCGGAGTTCCAGAGATATTGCTCACGAGTTGGGTTGGGGGTTAGGGGCCACGTCTCAAGCGTTAAGGAGGGCTTGGGAGGCTGGCGTTGTCCTCAGGACCGCGGATCCGATCTATGTGACTGAGAAGCAGAGGAGCGATAGCGCTGGCACCGCAACGAACCTCCGGAGCTATCATTTGTACTGCGCGTCGGCAGGCCAAAAGGAAACCGTCATCTTCGACCGCAGGTTCATCAGCTTCTCGAAGAAGTATCTGGATCCTCGAGGCGGTGGTGGCCACAGCAAGGCCAAAGCCATCCGCGAGTTCCTCGCCTCCAATAGCCACAGAGCCTTCTATTCGACGGAGGTCGCTCAAAGCCTCAAAGATATCGGCGTGAAAGTCGGAGATGTGATGAGCTGTGTCCGCAGATTTGAAGCCCGCGGATTGGTCTACGTACGCGGATATGGAACAAACGAGCGGCAAACTCCTTTCAAGGAGGGCTATCTCATCACATGGCTAGATCCTAGTAAGCCAAAGGAGAAAGCGGTAGACGAGGCTGTTCGAAGAACCGATGCGGCGCTTGGAGGCAAGACATTGAAAGAGCAAGAGGCTGAATCGAGTCGCCGAGAAGAAAGTCGTCAGAGCAAAGGGTCCATTGGTGGACCAAGAAATGTAGGCGCTGTGGGAAATCGCTTCTTCCTTTATGTTCCACCGGAGTTGACTCGCATTGATACATTTCCTTTTCAACTAGGAACTCCGCTTTCTCTTGAGGTCAAGCAAGGCTGTCTGGTCATACGAGCCGATGAACAGGATAAGAGTCGTGTTCCCTTCTTGCCACCGAACTCTGGCGCCTGTTGGTTCAAGGGTACCTGTCGCATTAAAGGAGACAAAAAATAAGGCAAAAAATAAGGATTGAGCGGGAACATCAGGGAGAAGATGTGGTTTTCAGAACAAGTTGAGTGAGGATATCTGAAGTCAAACATGTGACTGTTCAGATTGGCTAAGAAGGGATCAGTGTTGGAAGAAACTCGAATCGGCGTTTACGTTTGTCACTGCGGCTCGAATATTGCTGCGGCTGTCGATTGCAAGGAAGTTGCGAACTTTGCTAAGTCTCTTCCCGGCGTCGTACTAACGAAAGATACGATGTACACCTGCTCCGACCAAACTCAAGATGAAATTAGACGAGACGTCAAAGAGCAGAAACTGAACCGAGTGGTCGTGGCCTCGTGTTCACCCCGTCTTCATCTGGATACGTTCAGAAGGGCGTGTGAACAGGCTGGATTGAACAAATATCTCTTCGAGATGGCCAATATCAGAGAGCACTGTAGTTGGGTTCATCTGCACGACATGAAAGGCGCAACCGAGAAGGCAAAGGATCTCGTCAGGATGGCCGTAGCCAAGGCTCAATTACTGGAACCGCAGACTGAGCTTGAAGTTCCCGTGCTCAAGAAGGCCTTGGTTGTGGGAGGGGGCGTGGCTGGTGTGCAGGCATCACTTGATCTTGCGGACACAGGCTTCGATGTGTATCTGGTTGAAACTGCGCCTAGCATCGGCGGGAGAATGGCCCAGTTAGACAAGACGTTCCCCACGATGGACTGTTCAATATGCATACTTGCCCCCAAGATGTCTGATGTCGGCAAACACCCGAAGATCAAACTGTTTACCTGCGCAGAAGTGAAGAAGGTCGACGGCTACGTAGGCAATTTCAAGGTTACCATTGCAAGAAAACCGCAGTACATAGACCCAAAGAAATGTAACCTATGCGATGAGTGCAGCAAGGTCTGCCCGGTGGAGGTTCCCAACGAGTTCGACGCACGCCTCAGTTGGAGAAAAGCAATTTACCTCCCCTTCCCACAGGCCGTGCCGGCCACCTACGTCCTTGATGAAGAGAGCTGTCTGGGATTCACGTCTGATTCATGTGGCCGCTGCAGGCGAGTCTGCGAACCGAACGCGATAAACTACGATGCCGCTCCTGAGATCATTGAGTTGGAAGTTGGCACGATAATCGTTGCAACAGGAGCCCAACCATATGATCCCATCGCCATGGGCAATTATGGGTATCTGGCACATGCTAACGTAATAACTTCGTTAGAAGTCGAGAGGCTTGTAAACGCGGGTGGCCCTACCGGAGGCCGACTGGTTCGACCTAGTGACGGCAACGTTCCTCACAGCATCGCATTTGTTCAATGTGTTGGCTCCCGCTCTGAGAAGGATGGCCACATCTATTGCAGCAATGTCTGCTGCATGAACACGATCAAGCAATCACTCCTCGTCAAGGAGCATTGGCCTGAAACAGAGATCTACGTTTTCTATATGGATATGAGAGCGTTCGGAAAAGGGTTTGAGAACCTACTGAAAAGAGCGAAAAAGGAAGGAGTGAAATTCATTCGAGGTTTGCCGGGAGAGATATTTGAGAAAAACCCCAGCAAAGATCTCCGATTGGTAGGCGAGGACACCCTACTATCCGAACTCTACGAGATCGATGTTGAGCTCGTAGTTCTGCAGACGGGTCTTGAACCGAGGCGGGGCAGCGAGGTGACACAGCGCCTATTCAATTTATCGAGATCTCATGACGGGTTCTTCTTGGAAGCCCACCCTAAGCTCAAGCCCGTAGACACACCGACGGCTGGAGTCTTCTTGGCTGGATGTGCCGAATCGCCGAAAGATATCAAGGATAGCGTGACACAGGCGAGCGCTGCGGCGGCTCGCGCGGGCATTCTCATGGCAAAAGGAAGTTTGACGGTCGAGGCGATCACGCCTAAGACCATCTCCGAGAAATGCACGGGATGCGGTCTATGTACCAAGGTATGTCCCTTCCGCGCCACATCTCTGAACGAGAAGACGAAGAAGGCTCAAGTGGTAGAAGCGGCGTGCCGTGGATGCGGAACCTGCGGTGCAGAGTGCTTCAGCGGCGCACTTGAAATGCGCTATTTCACTGATGATCAGATCTTTGCGCAAATAGACGCTGCAACCGAGCTGGAGCCTGAAAAGAAGATTGTCGCCTTCTGCTGTAACTGGTGCAGCTATGCCGGGGCGGACATGGCAGGGACCAGCAGAATGCAGTATCCCGCAAGTGTAAGAATCATCAGAACAATGTGTTCTGGGCGTGTTTCATGGAGGCATATCGATCGAGCCTTCGCTAGACGCGCTGCAGCGGTTTTGGTTTCAGGCTGCCACCCAGGTGACTGTCATTATATGAACGCCAACTACGAAACGAAGAGAAGGGTTGAGAAGTACTGGGAGAAGATGGCGCGACTGGGACTCGACAAGAATCGGCTGCAACTTGCTTGGATCAGCGCAGCTGAAGGTGAGAGGTTTGCTTCCAAAATCATGGAGATGCATCAATACTTGGGCAAAGTGAAGGAAGAGGATATTGTGAAGGCGGCCTCCCTTCTGTCACCTGCCTCGGAGATCAAGGACAAATAGCGAACTTGGATGGACGAGGACTTGGCGGGGATGATGTCCGTGCTATCCGATGACTTCAAGCTGAAGCTACCGGAAACTTCGAGGATAAGCGAATGTTATGAGTGTGGAGTCTGCACGGGCAACTGTCCACTGGCCCACATGATTCCGAGATACTACAACCCCAGAACTACACTGCTAAGGTTGTTCCTTGATCCCAAGAGAAGCGCTACGCAGATAGGACCTTGGCTGTGCATGCGATGCCGCAGATGCTCCAAAAGATGTCCACAGAAGTTGAGCCCCCATGAACTGTTCCTTCACACGAGAACGGCGGCGTTAGAGATAGGTCAAATCGCAGATCCTTCACGGATAATGGGTGAAGTCCTAAAGCTGCTCGAAGAAGAATTGCCTCTTCCACTGGTTTCGGGATGGCTTTGTCTGAGGCCGGACGAGGCTGAGGGAGGTTCGAGCACAGCAGGCAAACTGGCCACTGAGGCGTTGAAGGATTATCTCAAAAAGCATCGAGATTCATGCGAAACTGTGAAGAATGCTCGTTTGGAGAAAGTCGCCATAATTGGATCAGGGCCCGCAGGGCTCGCAGCCGCATCTGAATTAGTGAAGAAAGGCTACTCGGTTAGTATCCTCGAAAAGTCGTCAAGGCTGGGCGGCATGTTGAGAAACGGCATTCCACAATTTCGCTTGTCAAGGGATCTAGTAGATGCTGAGATTGACCGTCTAAGGAATCTGGGAGTGGACATTAAGACCAACGTATGTGTGGGGAGAGATACGGGCATCCCGAAACTCTTCGAGGAGGGCAATCAAGCTCTTTTCATAGCGTCGGGATGTGGCGTGCCAGCGAAACTTCGAGTTGACGGAGCAAGCTCCCAAGGGGTGACCTATGCTGTTGAATTCTTGGAAGACCTAAACTCAGGCGGCAATGTCAAACTAGGCGATTCAGTTGTGGTGATCGGCGGCGGAAACGTGGGCATTGACGCTGCTAGAGCCGCCATCAGATTCAAACCTCGAACGGTTCGGCTCTTGTGTCCCGAGTCGAGAGAAGAGATGCCATCGGATCTGACAGAGATCATGAAGGCAGAGAAAGAGGGAGTCCAGATCCACCCTTCCTGTATGCCCAGAAAAATTTCCGGCAAAGACGGAAAGGTGACTGCCATTGAATGTGTCAAAACAAAACCCGGTCAATATGATCGGAGCGGGAGATTCCTGCTAGTACCTATCGAGGGATCTGAGTTTACTGTGGAGGCAGATACAGTGATCGTAGCGATAGGTCAACAAGCTGATCTCAGTTTCTTGCCAACAAAGATTCGAGTCAGCCGATGGAACACTATCGAAACTGACCCGTTTAGCTTGGAAACATCGATGAAAGGTGTATTCGCCGGCGGAGATGTTGTACTGGGGCCGGCGAGTGTTTTCGAAGCGATCTATGCTGGATGGAAAGCTGCAATCTCCATCGACCTATATCTGAGACACGCAAACACACGTTGAGGCTTGTTGCCTGACTAAGAGATCATCCGATGTAACTGACGGTCGGAAAGATGAAGGAGAGAATCTGAACCTTCCGGTGGGCAGGATTTCGTTGGTTCAAAACGTGAATTTTTACCTCGACCCGCTCCACTGGGGCTGTGCCAAGTCCACTTATAGGAATGACACTTTAATACCATGTTTGCGTAGCTGGCTCTGTTAACGTAAGGAAATTGTGAGACTCTATGTGAGATTGGTCTGGAAGATATCTTGCGTACTCAAATGGCGCAGAATGGGCTTATCAACTCGATAAAAGGAGAATTCTCGCCCATTTGCAACGCCACAGATACGAGGCAGCCACCGCTGTCAATCAATCGCAAAGGACTTGAGTTAACAGAGCCGCCTTGCTGGAGCAGTTACTTGTTGGGTTGTCGTTGGACGAAGACGCGCTGCGTGAGAGAATTTATTCATGCTTTAACGGTCTTGGGGTTAGAGTTACAGGGGCGAGCATTGATGCTTTCGTCCACGCCATCCTAGTCGCCAAGGAAGTCGGCTTGGCGTAGGATCTAGTCTTCTGTTTGGGTCCACATATGCTTCAGGGACATGAGAAATAGATAATCTAGGTCGCTCGGAGACTTAACTTGCATGTCGAGCCGCTTCTCGAATCCGCTGTTAACGAGGAGTTGAATATTCAGCCTTGCGTAGAGCTCGTCGAGAGTTTCTATGCAGGCCTCAGTCACAGGCTTATTTGGAGTGGCGGTACAGCATCCTGCATGTTTGTCGCACCAAATACCTAGTCGACGGGATGCTCTTTGTATCTCTATCTTGTCAAAGCCTATGAGTGGTCTTAGGATTGGGTACGCCACGCCATGAGAGGTTGCTACCAAATTCTGAAGTGTCTGAGTTGCCTTCTGTCCGAGCGACTCTCCCGTGACAATGGCCGACCCATTCTCCGACTTGCAAACAAGCTCAGCAGCTTTGAACATGCCTCTTCTACAGAGCACGCACATGTATTTTTCCGCGCCACCTCGCAGGATCGCTGATAGGATCTCTCCCCAAGGATAGAGAATGACCTTGTCAAACGCCATCTTTCCTCTCAGAACTTTCAATGATTCCATTACAAGTTCGAAAGAGGCTTCGCAGTAGAATGGATGCAGACAGAAGTGGAGTGGAACTATCTTCATGTTTCTGCTTAGAAGGCGCGCAGCTACGGGAGAGTCTATTCCACCCGAAACGAGCGCTACAGCTTTCATCATAGGTTCTCTCCTCTCGGTGTTAAGGTAAAATATCCATCTCTGGCTTAGCCGATTAATACGTGTGTCATCTAGTTATGGACGATCCGCTAGATGGCACATCTAGGTTTTTTCCTGCAAAATACGAATAAGGCTATTGCAACTGTGAAAGCCAAGATCATGGCCGGCATCTTGAACTCTGGTATTATCACCTCAATCTTTGACTGAAGGACTTCCTTTTCCGTCAGCCCCTCGTATCTGCTCTGCATGTAGCCTGCTTGATCTATCAGGATGAGTGTTGGAATCACAACAACTTTGTATTTGTTTGCCACGCCAGCGGTGTCCCTTGCGATTATCCAAGTCATTTCATACTGCTTTGCAAAACTTCTCAACACTGAATTTGTGTCGTGGACTGGATCTACGGTGATTGATATTATTACAAACGTATCGTTTGGGTAAAGGGTCGTCAGCGCCTTAAGATGGAGTATTTCCTCCCTGCACGGACGGCACCAAGTAGCGAAGAAGTCTATTAGGACGATTCTTCCTTTGAAGTCTGAGAGCGAGAATCTGACTCCATTAAGATCGCTCAGCGTGAAGTCTGGAGCCGCTGACTGTCCGTAGGATGGGCTAAGCCCGAGAACAACAATCGTCGTCACTAATAGTAGAATACTCGCGAGCGATGAGCGAGGCATGAGCTTCACGAGGAGAGCCCTTTTTCTTTCACTATTAAGCGTTTATGTGGATCTCAGCTAAGTCTATCATGTTGAGCGGCTTAGCTTAGTGTTTTGACAACTCTTATTAGAGAAGTTGCAGTTCGAAAAGTTGGAGTCAAGGGCTATGGTTGAGAAGATCTTGGTTCCCGTTGACGGTTCAAAGGTGATGGAGCGAAACGTCAGGTTCGCCTGTAATCTCCTCAAGACCCTGGGAGGAGCCATGACCTTGATTCATGTTGTAACACTGCCCGCCTCGATCGAGCCCGGTGTGCCCATCGATCCGACACCTCTAGAGCAGGCGGGAGCGAGGATTCTGGAGGCTGCGCAAAAAATTGCGGAAGAGGGAGGTTGCAAGGCTGAAGGAGTTCTTGAGACCGATTTTGGGAATGCGGGTCACAGGATAGTTAGAGTTGCTCAGGAGAAAGGATTTACTCTGATAGTGATCGGTGCAAGAGGGAAGAGCAAAATCGTCAATCTCCTATTGGGAAGCGTTTGTGATGTAGTGGCCCACAACGCGCCCTGTCCAGTTCTGATTGTTCGGCCGTAGTGGTAGATCAAGCGAATGTTGGGATGTGTAGAGTGTCAGGCCCGATAAGGAAAGCCTTATTGTTTCCTCAGTAAGTGTTACGGGTGTGGATCAACAAAATGTTTCAAAAGGGTCTGGTTCCCGTTGACGGCTCACCATTCATGCCCGGACTCGTGGCGTACGCTATAGCTTTCGCGAAGAAGGTTGGGTGTTCTCTAACCTTTGTATATGTCGTGAATATGCCGCCCACCGCCTCTACCGCTGACATAGAAAAGCAGAAGGTAGCTGGCATGAAGATTCCTGAGGAGTGCAGGGAGAAGGCTGCCAGTGAAGGATTGTCCGCCACGTCCAGAATCGAAGTGGGCTCACCAACTGAAACGATCATCAACATGGCCGAGCGTGAGAAGTTTGATCTGATAATCATAGCGTCGCGAGGTTACAGCCGCTTAAGGAGACTAATTGTGGGAAGCGTCGCTGATCAAGTGATGAAGCTGGCACCTTGTCCTGTCCTAGTGTTCAGGTGAGCGTGTTCATATCCTAGGGTTAGGTTTCCTTTCCCAGAGAATTCCACGCCTGCGAGCGACTTCTTGCAAAAAGGCCCACAAATTGTGGGGACCCCCCTCCCCCCTCGCTTGCAATCGACCGTCTCACTAAATGAGTGCGACCATAGTTCTCAATGCTTGCAGCTTCTTGCTAGCTGCGTTTCGCTACTTCCTTCAGTTTACTAGGCTTGCTCCGGCTCGGAAACCGATTCAGTTGAGTCCCATGTGAGAAAGGTCAAATTTGAGCTCGCGGGAAGACCGACCTGAGAAGCGTTAGGCATCTGTTGTAGAGTTTCTCAGCTCTCGATATGGCTTCAGGGGCATATTCCTTGAAGTACTCGGCATCTATGCCTGTTTCAAATCCGTAGCCCGCCAACCCTCTCAACTCGGCTAACTCAGCAATGGTGTCGGCAGATTCACGGATCGATTCTTTGAAGTCAGAGGGGAGATCCGTCCTTCTCGACAGTTCCTCGAATATGGTGCTGACATCGTGCTCTTTAGGGTAGTCTACTCCCAGAGCAATCAGAACAGCTTTGGCGGAGGATTCGGTTGTCATCTGCGAAGAGTATACTACGTCATCCCATCGTCCATCCTCAAGAGCTCGTTTGGCGGACTGAAGCCACCTGCCCGCCCTCCTTATAGCGGAACGAGCCAGCTCAACATTGCTCAAAAGGTGAATACCTCTCCCGCCTTGACCTCTTTGAGTACCCAGTAATATGTGCGTCCGGGCAACTGGATTCTCTTCGCGCCCTGCCGCGCCAGCGTTTGACGTAGCTTCTCCAGAATTCCGTGAAGGAATCCATCCCTGTCGAAAAGGATCAAGCCGTCGAGGGAGGCGTCTATGTAGACCCTATGAAACTTCAACGCTTCCAATCGGCTCATTGGATAGTGTTGAATCGTGGCAGTCATAGCTTGCTTGAAAGCTCTCTCAAATTGAGGGGTCTCTCTGAGTCTCCTAGTGCAAGCTCGGAGCTCTCTCAACCTATTCCAAATTGGCTTGTGGTTCCACGAATCAACAACCACAAGCAGATCAATATCGCTATCCTTATCCCAATCTCCTCGTGCAACCGAGCCCATCAAGAGTATGCTTCTTAGATCGCTGCCGTAGCGTTCATAGAGTATTTCGCAATATCTGCGAATGAGGCCTCTGTAAGGTTCGTGGGGGATTCTCTCGATATTCGTGAACTCTGGGAGTTGTCCCTCAATAGTTGACTTAAGCCTACTTAGTAGAGCCGCAACTTCTAGCCCCTTTGTCGAAAGTGCATAGCCACCCCCTCCTGGCTCGATGAGGCATAGGCTACGTAGCTCCTTGAGCTTCGCACTCAATGTCCTAGGGTTGCCTACTACATTCCGAAGATCGGTGAACCTAGCTGTACCCGATTCCTGTATGCGTTTAACTATGCCGAGAACATAGCGGTCAACGATGGAACCCTTCAAAGTATGATTCCCTGCTATGATGTCCGATACTATATTATCAGATATACTATAATATACTTGGTGTTGGAGGGCAAAATCGAGCGGCGACTCGAAGTCGGCGTAGGGAGCTATCCTGACTGGATGCAACTATGCGACATCTACGAATTGTCTAGGTTTGTTCTATGGGTTGCGAAAAAAGTCTTTATGAAGATTCAACATCTACCTCGTTGGCACCCAGTTTGGCGAGAGGAATGATAGAGAATCTTTCGAAAGAGCAGCTAGAGGCGATTCTCGAGTCTCTTCCAGTCGACATTACGTTTGTTGATGGTGAGGATGCGGTGAGGTACTACAACAGGGAGGGTAAGAGGATCTTTGTCCGTACCCCTGCGGTTATTGGCAGAAAAGTGCAGAACTGTCATCCACCCAAGAGTCTAGGAGCCGTGAACCAGATCCTTAGCGATTTCAAGAGCGGAAAGAGGGATGTCGCAGAGTTCTGGATTCAAGTGAAAGGCCGCATGATCTTCATACGATATTTTCCTGTTAGGGATCGCGGCGGCAAATATCTGGGATGTTTGGAGGTTTCTGAAGACATCACCGGCATCAAGAAGCTAGAGGGCGAAAAGAGGCTACTGTAGTTAGTGCAGGGGCAACTTCTAGTTCTTGGAACTTGAGGCTTGTGCTCTTTGGGTTGCCATCTCTTCCGGCTCTCTAAACTGCATCTCGTATAGCCGCGCGTAGAGGCCGTTCTTCGCTATCAGTTGATCGTGCGTGCCTTCTTCAACTATTCTTCCTTCGTCTAGGACTATTATGCGATCAGCGTTCCTCACAGTGGACAACCTATGCGCAATTATGAGGGCGGTCCGTTTCCTCAGGAGCTTCTTCAACGCCTGTCTAATCAGTAGCTCCGTGTAGGGGTCGACGCTTGAGGTGGCTTCATCCATTATGAGGATTCGTGGATCAGCTAAGAGTGCTCTGGCGAAGGAGATGAGTTGCCTCTGCCCGATCGATAGGTTCGTGGCGCCTTCTCGAATAGTTGTGTCATAGCCTTCAGGTAGCCTTTCAATGAAGTCGTGCGCCCCAACAGCTTTTGCCGCCTCAATGACTGCATTGTCTGATGCCTCTGGTCGTGAGTAGCGTATGTTCTCCTTCACCGATCCTGCAAAGAGGAATGGTTCTTGGAGAACGAGGCCGATCTGTCTGTGGAGCGATTGGAGCTTCACGTCTCGAAGGTCGTATCCGTCAACTCTGATAGATCCGGCCGTAGGATCGTAGAATCGACAGACGAGATTTATGAGAGTGGTCTTGCCGGCGCCTGTAGGGCCGACAATAGCTAAGGTTTCGTTGGGGGCGATTCTCAGGTTTATGTTGTTCAAGACTGGGAATCTCGGGTCGTAGCCGAAAGAGACATCCTCGAAGCTTATCTCTCCTCTTAGCGTTTGGAGTTCAATCGCGTCACTCTTCTCCGCTATGTCTATGGGGGCGTCAATTAGTTCGAACATTCTTTCGGCCCCAGCTATGGCGGACTGGAAGTTTGTGTAGAATATGCTCAATGTCAAGAGAGGGCGGAAGAACATTGTGAGGTAGGACATGAAGGCCACGATCGTGCCTATGGTGATTGTGCCTAAAGCGGCTTGGAGACTACCGTACCAGAGCACGACACAGGTTCCAACAGCGGAGATCATCTCGACGCCTGCCGGGAAGATGGCGAACAGTTTAGCTGCCACCAGATTTGCTTGAAGGTTCTCAATGTTGACTTGGCCGAATGCTTGCTGTTGATCTGATTCACGAGTGAAGGATTGTATGACTCGCATCCCCATAATACTCTCAGCCAGCTTTGCCGTCACGCCCGCCATTTTCTGTTTGGTTGCCAGATATGCGCTCTTTCCTTTCCTCTGGAAGGCGTAGATGAGCGTGAGAAGCATGGGCACTATGACCATTGAGACGACAGTCAGTTGCAGACTCATCCAGACCATTATTACGAAGATTCCGATGATCGTGATGACGTCACTTATTACTGTGAGGATTCCCGAGGTCAACAGCTCTTGAAGTGAATCCACGTCATTTGTTACTCTCGACACGATGCTGCCCGTCACATTCTCTGAGTAGAACTTCAACGAGAGCCTCTGAAGGCGAGAGAACATTTCCTCTCTGAGCTTGTAGATTATTCTCTGCCCCATGCCAGACATTAGGTATAGTTGCCTGTGACTTGAGACGAAGTTCACGAGGTTGATTGCTACATATGCCAGGACAATGTTGGTTAGGCCAGCTAGGTCCTTTGCCGTAATGTACCTGTCAATCGCCATCTTAAGAATGTAGGGACCTGCTAGATTTGTTGCTGCTGTGATGAAGAGAAAAATGATGCTGGCGATGAGCTGCGTCCTAAATGGAAGGAGATATGTGCTCAACCTTCTCAATAGGACTAGGTCAGGGATCTTTCTCTCCGCCGTTTCTTCTCCCAGTAGGTCTGCAACGTGCCAGTGAGCCATGTTTCTACTCACTCCTTCGTTGTACGGCTTGGGCCTCTAGGAGTTCTTCCTGCTCCTTGAACTGTGTACGGTAGATCTTTGCGTAGATCCCATTCTTTGCAAGTAGCTCTCCGTGACTTCCTTCTTCAGCGATTCGCCCGTTTTCAAAAACGACAATTCTCGTTGCGTTCTTTATTGTCGAGACTCTCTGCGTTATTATGAAGGTGGTGCGATCCCTCAGTAGGATCTGCAGTGCCTGCTGGATCTCGTGCTCTGTTTCAATGTCCACGCTGGAGGTTGAATCGTCAAAGATCAGTATACGCGGGTTGAGAAGAAGTGCCCTTGCTATGGCGATCCTTTGGCGTTGACCTCCTGAAAGTGTGATTCCTCTCTCGCCGACCTTGGTGTCATACTTGTCTGGGGATGACATTATGAAGTCGTGTGCGCCGGCGATCTTGGCTACGCGTTCGATCTCTTCGATCGTCGCGTCCGGCCTACCGTAGGCTATGTTTTCTCTTATCGAGGCGGAGAATAGGAACGTCTCTTGAAGAACTATTCCGATCTGCTGTCTCAGGGATCTGAGTTTCACGTCTCTTACGTCGTATCCATCTATTGTTATGTTTCCTTCAGTCACATCGTAGAATCTAGGAATCAGCTGTATCAGGGAGCTCTTGCCTGATCCAGTTGCGCCGAGTAGCGCAATCGTCTCGCCCGCCTTCACTGTCAGGTTGATCTTGTCTAGGACTTTCTCGCCGGGAGCATACTCGAAGGAAACGTCTTTGAATACGATCTCCCTCTGCATTGGTGGAAGTTCGACCGCGTCAGCTTTCTCATCAACTTCAGGTCTCGCGTCCATTATCTCGAAGATTCTCTCTGCGCCGGCGATTGCTTGTTGATAGAACGTTATGAGGAATCCGGTGAATCGGACGGGCATGACTAACATCGCCAGATACGCGGCTGAAGCTACGAGGGAGCCAACGGTCATATCCCCTTGAATTACCTCTCCTCCTCCATACCAATAGACAAGAGCTGTTCCTAGGCTCAACGTGAAAGCCATGAAGGGCATGAACACGGAGCGGTAGCGCCAGATCTCAAGATTCGTCCTCAAGTATTTGCTGTGTGGAACAGCAAACTTCCCTGTCTCGTATTCTTCCTGCGCGAAGGCTCTTACAACCCTTGTTCCGACGATTGTTTGTTGAATGACAGAGGTCATGTCGCCGAAGATTTCTCTTACCAATACGAAGCGTGGTCTAACTCTCTTAGAGAAGTTGTAGGCCGCCAAGAGGACGAGTGGTACCGTTGCGAGATAGAGCAGTGTCAACCGGAGATCAATCGTGGATATTACGAAGATAACGCTTCCCACAGTTAGAATGGACGCGACGAGGGTTTCAAGCCACCAAGCAAGTAGCGCCCTGACCTGTTCCACATCACTGGTAACTCTTGACATTAGTTGGCCAGTCTGAGCCTGGTCGTAGAAGCTGAATGATTTCTCTTCCAGTGATTTGAATAAGTTGTTTCTCAGGTCGAACACAACCTTTTGGCCGATATACTGCTGGCTGAATCTCTGCGTGAACGAGACAATCGATCTGAGGGCTGCGACTAGGATTATGGAGAGCGAAAGCCAAGCAAGCTGATCATACATACTTCGGACTAGAACCTTGTCCACTATCTCTCTAACAATGAGTGGGACAACAACATTCAGATACGTTACTGCGACCACGCAGGACATAGCTAGCGCCACTGCGGGCCAGTACTTGGTCATGTACTTCAAGAGTCGAAGAAATATGCCTGAGCTTCGATGTGTCGGCTGGGGAAGCTGTTTCTGCTGAATAGGGGCAACTGTTCCTCCACAAGCGTCGCTGTACTTCGGCAAATTCCTTAGTCTCCGTTGCTGATGTTTGCGCCATCTCCCGGCTGGTAGCTTCCTTGGAGCCAACCGTTTACCTCAGGTTTTACTTTGAATGCATCGATAGGACAATGAGGACTACGGAATAAGGGTTATCCCATTTGCATCAACATTATTGAGAGAAGGACGTAGGAGGATCGTTGGCCCACGATACTATCAACCAACAGTGTGGGTGAGGGCAAATGGAGAAAGTTTACAGAGAATTTAGCGCGATGGATGGACGAAGGGTGGTTCTTCGGGCTCCGAGGATGAGCGATCTAGATGATTTCCTAGAGTTCATCAATTCGCTTGTTGATGAGGGGGCGGAGATACTAGTTGAGGAACGGAAGACTCGAGAAGCGGAGGCCGATTGGCTTGGAAGGTTGCTGGCAGACATCGAGAAAGGTCATGTGATCTGTGCAGCGGGAGAGGTTGATGGGAAGGTCGTTGCGAACTCGGAGGTTCGCAAGGGAACAGGGAAAAGAAGTCACGTTGGAACTCTGGGGATCGCTATCAGGGATGACTATCGTGATATTGGGGTTGGAACCGAGATGATAAGAGTCCTCATTGAGGAGTCGAGGAGAGCCGGGCTAAAGCTTCTGCGCTTGACCGTATTTGACTCGAACTTGCGGGCAAGGCATGTCTATGAGAAGGTTGGCTTTCAAGAAGTTGGAAAGGTGCCAAAGGCCATACGCAAAGGGGAGGTGTATGCGGACGAGGTAAGTATGGCTTTGGAACTCTAATTCTGAGAAGGGTGTCCTCATCACTGAACTTTTTTCTGTAGGAAGGTGACGAGCTCTCTTGATGAATCAAAAATGTCAAAAGATGTTCCTTGCTCAAACTTCACTACTGTGAGTGGGCGCTTATGGAGCGAGGAGCAAGAACGAGAGCCGAAAGTGACTCTAACAAGCTCTTTCGACTGATCTTGGGAAATCAGGGGTTGAACGTTCAAGAAGTAGCGGATAAGCTCGGTTGGAGCCGCAGCAAGACCAGTAGGATGCTCGGCGTCTTAGAGAGGAAGGGTTGGATAGTTAGAAGAGTCTTCGCTGCAGCTCAGCCAAGAATGGCCGTGGAGCCAGACGAGACGGCGAAGCGTTTGAATAGCCAGTTCGCGAGGCTGGCTGCGTGGAAGGGGAAACTACAGCGCAGGGAGAAGGAGCTCTTCGAGAAATGTGTGTCGGCGCAAATGGAGGGGGATCCCACAAAGGCATCCATGTATGCCAACCAGTGCGCGGAGATAAGAAAAATCATCAGGCTTGTGGCTGGAACTGAGCTGACGTTGTCACGGCTGAGTACTCCCGGAGCCTAGTTCCTTGGTAGGGGTGGTACCACCCCCCGGGGCCATCTCAGTATGTATCATTGGAAGTCGCGCAAGAATTGCCACATCCGCCGTGACTCACTTTAGCTGACCCTGTAGATGCCGACAAGTACATAGGTGAGCGTCGTTCGTTCCATTGAGTGAATCCCTGTGCTCTCTACCATTTCTCATAGCCATGATTTGGCGTTCTCATACGATGCCGTAAGGTGCGCTTTTGCTTCGGATCTGACCGGCTCCATATGCGCCGGGAGAATAAAGTCCACTTCGAGTGTTGATAGGCGTTCTAGGGATTCTATTAGCTTGTAGCTTTCTCCGCCAGGAAGGTCTGTGCGGCCGAACCCGCCTTCGGGGAAGACTGTGTCGCCTGAGAACAGGATCTTGCCCTTTGGGTCGTAGAGGCATATGGCTCCGGGACTGTGGCCAGGAGTATGGATTATCTCGAGCGTACGTCCGCCTGCTGTAATAGAGTCTCCGTCATGAAGCTTTGAGACGGCGAGGCCGAAGGTCTCAATGCTTGCCGCTTCTTCTTCCTGCAAGAGAATTACGGGTGAGGATGTTCGGGCTAGCGCCTCTAGGCCGCCTGTGTGGTCGGGATGCGTATGCGTTAGGACGACTTGCTTTACTTTTTTCGGGTCGAGGTCTAGGGTCTCCAGCTTCGGAATCAAGGCGTTTATCCGATCGCCCGCGCCGGTGTCGATGATGGTTATTTCTTCGGCTCCTAACGTGTAGATGTTTGAGCTTAGGCCTATGCCCTCTATGAAGCATATTCCGGAGAGGCGTGAGCTATAGATCTCAAGCTTCAGGATCATGCCAGAACTCCTTGGCTAAAGCGGCTTATTCATTATAATCATCTGGTCTGTGAACCCCAACTTCCTGTAGAGGCTTCTCGCAGGCTCGTTGCTGACCAAAAGGTTCACTCTAACCTCTTCTACGCCTCTAGAGCTCATATACTCTAGACACCTCTCAAGTAGCTTACTGGCTATTCCGCGACGCCTGTGCTTCTCATCCACATAGAGATCGGTGATTGTTGCACGGGAATGCTTTGACCTGAGCGGAGACCTCGCCTGCTTCATGAACATGAGGAAACCTACAATCCTCCCATCGATTTGGGGGACCAAGACCTGATTCTCATCTTCCTTACTAAGGCCTTCAAGAAATTCACGGAACCTTCGCAGGTTCTCATCATCTATCATGTGCGTCCCGCCCAAAGCTGACATATCTTCTGCAAGCCTTCTCCAGAACTGAACAACCTCATCGACTTCGAAAGGTTTCATCGGCCTCACAGTTGAGTTCATGAAACCACACTAATGATGCCTAAGGAGACGGAGTTAATATAGACGTATGAAGGGGAATGGGACGAGCAACGGGGACGGGAATGTGGTTCCTCGGCTTCCACCTAACCATCCCCTACACGAATCGAAAATAGAGCTGCAATAATGCAACTATTCGCCCACGGAACTTGATACAGAAGTTCATCAACGGAGTAGCTTTAATTGTGAATTAAGCTAGCATTGATATGGCCGCGGGGGTACCCGAGACCCCGTCTACGTTCAGAAGGGCGGGAATCAGGTCTAAGGGGCAGGGCTGCACGTTCCGGAATGGGCCGTGCAGTGCAAGGCTTAGAACCCTGTGGCGTAGGCCTTCGTGGGTTCGAATCCCACCCCCCGCATCAAACCTCTGGTTCGAAGCGGACACGCGTCTGCGGTTCCTCGGCTTAAGTAGGCTCAGAAGGAATCGAAATGGTGTCCGTAGTGCATGAAAGAGCCATTGATGTCCAC